>Ga0224505_10000111_pt1 | contig 62519 bp, 61 predicted proteins | sample SF_Jan12_sed_USG_FD_169102 | JGI IMG/M metagenome (GOLD analysis project Ga0224505, IMG submission 169102) | Sediment microbial communities from San Francisco Bay, California, United States - SF_Jan12_sed_USGS_4_1 | ecosystem: Environmental > Aquatic > Marine > Sediment | place: USA: California...
GCCGTCCAGGAATTTCTGACCGTTGCACCGACCCGCCGCGGTGATCATCAGGCGCTGGTGATGGCTTTTTTTATCGTGCTGCCGTTTCAGTATTTCCTGGTCGGCGTCGAATGGTACGGCATGTATTCGGTGTTCATACCGGTGTATGCCTTCCTTTTCCTGCCGATCCTGTCCGCGGTGAAATCTGACGCCCGCAATTTCCTGGAACGCACCGGCACCATCCAATGGGCGCTGATGATCACCGTGTTCTGCATTTCGCACATTCCAGCACTGCTGAATCTGCGCATCCCCGGCTATGACGGCCGCAACGTGTTCCTAATTGTGTTTCTGGTTTTGATCATTCAAAGCGGCGACATATTTCACCATGTCTGCAGCCGCTATTTCGGCCGGCACCAGATTGCGCCTCAAGTTTCGCCAAACAAGACCGCAGAGGGGTTCGTCGGCGGCACTGCCTCTGCAGTCGTGCTGGGCATGCTGCTGTCGTGGATGACGCCGTTTTCGGTAACAGAAGCGGCGCTGGTCTCGCTGGCCTGCACGTTGATGGGGTTCTTCGGAGGATTGGCGCTGTCAGCGATGAAGCGCGATCGCGGTGTAAGGGACTGGGGGATTATGGCTGAAGGCTACGGCATGCTCGACCGCGTCGCTACTGTCTGTGTTGTGGCGCCCGTGTATTTCCATATTGTGCGCCACTGGTGGTCCGCGTGATTATTGTCACACTTTGGATAATTTCAATTCGATGAGGCCTGATTAATCCAGCGGTCAGTTAAATTCCAGTTGATTGCGTAACATCATGTATTTAAAAGTATTGTTTTTGCGCAATCATGAACACTGCTTGCCGAACTTAACAGTTTGTTAGATTTGTGCCGCATCGCTTGCACCGGTAGATTGAATTCCGTATCTGCAACAGGGGAAAAGCTGCATTTGCAGTCGCGGAAAGCGACGCACATGTAAAGCGCACTGCGCATTGGCCGCGATAAGGAAATATCCAGCATCAGCCGCGCAGGCGTACTACCCCGCCTTCTGCTCGCAACAACAATAACTGGCCAGATATCGCATTGCTACAGCGTGTGCACTTTTCGTTCGCCCTCAAGGTGAAGCGGAAGGGGAAGGAAGGGGAATGGGTGTTTCTTCAGAAAAATGTGCCGTCAAGATACTGATCATCGACGACAGCAATACCATCCGGCGCAGCGCGGAGATGTTTCTGCAGCAGGCCGGGTATGACGTTGTGCTCGCCGAAGACGGTTTCGACGCACTGTCCAAAATCCGCGACCATAATCCGGACATCATTTTCGTGGACGTCATGATGCCCAGGCTCGACGGTTACCAGACCTGCGCCCTGATCAAGCAAAACCCCGTCTATAAATCCACGCCCGTCATCATGCTCTCGAGCAAAGACGGGCTTTTCGACCGGGCCCGTGGCCGCCTGGCCGGGTCGGACCGCTATCTGACCAAACCCTTCAACAAGGAAGACCTGATCCGGACCGTGCTGGATTACACCGGCAACACCGAATCGGCCTGAAAATTTTAGGAGACCATGCCATGCCCATCAAGAACATACTCGTAGTAGATGATTCCGCGACGGACCGTCAGCATCTGACTGACATGCTGGTAAAAAACGGTTTCCAGGTGTTCGGTGCCGACAGCGCCATCGACGGAATTGCAAAAGCGCGGCAACTGAAACCGGACCTGGTGGTGATGGATGTCGTCATGCCGGGCCAGAACGGATTTCAGGCGACGCGCGCGCTCACGCGCGACGAGGAAACCAAGGATATTCCCGTCATCATCTGTTCGTCGAAAGGCCAGGAAACCGACAAGGTCTGGGGCCTGCGCCAAGGGGCGCGGGACTACGTGGTGAAACCGGTCAAACCGGACGACCTGCTGTCGAAAATTTCGGCATTGGGCTGAGCCGTCGGAGTTATCGACAGCGCCGGGATACGCGACTGAGACACACCTATGGCTGAAAAACCTTCACTGCGCGATTACCAACGCACGCTGTCCGCGCGCCTGGTCAACCCCGCCGCGGGTCAGTCCGCGTCGAAGCTAGGTGTGCAGGCCGGAGACAGTCGCTGGTTAATCGACCTGGCCGACACCAGCGAGGTCATTCCCGCCCCCAGCGTGTTCCCGGTACCGCTGACGCACTCATGGTTTCTCGGGGTGACCAACATCCGCGGCAACCTTTACAGCGTCGTGGATTTCCGCGCATTCAGTGAAGGTGTCGCCGCGAGCATCACCGAGGACTCCCGGCTGCTGCTGATCGCGGACAAATACCGGATTTATTGCGGTCTGCTGGTAGACCGGGTTCTGGGTCTGTACCGGGACGAGCAACTGAGCGTCGACAACGATGCCGTCACCGTTCCATGGGCAACAAAACAGTTCGTTGACCACCAGTCACAGCAATGGAAACAACTCGCTACGCAGCAGCTGGTAACACATCCCGACTTCCTTCAGGTCGGTGTTTGAAAAATGCAAGTCATCTCGAAACCGGGGTTCATCATGAAAATATTCAAGGGCTTTTCACGGCGCAAACCGGACAACATGTCCGATGACCAGGCTCAAACGCCGGAGGGCAGTAAAACGCTTCCGGCCGGGCTGCCTGTCATAGGGAAATGGCCGGTTACCCGGCAATTCCGTGTTCTGCTGGTGTTGCTGGCGGCAGCGCTGCTGGCCGCTGCACTGCTGGCAACGCTGCATAACCGTGAAGCCAAGCAGAACGCCGTTTACATATCAACGGCAACCGAAATGCAAATGCTGTCGCAAAGGATCGCGAACAGCGCACAACAGGCAACCCAGGGTATACCGGACGCCTTTCAGCAATTGCAGGAAAGTCGAGACCGTTTCACCGCAAACCTGAAACTTCTCACGGCAGGCGGCGAGAAGAACAACGTGGTTGTCGCTCCGTCATCATCTGCAATGCAGGAGTCACTCGCCGGACTGGGCAAGCAATGGGCTTCGGTGGAGAAGAACATCAACCTGATCCTGGCGCAGAAAAGCGGCCTGATAGATCTGAAAAAAATCGAAGACCTCATCCAGAAATCGACACCCCGGCTTTCACTGCTCGCGCAGGAACTGGCAATTGCTGCCATGGACGCTCGCGAACCTTATGCCACGATCACGTTTACGCGCCAGTTGCACGCGGATGTCGCCAATTTCAATTTCGACGAGGCGCTGCGCCTGCTCTCCACCGAATCGCCCAACCCGCAGGTCGCACTGAATCTGCGCAACAACACCCGCAACTACCAGGACACACTCAGCGCCCTGCTCGGCACCGCCAAGGGAAAGACTTCCATCCGTCCGATCAACAGTGAGAGCGCCAGACGCAAGGCCGCCGAACTGGACAAGGTGTTTTCGCCATTCGCTTCCGGAGTAAACACCATTGTCGGCAGCATGGCCGCCCTGGCTGGCGCCAAGCAGGGAAACCGTGACGTGTTTGCCGCCAGCGAAGGGCTGCTCAAACTGCCGGCGAGCCTGACGGATGCGTATCAGCAGGACACCGCCACCCAGAACCTGTACATCGGCGCCGCCATTGCCTTTGCGCTGCTCGCCTTGTGCTTTCTGTTCCTGCTGGGCAAGGTGTTCCTCGACGACGCGCGGCGCCGCGCGCTGCTGAGCGAACAGGAAAACAAGCGCAATCAGGACGCCATCCTGCTGCTGCTTGATGAAATGGGTCGTGTCGCGGACGGTGATCTCACGGTCCAGGCCAGGGTGACCGAGGATGTCACGGGTGCCATCGCCGATTCCATCAACTACACCATCGAGCAGGTACGGCAACTGGTCAGCGGGATCACCAAAGCCGCCGATCAGGTTACTTCGGCGACACGCAATGCGCAGAAAATCGCGACGCAACTGCTGGCCGCCGCTCAAAAACAGTCTACGGAAATAAAGGCAACCGGGCTGTCCGTCGTGCAGATCGCCGACTCGATCAACAAGGTTTCTGATAACGCCACCCGGTCAGCCCATGTCGCGCAGAACTCTCTGAATGCCGCAGAAAAGGGTGCGCAGGCCGTACGCAACGCAATCAACGGAATGGATGAGATCCGAGAGCAGATCCAGGAAACGTCCAAACGCATCAAGCGGCTGGGTGAAAGCTCCCAGGAAATCGGCGAAATCGTGCAGCTGATCACAGGTATCACCGAGCAGACCAACGTGCTCGCATTAAATGCGGCAATTCAGGCTGCTTCCGCGGGCGATGCCGGCCGCGGTTTCGCAGTCGTGGCCGAAGAGGTGCAGCGGCTTGCAGAGCGCTCGGCCGAAGCGACCAAGCACATCACCGAAATCGTCAAGATCATTCAGCAGGACACGCAAAGCACCGTTGAAGCCATGGAACGCAGCACCGAAGGCGTCGTGGAAGGCGCCAGAGTGGCCGACCAGGCGGGGCAGGCACTGCACGAGATCGAAATGGTATCGACGCAACTGGCCGAGCATATTGGAGCCATCTCCAATGCGACGCAGGACCAGGCCAAGTCGGCCGCGCAAATTGCCAGCAGCATGAAAGGCATCCTGAACATCACTCAACTGACCACCGCCGGAACCCAGAAGACCGCCCAGTCTGCGACCGAGCTGACCTCTCTGGCCGAGGAGCTCAAACGTTCGGTGTCCGGTTTCAAGCTCGCGTAAACGGACAATCCGTCTCACGCCAGCAAATCAACGAAAGAAGATCGAACAGCTCATGCCCGCCCTGCTCGCCCCCACCCTGTCCTGGGTCAAACCCGAGGTCGACCACGCCATGAAAACCGTGCGCGAGAACATTGCGCGCTTTCTGGCGGATCCCGAGGCTGTGGCATTGCTGAAGAAATGCCCTGAGCAGATTCACCAGGTCACCGGCGCACTGAACATACTCGGGCTGGACGGCGCGGTACGTTTCAGCGAGACGGTGGAGCAGGCGTTCGCCGGGGTCACCGCCCAACCGGTGATCAAGCCTTCAATGGCGGGCACGCTGGACCGCGCAGTCCACGCACTGAAGGAGTTTATTGACAGCCTTGCCAAAGGCGGCAGCAATGCACCGGTCAGGCTGTTTCCCCTGTACAAGGAAATCTCCGGACTCGCCGGCAAGGCTGGCGTGGCCGAGAAAGACCTGTTTTTCCCGGACCTGACGGCAGAAGCGCCGGCGAATGCGGCATCTGCCACAGTATCGCTGGACAAGCTTCCGGGCATCCTGCAGGCACAGCGTTCACGTTTCCAGCGCGGTCTGCTCACCACCCTGCGTACTCCGGACGCACGCGACGGCCTGAAGGAGATGCGCGCTGCACTGGAAGCACTGGATGCCATTTCCGCACAATTGCGTCCGCCGGGATCGCTGTGGTGGGCGGCAGCCGGGCTGGTCGACGGCCTGTTGCATCCGGATGCATCCAATGCCTGGAAGGCCACCGCGAAATCTCTCTGTGGAAAACTGGATCTGCGCATGCGCGATCTGTCCAAGGGTGAGGCACTGGACCTGTACCCGCTGCTGCGTGACGTACTGTTTGCCATTGCCAAGTGCGAAGCCGCCACCTCGCGCATTCGCGACATCAGACAGCTCTACCAGCTCGACAGCCTGTTCCCCGAACCGGATCTGCCCGGATTGATGGAATTTGACATGGACTGGCTGGAGCCGGCGCTCAACGAAGTACGGGCACGCGTACAGGCCATCAAGGACATCTGGATTCAATACGTATCCGGAGAAGCGGACACGCTGCGGGTGCTGCGCGAATCAGTCACTGCGCTGAAGGCAAAGATCCATGATCTCGGCAACGTGCAGATGATCAGAATGATTGATCTGATCGCCATCGTATCCACACGCCTGCCGAATCCCTATCCGCGGCATAGCCAGCTGATGATCACGGAAATGGCCTCGGCGTTTCTGCTGATCGAGAATATCGTTGACCGGTTCACCGATGCCCCGCAGGAATTGGAGCAGCAGGTTGAAATCATGGGAGGCTGGCTGCTGGATGCAGTCAAGGGCGAAGCACCAAAACCCGTGCCCGCGGGCTTGCGGGAGGACCTGACACAGGAGATCAGCCGGCTGAGACTGCAGATGCAGGTGGCCAAGGAGATCGCCAGCAACCTGCAGCATGTCGAGCAGATACTCGACGGCTACGCACGCGACAACTCCCGGATCAACACGCTCGCGTCGCTGCCGCCCTCCCTCAAGCAAATCCACGGCGCCCTGTCGATTGTGGGCTTCGACCGCGCGGCTGAAGTCCAGTCGATATGCAACAAGCTGATTTCCAAATGCGCAAACGCGGACCCGGACTGGAAAAACAGCGATATGGATACCGTCGTCGAGGGCCTGAGCAGCCTCGGCTTTTACCTTGATCCCTGTCTCCGTGGCATGGCACCACTGGAAAGCGCGCTGGATACTTTCTTCGAGCGTCTGGCACAGCGCAATGCCCCTCCGCCGCCGGCAGCGGCCGCAGAATCACCGCCGGACACTGCTGTACAGGAGCCGCCAGAGGCGTGCATGCCTGCAGACGCAGAGATGCCCGCGTCAGCCGCATCGCCAACCGCGCCGGCAACAGCAGCCGGCGAACAGCTGCTGGACATTTTCCTGGAAGAAGCTGGCGAGGTTCTTGCATCAATCGGCGAGGCCCTCTCCGCCTGCAGCAACAATACGCAGGACATCGACGCGCTCACCACCATCCGCCGCGGTTTTCATACACTCAAAGGCAGCGGGCGCATGGTCGGCCTGAACGATCTGGGCGAAACCGCCTGGGAAATCGAACAGGTCATGAACCACTGGCTGGAGCAACAATGGCCGGCGACCCCCACGCTGCTCGAACTGATCGAACCCGCAACAGAACTGTTCCGCTCCTGGGTTGGCCAGCTCACTACGCATCAGCCGCCGGTCATAGACGCCACGCAGCTGATCTCGATGGCCGGCGCGCTGAAAGCAGCGGCTTCAGCCGATGCCGCCCCGCCGGGAGAGGCCGTGACCACCGCTACACCGCCGCGCGATCCGGAAGCTGCCGCGCCCAGTACCGAGCCGGAAGAGATTTCCATCGGCTCCGCGCGCGTGCCGAGATCTTTTTTCGACAGTTATTGCAAGGAGTCGCAGCAACATCTCGCCGCGCTCACTGCCGGGATCAAATCCTGGATCGACACGCCCGGAAGCGATGACGGCAGCGCTCTCGAAATCGCCGCTCACACGCTGGCCAGCATTTCACGCACCGCCGGTCTGATACCCCCCGCTGATCTCGCCGTGCGGCTGGAACAGTGCCTGCCCAACGTAAAACTCGTGACGCAGGCCGGGGATCTGGAGTTGTTGCAGCGCACCGCGACCACTCTGTCGGCGATGCTGGACGACATTGCCCGGCAACAGTATCCGGATGCGGCAGGTGGACTGATCGCCGAACTCGACGCACTGAACCGGCGTTTGCAAACGCCACCGGTGCCGGATCTGGAACCGGCGGCGGCCGAAGCTGCGTCCGATTCCGCTGCAGCACCGCCACTGCCTGACGCAGAAGCCGATGTTGCAAAAGCGACATTCGAGTTCGAACCGATCGACGATGCCGCGCTGGTCAGGGCGGCAGCCGCGCGAACCGTGCAGGAACAGCGCACGGTACGCGACGATCTGGATCCGGATCTGCTGCCGATCTTCCTGGAAGAGGCATTGCAGCTGCTGCCGCAGATCAGTCGCGACCTGCGCGACTGGAAAGTGGCCCCCGGGGATCTGCAGGTACAACAGGCGCTGCAGCGCGCGCTGCATACCCTGAAAGGCAGCGCACGCATGGCCGGGGCGATGCGTCTGGGCGAACTCACCCACCTGATGGAAACCCGCGTCGAAGCAGCCATCACAACCGGTACGCCGGCGATGTCGTTGCTGGAAGACATCGAAATCCAGGTTGACCGCCTGTCCGAAGGCATCGAACGTCTTCGCGGTGCCGCCAGTCCGGAGGAACCCTCTGCAGTGACGGCCGGATCCCGACCCGCACCGGCAACGGCCACTGAGGAGCTCCGCGACCAGGCGCCGGCTGCGCCGCTGCCGCGGCCAGACGTCCCGCTGCAGGGCGCCGCCATGCTGCGCATCCACGCCGATGCGCTGGATCGCCTGATTAACGAAGCCGGCGAAGTCGGCATTGCGCGCAGCCGGATCGAAGGCGAACTGCGCAACATCAAACAATCCCTGCTGGAACTCGACGACAGCATGGTCCGGCTCAAGGGCCAATTGCGGGAAATCGAAGTTCAGGCCGACAGCCAGATGCAATCACGCCACTCCGTCAGGGCCGCGGACCGGCCCGAGTTCGATCCCCTCGAGTTTGACCGTTACACCCGGCTGCAGGAACTGACACGGCTGATGTCTGAGAGCATGCACGACGTGACTGCCGTACAGCAAACGCTGCAGCGGAACGTCGGTGAAGTTGAAGCCGCCGTATTGCAGCAGGCACGGGGCAGCCGGGATTTGCAGCGGGGCCTGATGCAAACCCGGACCGTCCCGTTTTCCAATCTTGATGAACGCCTGTACCGGGTTGCGCGCCAGACTGCGCGCGAACTCAACAAGAAAATCAATCTCGACATCAAGGACAGCCACATCGAACTTGACCGCAGCGTGCTGGAACGAATGGCCGCACCGCTGGAACATCTGCTGCGCAATGCGATCGGACACGGCATTGAAACGCCGGATCGGCGCCGTGCTTCCGGAAAACCGGAGGCCGGTGAAATCAACGTGTCACTGCGGCAGGAAAGCAATGAGATCGCGATTATCATCCGCGACGACGGTGCCGGACTGGATCTGGAGAAACTGCGCGCCAAAGGCATCGAAAAAGGACTGCTGGACCCGAACCAGGCAGCCTCGGATGACGAGCTGATGGCGCTCATTTACAACCCCGGGTTTTCAACCGCAGAGGAGGTCACTGCGATCGCCGGTCGTGGCGTAGGCATGGACGTGGTCCGCAACGAAATCACGGCGATCGGCGGCCATATCGAGACATCATCGGTTGCCGGCAAGGGCGTCACCTTCAGCGTCTTCCTGCCCCTGACTCTGGCGGTCACGCAGGCCGTACTGGTCCGTTCGGGCACGAACACGGTCGCGATTTCCTCGGCCATGGTCGAACAGGTTTTAAGTCTGCAACCCGAGCAGTTGTCCGCGGTGCAGGCGAGCGGAAGCGTAACCGAGCGCGGAATTACGTACCCGCTGTACATGCTGCATCAATTGCTCGGATACCCGGCGCCGGAAACAGCGGCCGAGGGCTACAGTTCGGTCCTGCTGTTGCGCAGCGGTTTGCAGCGTATTGCGCTGCATGTCGATGGACTGACCCGCAATCAGGAAATCGTCGTCAAGAACATCAATCCGCAGCTGTCCCGGGTGCCCGGCGTCACCGGCGCCACGGTGCTGGGCGACGGCCGCGTAGTCCTGATCATCAATCCCGTGCACCTGACCCACCGCGCTTTACCCGTGATTGACGCGCCGCCGACCGCATCCGCGGTTCCGGCGGAGACGCCGCCGGCGGCACCGACGATCATGGTCGTTGACGACTCGCTGACCGTCAGGAAAATCACCGGCCGGATGCTGGAACGCGAAGGCTACCGGGTCGTCACGGCCAAGGATGGCCTTGATGCGCTCGAACAGATGGAAAGGGTCATGCCGGACGTCATGCTCGTAGACATCGAAATGCCGCGCATGGACGGCTTTGATCTCTCCTCCCGCATACGTCAGGATGCCCGGACCTCGACGATTCCCATCATCATCATTTCATCGCGCACGGCCGACAAACACCGCAACCGCGCACAACAGATCGGCGTCAATGCTTTTCTGGGCAAGCCGTATCAGGAATCAGAACTGCTGGCGCACGTCGCACAGTACGCAAAGCCAGCGCCAGCACGTTAGACCGACCGGCGCGGAAATATACCATAACTTGTTGTTTTTATTAATTTTTTCTTGAGGCGATCAGCCCCTCGCGCTCCAGCAACGGGTAAACGCCCCCCGCCTGCACCAGCGCCATCAACGACGCCGGCAGCGGCTTCCCTGTCAGTGACTGCTTGCGCGTGATATTGCGCACCCTCGCGTTTTCAAAATCGACTTCGGCTTCCTCGCCTTCGCTGAAAGCCGCGTGTACGCCCGGACACTCCAGCGCAGGGAAAGCAAAATTCACGCAATTGCGAAGGAACAAACCGTTAAGCGATTCGGCAAGCAGGCATGACAGCCCGAGGTTTTTCAGAGACCGCGCTGCGGCGCGGCTGGATCCCATGCCGAAATTCCTGCCGCCGATCAGGATGTCGCCTTTTTTGACCTGTTCCGCCCAGCCCGGACGGTTTGCACTGAACACATACATCGCCTGCTCTTCATGTGTCAGGTAAAACGCCTTGTTGGGCAGGATCAGATCGGTGTTGATGTTGTCGCCGACGATCCAGACACGTGCCTTGAAGTTCATGATCTCACTGTTAAAAACGTTTAACCGCCAAGACGCCAAGAGCGCCAAGAAAACCGATTTAATTGTCTTAAGTCGTTAACGGTTATTCAACCGGGTCAATGTTCAGCATGCAAATCAAGAGGCGCTCCGCCGGACTTTTCTGGTTCTCTTGGCGTCTTGGCGGTAACCGATCCTGACGGTAAGTGAATTTGACTTCAATTCAAAAACTCCCGCGGATCGGTAATCACCCCGGTCAGCGCCGACGCCGCTACTGTCGCCGGTGACGCCATGTAGACCTGCGAACTCGGATCGCCCATGCGGCCCTTGAAGTTGCGTGTGCTCGACGTCACGCAGACTTCATCCGGGCCCAGCACACCCATGTGGCCGCCGCCGCACGCGCCGCAGGTCGGTGGCGCGATCATCGCGCCAGCGTCAAGCAGCGTCTGCACCGCACCGCTGGCAACGACATCGCGATAAACGGTCTGCGACGCCGGGGTGACGATGAAACGCACACCGGGCGCGACGCGCCGGCCCCTGACCACACGCGCCGCGAGTTCGATGTCATCCTGCGTGCCATTGGCGCAGGAACCGAGATAGGCCTGATCGATGCGCGTGCCTGCGACCTTGTTCACCGCCTGCGAGTTGTTGACCACGCTGTCAGGCAGCGCCACCAGCGGCTCCAGCGTTGACAGATCGACCTTGCGCACGGCGTGATACTTTGCGTCGGCATCCGGCCGGACCGGCGCGTAAGCGCCCGGATTGCGCGCCCTGATCCACGACTCCAGGGCTGCGTCGGCCTCAAAGGTGGCGAACTCCGCCGACAGTTCCGCCGACATCGCCGCCAGCGTCTTGCGCGCATTGATGGACAGGCCGGCGACACCCGCTCCGCCGTATTCGACGTTCATCGTCGCGTGGTCTCCGTGCACGCCGGCGATCTGAAGGAATGCATCCTTGGCCGTCACTGCGTCCGGCAGCGCACCCGTGAGTTCATAGCGCACGGTTTCGCCGCAGCGAAACCAGGTCTGGCCCTTGATCGCCGCGTAAATGATGTCGGGCCCGCCGACGCCGCGCGCGAGGCAATTGAACACGCCCGCGCTGCAGGTATGCGAGTCACTGCACAGCAGCACCGACCCCGGCAGCGCATAGCCGTAATCCGCCACCAATTGATGACTGATGCCCTGATTGTGGCCGACGTCGTGGAACCGCTTGATACCGAATTTTTTGACAAACGCGCGTCCGGTCACCTGTGCCGCCGCCGCCTGTTGCGTCGGCGCCGGCACCCTGTGATCAAACGTCACAACGATTTTCGACGGATCAGCGACCTTAAGAATCTCGCGCCAGTTGTTGGGCATGAAATTGTTGTCGAACAGGATCACCGTATCGACATCGACGGTCACCACATCGCCCGGCACGACCGCTTTGCTGCCGCTTTTGGCCGCGAGGATTTTCTCGGCGATGGTCATGCCCATAATTGATCTCCAGAAATCTCCGTCATTCCGGCGCAAGCCGGAATCCAGGGATTTGCCGGAAACGACCTACCGGCTTTTCCGGACTCCGGCTTTCGCCGGAGTGACGATGGCAGGTCAACCACCCTTGTACTTCTCTTCCATTTCATCCAGTACCTTCATGCCCATCAGGTCATTCAATTCCTCGAACCCGACCTGCAGATCAGTGCGATCGACCACCTTGTTCTGCCCCACCACCTCGGTCTTGAACACCTCCAGCGCATTCATCATGCCGCGCAGCGCCGCGGTGGTCAGCAGGCGCGGATAACTGACCGCCGCGACGCCGATGTCCTGCAGCTGCTGCGGGCTCATCAGCGGCGTAGTTTTGCGCGGCCGCATGCCCAGCCCCATGTTGACGATCAGCGGCTTGGGAACGTTCTTCGCGACCTTGGCAATGTCTTCCTTTGACAACAGCGCATCGGCGTACATCACGTCGGCGCCGGCCTCGGCATACAGGTTCAGGCGGCGAATCGCCTCGTCCACGCCATGCGGCCCCGCCGCATCGGTTCGCGAGACGATGACGAAATCATTGTCGCGGCGCGCGTCCACCGCAGCCTTGACCTTCTGCACCATTTCCTCCGCAGGTATGCACGACTTGCCCGCCATGTGGCCGCAGCGCTTGGGCCACACCTGGTCTTCGATCATCAGCGCGGCCATGCCGGCCTTTTCGAACGCGCGCACCACGAAATGTACGGTCATCGCATTGCCATAGCCGGTGTCGGCATCTGCGCGCAGCAGCAGGTCGCTGCAGTCGGCGAGGCGCCGGGCGTTGTTGAGATTTTCCTCGAAAGTCATCACGCCGCGATCCGCCCAGCCCATGCGGCTCTCCGACACGCCGGCACCGGAAATTGCCGCGGTCCTGAATCCGGCCTGTTCTACCAGGCGCACGCTGTAGCCGTCGTAGACCCCGGGCTGTATGAGTATCTCTTTGCTTTGAATCAATTCCTTGAATTGCCTGCCCTTGCTCAGCATATGAAACTCCCCGGTTGTCGATGTGGCTGATTGTAGAACCGCAGGTTAACGGTAACAGCACGCTTACCGGATCATGGACTATGCCGCATGCGAGGGTAGCTGGCGCACCCCCCAAGAGTCGCGCGAAGACCGGTGGCCGGCGGCGGCGCGATCAGGCCGCGTCAGAGGCGGACTGTGAGTGAAAGGTGTAGGTATTCTTGCCCAGCTTCTTCGCCGCATACATCGCCTTGTCGGCACTCCTGAGCAATTCTTCCGCACTGCGGCCATCCTGCGGGAAAACCGCGATGCCGATGCTGACCGTTACGCGCACGTCCTTGTTATCGATACTGTAAGGTGCCGCCACCGCGGCGAGCATGCGCTGGGCGACCAGCGCCGCGTTCTCCGGCACCGTCAGCTTGGTCAGCATGACCGTGAACTCATCGCCGCCAAGCCGGGCGATTCGATCTTCGTTTTCGAGCAGCTGGCCGCGTCCGATGCTGTCGTCCTCGCGCAGTGTATCGCGCAACCTGGCACCGACGTCCTTCAACAACCGGTCTCCGGCGCCGTGGCCCAATGCATCGTTGACCTCCTTGAAGCCGTCAATATCGACAAACATCATGGCGAGCACCTCCTCGTGCCGGATCGCACGTGCAATCGCCTTGCGCGTCTGCTGCGCAAAAAACTCCCTGCGCGCAAGTCCGGTCAGGCCGTCATACATGGCATCTCGCTGCGCTTCCATCTCGGACAGCTTGCGCGTCGTGACGTCGCGGATGTTGATTACTATGCCCTGGACAGCAGGATGCCCCCGTAGATTCGTGGCTATGGCCACATAATGCCGCCCGCCCCTGACCCGTTCCCGGCCGACAAATTCATAGCGATGTACGCGTCCCGGCTCGGCTATGGCCTGATCGAGCCAGCCGGCCATTTCGTCACGGCATTCTTCGCTGGCACAATCGAACAGCGACACACCGACAGGATCAGCAGCCGGCATACCGATCTGCCGCAGGTCCTTCAGTGTCGAAAACGAAATTTTCAGGTCCGCACCGAGGATCAGGATTGCATCCGGAGAATGTTCGACCAAAGCACGATAGAACTGCTCGTTACGGATGTCCAAATTACCCTCTCTTTTTACGGGGCAATTCTAAGACAACTGCCGGTTTCTTTACAGCCCTATTTTGCCCCGCACGGCACGTGGCTGCCCATCATGTCGCATACCACATGCCATCACACTTTCACCAGGCTATCGCACCGCCATCGACCGGGATGATGGCTCCGGTCATGAAGTTGGACGCTTCCGAAGCCAGCAGCACCGCAATGCCCTTCAGGTCGTCGGGCCCGCCGGTGCGCTTGAGCGGAATCTCGCGTTCGATGTTGTCCTTGTTTTTCACATACATCTTTTCGTTGATCGGCGTGACAAAGAATCCGGGGCAGATGCAGTTGACCTGGATATTGTGCTGTGCCCACTTCACCGCAAGATCGCGCGTGAAATTGACCAGCGCCCCCTTGCTCGCGCCATAGGCGATGGAGTTGTATGCCTGCGGGTTGCGTCCGACGAGACCCGCAATCGACGCGATATTGATGATCTTGCCGCGCTTCTGTTTGATGAACTCGCGGCCCAGCGCCTGCGCACACAGAAAAGGTGCGGTGATATTGAGATCGAACACCTGCTGCCAGCGCTCGGGCGGCGTGTCTTCGGGCGGCGCCACCCACGCCCGCCCGGCATTGTTGACCAGCACGTCAACGCGGCCGAATTTTTTCAGCACCGCATCTTTCATCGCCTCGACCTGCTCGACCCTGGTCACGTCGCAGCCGACAGCCAGCGCCTTTACGCCTATCTTCTCGATCTGCGCCGCAGCCTCCTCGCAAACCTCAAGCCGCCGCGAACAGATCACGATGTTCGATCCGGCTTCGGCCAGGCCCTTGGCCATCTGCAGGCCGATGCCGGTGGCGCCACCGGTGACCACGCTGACGCGGCCTTCAAGGTTCATCAAATCCTGAATGTTCGCCATTGCCAATCTCCGCCGGGGTTATACAAAAATATAAATATAATCAATATGTTATAAATTACCGCCGCAAGACACGCAGCAGCAACTCATGCGTCTTGCAGCAGCAGGCCGGCAATGATGTTGCGCTGGATTTCCGAGGTACCTTCGTAAATGCGCACGATGCGCGCGTCGCGATAAGTGGTCTCGATGCCCATCTCGCGCATGTAGCCCATGCCGCCGTGGATCTGTACCGCGGCGTCGACCACTCGACCCAGTGCCTCGGTGGCAAAGAGTTTGGCCGTGGAGGCCTCCATCGTGCCGCGCTCGCCCTTCATCAGTGTTTCGATCGCACGCTGCGTCAGACCCCGTGCCGCATCCCGCGCCACTGCCATGTCTGCCAGCATCCACTGCAGCCCCTGATGCTCCGCAAGCTTCTTCCCGCCCTGGGTGCGCGTCTTCATGTAGTCGGCAGTCTGCGTGATCAGCTTGTCCATCATGCCGCAGCAGCGCGCCGATACCGTCACGCGGCCCGCGGTCAGCGTCTTCAGCGCCTGCACGTAACCCATGCCTTCGGCACCGAGCAGATTTTCGGCAGGCACTTCGCAATCGGTAAAAGCCAGCGGCGCGGTCGTGCAGCCGTGCATACCCATTTTCAACTCGTTCCTGCCGATGCTGAAACCCTTCATGCCGCGCTCGACGATGAACGCCGAGATGCCCTTGATACCCCTGGCCTTGTCGGTAATCGCCATCACCGTAAATACCTGCGCCAGCCCGGCATTGGTGATGTAGATCTTTTCGCCGTTGAGCACGTAGCGATCACCCTTTTTCACCGCCGTGGTGCGCATAGCCGCCGGATCCGATCCTGCCTGCGGTTCGGTCAGCGCGAAGCTGCCTATCCATTCGCCGCTGGCCATTTTCGGCAGAAATTTCTTTTTCTGCGCGTCGTTGCCGAGCGCGGTGATGCCGGTGGTGCTGATACCGGTATGGTTGCCGATCAGGGTCGCAAAACCGTAATTGGTCTGCCCCATGACCTCCTCGATCGCACACTTGCCGGCCAGATCAAGCCCGCTGCCACCGTATTCCTCGGGAATGGTCAGACCGAACAGCCCCATGTCACGGGCCATCCCGACCAGATCGTCCGGAACGGCGTCGCTTTCCTCGATCTCGCGCGAGCGCGGATCAACCTGCTCACGCACGAAGCGCTGCACCTCATCACACAGTTGCCGCACCTCGGAGGAGACAGCCATGGTTCAACCTTTCATGCGGATCAGCGCGTCCGCCGCTTTCACACCCTGACCCGCATTTTTCCCTTTAGGCATCACCAGCAGGGGATTGATGTCGAGCTCGGCAACATGATCCTTCAAATCCACGGCCAGCGCCGACAACTTCACCAGCACGTCGACCAGTGCATCAACATCGGCGGGCGCTTTGCCGCGGGCGCCGGCAAGCACCGGGTAACCCTTGATCTCTTCCACCATTTCGCGCGCGATCGCCGGCGTGATCGGCGCCAGGCGGAAAGCCACGTCCTTCAGCACTTCGGCAAATATGCCACCAAGGCCAAACATTACCGCAGGGCCGAACAGTGCATCGTTGGTGATACCGACGATGACCTCGGTGCCGCCGCCCACCATCTCCTGCACCAGCACGCCGTCGATCCGCGCATCAGCCTTGTAGGCCTTTGCATTGCGCATGATTTCGTCGAAGGCGGCAGCGACATCCGCAGCATTGCCGACACCCAGGCGCACGGCCTTCGCTTCGGTCTTGTGTGAAATATCGGCAGACTGCACTTTCATCGCCACTGGAAACCCGATGGCCTGCGCCGCCTTCACCGCGGCTTCGCGCGTATCGGCCAACGTTTCCTTCGTCACCGGAATGCCGTACTCGGCCAGCACCTGCTTTGCTGCGTATTCGGCGATATCACCGCTTTTGCCCTTGAGCATTGCTTTCGCCGCTGCGCTGTTGATCACCGGCGTGCGATCATTCCTCTGCGCTTCGTTGCGACGCCGGGCTTCCGCATACCACGACACCGCCGCCAGCGCACGGCCGCAGCGCACCGGCGACTTGTAATGGGGGATGCGTGCCGCGTCGAGCGCGGCATAGGCCTCGGGCGCAACAGCATCGCGCGCGCTCCACGACAGGAATATCGGCTTGTCTGTCCGGGCTGCAGCCGCGACGATTTCGGAAGCAACCTTCTGCGCGATTTCGCCCTGCAACGACGCATTGATCATCGCAATGCAGTCCACACCCGGATCGTCGTTGATCGCCTGCAGCGTGCGGTTGATCAGTGTAAGGTCGTTGAATATCGCCGCAGTGACGTCGACCGGGTTACTCACCGAACCGAACGACGGCACGAATTCCTTCAGCTTGGCCACGGTCGCCGGTGACAACTGGGCCATCTGCATGCCGCGGGCAACGATCTCGTCGGTCATCAGGATGCCGGCGCCGCCGGAGATGGTGATGATTGCCAGGCGGTTGCCCTTGGGCAGCCTGTTGCCGCGCAGCGCGCGACCGTAATCAACCAGGTCCTGGATATCCTCCACCTGGATGATGCCCTTCTGCCGGAACGCGGCCTTGTACAGCGCCATCGCGCCGCCGAGATTCGCGGTGTGCGACGCCGCCGCTTTCTGGCCCTGCTCGGTGTTGCCGACCTTCCACATCAGGATCGGCTTGCCTGCCGCCAGTGCCTTGTCGCCGGTGTCAAGGATGCGCCGCGCATCCTTCACGCCTTCAATATAGGTGCCGATGATGTCGGTCTTCGGATCGCGGATGAAGTAATCCATGAAATCCAGCGTCGATACGCCGATCTCATTGCCGGTGGTCACCATCTGCCGGAACGGCAGACCGCCGTCGAGCGACGACAGATTCATTACCGAAAAACCGAAGCCGCCGGATTGCGACACCATGCTCACCGAACCCGGCGTGTAATCCGAACCGAACACCGAACCGAAGCCGGCGAACACGCCGTCTGCGGCATTGATCATGCCCTGGCAGTTGGGGCCGATGACGCCGATGTCGTACTCGCGGGCAATTTCGGCCAGTTTCTGCTGCGCTGCCACGCCGGCGCCGCCCATCTCCGAAAATCCTGAGCTGAAAATGATCACGTACGGCACGCCTTTTTTGCCGCAGGACGTCAGCATATCCGGCACGCGCGAGGCGTTGACCAGGATCAGCGCCAGCTCCGGCGCTTCCGGCAGCGACTCCAGCGAGGGCCAGCATTTGACGCCGGCGACATCCTGATATTTGGGATTGACCGGATAGAGCTTGCCTTTGTAACCATGACTCAGCAGGTGTTTCAACGGCTGGCCGCTGATCGTGACGAGGTCCTGTGACGCGCCGATGATGGCGATGGATTTCGGGCTGAAGAAACGTTCGATGTCGGTGCGCATGAGATGACGGTTACGTATGCATTCGGTACAGGGAGGCGCTGATTATACGCGGCCGGGTCTGCGCACCATCGCGTGCTATGATCATTTTCGCCCCTGTAACGACCATATTATGAGCACCACCGCCGCCCCTGTTTTGCCCGCCCGCACCTTCCGCGATGTCTGGCTGATTTCCGCCGGTCACGGGCTGACCCACTGGTATCCCGCAACCTTCTATGTGCTGCTGCCGCTGATCGGCAAGGAACTCGGTCTGTCCTATACGCAGATCGGATTCCTGATGAGTGCCCAGCATATTGCCGGCGCCATTTCCAACCTGCCCGGCGGGATGATCGTCGATGCGATCGGCAAAAAAGGATATCTGCTGGCCGCCTCGCTGTTCTGGGTAGGCGTGCCTTATGCATTGATGAGTCTGTCGAGCAGCCTGTGGATGCTGGTCGTGTGCCTGATGCTGGTGGGCATCGGCAATAATCTGTGGCATCCGGCGGCAATTCCGACGCTCGCATACCGCTATCCGCACCGTAAAGGCCTGGTGCTGTCATTCCACGGCATGGGCGGCAACATCGGCGAAGCGCTCGCCCCGCTTGCAGCCGGCACACTGCTCGCATGGTTCAGCTGGCGCACGGTGGTGGTGATCAACGTCGTACCGGGGCTGATTATGGCCACGCTGATCCTGGTCATGCTGGGTGCACTGACGACGGCGCGTACGCAGGACGACGATCATGAGGTCAATGCCCGCGGCACTACAAAATGGAACATGCGCCAGTACTTGCGTGATCTGGCCAGCCTGCTGCGCGATCGCGCGCTGATGCTGATCTGCGTGAGCGCCGGCTTTCGCACAATGACCCAGACCGGTCTGCTGGTGTTCCTGCCGGTGTATCTGGCGTATGAACAGGGCTATTCGCCCATCGCTGTCGGTGTTTGCATGACCGTATTGCAGGTTGCAGGACTGATCGCCGCACCCATTGCCGGCCACATGTCCGACAAGGTCGGACGGCAGAAAGTCGTGCTGTCGAGCATGCTGCTGACCGGCGCGACCATCATCGGCATGGTATTCGCCGGGCAGTCACTGGCCTTCATCGTGTTTGTCGCACTGGTGGGATTTTTTCTCTACGCGATGCGACCGGTGATGCAGGCCTGGGCCATCGAGAACACGCCCAAGCGCCTCGCCGGCACCGGTGTCGGACTGCAGTTCACGATACTCGCCATCGGCGCCAGCATCGCGCCGGCCATGTTCGGCATCATCGCCGACACCTGGAGCGTTTACGCGGCGTTCTATTTCCTCGCCGGTACCATCATCGCCGCCAACGTGCTGGTGCTGCTGGTCCCGCAAACTCCCCCCGCACGCGCAACCGCCGCATGACCTCCGGCTGGCATCCTGAGCGCGGGATCGAGATCATCGCCGGCACGCCGGCGGGCGGTGGCCAGGACCGGCCGGCGCGCGCGCTGATCGGCATACTTGAAGCACACAAGCTGATCGGACAGCCGGCAAAGCTCACCAATATTCCGGGCAAGGGCGGCGGCAATGGCTGGGCCCAATTGCGCAAGCACGAGGGCGACCCGCATGTGCTCGCGATCAACTCGCCCACCATCATCACCAACAAACAACTGGGCGTCGCTGATTTCGACCATGCGGCATTGACGCCGCTGGCCAATCTCTACACCGAATACATCGCGTTCGTCGTGCGCGCCGACTCGCCCATCCGCACCGGCGCGGACTTCATGGCACGGCTTAATGCCGACACCGGCGGCTGCCGCATTGCGCTGGCCACCGCCATCGGCAACATCAACCACATGGCACTGGCGCAGGTGACCGCGCACGCCGGTGGCGACATCAAGGCCCTCAAGATCAATGTGTTTGATTCGGCGCTTTATGCCGTGGCCGATGTGATCGGGCAACGCGCCGAAGTCGGCGCGATTACCGCGGTCAGCACGGTGAAAGCCATTGAATCGGGACAGGTGCGCGCCTTCGCGGTATCCGCACCACAACGCCTGCCTCGGCTTTACGCCAGTGTGCCGACCTGGACCGAGCAGGGTGTGAACTGTGTTATCGGTACCTGGCGCGGCGTCATTGGAGCCGCCGGATTGACCTCGCAGCAGATTGCCTACTGGGAAGACACGTTGCGCGCCGCCACGACGACGGCGGAATGGAACGCGACGCTGGCGGAAAAATACTGGGCCAATACTTATCTGAGCGGTGCGGATCTGCGCACATTCCTCGACCATGAGCGCGACGTCATGGGCCGCCTGCTGCAAGACCTGGGACTGCTGCCCGCATAAACCACAGCTTCAGCGGATCCGGCCAACGCTCCAGTAGCCACCTTTTCCGTGATCTCTGAATTTCGCCCAGCCGCCGCATGACGTCAATATAACTACTTGTTTTTATTGATTTTTTTATCATTTCCCGATGTGTTATCCTTGTCGCCCCGCAGCAGGCTGCACCCTCACTGGGATCCATCAGCAATGAAAACCGAAGTACACGTCCACGGCAGCGTCTTCATGTGCAAAGGCGTCACCCTCGCCCAAATCGAACTGGCCCTGCGCCCGTGGCTGGATTACGTGGATGCAGACCATCTCGCCGACGCCAAAAGCCTGGAGCGTGAAGAAATGGGCATAGCGTTCGAGGTCCGTGAGCGGGTACTGAGCATGTGCTGGACCGGCGATGTCGGCCGCAGCTTCCACAGCAAACTGACCGAGGCCTGTAACAACCTCGGCCCGCTGACCGAATATGCGTCGGAAGTCGAAGTGACGTACTACCCGGACAGCGGCGAAGACGAGTTCCACCAGTTTTTCATCGGGCCGTCGCCGGAAGCGATACACGAATTCCGCCGCCAGTGCGTCATGGAAGACCTGCACCACATGCTGTCCCGCCACCTCGGCAAACCCGAAGTCGAACAGGTCACCGAGCTCGTCACCCGGATGTTTGATGCGCACAAGCCGGAGAAACCCGCGGGCAGCGAAACCACCGCAGCCAGCGGCAGTTCAACCGTCATTCCGCTGCATCCCCGGAACCGCCACCTGCACTGAGCCGGAGACTGGCTGCACACGCAGTCAGTTTTTTGTTTTCGACTCACCCAGCCGCAGCGCCGGCATGCGCAGCGCAAAAAATATCGCGGCAAAACGGATAATGACTATCGTCGCCATGCCGGCATAAGCGGCCGTCATCCGCTCAAAACCGGTGGCTTGCAGCACCAGATACACCACGATACCGGTGATTGCAGCGGTCGCGTAGATCTCCCGGTCACGCAGCAACAGCGGGATTTCAGCCAGTAGCATGTCGCGGAATACGCCACCGGCCACGCCGGTCATCGTGCCGAGAATCACCGCGATGATGCCGCCGTAGCCCGCGCTCTCGGCAATGCGCGCGCCGCTGATCGCGAACAGAGCCAGCCCCAGTCCGTCTGCAATCAGCAGGGCACGCAGCGGAATCTCGCGGAAACGCACGATCAGCATTGTCGACAGCGTCGCCGCGAAGATCGCCCACAGGTAGCCGGTATCCGCCAGCCAGAACACCTGCCGTTCGATCAGCACATCGCGCAATGTACCGCCGCCGATCGCGGTGACCGTCGCGATCACCAGCACGCCGAACCAGTCGAGATGCTTGCGCCCGGCCGCGAGTACGCCGCTGACCGCGAACACGGCCACGCCGAAAAAATCCATCAACTGCAGCGGCGTGATGTGCAGATTCATCCGTGGATCAGGCGCGCTTCTTCAGCGCATCCTTGCGGAAGCTGATCGTCGCTTCGGGATCGATCTTCACATGGATGATCGCCGGCTTGCCGGCCTTCAGCGCATCGCGCAACGCGTCTGCGGTGTCGCCCGCGTTCGTCGCGTAATAGCCGTTGCCGCCGGTGAGTTTCATCACTTCGTCGAAGCGCGGGCTGTGCACATGCGCGCCGATATAACGCCCGTCATAAAAATCGCGCTGGTAGGCGATTTCGGAACCCCAGGTACCGTTGTCCATGACAATGCCCACTGCGGGAATGTTGCTCGCCACCGCAGTCGTCATCTCGCCCATGGTCATGCCGAAGCCGCCGTCGCCCATCAATGAAATAACAGCGCGCTGCGGTGCGGCTACTTTCGCACCGATCGCTGCCGAATACGAAAACCCGACCATGCCGCAATCCAGCGGCGTAATCAGTGCCGGCGCTTCGTAGCACGGCAGCTGGTCCGTCGCCTGGAAGCCGGTGGTGCCGGCATCAAGCGTGAATATCGCATTGCGCGGCGCCGCCTTGCGTACTTCGGCGTAAATCACGTCGGGGTGCAGCGGCGTCTGCGTGTTGGCGCCCGAGGCCTCGCGCTCCGCCCACAGTGCCGCGCGTGCCTTGAGGTAAGCCTCATTGCGTGCGCGCCACGGCGCGGCATCTGCGGCGACCGGTTCCATCAATGCCGTGAGCCCGTCGATGACTGCGCCTGCATCGGCCGCCACTGCCAGCGCCGTTGGAAAATAACGACCCAGCGCCACCGGATCGATATCGACCTGAATGAGTTTTGCCGTCGCTGAGATGTCCGTGTGCTTGTAGAACGTGGTGTTGAAACCCAGCCGTGTGCCCAATGCGATGATCAGATCGGCCTCGCGGGTCAGCGTGCTCGCGACCGGATTGCCGCGCGGCCCGACGCCGCCGGCGTGCAACGCAAAATCCACCGGCAGGATGTCGGCATGGCCGGCGGAACTGGTCACCGGAATCTGCAGTTTCTCTGCAAGTGCGGCAAGCTTCGCGCTCGCACGCGACCATTTGATGCCGGCGCCGGCGTGGATCACCGGTTTTTTTGCCGCGAGTATCAGTTTGCGGATTTCCGCCAGCGTCGCAGCATCCGCCGCCGGCGCCTTGACGTCCCTGACATAACGCTCGGGAATGTCAGCATCTATGTCGTGATTGAACAGGTCGCGCGGAATGTTGACCACGACCGGCCCGCGGCGGCCGGCATTGGCAATGCGGAAGGCTTCCAGTATGAATTCCGGGATGCGGTCCGGCCGCGGCACCGTCATCACGCGCTTGGTCACCGGCAGGAACAGCGTGCCCTGGTCAATCTCCTGGAACGCATCACGCCCCATGTGCTCGGTCGACGGCAATCCGGTAATCGCGACGACCGGCGAATACGCGAACTTCGCCTGCGCCAGCCCCAGCACCATGTTCGCCGAGCCCGGCCCGGCCTGGCCGCAGATGAAAACACCCGGCGTCTGCGTCACACGGCCGTAGGCGTCGGCCATATGCATGCCGCAATTCTCGTGACGCACACCGATGTATTCGATTTCCTTTTTGACATCGTACAGCGCGTCGTACATTTCCAGCGTGCTCGATCCCATCAGGCCGAACACCTTGCTCACGCCTGCGGCGCGCAGCGCCTCCACCGCGGCGACGCCGCAACGCATATTCTTCATGGCCATGCTCCCTCCTGCCCGTTATTTTTTCAGCACATCCGGATTGGCGACGTTGATCGGCTTGCCAGCAATGTAGGCCGCTATCTGTTCGACCGCGGTGCCGTAGTACGACTCGTAGGTCGCTTCTTCGACATAGCCCAGGTGCGGCGTGCACACCACATTGTCCATCCCGATCAGCGGATGGCTGGCATTCATGACCGGTTCTTCCTCGTAGACGTCGATCGCCGCGCGCCCCGGGCGCCCGGCCTTCAGCGCATTGACCAGCGCATCCTTGGCTATGATCGGCGCACGGCTGGTGTTGACGATCAACGCCGTGGGCTTCATCAGCGCCAGATCCGCGGCAGTGACGATGCCGCGGGTACCGTCGTTCAGCGGCAGATGCAGCGAGATCACGTCGGACTCCGCAAAAAACGCCTCGCGGCTGGCTGCCACCTCGAATCCTGCCGCGCGCGCCTTGGCAGTGGAGCCGTCACGGCCCCAGCACACCACCTTCATGCCGAACGCCTTGCCCACATTAGCCACCATGCTGCCAATGCGGCCGTAGGCGTAGATGCCCAGCGTCTTGCCGTGTAATCCAGTGCCCACCGAGCCCTGCCACTGCCCGCTCTTCAGCCGCTGCACCTCCTGCGGTATGCGCCGCAGCGCCGCGATGATCAGGCCCCAGGCCAGTTCCGCGGTGGGCGTCGGGTTACCGCCGCCGCCGGCGGAAATGAGTATGCCCTTTTCAGTACATGCGGCAATGTCGATGTGATACGCATTGCGACCGGTCTGGCTGATCATTTTCAGCTTCGGCAGTTTCTCGATCACGGACTTCGGCATTTTCGAACGCTGCTGCGTCAGCACCAGGATTTCCGCATCCTTCAACCGCGCAGCCAGTTTCGCCGGATCCTTTTCTGTGTCGGTATAAACCAGCAGTTCGTGGCCGGCGAGCTGCTTTGCCGCAGCCGTGTGCCGGAAGGCGTCCTGGTAATCATCGATGATGGCAATTTTCATGTTGGTCCTTTCAGGTCAGCATTCATTATATCGATCGTCGTCGCGCCACATTTCAGCGCCGCCGGCTGAGCATGCCGCCTGCACCGAGCATTACGGCATTCGCCAGAAACACCGGGGTGACGCCGAACGCCGTGCCGACCGCACCGAACAGCAGCGGCACGACGATGTGCGTGAGATTGTTGATGGCCATGCGCAGCCCCAGCGCCTCGCCGGAACGGCCTGCGGGCGCGCGCGCATGGATCATCATCAGCGTCAGCGGCTGGCCGCAGCCGGTGCCCATGCCCAGCACAAAGGCGATGGCCGCGAGCACCACGCCACTTTCGATCAGCGGGAAAAACACGTAAATCGCTGCAGCAATGAAAATCGACGCGGTCAGCACCTGTTCCTCGCCGAAGCGCGCGGTGAGCTGCGGCATGACGATCCGCACGATGAACGACGCCGCAGCGAACATTGCGAGCACCGCACCGATGGCCGAGGCCGACAGCCCGATGGCATGGCCGTAGATCGGCATGTAGAACTGGAACAGGTCGATCGCAGTAAGGATGATGCCGCTGGTGATCAGCGTGCGCCGCAGCGGCGCATTCTGCAGCAGGCCGACCGCATAGACCGCTTCTTCGTCTTTTCCGGACTTGACCGGACGCATTGCGATCAGCGCCTTGCGTGCGCGGAACATGATCACCGCCGAGACCAGCGGCGTCACCGCAATGCACAAATAGGCCCAGGCATGCCCGACCGCATCGATGGCCAGGCCGGCGATCAGCGGCCCGACGAAGCCGCCGCTGGCAATGCACAAGCTGAAATTGCTGAAGTTACGGGTACGCGTCTGCGGCGTGCTGAGCATGCCGACGAGGTTCTGCACCGACACGTTGTAAAACACATGCGAGGCGCCGATCAGCAGCGCCGAGACATAGAGCATGGACAGCGAGGGCAGTACACCGGGCAGGATCAGCGACAAGGCAATGCCCAGCGAACCCAGCGCCAGCGGCCAGCGCACACCGAAGCGGTCGGAGAGTTTCCCCGCATACAGCGCGAGCAGCATAGGGCACAAGGAATACAGCGCGACGATCACGCCCAGCATGATCTGGCCGGACCCCAGTTCCAGTGCAAACAGCGACACCAGCACCTTGCTGCCGCGGAAGGCGCTCATGTTGAGCAGCACCACCAGCAGGACCAGGAAGATCGGCATGCGTCGTCGTCCCGGCGCGCTCAGGCCGGACGCTTGCGTGCGTACCAGTTGCCGGCGGCAAGCACCCCGGCGCTGGCCCAGAACACCGGTGCCAGACCCAGCACCGCACCCACCCCGCCGAATACCGCGGGCACGACAACATGCATGGCATTGTTGATCGCAATGCGCAGGCCCAGCGATTCACCGCCGCGGCCCGCCGGCGAGTAGCGGTAACAAAGCATCACGGTCAACGGCTGGCCCAGACCCATGCCCAGACCCAGCGCAAAGCAGATGACCGCGAGCACGACGGCGCTGGTGAACAGCGGAATCAGCGTGAACATCGAGGCTGCCAGAAACAGCGCATAGAGCAGGGTTTTCTCCTCGCCGTAGCGGCGCACCAGCAGCGGCAGCACCGCACGCGAGGCAAAGGTCGCCGCAGCCGCAGCTCCGAGCACCACGCCGATGGCCGAGGCGGACAGCCCGATCTGGTGACCGTAGAGCGGGATATAGAGCTGGAACAGGTCGATGCCGGTCATGACCACCGCTCCCGCAATCAGCACGCGGCGCATGTCGAGATCGCGGAGCAGGTCCATCATGCGCTGGCCCGCGGGCGCCGGGGCCGGCTTGAGGTGACGCGGCACCCGCTTCGCGAATACGGCCACCGCGAAGATCGAAGTCGTGCTCAGCAGGCCGAGAAAGAGGTAGGTCAGCACATGGCCGCCATGGTCGATCGAAAATCCCGCGAACACCGGCCCTACGAAATCGGCGACCGCCACGATCAGCGCATAGTTGTTGAAATTCTTGGTGCGCTCACCGCCCTCGCCCAGCGATCCGACCAGCGACTGGAAAGCGACCTGGCCGAGAATGAAACCGAGGCCGGTGACCGCCGCCGCGATGAACAGCAGCAGCAGGCTGGGGGCAAACCAGGGCAGCACCACGCCCACCGTGCACACCACCATACCGGCGATGATGGGGATGCGTGCGCCGTAACGGTCGGCTATGCGCCCGGCGAGCACGGCAAGCAGCAGCGGGAATACACCGTAAGTGGCGAGCAGCAGGCCGATGTGCAGCGGCGTCGCGCCGATCTCCAGCGCGTACAGGGTGTTCAACACGCGCACGCCCTTGTACGCGCTGTTCCACAGCAGCACCACCAGCATGATCTGGTAAATCGTGATCAGGCGGATCGGTGTCGGCGCTGCGGCGGAGTCGTCAGGCATGGGGTGACGCCATTTTACCGCAGTGCGGCAGACCACTCGCCGCTTAGTCCATGAAGTAGAATCGGGTTTTTCGCCCGGGCAGTCATGGCCTTACCCGCGCTACGCGCTCTTCGTCACCGCAATTTCCGGCTGTTTCTCGCAGGCCAGATTTTCGCGCTCGTCGGCTACTGGATCCAGATGGTGGCACAGAGCTGGCTGCTCTACCGGCTGACGGAATCGGCGACACTGCTGGGGGTGCTCGCCTTCGCCAGCAGCCTGCCGATATTGTTGCTGTCGCCACTGGCCGGGATGTGGTCCGACCGCTGCAACCTGCACCGCACGATGTTCACGGTACAGGTGCTCGAACTGCTGCAGGCCGCCACGCTGGCGGCGCTGGCGCTGGCCGGGGTGATCGCACCGTGGCACATCATCACGCTGGCGATGTTGCTCGGCGTGCTGATTGCCATTGAGCTGCCGATCCGCCACGCTTACCTGCTCGAACTCGTCGACGGCAAGGAAGACCTGCCCAACGCCATCGCGCTGACTTCACTGGTCGGCAACAGCGGACGGCTCGTCGGCCCCGCCATCGCCGGCATACTGATCGGCATCTTGAGCGAAGCGCACTGCTTCCTGATCAACGCCCTGACCTACATTGCCGTGGTCATTTCTTTCATGATGATCCACGTACGGCCGCAACCGCGCTCTCCCGTAAAAACACCGATGCTCGCCGGCCTGCATGAGGGTTTCAGCTACGCGTGGAACCTGCTGCCGATTCGCGCGCTGCTGCTGACACTGGCCGTCATCGCCTTCCTCGGCACGCCCTATACCACGCTGATGCCCGTCATCGTGCGGGAAATCTTCGGCGGCGGCGCCGATCAGATGGGCTATCTGGTCGGCGCCGGCGGGCTGGGCGCGATTTCCGGCACGCTGTACCTGGCCTCGCGCGCCAACACCCGCGGCCTGATCCGGCTGATCATCGGCGCCAGCCTCGCCGCAGGCGCCGCGCTGACCCTGTTCGCGCAGGCCCCGTCGATGTGGTACGCGTTACCACTGCTGGTGGTCATCGGCTTCGGCATTCTCGTGACCTCGGTGTCGGTGAACATGATTTTGCAGACCATTGTCGACGACGACAAGCGTGGTCGGGTGATGAGCCTGTACACCGCGGCCTTCCTTGGCGTCGCGCCATTCGGCAGCCTCGCCGCCGGCGCCATGGCCGACCTCATCGGCCCGCGCGCGACGCTGACGCTGGGCGGACTATGCTGCATCGCCGCGGCCCTGGTACTGGCGCAGCGCCGTCATTCGATCAGGGCGCAGATCAGGCCGATTTACGAACGGCTGGGAATCGTCCGGAGGTAAATCACATGATCGAAGGCAACGTGACGTCCGCGTTAAACAGCGCGAGTGAAAGAACATAGCGGAAAATCGGGAGTCATTTTATTCGGTATTCCTTAGACAAATCGGCTCCGGGTCCTTAGGATGTTTCCTGGCTCCACTCAATTCGCGCAATCTCCCATGTCAGCCATTGAACATATCAAGAAAAATCGTCGCAATATCGTCGAGCACTATGTCCAGGCAAGTAACGCAAGTGCGTATGCGCAAACGCTGTCTACTTTGCTTCCGCTGGGCGCGCTCTGGTATGCCGTGTCGTTGAGCGCACAAATCTCATTTTGGCTCACAGCGCTACTGACTTTACCGATCAGTTTATTCGTGATGCGGGCATTTTTGCTGATGCACGATTGCGGACACAAAAGCCTGTTTCGATCCGACAGGCTTAACCAGTTCTTCGGATTTATCTTTGGTCTGGTGTGGGGAATGCCGGCTTATGTCTGGTCACAGCACCATGCATTTCATCACTCGACCAATGGAAACTGGTCTAAGTATCGCGGCCCCTTGTCGGTTGTGCCGGCCACGGAGTATGCGGCGATGTCGGAGAAGCAACAGCGAAAATATCGCCATGCCCGCAGCATCTGGATTACGCCGCTCGCAGGGTTCTTATACGTGCTTTGGAACCCGCGCATTAACTGGCTTAAAGGCACTTTCAGCCTTGTCGCCCACCTGCTGAAGAAGAAAATCGAGGAACCCGGTGTTTCGATCAGGACCCATGCAGCCGGGTTCAAAACGCGCTACTGGGCTGATGCGAATGAGTACTGGCAGATGTTCTGGAACAATGTTGTTTTGATGAGCATATGGGCGCTAATGTCCCAGCTGATCGGTGCGGCGCTGTTTTTTTCCGTGTATGTGGCGAGCACGTCGCTGGCGGGCGCCGCCGGATTGGTATTGTTTACGGTGCAGCACAACTTTGAACACTCTTACGCAAGCAGCGATGAAGGCTGGGATTCTGTTGAAGCTGCAATACGGGGAACGAGTTTTTTGATTTTGCCGCGCTGGTTAAACTGGTTCACCGTTGATATCGCTTTTCATCACGTACATCACCTGTCGTCCAAAATCCCCAATTACCGTCTGGTCAAATGCCACGAGGAATTCAAGCATTTGTTTCTGGATGTCACCCGCATCATGCTCGCCGATGTCCCCAAATCATTGAAATGCATACTTTGGGATACCGAGCAGCGACGCATCATCACCGTTGAGGAGGCTCGCCTCCAGAAATACCCGGTAACAGCTTAACGCCTCGGCAACCCCGATACGTGCATGCGGCAACAGGTTGCGGCGCGAGTCCTACGCCGGCGAAAGAACGTGGATAACGCGCTCCGCAATCAACTCCCGGGTCGTCGCCGCATAAGCCTTCATGTGCGGCGCCACCGCATGCGCCTGCAGCGCATCCATGGACTCCCACTTCTCGATCACGACAAAGGTATCGGGTCCGTATTTCGTCTGCACCGGCGGCGCGGGATCAGCATCGATCGCAGGCCCGTATTCGATGCAGCCCTGCTCCGCAAGCACGGCCGGGATATTCGCGTGAAAATGCCGCAGAATCTCGTCGCGCTTGCCCGGTTTGGCGGTAATGACGGCAATGACATGAACCATGTTTTTTCCTTTGTCCGGGCGCAGGCCTGCCGGCCCGGCATGTGAAACAAGCTGCCGTAATCAGCCGCTTACCCGGGCGTCGCGCCCGAAGCCTTGACCACCTTCGCCCACTTTTTCATTTCGGACTTGATATAGGCGGTGAACTGCTCCGGCGTGCCGTAGGTGATTTCAAAGCCGACACCGGCGAGGCGTTTTACGACAGCCGGGTCCTGCAGCGATTTGTGGATGTCGGCATTGAGCCGCGCGATGACCGGCTTTGGTGTGCCCGCGGGTGCGAGCACGCCGAACCATGAGCTCGATTCAAAGCCGGGATAGGTTTCGGCGATGGTCGGAATCTCCGGCGTCGCGGGCGTACGCTTGAGCCCGGTAGTCACGATGCCGACCAGCTTGCCTGAACGCACATGCGGCAGTGTCGAGGCCATACCGCTGATCATGACCTTGATGTGGCCACCGACCAGATCCGAGATCGCTTGGCCGCTGCCTTTGTACGGGATGTGCAGCATGTCGATGCCGGCCATGTCATTGAGCAGTTCACCGGTCAGATGACCGACGCTGGCCACGCCCGCCGACGCAAAGCTGACCTTTTTCGGATTGGCCTTGGTGTAGGCGATGAATTCCTTGAAGTTTTTCGCCGGCAGCGACGGATGGGTGACGAAAATGTTGGAAGCGCCGGCCACCTGCGTGATCGACGCGAAATCCCTGACCGGGTCATAAGGCATTTTTGCGTAGAGGCTGGGGCCGATCGCGAGATTGGCGATGTAGCCGAGCACGATGCTATAGCCGTCGGGCGGCGCCTTGGCTACGATGGTCATGCCGATGTCGCCGTTGGCCCCGGCGCGGTTGTCGACGACGACCTGCTGGCCGAGGTGATCGGACAACGTCGTGCCGATGGCGCGCGCCAGCGTGTCGGTGCTGCCGCCCGGTGCATAAGGCACGACAAAACGCACCGGTCGTGACGGATAGTTCTGTGCGGTCGCCGCAGTCGCCGCCAGCAGCAGCGCCGCAGCCAGTGCCGGCCAGCGGAACTGACGCGGGTTCATCGCCGCAACCCGGTCGGATCGTTGCGCCAGCGCTCCCACGCTGCACGCTGGTCTTCCTTGATCGATTCGTCTTCGAGCATGCGGCGCACCAGCGCCGTCACATCCGATTCGTAGATCCCGGCACGCTTCTTGAAATCCCATTTCTTGTCCTGCGGAAAAACAGGTGACGGCACGGGGGTCTGCGGATCTTTCACATCACTCATGAGGAATGCCTGGATTTGTTGTTGTTAAAAAGGACGCCGGGACTTACTACGGCGATGGAGCGACTGGCGCAGATTCCGGCTGCCAGCCGTAACACGAGCAGGTATGCGAAACACTGCCCGTGCGCGGTACAGGTCGCGGCGCTGCGGGCTGGAACCACTCGCCGATCAGATCTGCTACACCAACGATCAGCAGCCCCCCCAGCAGGACGCCGGATGCACTATTGGAAAAACTCACCTGGCCGCCGGTGGCACCGGGCGGAGGCGGCGTGCCGAACGAACCGCCGATGATGGCGTTCCCGACTTGCGTCCCGCCGCGGATGGCGCTACCGGTCGACACCACGGTTGAACCGCCACTGTTGGTCTCGCTGCCATACAGCGTAACGGCGCAGCCGGGCAGCGCCAGGACCAGAACCATGAGGATCAAGCGGGACATGCGCGCAGTATAGCGCCGCCATTGATATAAGAAAAATATCAATAAAATCCGATACTTATTTTCATACCGCGGAATGAAACACACCGAATTGGCGGGATATCCCACAGCTGTTTCGTGTATGGGTCGTGGTACCAGTGGCTTATCGTGCAATCATCCGGCTGGATTGTCGCCATCGATACCACCCCGCGGGGCCTCCTCCCGCGATCCACCTCCAAGTGGAAACCCCTCGCGCAACCGCAAGGTTGCGCTTTTTCTTGCCTGCGATCCGGGGATTAGCGCCGTGCGATCAACTGCTCGCGCTTCACCAGCAGCGGCGCCACCACTTTACCCGGCACGACGTACGCCCATTGCGAACGCGCCTGCTCGAGCATGACCCGTGCCTCCAGCAGCTGCCGTGTTTGTGCGTATTCCTTGTCCCGTTTGTCGGCTTCTTCGGGTTTTTCCTTGGGCTCGGGCTTGCGTGTCTTCGGCGGTGTGCCTTCAACCTTGAAACGCAGCACATGGTTGCCGTCGGTATGCGGCGCGAGCTTCACCGTGTAGGTCAGGTTGTCGAAGGTTTCCGCAATCAGCGTCACCGCTTTTTCGGTGCCAGTGGTGTCATCAGTGATCACGTCGCTGAACGACAGGTTCGCCAGCGCGTTGTTCGCGGCCACCGCAGCGCTCGGATCGAGCTGTCCGCCGCCGGCAGCAAACTTCCACTGCCCCCACTCTTCATCGCGCGTGATTTTCCAGGCATCGCCGCCGGTCAGCTGCAGGGTCTTGATGCGCTCGACCTTGAACAAATCGCGCGCCAGCCATGCGCCCGGCTCGGCAACCGCCTTCTCCAGCGGATCGGACACCACGAACACATTGTCGCCCTTGCCCGCCACCAGCACATGGCGGCCGGCCGGCACGCCGTCCTTCGCGTTGGGCAGCGGATTCATCGGATCTTTTTTCAGCGACACCTTGCCGAGCACCATGCTGGCCAGCGTTTTTCCCGACGCATCCGTCAGCTCCAGCAACGTGCCAACGCCCTCCTTGGCGCCCTTGCCGGGCATGGCCAGATCCAGACGCGGATGCAGACTCGCCCCCACGGCTTCGGACTGCACCACCTTGGCGTCCAGCAGCTTCAGGATCAGGCCGCTGATCGCGGCAAAATCCGCGGGATAGCCGCCGCGCTGCTCGACGCGCCAGGTCTTGTCCTTGACTGCGAGCGTGACCTCGTGCGTCGCATCCTGCAGACGCATTTTGGTGACATCGCCGATCTTGAATTCGGGCAGCAGGCGTGCGCCGATTTTCGCGCCGCTGTCGCGGTAAGACGTCAGATCCTGCCAGAACAGCGCGAGGCCGGCGCCGCCCATGACCAGCACCACCAGCATCAGCCACAGGAATTGCTTGCGGTTCATGATGCGCTGGCCCTGGCGTTGATTTTGCGGCGACGGATGATCGCGAGCGACACACCGAGCACGATCACCAGCAGCGGTATCAGCGCAATGTTGATCACCTTGGTCCACAACTGCAGCGATTCGGTTTCCTCGCGCAGGTTCTTGCGTACTTCCTTCAGCTCGCGCCGCGTCTCGATCGACTTGTTGCGGAAGTTATCCATCTCCGCCTGCTGATCCGGCGTCAGGATGGCGCCGCCGCTGGCAGTTGCGGATTTCCCGCCCTTCTGCAGGGCCTGCAGTTTCTCCGTAGTCTGATTCAGCGTGTCTTCCAGTTCCTTGATCTTGCCAAGGTAGGTTTCCTGCGCGCGCGCTTCGATCTGCTTGATCGCCGTCAGCGGCCGGCTGAAGGCCGCACGGCTGCGCAGATTGATCAATGCGCTGTCGCCGGCCATCTGTTCAACGAGGCCCTGCGCAAACGCCAGATTGCCGTTGCGGGGCACCGCCACGCGCTGACCGAAGATTTCCTGGATTTCGACGGCCGCACCGTCGGTAAGCATGTCGACATCGCCGGCGATGACCACGGTGTTCTCGGCCGCCGCTTCTGCGCGGTGCGCTTTGCGGTCGGCCTCGAACTGTACCGGATCCACCGGCTTGCCGCGCGCAAACGGATCCGCGGGCTTGCCGTTGGGAAACGCGGTCTTGAACTTGCCGCTCAGCCGGAACGCCAGCGGCTCTTCCTTGCCCGAAGGCTGGAAGCCGCGGGTGGAAGGCTCGCCGGACAGCGTGGCGATGATCAGGTCCGCCAGCATCGAGTTCTTCGAGGTGTGCACCAGCGTGGTCTGCTTGAGGCCCTCCGGCGGCTTGATGGTGAAGCTCGCGCCGAACGGGATCAGCAGCGTGCCGACCTGACTGGTCACTACATCATCCATGTTCAGCGCTTCGGTGTTCAGCGACAGCAGCGTCGGCAGCAGACGCGGGCCCTCGCCGCTGGCAAAGGTCAGGTCCGCGACGACCTTGCCATGACTCGGCTCCACGCCCCAGGCCTTGAACAGGTTGTGCAGCGTCGACTGGCCGGCAGCATTGCCGCCGAACGGGTTCTGCAGATCCGGCTGCTGGTCGAAATAGGCGTAGGTGTCGACGAAAGCAATCAGTTTGCCGCCGCGCATGACGAACTGGTCGATTGCATATTCGGTGGTTTCAAGGATGTCGCGCGGATGAATGACCAGCAGCACCTTGATGTCGTCATCGATCTTGGTCGCGTTCATTTCGACCTTGCGCACATCAAAAATCCGCTTCAGCTCCGACGCCAGCACCCACGGTTCGGTCGGTTGCTGCTTCTTTACCGGGTCCAGCGAGCGGCCCAGCACCGGCAGATTGCTCATCACGCCGATGACCGGCTTCTTCGCCTGCCCCACCTGCGAAATCGAACGCGTGATGTCGTATTCGAGCAGACGCTCACGGTCCGGCGTCAGCACCGGGATCGACGACTTCTGGTCGAGAAACGATACCGCAAGCCCGAGATAGAACTTCTCTCCGGTATTGGTCATCTGGCCCTCGACGTTGTCGAGCGCGGCTGAATCCTCGGCGTCCGAATCCGGTTGCGGATTGAATTTCTCGATGATGACCTTGCCGTTGGACGCCGCCTTGTATTCATTGAGCAGATCCTCGACGCGGCCGGCGAAGGTCTTCAGTCCCGGCGGCACTGCGGCGCTGCCCTGGGTGTAATAGAAACGGATTTTCACCGGCGCTTCGAGCTTGGACAGGATCGAGCGCGTGCCGTCCGACAGCGTATAGACGCGGCCTTCGGTCAGGTCCACGCGCGCATTGAGTGCGCTGAAGATGAAATTGCCCGCGATCAGGATCAGTGCCAGCGCGATGATGCCGCCGGCCGAATACATCAGAGTTTCAAGATTCTTGTTTTTCATGCTCATTTCCGAATCCTCATCCTGCGCGCTGGTTGCGGATGATCACGCCGGTGGTGAACAGCATGAAGCCGATCACCGAGGCAAAGAACACCACGTCGCGCGTGTCGAGCACGCCGCGCTGGAAACCTTCGAAATGCGTCATTACCGAGAATGCCGCGACGATATCGACCACAACCGGACTCGCGAACCGCGACAGCAGGTCCGTCACCGGGGTGTAGCCGGCAAGTATCAGGAACAGGCAGATCAGCACCGACAGGATGAAGCTGATGACCTGGTTGCGGGTCAGCGCCGAGGTCATGCAGCTCACCGCGAGATAGGCACCCGCAAGCATCAGGCTGCCGACATAGCCGGAGAAAATGATGCCGTTGTCGGGATCACCGAAGTAGTTGACTGTGATGACCACCGGGAAGGTCAGTGCCAGCGCCAGTGCGAGGAACAGCCACGACGCGAGGAATTTCCCGACAATGGCCTGCCAGTTGGTGATCGGCATGGTCAGCAGCAGTTCCATCGTGCCCATGCGCCGCTCTTCCGACCACAGGCGCATGCCTACCGCAGGCACCAGGAACAGATACAGCCACGGGTGCCAGGTGAAGAACGAGACCAGCGAGGCTTCGCCGCGCTCGAAGAAATTGCCGATGGTGAACGTGAAGAATCCCGTCAGCAGCAGAAAGATGACCAGGAACACGTAGGCGATCGGCGAGGTGAAATAACCGCCGAGCTCGCGTTTCATGATGGTCTTGATGTTGGCGGTCGCGCTCATGCGTTCACCTCTGCAACGGCCGCAGGCCTGACATGATCCACCGTGTCGGGCAGCGTGATTTCACGGAACACGTCCTCCAGCCTGCCTTCGGGCGAACGCGCGGCCAGTGCCGCCGGTGTGTCATTGGCAACGATGCGGCCGCGGTCGATGATGATGACGCGTGAACATGCCGCTGCGACTTCCTCCAGAATGTGCGTCGAGAAAATCACCACTTTCTTCTCGCCCAGCCGCTTGATCAGGCCGCGCACTTCATGCTTCTGGTTGGGATCCAGGCCGTCAGTGGGTTCGTCGAGGATCAGCACATCCGGGTCGTGGATCAGCGATTGTGCGAGGCAGGTGCGGTGCTTGTAGCCCTTCGACAGCGTGTCGATCGACTGATACAGCACACCCTCGAGAAAACACAGCTCGACCGCATGGTGCACGGCGCGTTTGCGCGCGTCGCCCTGCAGACCACGCAGCTCGGCGCAGAAATTCAGAAAACCGTTGACCGTCATGTCAGCATAGCCCGGCGCATTCTCCGGCAGATAGCCGATCAGCTTTTTCGCTGCAATCGGATCCTCCACCATGTCGTGGCCGCCGACGGTGATCCTGCCCGAAGTCGGCGGATAGTAGCCGGTGATCATGCGCATCGTGGTCGACTTGCCGGCGCCGTTGGGTCCGAGGAATCCCAACACTTCACCGCGCTCGACGCTGAACGACACGTCGTTCACCGCGAGTTTGGGGCCGAAGGCCTTGACCAGGTTCTCTACAGTAATCAAGCGATCTCTCTCCATTAACATCCGCGCACCGAACAAGCGGTGCGCGATTTTTGTGGCGTGTTAGATGGCGTTGTCACGAAAAAATTCAACACCGCCGCGCCACAACAAGACACCCGTCGCCCGCTTCCGGGCGATTCTTATAACCCATTGATTATATTGGATTATTTAACTTATCTGCCGGTCTACCACTGCTGCCGCGCCGGCGCTGATGGTGCCGACAGTCTGAATCGAACAGACGACCTACCGCTTACAAGGCGGTTGCTCTACCAACTGAGCTATGCCGGCGCGAAGGCCGGATTATAGCGCCTCGACGCCCAACGGGCCTCCTATAATTGCGCGAACTTCAAAGGAACTGCGTATGGCACAAAACATTGAAAAACCATCCGCGCCGATCGGCGTCATCGGCAACGGCCTGATGGGCATGGCCTGCGCGCGGCGCCTCGCCGACGCCGGCTACCGCATCTCCGGCTACGACGTTGATCCGGCAAAATCCGCGGCAGTCGCCGCATTGGGCGGCAGCGCCGCAACCTCGGTGGCTGAAATCGCGCGCAACTGCCGTACCGTGGTCATCGCGGTATTCAACACCGATCAGGTCGACGCCTCGATCGAGGAACTGCTGGCCGCACTGCCGGCAGACGCGCCAGCGCTGACCGCGATCTGCGTCAGCACCTGTGATCCGGATCGCATCGAAGCGCTGGCCAGGCGCCTGCCAACCAACCGCCTGCGCTACATCGAGATGCCGGTCTCCGGCACCAGCGAACAGGCTGCGCAAGGTGTAGCGCTGGGCCTGGTCGGTGGCGACCCGGCAGCCGCCGACGCCGTGCGCGATGTACTCGATGCGTTGTGTCCGCGTCGCCACCATCTCGGCGCCGCCGGGAACGGCGGCCGCGCCAAGCTCGCGATCAATCTGATCCTCGGCATCAACCGCGCCGCCATGGCCGAAGGCCTGGTCTTCGCCGAACGCATGGGACTGGACCCCGGCGCGTTCCTGAAAGTCGCCAAGGACTCGGCAGCCTATTCGCAGATTATGGACATCAAGGGCGACAAAATGATCGCCGGCGATTTCACGCCGCACGGCAAGATCGCGCAGACGCTGAAGGATTTCAAACTGATGCTGGAACTGGCGCAACGGCTCAAGCAGCAACTGCCGCTGACGACAACCTACACCGACATCGTCGAAGGCAACATGAAACACGGCGAAGCCGAACTCGACAATGCCGCGGTGATTCAGGAAATCCGCCGCAGAGTCCGATAGTCACCAGTCAATAATTGCAGAGAACGCTTCAGTGTCACCGGTGGTTTTATCTTTCCCCTGTGAACCGCCGAGCAGCGGAGTCAAGCCGGGGGCAGTCGGCGAGGACTGTCTGAGTCCCTGTCGCGCAGCGGCAAGGGCGAGTTCCGCGCCCCGAAGGAAGTCCCCTTGGGGGACGCCCCGAAGGAAGTCCCCTTGGGGGACGCCCCGAAGGAAGTCACCTTGGGTGGCAGCCGCCCGGCTTGGCGAGTAGCGCAGGGAAGCCCGAAGGGCCGGTGAACCGGGGCGGCCTTTTCTTTGGTGACTTTCTTTTGGCCGCACAAAAGAAAGTCACTAGCCGCCGGGCTACCCCCGGCGAAGTTGACGTGGAATTTGAAGTTAAAGCATCAGACACCAGCCAAACACACCCTGGATTCCGGCGTACGCCGGAATGACAACATAGTGACGGCATAAAAAAACGGCGCGGGCCTGAGCCCGCGCCGTCGATTCAGACTGCCAGCCGTTATGTCGACTTGATTGCGTAACCGTAAGCCAGGTTGGTGCGATCCCCGCCTTCACGGTCATACGCCACTTTCGCCTGCGCAAACCGGTCATTGACCAGCGACGCACGGTGCTGCGGCGTCACGCCGTAGAGCCGCGCATTGTTTTCACCGAAAATCGCGCGCTTGACCGGAGCGTCGGCTGCGCCCAGCGGCGCAAAGCCGTATTTCTTCTGCATGTCCTCCGGTATCTCCAGGCGACGCAGCGCTTCGATCTGCCACTGCGGCGCACCGGTCCAGACGGCGTCGGTGCCCCACACCACGTGATCCGCACCCAGGCCCTTGACCAGCTGGCCCATCATCGCCGCGCACAGCCGCGGTTCGGCCACGGTACTCTGCGCAAAAATCTGGCCGAGGTCGCCGTAAACGTTCTTGACGCCGAATTTCTCCGGGATCTCGGAAACATCCGTCACCCAGTCGACACGGCCGGTTTTTTCAAACTGCTCCATGCCCACCTTGTAGGCGCCGCCGGTAAAGCGGAAACCCGAGTGATAGACAATGAAGTTCAGTTGCGGCCAGTCTTTCGCGGCCTTGCCCACGTCGCGCACGTCGGCGTACTCGAGCAGGTTCGGAAACTGCTTGGCTGTGTTTGGCGGAAACAGTCCCTTGTGAAAACAGACATTGCGCAGGCTGGGTGTTTTTTGCGAAGCTTTCACCAGCTTTTCGTAAAACGGATACAGCAGTTTCTCATCGTCCAGCCGCCACGGATGGCGCGCGAGCTGCTTGTTGGTATTGTCGCCGACGGTATATCCCTTGAACGAATCGGGCTTGAGCACCTCGAGGTCATGATCGACCTTGTCCATCCAGCCCGGCATGCCCGGCATCACGATCGCGTGCGAATACATGCGCTTGGTGCCGGCTTCCTTGTTGACCTTGCTGCGCGCATCGTTCTTCATCTCGTTGGTCAGGAACCAGTCCTGCGGCTCTTCCGAACCGGAACCCGAGATCAGTGCAATCTTGGTGTCGGAGTCGAGATAGATTTCCTTGAAGTAGTTGGGGAACTTCAGGTCCTCGATGGTCTGCGGCTTGCCGGCCAGCAGCGGATTCCAGCCGGCCTTGCCCACGGCCTCGCGCTGGCGCACGAAGCCCATGATGCGCGTGTCGTCGCGCAGGAAGTGGGTGTGCATGTCCATGATGAACTGGCTTTTCAGCGCATTGGCGCGCTCGTTGGCCATATCCGGCGTGGCCGCTTCGGCACGGCTCACCATGTACAGCGGGCCATAGGTTTCGTTCATCGCGACGAACGCTGCGGCCATGCCGGCAGCGCTCTTGAAAAAGCGGCGGCGCGTCACGCCCTGCTTCTTCGCGAGTTCGTCGCCGATGGTCCTCACGCGCGACTCGAATTCGCGCTGCTTCTCGGTCTGCGCCGTCGGCATGTACTCGTCACTGGAAATGCATTGCGTCGGGATCGGCGAGGGAAATATGGTGGATTCGGCAGGTACGACCTGCGCGAGTTCTTCCGGGGTCAGCATGCGCAACTCCTGAATGGGTTTACTGCGCTGAGCATCCGCCGCTGGCGCGCCGCTGCTGCGGCGATTCTGGATTTTGGGGACAACGGCGTCGGCAGATTCTGCGACGCGTGCGGGGCCGTGTCAAACGGCCCGATGGTGCAACTATTTGACGACCTGCAGGCGCGGCCTGCCGCCGGGCGCCGGCGTATCGGGTTTCGGATCTTCGGGTTTGCCCGACGCGGCCGGCATCGTTGCGGTGCCATCCGGCGCCGTTGACCGGGCCTCTGATTCCGCAGGGAAAAACAGACCCTGCCCGTTTTCCTTCGCGAAAATACCCTGCACCGCAGCAACCGGTACCGAACACTCGCGCGACACGCCGCCAAAGCGCGCGGAAAAACGGATCAGGTCATTGTCGATGGTCAGCTTGTGGGTGGCGTCATAACTGACGTTGAGCATGATCTCGCCGTCTTTGACATGCTCGGCGGGCACGCGCGTATGTTCATCGACTCTGACCGACAGGTACGGCGTCAGGCCGCTGTCACATGCCCATTCATGCACGGCACGGATCAGGTACGGTTTGGTCGAACGCTCTGCCATCTGCAGCGATGTTACTTCCGCATGACCTTTTCGGATGCCGTCAGCGCGTCGATATACGCGGGCCGGCTGAAAAGGCGCTCGGCATATTTCATCAGCGGCGCAGCCTGCTTGCCCAGCTGGATGCCATAGTGATCCAGACGCCACAGCAACGGCGCGATCGCCACGTCGAGCATCGAGAACTCTTCGCCCAGCATGTATTTCTGCTTGGCAAACACCGGCGCGATCTGGGTGAGGCTGTCGCGGATGGTCTGGCGGCCCTTGTCGGCCTGCTTTTGCGTGCCCTTTTCGATCGCGGGGATATGCGCGAACATTTCCTGTTCGAAGCGGTACAGAAAAAGGCGCGCGCGGGCGCGCATGACCGGATCAGCCGGCATCAGCTGCGGATGCGGGAAACGGTCATCAATGTATTCGTTAATGATGTTGGATTCGTAGAGAATCAGGTCGCGCTCGACCAGCACCGGCACCTGGTTGTACGGATTCATCACCGCGAGGTCTTCCGGCTTGTTGAACAGATCGACGTCGATGATCTGGAAATCCATGCCCTTCTCGTAGAGGACGAAGCGGCAACGCTGGCTGAAAGGGCAGGTGGTGCCCGAGTAGAGTGTCATCATGATTGGGTTGTTTATCCGTAACGGTGCTACGTATCAGTGAGGTGCATCAAGGCGCCGGAGAGGCGCCGGGGATCGTGGCACGCTTGCGCTCACGGTCCCGGCAGATGCACCTGAATGTCAGTGAACGTCCTTCCAGTATTCCTTTTTCAGTGCGTAAGTAAGGATGAACAGCAAACCGAGAACAATCAGCACAAACATGCCGATGGTCTTGCGGTCGCCACGCACCGGCTCGGCCATGAACACCATGTAATTCACCAGGTCGGTGACCATCCGGTCATATTCGACCGGACTCAATTTACCTGGCTTGTCGAGCTTGAGCGCCATCTCGGTCTTGATGAAGCCTGCGCCCTGCACCTTGCGCTCGGCCAGCACCTGCTCGCCCTGCAGTTCCCACAAGGCATGCGGCATGCCGACGTTGGCATACACGGTATTGTTCCAGCCGGTGGGCCGCTCGGCATCGCGATAAAAGCCGCGCAAATAGGTGTAGAGCCAGTCAGCCCCGCTGCCGTCCGCCGAGGCGCGCGAGCGCGCCACGACCGACAGGTCCGGCGGAGTGGCACCAAACCAGTTCTTGGCCTCGATCGGATCCATCGAGATCTTCATCAGATCGCCGACCTTGACGCCGGTAAACACGAGGTTGTCGAGGATCTGCTGCTTGCTCAGCCCGATATCCTCGAGGCGGTTGTAGCGCATGTAACTGGCGCTGTGGCAGTTCAGGCAGTAGTTGACGAAATGCCGGGCGCCGCGCTGCAGCGAAGCCTGGTCGTCTTCGTTGATCGGCGCACGATCCAGTTTGACGCTATCGCCCGCAGCCAGCGCCAGCGTCGGCGCGAGCAACAAAATTGCAAGTAACTTGTTGATTTTAATCATTATTTTATCCATTACATCGTCACGCGGTCGGGCTCAGGCTTGGTCTTGTCCATCGCCGAGTACCACGGCATCAGCAGGAAAAATGCGAAATAGATCAGCGTGCCGATCTGTGAAATCAGCGTGCCGGCCGGCGTCACCGTCTGCGTGCCGTAATAACCGAGCACCAGGAACACGATAACGAATACCGTCAACGCGCCCTTGACCAGCGGGCCCTTGTAGCGGACCGATTTCACCGGACTGCGATCCAGCCACGGCAACAGGAAGAAAATCAATGTCGCCGCACCCATCATCACCACGCCCCAGACTTTCGCCTCAATCGCCAGCGGGCCGCCCTTCATCAGCACGGCAACGACCAGCCCGATCGCAACGGCAGCGACACCGATGCGCTTGTCGCGCACGGTAAACCAGATCAGCGCGACATAAGCGGCGACACCGATCATCAGCACCAGCATGAAGTCTTCCGTGATGGCGCGCAGGATCGAGTAATACGGCGTGAAGTACCACACCGGGGCGATGTGCGGCGGCGTTTTCAGTGAGTCGGCCGGGATGAAGTTGTTGTATTCAAGGAAATACCCGCCCATCTCCGGCATGAAGAACACCACCAGGAAGAACAGGAACAGGAACACGACCACGCCGACGATGTCCTTCACCGTGTAGTACGGATGGAACGGAATGCCGTCGAGCGGATGGCCTTGCGCGTCCTTGTGCTTCTTGATCTCGACGCCGTCGGGGTTGTTCGAACCCACTTCGTGCAGTGCCATGATATGCGCAGCGACGAGGCCCAACAGCACCAGCGGCAGCGCGATCACATGAAAGGCAAAGAAGCGGTTTAGTGTGGCGTCGGAAATGACGAAGTCGCCGCGGATCCACGTCGACAGGTCGGGCCCGATCAATGGCAGCGCATCAAACAGGTTGATGATCACCTGCGCGCCCCAGAACGACATCTGGCCCCATGGCAGCAGGTAACCGAAGAAAGCCTCGGCCATCAGCGACAGGTAAATCAGCATGCCGAAAATCCAGATCAGTTCACGCGGCTGGCGGTACGATCCGTACAGCAGTCCGCGGAACATGTGCAGATAGACGACGATGAAAAATGCCGAGGCACCGGTCGAATGCATGTAGCGGATGAACCAGCCCGCCGGCACGTCGCGCATGATGTATTCGACGGATGCGAAGGCTTCCGCCGCCGACGGCTTGTAATGCATGACCAGGAATATGCCGGTGACGATCTGGATCACCAGCACCAGCATCGCCAGAGAACCGAAGAAATACCAGAAATTGAAATTCTTGGGCGCGTAGTACTGTGACAGATGATCGCGCCACAGCGACATCAGCGGGAAACGCTGGTCGACCCAGGTCAGCAGGCCGCTGATGGGCGCATTCAAGGGGCCGGCGCCGACGAACTGCACGGGTTCTTTTTTGGTAGCAGCCATTTTTTATCAGGCTCCCTTGGTGTCTTCGCCGATCACGATGCGCGTGTCCGACAGGAATTTGTACGGCGGCACCACCAGGTTGTCAGGTGCGGGCTTGTTCTTGTAGACGCGGCCCGCCAGATCGAACAGCGAACCGTGACAGGGACAGTAGAAACCGCCCTGCCAGTTGGGATCGAACGCTTCCGCCTGTTTGGCGAACTTGCCCACCGGTGAACAGCCGAGGTGCGTGCAGATACCGACGACAACCAGAAATTCATCCTTGATCGAGCGGAACTCGTTGGCCGCATACGCCGGCTGCATTTTCTTTTGCGACTTCGGATCGGCAACGTTGGTATCGTTGGCACGGATGGTGTCGAGCATCTCCTTGGTACGGCGAACCACCCATACCGGTTTGCCCTGCCACTCAACCGTCACGCGCTCACCGGGCGCGAGCGCAGTCAGGTCGACTTCAACCGGCGCGCCGGCGGCTTTGGCGCGCTCCGACGGCAACATGCTCGCGACAAACGGCACCGCTGCCGCCCCTGCTGCAACGCCGCCCGCAACGGTCGTAGCCGCTACGAGAAACTGGCGTTTTCCCTGATCCGTATTGTTCTCGGACATGCCTTTAGTCCCCTTTAGCCCTTGCTGCTGCGAAAAAGGCGACATTTTACACGCTCACCCGGGTAAAAGTTAAGTGATTCGTGAATTAATCCAATTAAATCATGGGATTACACTGTCGGCACCGCGGTGCCGTGCAATCCATGCGCACATCCCTGGATTACCGGAACGCAGGCCATCAGCGCGAAGCCTGCGTTCCGGTGCGACAACCGCTCATTCGGCCTTGATCCCCGCTTCCTTGATCAGTTTGGTCCAGCGCACCAGTTCGGTCTTGATATAAGCGCTGAATTCCTCGGAATTCTTCAACGCCGGATTGAGTCCTGATTTTTCCAGTGACGACAGCGTGTCCTGCTGCGCCATCACAGCCTGCACTTCCCGGTACATCCGCTGCACGATCGGCGCCGGAGTTTTCGCCGGGAACGCGATGCCGAGCCACCCGCTCGCCTCAAATCCGGGATAACCCTGTTCGGCAATGGTCGGTACGTCAGACAGGATCGGTGCACGCTTCTTGCTGGTTACGCCCAGGCCGCGCAGTTTTCCCGCTCTAACATGCGGCGCCCCGGATGAAATGATGCCGAACAGATGCTCGACTTCGCCGGACATCGCCGCAGTCGCTGCCAGCCCTCCGCTCTTGTAGGGAACAGCGATGGCCTTGATGCCCGCGGTATTGCCGAAGAGTTCATAAGCCAGGTGCCCGATGCTGCCGATACCGGGATTGCCCACGGTGAGTACGCCGGGTTCCTTCTTCGCACGGGCAACGAAATCCTTCAGCGTTTTCGAGGCACTCGACGGATTCGCCGTAAACAACGTCACCGCATCAACGACCTGTGCGACCGGCACGAAATCGCGGATCGGATCGTAAGGCAGCTTGCCACGCAGCGCCGGCGCCATCGCCAGGCCGGTCACCGAAGCGAGAATCATCGTGTAGCCGTCAGGGGCGGCATTGACCAGCAGTTCATGGGCGAGCAAGCCGCCGCCACCGGCGCGGTTGTCGACGATCACCTGCTGACCAAGGCGGGAACCCAGTTTGGTCGCGACCAGACGCGCCACGAGGTCGTTGGCGCCGCCCGCCGAAAACCCCACCAGAAAGCGAATTGGCCGTGCGGGATAACTCTCCGCTGCCAGTACCGGCGACGCCATCGCGGCCAGCGTCACCGCCAACAATGCGCGGCTGCCGATTGTTGTCAGACATTTCATGTCGATCTCCCCGTTTCCGATTGTGTGCGCATCCCGGGCGGAATCCGCAGTTTCACGCAGTATACAATTCCGCCTTTCCGCTCATCGTCCAGGAGAAGTCCGTGTCCGTGATCACGCTGTCGCAGGCTGATGCAGTCATTAATGCCATTCTTTCCCGCGCCCGCGAACTCGAATGCCGGCCCGTTTCGGTGGTCGTGGTCGAACACGGCGCCGTGGTCAAGGCCTTCAAGAAGGAAGATGGCTCGGCAATGATGCGGTTTGAAATGGCACTGGGCAAGGCATACGCGGCGCTGGCGCTGGGCCGGTCGTCGAGCCTGGTGCGATCGCGCACCGAAGAGCGCCCGCTGTTCATGGACTTCCTGTTCAATGCCTCGCAGGACCGGATATTCGCCGAAGGCGGCGGCATGCTGATTCGCGACGCTGGCGGCGAACTGCTCGGCGCCGTGGGCGTGACCGGCGACACCCAGGAGCGGGACGAAGAACTCGCCGCCCACGGCATCCGTGCGGCCGGGCTCAAGACCGACGAGGACTGTGCGGGGCTGGCACATCACGTGCGCCTGAAAAACTGATCCCCCACTCGATTGGCGCTTCTGATTGCTGACACCGCGGAAACCTGCGGATCCGCAGCATCTGCCATCAACACCGGCACACCCGTGCGCGCGGTCGGTTTAGCGTGGCGGTGGAAACGGCATGACCCGCTGCCACGCTGAAGCACAGTTCTGCACGTACGGGTAGTAGCTCTGCGAGTCTGCGCAGAATAACCAGGTTGGCGTCGCTGATGCCGGTTGCGATTGTTCCTGCGCTTGCTGCGACACCGGACGGCCATGCCGGTCGTAGAACACCAGCGGCGCCCCGGCGTCCATTGGCATAATCACCTCGTTAGGCACCGGCCTGCCACGCTCGTCATAAAACACCAGCGGCAGTCGCGGCACCACTACTACGGCCGGAGAGTAATGATTGTAGTAATTGTAGTAATAGGGTCGGCTCGCCCCCCACCAAGATCCCCCCCAGTACCCCGGGCCCCCGACAGATAAACCGATTCCGACACGAGCGCCCGAGTGCCTCGCGCCACCATGTGCGCCCGCGTACATGCTCGTAACCAGCGTTACAAACGCCAGCAATAACATCATGATTCCGCGCATAAGCCCTCCCATTGCGCCGACTGACAATACTCTATGATAACGCTGCTGCAGCACGCCGTGCCAGATTAAAGCATCCGGCGCGCCCTATACCGGGTTCTCCACTTCGATAAACCGGTGCTGCAACCCGAAACGCTGGGCCAGATGTTCGCCCAGTGCCTGCACGCCATAACGTTCCGTCGCATGGTGGCCGGCGGCAATGTAGGCGACGCCGGATTCACGCGCGACATGCACGGTCTGCTCGGATATCTCGCCGCTGACATAGGCATCAACCCCCAGCGCAATAGCATGCTCGAACATGCCCTGTGCCGCGCCGGTACACCACGCGATCCGCCGCAGCCGCAGAGACGGATCGCCGATGGCCAGCGGCGGGCGACCGAGTTTCTGCTCGATCACCCGCGAAAACGCCGCCAGCGTCATGCCGCCTTCATCCTGAATAAGGCCCTGCGCGCCGATGTCCTGCTCACCGAAACGCCCGGTCAGTTTCAACCCGAGCTGCTGCGCCAGTGCGGCATTGTTGCCCACGTCGGGGTGCGCATCCAGTGGGAGGTGATAGGCAAAAAGATTCAATTCATGGTCCAGCAGCGAGCGGATGCGGCGGCGGCGCAGCCCGGTGATACGCAGGTCTTCGCCGCGCCAGAAATAACCGTGATGGACGATCAATGCATCGGCCTTGTCGGCAACGGCAGCCTCGATCAGCGCCGCCGATGCGGTGACACCGGTAACAATCCTGCGCACTTCGGCGCGCCCTTCCACCTGCAGGCCGTTTGGGCAATAATCACGGAAATCAGGGACTTGCAGAAAATCTGCAAGATAGTTTTCCAGCGCAACACGTTCCATAACAATCTTCCGAGTTTTTTAAGCAGTCATTGTAACCGCGACCCCGCGGATCATCGCCTCATGAAAAAACTCTGGCTCATCTTCAGCCAAACCGCGACGATATGCCTCGCCGCCTTGTTCGCCGTCAGCACGCTGCGTCCGGACCTGCTCAACGGCGCGCCGCAGAACACGGTAGTGACCGTGCGTCAGCCGGCACCGGATGCCGCGGCCGGCGCGCCCCGCAGCGGTTCGTACAACGACGCCGTGCGCAAGGCGATGCCGGCGGTGGTCAACATCTACACCTCCAAGGCGATCAAGGCACAGCAGCATCCGCTGCAGGACGATCCGTTGTTCCGCTTTTTTTTCGGTGACCAGCCCGAGTCGCAAACCCGGCCCAGCACCAACCTGGGCTCGGGGGTCATCGTCAGTGAATCCGGTTATATCCTGACCAACAGCCATGTCGTTGACGCTGCCGACGGCATCGAGGTTGCGCTTGCTGACACGCGCCGCGTCAACGCGCGCGTGGTTGGCACCGATCCGGAATCCGATCTGGCAGTGCTCAAGATCGACCTGCCGAAACTGCCGGCGATCACCTTCGGCCCGCCGGACAGCGCGCGCGTCGGCGACGTGGTGCTGGCAATCGGCAATCCCTTCGGCGTCGGCCAGACCGTGACCCAGGGTATCGTCAGCGCACTGGGCCGCAGCCATCTCGGCATCAACACATTTGAAAATTTCATTCAGACCGACGCTGCGATCAACCCCGGCAATTCCGGCGGTGCGCTGGTCGACAGCAACGGCCACCTGATCGGCATCAATACGGCAATCTATTCGAAGACGCCGGGCGGCGCATCGCTGGGCATCGGCTTCGCCATCCCCGCCAGCACGGCGCAGACGGTAATGGAGCAGATCATCAAGACCGGCTCGGTGCAGCGCGGCTGGATCGGCGTCGGCGTGCAGGACATGACACGCGAAATCGCCGATTCCTTCAAGCTGCCGGATGAGCGCGGCGCGCTGATCACCGAAGTCTTTCGTGGCACGCCTGCGGACCGTGGCGGCATCAAGGTGGGGGATGTGCTGATCGCCGTGGAAGGCAAACCGGTAAACGATTCGGCCGCCATGCTCAACCTGATTGCAGCACTGGTGCCGGGCAGCCCGGCAATGCTGCGCGTGCGGCGCGAGAACCGTGAGATTGACCTGAAAATCACCGTCGGCCGGCGGCCCAAACAGGCCCGCAGGGAATAACGCGCCGCCGCTGCGCGGCCGGGTCAGGTTCCGGGGCGGCTGCGTTCTTCGGCTTCGACGCGGTCGAGCTCAGCGTCCTGCTCAGCGTCCGATGGCGCCCGGTAACCGCTGTCGTCAGACTCCGCCCGCTTCGGCACCAGGCGTGCCGCGAGCAACCCGACCTCGAACAGCAGGCACATCGGAATCGCCAGCAACAGCTGCGACACCACATCCGGCGGGGTGACAATGGCCGAGATGACGAAGGCGATCACGATGAAATACGGGCGGATATTGCGCAACTGCTCCAGCGTCACCAGGCCCATGCGGATCAGCATGACCACGACGATCGGCGTCTCGAAGGTCAGTCCGAATGCCAGAAACATCGTCAGGACGAAATTCAGGTAGTTCTCGATATCCGGTGCGACGGAAATGCTTTTCGGCGCGATCTGGTGGATGAAGTGGAAGACCGTCTGGAATACGAATACGTAACAGAACGCGATGCCGATCACGAAAAGAACCATGCTCGTCACCACCAGCGGCATCACCAGCCGCTTTTCGTGGAGGTAGAGACCGGGTGCGACGAATGACCATGCCTGATAAAGCGTATAGGGGAGCGTCAGCACAAACGCAACCATCATCGCGACCTTCACCGGCACCAGGAACGGCGTCACCACACCCGTGGCGATCATTTTCGAACCTTCGGGCAGGGACTGCATCATCGGCGTCGCCAGCAGATCGTAGAGTTCGGAGGCGAACGGAATCAACACTACCAGCACCACGCCAAAAGCGATCAGCGCGCGCAACAACCGGTCACGCAGTTCGACCAGGTGGGAGATGAAAGTGTCTTCGCTCACTGCGGGATGCCTACCATGCGCTTATGCCGGCTTGCCGCCGTCGGCGGACGCAGGTTTGTCGGCGGAGGCTGCAATTTCGCCGGCCGGCTTGTCCGCCTCGTTCAGCGCGGCCTGCGCGTCACTGCTGATCTTGTTCATTTCAGTTTCAGCAGACCGCACTTCCTGGGTAACCGACTGCTCGATCGACTTCGCGGCGTCCTGCATGCTTGCCTGCAGTTTGCGCAGGTCATCAAGCGCCATTTCGCGGCTGATGTCCGATTTAACGTCATTGACATAGCGTTGCATGCGGCCGAACAGATGGCCGGCTGCGCGCGCCACTCTGGGCAGGCGCTCCGGCCCGATCACGATCAGCGCGACGACGGCGATGACCATCAGTTCGGAGAAGCCGATATCAAACATGGGATGGGTAGCCTGGATCGCAACCGGTAAAACGCGGATCCGGACCACCGGCAGGAATCACCCTGCCGCCCGGTTTCACGCTCTACGATGCGGCCTCAGGACTTCGTGGATTCCTTGCGCGCTTCACCGTCGATCGTCTGACCGGTGGTGGGCGGGATTTCGCCTTTGGCCTGCTCGGTTTTGCCGTCTTCGGTTTTCATGCCTTCCTTGAATCCCTTGACCGCACCGCCCAGGTCGGAACCGACGTTGCGCAGCTTCTTGGTCCCGAATACCAGGACGACCACCAGCAACACAATCAACCAGTGCCAGATGCTGAATGAACCCATATAACGCTCCTCATGATCCGTGCCTGCGCACGGGATAAAAATCGACTGGCGTGAAGCGCGTTGCACGGGTCCGGCCGCACAAAGCGCACACCGCTATTTTCGCGACGCCTTTTCCGCGACGCCGGAAACACCCTCGCGCCGCTGCAATTCCGCCAGCACATCTTCCGGCCCGACGCCATGCCAGGCCAGCAACACCAGCGTGTGAAACCACAAATCAGCGGCTTCACGAACCACATGCAGTTTATCACCCTCCTTCGAGGCCAGCAGAACCTCCGCGGCCTCTTCCAGCACTTTGCGCAGAATCGCGTCCTCGCCTTTGGCAAACAGGCCTGCGACGTACGAATCCGCCGTGCCGGCGCCCTTGCGCGCCGCAATGGTCGCACCCAACCGCAACAATATGTCCTGTTTGTCCGTCATGTCCGCTGTTTGCCGTAAATCGCCTTGGGATCCTTCAGCACCGGGTCAACCTCTACCCAGTCTCCGTTGCGCAGTTCATGAAAAAAACAGCTGTGGCGTCCGGTGTGACAGGCGATGCCGCCAACCTGTTCAACCTCGAACAACACCACGTCCTCGTCGCAATCAAGACGGATCGCCCGCACTTTCTGCACATGGCCGGATTCCTCACCCTTGTGCCAGAGTTTGCGGCGCGAGCGCGACCAGTAATGGGCCTCGCCGCTCGCTGACGTCTGCTGCAGTGCTTCGCGGTTTGCCCAGGCCACCGTCAACACCCGTCCCGAACCGGCTTCCTGGGTTACCACAGGAACCAGCCCGTCCGTGCCCCAGCGTATGCGATCCAGCCAGTTCGACGCCATGATGTCGTGCAGCGGAGGCCTTCCGCCACGGAAATTTATAACCTATTGATTCTAATTGTTTTTTTTGGCAACTACAAGCGGACTTCAATACCGCGCGCCGCCATGAATTCCTTGGCCTGGCGCACCGTGTATTCACCGTAGTGAAAAATGCTCGCCGCAAGCACGGCGTCGGCACGACCTTTGGTGACGCCATCGGCCAGATGCTCGAGGCTGCCGACACCACCGCTGGCGATGATCGGGATGCGCAAGGCCGCAGAAAATGCCGCCGTCAGCTCCAGGTCAAATCCCAGGCGCGTGCCATCGCGATCCATGCTGGTCAGCAGGATTTCACCTGCACCCGAGGCCTGCATTTTGCGGCCCCACTCCAGCGCATCCAGCCCCGTGGCCTTGCGCCCGCCGTGGGTGTAGACCTCCCAGCGCAGCGGATCCGAGCCGGCGACACGCTTGGCATCGACCGCCACCACGATGCACTGCGCGCCGTAGCGCCCGCTGGCATCGGCGACAAACTGCGGATTCTGTACGGCAGCGGTGTTGACGCTGACCTTGTCGGCCCCGGCATTCAGCAGCCGGCGCACATCGTCAACGGTGCGCACGCCGCCGCCGACCGTCAGCGGAATGAACACCTGGGCCGCAACGTCCTCGATGATGTGCAGGATCAGGTCACGATCATCACTGGTCGCAGTGATGTCGAGAAATGTCAGCTCGTCCGCCCCCTGGTCATCGTAGCGGCGCGCGATTTCCACCGGATCGCCGGCGTCCTTCAACTCAACGAAATTGACGCCCTTGACCACGCGCCCGGCGGTGACGTCCAGACAGGGAATGATGCGTTTGGCCAGGCCCATGGAAAGCGTCAGCCCGGAAATTCAGCTTGTCTTGCTTAACTGATCGGCGAGTTTCTGCGCTTCGTCAAATTTCAGCGTGCCCTGATACACCGCGCGCCCGGTGATGGCGCCGATGATGCCCTCGGCCTCGACGGCGCAGAGTTTCTTGACGTCATCAAGATCGGTGATGCCGCCGCTGGCGATGACCGGCACGTTGAGCTGGCGTGCCAGTGCCACCGTCGCTTCGATGTTGACGCCGGTGAGCATGCCGTCGCGGCCGATATCGGTATAAATCACGGCTTCGGCGCCGTAATCCTCGAACTTCTTCGCCAGGTCGATCACATCGTGACCCGTCATTTTTGACCAGCCGTCCACCGCAACCTTGCCGTCCTTGGCGTCCAGCGCAACGATGATATGGCCCTGAAACGCCGTGCACGCTTCCTGCAGGAATCCCGGTGTCTTGACCGCCGCAGTGCCGATGATGATGTAGCTGATGCCGGCGTCGATATAGGTCTCGATGGTATCCAGATCGCGTATGCCGCCTCCCAGCTGTACCGGCAGATCCGCGCCCACCGCCTTGACGATGGACTTGATCGCCGCCTGGTTTTTCGGCCTGCCCGCCGCAGCGCCGTTCAGGTCCACCACATGCAGCCGGCGCGCGCCCTGATCCAGCCACTGTCTGGCCATGGCGCCCGGGTCTTCGGAAAAAATCGTGGCATCGCTCATGTCGCCCTGTTTCAGGCGTACGCATTTGCCGTCCTTCAAATCGATGGCGGGAATAATCAGCATGGGTATGGGGAGGTTGCGAAACCGGGATTGATCAGAATACGCAGCGACAGATAAACCGGGGCCGGGATTGTGTTCAGGGGAATCTTGGACAGAAAAAATACTATGGCTCAATAATACTACAGCAGGCGCAGCAGCACGCCTGTTTCAGACAATCACCGATGCGCCACCTTCGGGCGCAGCATGCACCTGCGGCTTCCACGCAACAAAGTTGGCCAGCAATCGCAGGCCGATCGCGTCGCTTTTTTCGGGATGGAATTGCACCGCGAACAGGTTTTCACGCGCGGCGGCACACGCAAAGCGGAACGGATACCTGCTCCATCCGGCAACAATCGCGGGATCGGCGGGATCGGGATAATAGCTGTGCACAAAATAAAACCGGCTGCGGTCCGGAATGCCCTGCCACAGCGGATGCGCCATGCCCTGCTCTACTTCGTTCCAGCCCATGTGCGGGACCTTGAGTTTTTCGCCGCGCTCATCGACCATGCGCGATGCGGGGAAATGGCGCACGTCACCGGCCAGCAGGCCCAGGCAACGCGTATCGCCTTCTTCGCTGTGCGTAAACAGCATCTGCAGGCCGATGCAGATGCCGAGAAACGGTTTGCTGCGGGCGGCAGAAACGATCGCGTTGTGCAATCCGCGCGACTCCATTTCGCGGATGCAATCGCGCATCGCGCCCTGCCCGGGAAACACGACGCGCCCGGCCTGCGCCACTTCGGCGGGGTCACTGGTCACCACGACGCTGCAGTCCGGCGCCACATGCTCGATGGCCTTGGATACCGAGCGCAGGTTACCCATGCCGTAGTCGATAACGGCAATGTCGATGGTCATCGTGAGATCTTCGGCAGATTATTCATGAAACTGAAAAAACGGCACGCGCGCGCAGCGCTGCCCTGGAAAGCCTACAACTTGCCTTTGGTCGAGGGTATGCCCTTCACCCGCGGATCCAGTTCCACGGCCATGCGCAGCGCACGACCAAAAGCCTTGAACAGCGTCTCCACCTGGTGATGGGTGTTGGTGCCCTTGAGGTTGTCGAGGTGCAGCGTAACCAGCGCGTGATTGACGAAGCCCTGGAAAAACTCGCGCACCAGGTCGACATCGAACTCGCCGACGCGTGCGCGCGTGAACTTGCCGGTCATCTCCAGCCCCGGTCGCCCCGACAGGTCGATCACGGCGCGAGAAAGCGCTTCATCCAGCGGCACATATGCGTGGCCGTAACGGCGTACGCCCTTCTTGTCGCCGACCGCTTTGGCGAACGCCTGGCCCAGCGTGATGCCGATGTCTTCAACGGTGTGATGTGCGTCGATGTGCAGGTCACCCTTGGCCTTGATCTCAAGATCGACCAGGCCGTGACGGGCAATCTGGTCGAGCATGTGGTCGAGGAAGGGCACGCCGCTGGCGAGTTTCGCCTTGCCGCTGCCGTCCAGATTGATCTTGACGACAATCTGGGTTTCCTGGGTGTCGCGAGTGACCTGCGCCTGCCGTGCCATGGTATCCGGGTGCCCGAGGTAAGTTGTTGATTTAAGAGTATAAACGAATTCGCGTTCAGCCGCCCTGCACGATTCCGCGCAGCGCCTCGACCAGACCCGCACATTGCTCATCGGTACCGACGGTAATCCGCATGAACTCCGCGATGCGCACCGGCTTGCGGAAATGCCGCACGATGATGCTGCGTTCACGCAACTTCGCGGCGATGTCGCCGCCGTCGCGCCCGGGCAGCCGCGCAAACACAAAATTCGCCGCCGACGGCAGCACTTCGAAACCCAGGTCGTGCAGGTCCTGCACCAGCTTGCGCTTGGTCGCAATGACCCTGCCGCACATGGCCTTGAAATAGTCGTCATCTTCCAGCGCCGCGGTCGCGCCCGCCTGCGCCAAACGGTCCAGCGGATAGGAATTGAAGCTGTCCTTGACCCGGTTCAAGGCCTCGATCAGATCGGGGCGGCCGATCGCGTAACCGACGCGCAGACCCGCCAGCGCGCGCGATTTCGACAGCGTGTGCGTCACCAGCAGTTGCGGATAACGGCTCACCAGCGGCACCACCGACTCGCCGCCGAAATCGACATAAGCCTCGTCGATCACCACTACCGACGCGGTGTTCGCGCGCAGCAGCCGTTCGACGTCAGGCAATGCCATGAAACACCCGGTGGGCGCATTCGGATTCGGAAAAATGATGCCGCCGTTGGGGCGCAGATAGTCATCCACCGCGATTTCAAACGCAGCATTCAGCGGCACCTGTTCGAACGGGATGTCATAGAGGCTGCAATACACCGGATAGAAGCTGTAGGTGATATCCGGAAACAGCACCGGCCGGTCGTGTTTGAGCAGACCGAGGAATACGTGCGCGAGCACCTCATCGGAACCGTTGCCGACGAACACATGATCCGGCGTCACACCGTAACGTTTGGCGATCGCCGCACGCAACCGGTCACTGCCCGGATCCGGGTACAGCCGCAGCGTATCGCCGATCTCGGCGCGCAATGCGTCCAGCACGCGCCGGCTTGGCCCGTACGGACTTTCGTTGGTGTTGAGCTTGACGAGGTTGGGCAGCTTGGGCTGCTCACCCGGCACATAGGGTGTGAGCCCCCGCACCACGTCGCTCCAGTAACGGTTCATGAAATGCTCTAGGACCGGAAACGCAATGCCGCCGAGCGGGCGTGCGCGGTCAGGCCCTCACCTTCGGCCAGCTCCACCGCAACCCTGCCGAGCTTCTGCGCACCTTCCGCCGACACACATATCAGGCTCGAACGTTTCTGGAAGTCATAAACGCCCAGCGGCGACGAGAAGCGCGCGGTGCGCGACGTCGGCAGCACGTGATTCGGCCCTGCGCAATAGTCGCCCAGCGCCTCCGAGGTGTAACGGCCGAGGAATATCGCGCCGGCGTGGCGGATCCGCGGCAACAATGCCTGCGGATTTTCCACCGACAGCTCCAGATGTTCGGGTGCAATACGGTTGACCAGTGCGCAGGCTTCGTCGAGGTCGCGCACCGCAATCAACGCCCCGCGCCCTTCGAGCGACGCCTTGATGACCTTGCGCCGCGGCATCTCCGGCAACAGGCGCACGATACTCGCCGCCACCGCATCGAGAAATTTTTCATCCGGTGACAGCAGGATGGACTGCGCCAGTTCGTCGTGCTCGGCCTGCGAAAAGAGATCCATCGCTACCCAGTCGGGTTCCGTGCTGCCGTCGCAGACGACGAGGATTTCCGACGGGCCCGCCACCATGTCGATGCCGACCACGCCGAATACGCGGCGCTTGGCCGCGGCCACATAGGCATTGCCCGGACCGACGATCTTGTCGACCTGCGGTATGGTCGCCGTGCCGTACGCGAGTGCGGCCACCGCCTGCGCGCCACCGATCGTAAACACGCGGTCGACGCCGCAGATCGCGGCCGCCGCGAGCACCAGGTCGTTTTTTTCACCGCGCGGTGTAGGCACCGTCATGATCACCTCGGTGACGCCGGCGACTTTCGCCGGCACCGCGTTCATGATCACCGACGACGGATAAGCGGCCTTGCCGCCGGGCACGTAAAGGCCGGCACGATCGAGCGGCGTGATCTGCTGGCCGAGTTCATTGCCGTCGGCATCGGTATAACCCCAGGACTCGGCGCGCTGCCGCCCGTGGTAATCGCGCACGCGTGCCGCGGCAGTCTCCAGTGCGCTGCGGCGCGCGGCCGGTATGCGTTCCAGCGCCGCCTGCAACTCCGATTTGGGGATTTCCAGTTCCGCCAGCGTGGCGGCAGTGACGCCGTCGAAGCGTGCGGTGTATTCGAGAACCGCGGCATCGCCGCGCGATTTGACGTCGGCCAGTATCGCCGCAACGGTGGCATCGACCCCGGGATCCTGCGCCGCCTCAAACGCCAGCAACTCCGCAAGGCGCGCGTCGAAGTCAGCCTGTGTAGTCGCCAGCCTGCGCATGATCAGCCGACGGCACGGGCGAACGTGTCGATCAGCGGCTGCAATGCCGCGCGCTTCAGCTTCAGCGCAGCCTGATTCACCACCAGTCGCGAACTGATCTGCCCGACTTCCTCCACGGCTACCAGGCCGTTGGCTTTCAGCGTGCCGCCAGTGCTGACCAGATCGACGATGGCGTCAGCCAGCCCCGTCAGCGGCGCGAGTTCCATCGAACCGTAGAGCTTGATCAGATCGACATGCACGCCCTTGGCCGCGAAGTGTTCACGCGCAACCCGCACGTACTTGGTCGCGACCTTCAGCCGCGCCCCCTGGCGCACTGCGGTGGCGTAGTCAAAATCCTTGCGCACCGCGACCATCATCCGGCACCTGGCAATCCTCAGGTCCAGCGGCTGGTAGAGACCGGCGCCGCCGTGCTCATCGAGTACGTCCTTTCCGGCCACGCCGAGGTCTGCGCCGCCGAACTGCACGTAGGTCGGCACATCGGTGGCGCGCACGATGACCACGCGCACATCACGACGGTTGGTGGCGATGATCAGCTTGCGCGAGGCTTCGGGATCTTCGCGCGTGACGATGCCCGCCGCTTTCAGCAGCGGCACGGTTTCGTCGAAAATTCGACCCTTGGAAAGTGCGATGGTGATCATGACGACATGTCTGGGCGGAATGGCACTACAAACCGGCACCCGCAGGCGCCCGGGAAAGTGCTGAATTGTAACGTATTCCCGCACGGGGACGGCGCGTATCCGGTTCACGAAACCGGCGCTGCGCGTTACACTCCATGCTCATTTCGCCATCCCGGACCGCCCCGTCAACATGAGCACCGACAACGTCGTAGAAATCAGGGATCTCGCGTTTTCCTATGGATCGCACGAGATCTTCAAGTCGGTGAACCTGACGATTCCGCGGGGTAAGGTCGTCGGCATCATGGGTGCCAGCGGTTGCGGCAAGACCACGTTGATGCGGCTGATCGGTGCCCAGCTGCAGCCGGCGCGCGGTACGGTCAACGTGCTCGGCGAGAACATCCACCGGCTTGACCGCAATGCACTGTACCGGCTGCGCCGCCGCATGGGCATGCAGTTTCAGCAGGGCGGGCTGTTCACCGACCTGTCGGTGTTCGAAAACATCGCCTTCCAGATGCGCGAGAAGACTGATCTCGCTGAAGACATGATCAACGATCTCGTGTTGATGAAACTCAATGCCGTCGGCCTGCGCGGTGCGGCACAGCTGATGCCCGCTGAATGTTCCGGCGGCATGGTGCGGCGCGTCGGCCTCGCCCGCGCCATCGCGCTTGATCCCGATCTGATCATTTACGACGAACCGTTCGCAGGACTGGACCCGATTTCGTGCAATGTCGTCGGCAAGCTGATCCGCCGGCTCAATGATGCCCTGGGCGTGACCTCCATCGTCGTGTCATATGACGCGCAGGAATCGCTGAAGGCCATCGATTACGTCTACTTCCTCGCCGACGGCAAGGTCGTTGCGCAGGGCACGACCGAAGAAGTCAAAAAATCCGCAGACCCGTTCGTCAAACAGTTCATCGGCGGCCTGCCCGACGGCCCGGTGCCGTTTCACTACAAGCGGAACGCTTACGCTGCGGACATGGATCTGCCGGCGTAAAGCGGTAGTCAGTCAAAGCCGGCCATTCGCTGGCTGCAACCTTCAGCTTCGCTGCGCTCCCCATGCGGGAAATTGCCAAGCACTGGAAACCGCCTTTTTGAATGGGCCAGGCTGCGGCTTCCGACCCGAAGCGGACGCGCGCTCTTCTACATTGCGGTCATTGGAGATCACCTTCGCACACTTCTGAATCTTGGATTTCACCGCACCTTCAGGAGGCCGTGTGTGGTTGCGGCCCCGAATCAGGGACACCGGCCAGCGACGCGTCAGGATTCCAAACGCGCCCTTGCATGACGCGATCGGGCCGCGCTTAGGAGTCGCTCGATTTCGCGCTCCCGTCGTAGACTTGAATCTGGTCCAAGTTGTCTAGGATCATATGTTCCAACGACTCGAGGCGCAGCATAGCGAAGGTCTTCGCGGTGTCAAGAAATTGGAAACTGTAGACGCCGTCGAAACCTTTTCCGGCGGCTTTGAGACGCTGGTAAAGCTCGATGGCGTCGCGTTGGCGAAAGATGATGTCCTTACGCGCCTTGCGATAGCCCGGGCGTCCCTGCTCGATCTTGCGCAAAGTGACGCGCTTCGCATCGATGCTCACAGTGAATATCGGAGCAGTGTCGGTTTTGGCCATGGTTGTCTGTTCATCCATTACCTAAAAAATTTCAGGAACGAAGTTCTGAGTTTCCAGTGGCGGGCGGGCATAGCCTTCGCGCTTTTCCGGCTTTCGCGGGGAAAGTTTCATCTTTTTAGGCGTTACATCCTTGTAGGGAAGCAGGCGCAAGAAGTGGCTAATACAGTTGAGGTGGGCGCGCTTCTTGTTGTCCGAATTCACCACGTACCACCTTGCCTGCTCAATATCGGTATGGACGAGCATGTCGTCCTTGGCTCGCGAGTACTCCTGCCACCGGTTGCGCGCTTCCATGTCCATCGGCGAGAGCTTCCAGCGTTTTGTCGGGTCCTCGACCCTGGACCTGAAGCGGCGTTCCTGCTCCTCATCGCTGACCGAAAACCAGTATTTCACGATGGTGATGCCCGAACGCACCAGCATGCGCTCGAATTCCGGACAGGAGCGCAAGAACTCCCAGTATTCCGCGTCGGAGCAGAATCCCATGACGCGCTCGACGCCGGCACGGTTGTACCAGGAACGGTCGAACAACACCAATTCGCCAGCTGCTGGCAACATGGCACAGTAGCGCTGGAAATACCACTCGGTTTTCTGACGCTCGGTTGGCGTACCGAGGGCTACCACGCGGCAAGTGCGGGGATTAAGCGGTTCGACGATGCGCTTGATAACGCCCCCCTTGCCTGCGGCATCGCGGCCTTCGAATAAAACCACGACCTTGCGACCCTCGTGCTTGATCCATTCCTGCAGTTTGACCAGTTCGATATGCAGGCTGCGCAACTCGTCCGCGTAGAATTTGTTGCGCTTCTTCTTCTTCACTTTGGGATCGGCAAGCGGACTCAGCTTCTCGGGCACCGCGGTCCCCCGCTTCGGATCAACCGTTTTGGCCTTCACGGCATGCTGATTCTTAGTCTTGGCCATCAGTTGTTTGCCCATAACGCCCCACCTTACCCAGACGCGGCAGCAAAAGATCCCCCCAATTGGGGCGCCACGTCCGTGAAATTCTGAAATGCGATTGACACTACGAGAAGCATATTCCAAAAAAGCCCCGAACGAAAACTCTTCATCGGCGGTTACTCCTTTTCCTGATTTTGTTTGATAAAAGTCAAAAAAATGTATGCAATTACGGAATTGACTGCAGGAGTGACCGACCGGTTGAATCCGCAGCCGATAGCGGACATCCTCTGTGGGTTGCCCGCCATCTAAGTCACCCGTGTGTCTACCGAAACATGGCTTCAGCAAATTGATGGACCACTCTCCACCATCATTCAGCCTTCGCCACTGAATAGTTTCTCCCAATTCCCCGGCAGTTCAGGTATGCCGGTCATGGCCTTGAATTTCTCCGGGGGCAGCGGAATCACCTTGAATGCGCCTTCAGCCAGCAGAATGTTCCCGGCATCGCGCGCTTCGGCGCGGACTTCGATAGCTGTCCACAAATCATCGCTTTCCACATGCACGGTCGCCGACAGCGCAAGCGTCCTGCCCTGAAACGCGGGCCGGTGGTACTTCATGGTTGCCGACCGCAGGATCCAAATGGCTTTGGTATTGCGCAACACCATGCCGCTCCAGCTCGCCATGCAGTCGAGCGCGGTGTAAATGGCGCCGCCGTGGGTGATGCCGGGAAAGCCGGTCATGTGCGGCTGCGGATGAAACTCCCCCAATATGCAATCGGGGTTCGCCGGGTCACGGCGCACCGTGATGTGCAGGCCGTGCGGGTTGGCCGGCCCGCAGCCGAAACAGTCATTGCCGGGGAGCAATTCGTCGCTGAGGGATGGTCCAGTCATGGTCGGACTCCTGCGTCGTGACCTGAGCAGATCCGGTATGCGGCCTCAACAGGTCGATATAAATATCAATTAAATCAATATTTTATATGATACTCGCGCGGCAACGCCCACGCCATCAGGCGTGCAGATTCCACGCTGCGAAACCGCAGCCGACGATGACTTCGGGCACCGCGCTGTAATTGATCAGCTCGAACCCGCGCCCGCCGGCCGCGCCGTGTGCAGCCACCCAGTTGCGGATTTCGGAGCCGCCGTTGCCGACCTGCGGCAGGCGCTGCGTCAAAAATTCACACAACGCCGCGGGATCGCCCTGCTCGAAATGGTTAATGCATTCGCGGTCGAATTCTTCTTCGATCAGGCCCATCGTCGCCTCACCGATGGAATGGCTGAGGCCGCCGCTGCCGAGCACGCCGACGCGCAGATCGCCGGGCATGGTCGCAATTGCACGGGCGAGCATTTCACCCCAGGCGTAGCAGCGTGACACGGTCGGAAACGGCGGCTCGATATCGTTGAACACCACGGGCACGATCGGCAACGGATTTACGCCCGCCTTCAGCAGCGGGATGCAGAAACCGTGATCGAGGATCATCCGGTGCGACACCGACGGCTCGAATCCCGAAGCGAGCGCGGTATCGAGGATGTGGCGCGCGAGCTGTGGATGCCCCGGCATGGTCTCGTGCGGGAATTCCTTCATCATCCATGGCTCGTTGGGCCCGGCATGCGTTTCGCCGACGCCGACGCAGATCATCGGCAGGTTGTCGATGAAAAAATTGACCCAGTGGTCGGGTGAAATGATCACCAATGCATCAAGTCGAGCCGCCCTGATGCGGCGACCCAGCTCATCGAACGCGCCGGTCAGCGCCTCTTTGTGCGCAGCGCTGACACTGTCCCATTTGCGGATGATCAGCGGCCCGTGGCTCGCTGCATAAACACCGGCGAGCTTAGCCATGTGGTCCTCCGGTTGCGCGGATGCGCTTCATGAATTCGTCATCGGGCATGCCCGCGACCAGAAAATAAAACCGCAGCAGGTACGGATTGACCAGCCCGGCCAGATAACCGACGTCATCCGCTTCGACCGCGGCGCGCACCTCGGGGCTCAGTACATAACGGTCGAGCACCGCAGCACGTCCCGCGCGGTATTCAGCCGCCTTCGCCGGATCCTGCAGGTCAAAGAACAGTTTGTTCAGGGCGTAATCGCGCGTGGCCATGTTCCCGTCCTCAGTTCACCCGCCGGATGCGTGCACCCAGCTTCGACAATTTCTCTTCGATGCGCTCGTAACCGCGATCGAGATGGTAAATCCGCTCAATGGTCGTTTTGCCCCGCGCGATCAACCCGGCAACCACAAGACTGGCAGAGGCGCGCAGGTCGGTCGCCATCACGGTTGCGCCATTCAATCCGGCAACGCCCTTGATTACCGCAGTATTGCCTTCGACCTCGATATTCGCGCCCAGCCGCTGCAGTTCCTGCACATGCATGAAGCGGTTCTCGAATATGGTTTCGACAACGCGCGACGCACCCTGTGCCACGCTGTTCAGCGCCATGAACTGCGCCTGCATGTCGGTCGGAAACGCCGGGTATGGCGCCGTGCGCACATTGACGGCTTTTTTCGCACCATTGGCCCGGACCTGTATCCAGTCGCTGCCGGTTTCGATGCTTACGCCCATTTCACGGAGTTTACCGAGCACGGCATCGAGCGTATCGGGTCGCACACCGGTCAGCCTGACGTCGCCGCCGGTGGCCGCCACCGCAACCAGGAAAGTGCCGGTCTCGATTCGGTCCGGCATCACGCTGTGACGCGCACCGTGCAGGCGCTCGACCCCTTCAACGGTAATCACGTCGGTGCCGGCACCGCTGATCTTCGCCCCCATCGCCGTCAGACAGGCGGCAAGGTCGGGCACCTCCGGTTCACGTGCGGCGTTCTCGATGACGGTAACGCCGTCGGCCAGCGTGGCCGCCATCATCAGGTTCTCGGTGCCGGTCACGGTCACAAGATCCATGCAGATGCGCGCCCCCTTCAGCCGGCCCGCGCGCGCAATCATGTAACCCTCTTCCATGGCGATGGTCGCGCCCATCGCCTGCAATCCCTTCAGGTGCTGGTCCACCGGGCGCAGGCCGATGGCGCAGCCGCCAGGGAGCGACACCCGCGCCTCGCCCAGACGCGCGACCAGCGGCCCCAGCACCAGCACCGATGCGCGCATGGTTTTCACCAGTTCGTACGGCGCCACCGGGTCGGTTATTTTTTCGGCGCGCAGTTCCACGCCGCCCTTCTCATCCAGCGATGTGGTCACGCCCATCTGCATCAGCAGATTGAGCATGGTCGACACATCGCGCAGATGCGGCACGTTTTCAACGATCAGTGCTTCACCGGTCAGCAGCGCTGCCGTAAGTATCGGCAACGCGGCGTTCTTCGCGCCGGAGATGGTGACCGTTCCTGACAGCGGAACGCCGCCTTCGATGACCAACTTATCCATGAATAAGACTTAGCCCTGCCACTGTTCCGGCGTCAGCGTTTTCATCGACAGCG
>Ga0224505_10000112_pt1 | contig 62228 bp, 60 predicted proteins | sample SF_Jan12_sed_USG_FD_169102 | JGI IMG/M metagenome (GOLD analysis project Ga0224505, IMG submission 169102) | Sediment microbial communities from San Francisco Bay, California, United States - SF_Jan12_sed_USGS_4_1 | ecosystem: Environmental > Aquatic > Marine > Sediment | place: USA: California...
GCCCTGCGAGCGTGGCATGCCCTGCCAGGCGCTGCCCACCTACGCCGCCATCCTGCTGTACGTGGAGCCGGACGCGGCCGACGCGCTGCGCTGGGTATCGGACGTGGTGCGCGCCCCCGACGCGCCCCCCGTGGTGCTGCTGACCGAAACCGGCGGCGAGACACTGGCGGTGGCTGGCATGAAGGCGGGCGCTGCGGATTTCCTGCGCAAGCCCGATGTCAGCGGCGAGCGCCTGGTGCGGGCGATCGAGGACGCCATCCGCGAACAGGAAGCGCGGCGTGCCGACCATACGCCCTCCTTCCAGCGCACCCAGCCGCTCGACCCACGCAACATCGGCGTGCCGCTGCAGGGCGGCGAGCGCCACATTCCAGGCTACCGCAGCCTGCGCAAGATCGGTGAAGGCGGCATGGCGCAGGTCTATCTCGCCGAGCGCGAGCAGGACGGGCTGCAGCTCGTGCTCAAGGTGCTCGACGCCAAGCTGCGCGACGACGTGACGTTCTTCCGCCGGTTCGTGCAGGAGTACAAGCTGGTGGCCGGGCTGCAGAACGAGTACGTCGCGCACATCTACGACCAGGGCTTCGCCGGCGAGCATCCCTACATCGCCATGGAATACCTGTCGGGCGGCACGCTCGCCGCGCGCATCCACGACGGCATGACCTCGCTCACGGCGCTGCGCGTGGTATCGCAGATCGCGCGCGCGCTGGAGGCCATTCACGAGCGCGGCGTCATCCACCGCGACCTCAAGCCGCCCAACATCCTGTTTCGCGCCAACGGACGCCCGGTGCTGGTGGATTTCGGGCTGGCCAAGAACCTGGCGGCGGAGGTGACGCTCACACGGCACGGCGAGGTGATCGCCACGCCCCGCTACATGAGCCCGGAGCAGTGCCTGGGAAAGCCCGCCGACCGGCGCTCGGACCTGTACAGCCTGGGCGTGATCTTCTACGAGATGCTCACCGGGCGCCGCCTGTACGAGGCGGAAGGCCCGGCGGGCCTCGTCTACCAGCACGTGCACGGGCCCGTGCCGCGGCTGCCGACGCGGCTGGCGGGCTACCAGGGGATACTCGACCGCATGCTCGCCAAGGCGCCGGAGGAGCGCTTCCAGAGCGCGCACGAGCTTTTTGCGATGATTGCGATATGAGCGCGGCGCACGAGGAACGCCAGTACCTGGATCTGCTCACCGAGGTGCTGGCGCATGGCGCGCACAAGTCGGACCGCACCGGCACCGGCACGCGCTCGGTCTTCGGCCGGCAACTGCGCTTCGGCCTGGGGGCGAGCTTTCCGCTGCTCACCACGAAGAAGCTGCATCTGAAGTCGATCGTCTACGAGCTGCTGTGGTTCCTGCGCGGCGACACCAACGTGCGCTGGCTGCAGGAGCACGGCGTCAGCATCTGGGACGAATGGGCCGACGCCAACGGCGAGCTTGGCCCGGTCTACGGCTACCAGTGGCGCCACTGGCGCACCCCCGACGGCCGGGAGATCGACCAGATCCGGCAGGTGCTCGACAGCCTGCGCACGCGCCCCGACTCGCGCCGCCACCTGGTGAGCGCCTGGAATCCGGCGGACGTGGACCGCATGGCGCTGCCGCCGTGCCACGCGTTGTTCCAGTTCTACGTCGCCGAGGGGCGCCTGTCCTGCCAGATGTACCAGCGCAGCGCGGACCTGTTTCTCGGCGTGCCGTTCAACATCGCCTCCTACGCGCTGCTCACGCTGATGGTCGCCCAGGTGAGCGGCCTGCAACCCGGCGAGTTCGTGCTCACGCTGGGCGACGCGCACCTGTATCTCAACCATCTCGAGCAGGCGCGTGAGCAAGTGGGTCGCGCGCCGCGCGCCTTTCCCCGGATGCGCCTCGACCCCGCCGTGCGCGACCTGTTCGCCTTCCGTTACGAGGATTTCACGCTCGACGGCTACGACCCGCACCCGCACATCAGGGCGCCGATCGCCGTCTGAAAAAAAGAAGGCCCGCCTGTAGGGGGAAAGGGCGGGCCTGGGGGAGAAGTTGCGGCGTGCGGGCGGCGGCTCAGCTGACTCCTTGCGCGAGCATCTGGCCGAGATAGATGACACCTGCCGCAGCGAAGCCGTAGACGACCGCGTCAGCGATGCGCGTGCGCTGGATGGGTATCCAGCCCGGGAGCGCCCAGACCAGCGCGGCGGCACCGAGGATCGCTGCGCTCAGGGAGGCGCCGAGGCCGAAGCTGTGCCCGAAGGCCTGCACGAACCAGCCTTGGGGCGCGATCAGCCTGTAAATGGATCCGCTGATCCCCACGAGGACCAGGGCGCTGATGGCAAAGCCGGCGACGACCTGGGCGAAGATCGGCAACTCGAGCTTGTGCTTGGCGTGTTCCATGTCTGCAGTTGGTTTGTGTGGGTTGCGGCCTCACAGTTTCTTGCAACCTCCGTGCCAGCGCACAAAACTAACTTATATTCAATAACTTACACTGAGCAAGTGAGCAATTGCACACCGGGAGAGAGCGGCTTTTCGTCTGCCGGCGGCGACGAAAGACTCCACAGTCACGCCAACCGACTGACCCAATGATGCTTTTCCTGTCGCTTGGCGGCGACAGGCCTAGGAGTGCGCGGCTATCCTCACCTTGAACATGCCCGGCTCGAGCGCGTGGCGCTCGAGGAGCCGGTAGAACTCCGTCCGGTTCCTGCCGGCCAGGCGCGCCGCCTGGGTGACATTGCCGCCCGTGATCTTGAGGATACGCACGAGGTACTCGCGCTCGAAAGCGCGCCGGGCCTCGTCCAGCGGCGTCAGCGACCCGGAGCCGACATCCAGCGCCTGGCGCACGAGCGCGGCGGGGATCACTTCCGTGGTGGTCAACGCGACCGCGCGCTCCACGACGTTGAGCAACTGGCGCACGTTGCCCGGCCAAGCCGCGCCGACCAGCAACTCCATGGCCTCCGGCGAGAACGCCAGCCGCGGGCGCCCATAGCGCTCGGCGAGGCGCGACAGGAAATGCCCAGCGAGCAGCGGGATGTCCTCGCGCCGCTGGGCGAGCGACGGCAACTCGAGCTTCACGACGTTCAGCCGGTAGTACAGGTCCTCGCGGAACTCCCCCGTGGCGATGCGCTCCTCCAGCTTGCGGTGCGTCGCGGAGATGACGCGCACGTCCACCGGCACCGAATCGTTCGCGCCGACCGGGCGCACGACGCGGTCCTCGAGCGTACGCAGCAGCTTGACCTGCAGCGGCGCCGGCATGTCGCCGACCTCGTCGAGGAACAGCGTTCCGCCTTCGCAGGCCTGGAACAGGCCGCGCCGGTCCTGCACGGCGCCGGTGAACGAGCCCTTCTTGTGGCCGAACAGCTCCGACTCGAGCAGGCCTTCCGGGATCGCGCCGCAGTTGACGGCGATGAACGGCGCGCCCGCGCGCCGGCTTGCGCGGTGAATGGCGCGCGCCAGCAGCTCTTTGCCGGTCCCGCTCGCGCCGAAGATGCATACGCTCGCATCGGACGCGGCCACGCGCTGCGCCTGGCCCAGCAGGGCTTCCATCGCGGCCGAGCGCGTGATGATGTCGGCGCGCCAGTGCGCGGCGCCCTCGGAGCTCGGCGCCGTCGACAGCCGCAGCGCATCGGCGACCGTCTCGAGCAGGATTTTCGGCTCGAACGGCTTGGTGAGAAAGCTGAAGACGCCGCGCCGCGTCGCGGCGACGGCGTCCGGAATGGTGCCGTGCGCCGTAATGATCACCACCGGAAGCGACGGCGCCTGCCGGTGGATGGCGTCGAACAGCCCGAGTCCGTCCATTCCGTGCATGCGCAGGTCCGTGATGACCAGGTGCGGGCGCTTTACCGCCAGGCTGGCAAGCGCGGCATCCGCGGACTCCACCGCCGTGACGGTGTAGCCCGCGGCGCTCAGGCGCATGGACATCAGATGCAGCAGGTCGCGGTCGTCGTCGACCAGCAGGATAGAAGGGACTTCGTGGTTCATGTCTTCACCTTTTCAGAGTTCTGCGGCGCTCTTCGCGCTCCAGGACATCGCGTTCAATCGACTTCAGTGCCTCGAGCTGCTGCTGCAGCGTGTTGGCGCGCTCGGTGGCGCTTTCCTCGCGCCGCGCCGCGCCCTCGGCGCGCTCCTCCGCGACCCGCAGATCGCGCGCCAGCCGCTGCCGCTCCGCGACGCCCGCCGCCAGCAGGCCGGCGAGCTGCGTCAGCGCCGACTCGGGCCGGCGGCCGGCCACAGGCCCGAGCAGCGTCGCGGCCCGCTCCTCGTCCCGCCACGGCGGCGGCAGCGTGGCGAGCATTGCTCCCAACCGCACGCGATTGGCGTCGTCAGGCGTCGCCGCGTACTGCTTTTGCGCCCGCGCCAGGCGCCTGCCCTGCTCTTCGGGCATCGCCCGGGTCGCCTGCACGGTGTCGTCGATGATCTCGCGCACCTGCCGCGTGGCGCTGTCCGCCGGCTGCAGCGCCGCGCAGGCCGCGACCAGCATTGCCAACAGCGGTGCGACCAAGCCTCTCATGCAGCTTCCTGCATGGTGATCGGCACCGGCTTCTTCGGCAGTGTAATACGGAAGTGCCCGCCCGGGCCTTCGGCCACGAGCACGATCCGCCCGCCGTGCGCCTCGACGTACTCGCGCGCGATCGCCAGGCCGAGGCCGCTGCCCGCGACGCGCCCGCCGCCTTTCACGCGGCCGCGGAAGAACGACTCGAAGATCGATTCGCGCTCGACCGCGGGCACGCCGGGGCCGGAGTCGATCACTTCGATCGACACCCCGGCGCCTCCCTCCTGCAGGCGGACCGCGATCGTCCCCCGCTCCGGCGTGAACTTGACCGCATTGCCGAGCAGATTGTCGACGATCGAGCGCAGCTTCTCCGCGTCGGCTTCCAGCACCACCGGCGCGAGCTCCAGCTCGAGGCGCTGGCCCTTGGCGAGCGCCGAGAGCTGGTGCGCGTCGGCGGCCTCGCGCAGCAGGGCATCCAGCCGCACGGTGCGGACATTGAGCAGGGCCGCCGCGTGCAGCGCCCGATGATAGTCCAGCAGGTCCTCGATCAGCCTCTGCAGTTTCACGCTGTTGTCACGCATGATGCCCACCACGGCGCGCTGCGGCGGCGCGAGCGGGCCGGCGACCTGGTCATTGAGCAGCTCGGCGCCCTCGCGCAGCGAAGCAAGCGGGGTTTTCAGCTCATGAGACAGGTTGCGCAGGAATCGGTTCTTCTGCGCCTCGAGCTCGGCCAGCCGCAGCCGCAGCCAGTCCAGGCGCTTGCCGAGGTCGCGCAGGTCCTGCGGCCCGTCGACGCGCACCGGCACGGAAAAATCCGGCCCGCCCAGCTGGCGGATCGAGGCGTCGAGCTGCGCGATCGGGCGGGCGATGGCGCGCGTCAGCACGAGCGCGGCGACCAGGGCGACGGCGATGGAGATCAGCACCAGCGTCAGCAGCCGCTGCTGCACCTCTTCCGCGCTCGCGCGCAGGCGCTCCACTTCCTGGTCGGACACGCGCGAGCTGATCGCCAGGACTTCGTGCGCGCTTTCGGCCAGCTCGCCGACGCGTGTGCGCACCTCGTCGATGCTAGGTCGCCGCTCCGGCGCCGCGGTCAGCAGCTCGTAGAGCATGCGCTCGCGCGCCACGGTGAGATCGAGCGCCGCAAGCTGCCGGCCATCGAGGGGCAGCCGGCCCAGCTCGACGGTCAGCTGCTCGAATCCCTCGTGCAGCCGCGCGAAGTCCTCCATCAGCCCCGCGTCCGGCAGTACCGCGATCTGCTGCGCGAGACGCTCGAGCGACGCAATGCGGTTCACCAGCGAGCGGCTGCCGCGCGCCGCCTGCGCCGCGTTGTACACCGCGCTGCGGCTCTGCTCGGCGAGGTTCTGCGTGCTGCCGGCCGAATAGAGCAACGCGCCCACGAGCGGCAGCGCGACCAGCAGCAGGCCGAAGACGAGCAAGCTGAGAAAGGAGCGCGGATACCGCAGGGCCGGCCCCGGGGAGCCCTCCTGAGGTGCCATATTCTTATAATCTCACGTAAAACACTGTCAGGACGAGCCTTATGTCACACCCCGGTCGGCCGCGCGTGTACCTGGTCGCGGCCGTGGCCGCAAACAGGGTCATTGGCGCAGGCGGCAAGCTGCCCTGGCGCCTGCCCGAAGACCTGCGCCACTTCAAGGCGCTCACCCTCGGCCACCCGGTCATCATGGGGCGCAAGACCTGGGACTCCCTCGCCCTGCGCCCGCTGCCCGGGCGCGAGAACATCGTGGTGACGCGCTCGCCCGGCTACGACGCACCCGGGGCGCACGTGGCGGCTTCGCTGGAGGCGGCGCTCGCGCTCTGCGCCGGCGAGGCGGTGGCATTCGTGATCGGCGGCGGAGAGCTCTACGAGGCGGCGCTGCCGCTCGCCGATGGCCTGGTGCTCACGGAGATCGGCCGCGACTACGCGGGCGATGCGCTGTTCCCGCAGTTCGACCGCACCGAGTGGCGCGAGACGCAGCGCCAGCCCCGGACCGGCGAAGACGGCCTGCGATTCGACTTCGTGCTGTACGAGCGCACCTAGCCGGCCGCGCGGCCCCCGCGCGTCAGCGCGCGGGCCTGGACTCGAACACGCGCACTTCGGGCAGGGGAAAGCCGTTGAAATTGCTCGCGTACGCGGTCGTGTACGCCCCGGCATTGCGCAGGTAGATGAAATCCCCCTCCTGCAGGTCGGAGGGCAGCGGCTCGTCGCGCATCACGACGTCCACGGAATCGCAGGTCGGGCCGGCGACGTTCCACGCGACGTCGGGGCCGGAGCGGTCCGTGCGGATCTTGTATTTCAGTCCCTCGGTCGTCTCGATCACGCCGCCGAACAGGCCCGCGTCCCAGTGCATCCAGCGCTTGCCGGCGCGCGTCGCGGTGCCGAGCACGCGACACACGAAGTAGCCGGCGTCCGACACCAGGTACCGCCCCGGCTCGGCGATGACCTGCACGTCTTCGGGGAACGCCTGCAGCGCCTCATTGATGACCGCGCCGATCACCTCGATCGACGGAATGGGTTTGACGTGGCGCACGGGAAACCCGCCGCCGATATCCAGCAACCGCGGCTTGAGTCCCGCCTTCAGCATGACGTCGAAGACCGAGCGCGCCCTCTCGATGCCGACGCGCCAGTTCTCCGGGTTGCGGCACTGCGAGCCCGCGTGGAACGTCACACCGGCCAGGTCGGCGCCCAGCTTCGCCGCCGCGGCGATGATCTCCCGGGCCTCGCCCGCGCCCGCGCCGAACTTGCCCGACAGCGGCCAGTCGCTGCCGATGTTGGGCGTGGCAATGCGCAGGTAGAGGCTCGCTGCCGGATCCACGGCATGCATGCGGCGCAGCTCGTCGACGCTGTCGACGACGAACCAGCGCACGCCCTTCGCCGCCGCGTAGGCGTCGGCTTCCCGGGCACGCATGGGATTGGAGAAGAACACTTCGGCCGCCGGCACGCCAAGCCCGAGCAGCAGGTCCAGCTCGGCCGTGGAGGCGATCTCGAATCCCGCGCCCTCCTGCACCAGAACCTTGAGGACGCGCCGGTCCGGGTTGGCCTTGACCGCGTAGTGCGGGCGCACGCGCGGCATGGCCGCGCGAAAGCGGCGCAGCTTCTCGCGCACGATGGCGGTGTCGATGATCAGGAAGGGCCGCGTGTACTTCTGCCGCGCGGCCGCGCGGACGATCTCGAAGTCGAGGCTGACTTCGGGATGGGTGTCGAAGAGCTGTTCTTGCGGAACTGCGTTCTGCTGCCTGTTGCGGGCCAGACTGCCGGGGCGATCGCCCATCAGGGTTCTCCCAGGATGCGCTAGGTCTCAGGAATGTCGCGTACCACGACGTCGTAGATCCGTTGCGAGTTTCTCTGGCCTGTCATGATGACCTCCCCCAAGTAGTTCGTTGACCCGACAGGGAAAACTTCGCGCCGATTATAGGGATGACCCCCCGCGAGTCAAGGGCTTTGTGACAGAAATTTGCGCGTCCTGCTGGGGCGGCGCCACACCCGCGCTTGAGAAACCACCATAGCTGGTGGTGGCAAGCGCTCGTACTACTAGGTTTTGCGCTTCAGATGCGCGGCAGCGTGACGCCCTGCTGGCCCTGGTACTTGCCGCCGCGGTCGCGGTACGACGTCTCGCAGACCTCGTCGGACTCGAGAAAGATCACCTGCGCGCAGCCCTCGCCCGCGTAGATCTTGGCGGGCAGCGGCGTAGTGTTGGAGAACTCGAGCGTCACATGCCCTTCCCACTCCGGCTCGAGCGGCGTGACGTTGACGATGATGCCGCAGCGGGCATACGTGGACTTGCCCAGGCAGATGGTGAGCACGTTGCGCGGAATGCGGAAAAACTCCACGGTGCGCGCCAGCGCGAAGGAGTTGGGCGGGATGATGCACACCTCGCCCTTGAAGTCGACGAAGGACTTGGCGTCGAAGGCCTTGGGATCGACGATGGTCGAGTTGATGTTGGTGAAGATCTTGAATTCGTCGGAGCAGCGGATGTCGTAGCCGTAGCTCGAGGTGCCGTAGGACACCACGCGCCGGCCTCCGACCTCCTTCACCTGGCCGGCCTCGAACGGCTCGATCATGCCCTTGGCCGCCATGCGGCGGATCCACTTGTCGGACTTGACGCTCATCGCCCCGCCCGCTACGTGTTCTGCACCACGATGTTGGGGAACTTCGAGGTCATGTCCTTCTGCAGCTCGGCGACCCTGACAGCGCAACGCCGGGCGATGCGGCGATAGATCTCCGCCGCCCGGCCCTCGGGATCCGATACCACGGTGGGCTTGCCGGAGTCCGCTTGCTCGCGGATCGACTGGTCCAGAGGCAGCTGCCCGAGCAGCTCGGTGCCGTAGTCCTTGCACATGCGCTGCGCGCCGCCCGCGCCGAAGATGTGGCTCTCGTGGCCGCACTTCGGGCAGATGTGGACGGACATGTTCTCCACCACGCCCAGGATCGGAATGCCGACCTTCTCGAACATCTTCAGGCCCTTGCGCGCGTCGATGAGCGCGATGTCCTGCGGCGTCGTGACGATGACGGCGCCGGTCACCGGCACCTTCTGCGCGAGCGTCAGCTGGATGTCGCCGGTGCCCGGCGGCAGATCGACGACCAAGTAGTCGAGGTCGCGCCAGCGCGTGTCCTTGAGGAGCTGCTCGAGCGCCTGCGTCACCATGGGCCCGCGCCAGACCATGGGCGTGTCCATGTCGATCAGAAAGCCGATGGAGATCGCCTGCAGGCCGTGCCCGACCATCGGCTCGAGCGACTTGCCGTCGCTGGATTGCGGGCGGCCGGCGATGCCGAGCATCATCGGCTGCGAAGGGCCGTAGATGTCGGCGTCCAGGATACCGACACTCGCGCCTTCCGCGGCCAGCGCCAGGGCCAGATTGACGGCGGTCGTGCTCTTGCCGACGCCGCCCTTGCCCGATGCCACCGCGATGATGTTCTTGATGCCCGGCACGAGCTTCACGCCGCGCTGCACGGAGTGCGAGACGACCTTCGAGGCCATCCTGACGACGGCGCCCGCCGCACCCGCTTGCTTCAGGGCCGCGGTCACTTCCCGGCGCAGGGGCTCGAACTGGCTGCGGCCCGGGTAGCCGAGCTCGATGTCCACCTCGACGTCGGCGCCGGTGACCTTGATGGCCTTGACCGCGCGCGCGCTGACGTAGTCCTTGCCGGTATTGGGATCGACGAGCGCGCCGAGCGCGCTCCTGACATCTGCTTCGCTGAGTGCCATGACGGGAATTTGCGGAATTTCGCCGGTAGTTTACCTAAAACACGGATAAAATTGCGTTTTTTCGTGCCTGCCGATGAGCCGACGCCGCATTTTCGTCACCACCGCGTTGCCCTACGCGAACGGCCCTTTCCACATCGGCCACATCATGGAGTACATCCAGGCCGACATCTGGGTCCGCTTCCAGCGCATGCGCGGCCACGAGGTGCATTTCGTCGGCGCCGATGACGCGCACGGCGCGCCCATCATGCTGGCCGCGGAGAAGGCGGGCAAGTCGCCGGAGGCTTTCGTCGCCGGCATCGCGGCGGGCCGCAAGGCCTACCTCGACGGCTTCCACCTGCGCTTCGACAACTGGCATTCCACCCATTCCCCGGAGAACACAGCGCTGTCGCAGGACATCTACCTGCGGCTCAAGCGCGCCGGTCTGGTAGACCGGCGCCCGGTCGAACAGTTCTACGACCCCGTGAAGAACATGTTCCTCGCCGACCGCTACATCAAGGGCGAGTGCCCGAACTGCGGGGCCAGGGACCAGTACGGGGACGCCTGCGAGAACTGCAGCGCCGCGTACGCCGCGACCGACCTGAAGAACCCGTACTCGACCCTGTCCGGGGCGAAGCCGGTCCTGAAGACCTCCGAGCACCACTTCTTCCGGCTTTCCGACCCCCGGTGCAAGGCGTTCCTCAAGCAATGGCTGGAAGCGCCCGGCCGCCTGCAGCCGCAGGTCGTCAACAAGGCAAAGGAGTGGCTCGAGGGCGAGGGCGACAAGGCGCTCGGCGACTGGGACATCTCGCGCGATCCGCCCTACTTCGGCATCCGCATCCCGGAGCTCGACGACGAGAAGTACCTGTACGTGTGGCTGGACGCGCCGATCGGCTACCTCGCCAGCTTCAAGCACTACTGCGCGCGCACCGGCCTGGACTTCGAGGGCTTCCTGCAGGCGCCGGACACCGAGCAGGTGCACTTCATCGGCAAGGACATCATCTACTTCCACACCCTGTTCTGGCCGGCGATGCTGCACTTCGCCGGCAGGCCCTACAAAGTCCCTGACCACGTCTACGTGCACGGCTTCATCACGGTATCGGGCGACAAGATGTCCAAGTCGCGCGGCACCGGCATCAGCCCGCTGCGCTATCTCGAGCTCGGCATGAACCCGGAGTGGCTGCGCTACTACATCGCCGCCAAGCTCAACGCGCACGTCGAGGACATCGACTTCAGCCCGGAGGACTTCCTCGCCCGCGTGAACAGCGACCTGGTGGGCAAGTTCGTCAACATCGCCAGCCGCTGCGTGCCGTTCATCACCAAGCGCTACGGCGGCAAGCTGCGCGGCGTGGCGCTGAAAAAGGACACCGGCGCCGACGTCGCCTCCACGGTCAGGCACGCAGCACCCGAGATCGCCGCCGCTTACGATGCCCGCGAGTTCGGCAAGGCGATCCGCCGCATCATGGAGCTCGCCGACGAGGTGAACCGCTTCGTGGACGCCGAGAAACCCTGGGAGCTTGCCAGGCAGCCCGGCCACGAGTCGCGCCTGCACACCGTGTGCTCGGAGGCGATCGAGGCGTTCCGCTTTCTCGCCATCCTGCTGGCGCCGGTGCTGCCGCGCACGGCGGAATCGGCCGCGCAGCTGCTCGGGGTGAAGCCTTTCCAGTGGCACGACCTGGAGAAGTTCCTGGGCGAAGGGCACGCGATCGCCGAATACCGGCACCTGCTGACGCGCGTCGAGGCGAAACAGCTCGACCAGCTCTTCGATCTGCAGTCCGTGCCCCAGTCCGCCGCGCCGCAGCGCCACGCCGAGAAGCAGCAGCACACCGCCAGGGAGAAAGCCGTGAGCGACACCATCACCATAGAGGACTTCAACAAGCTCGACCTGCGCGTGGCGCGCATCGAGCGCGCCGAGCTGGTCGAGGGCGCCGACAAGCTGCTCAGGCTCACGCTGGATCTCGGCGGGCCGGCGCGCACGGTATTCGCCGGCATCAAGTCGGCCTACGACCCCGCGCAGCTCGAAGGCAGGCTGGCCGTGGTGGTCGCCAATCTTGCGCCGCGCGCCATGAAGTTCGGCGTGTCCGAGGGCATGGTGCTGGCGGCCTCCGGCGAGGGCCCGGGCATCTTCCTCATCGCCCCGGACGCCGGAGCGCTTCCAGGCATGCGCGTAAAATGAACGCAGCGCGCTGCACCGCCGACCAAGGATGATCGAACAGCCCAGCCGCACGCTCGTCTGCAGCATCGTCTTCCTCGACATCGTCGACTACTCGACGAAGCCGGTCGCCGAGCAGCTGATGCTCAAGCAGGCGTTCAACAAGCTGCTCGGCGCCGCAATGGAACACGTGCCGCCGCGGGATCGCGTGGTGCTCGACACGGGGGACGGCGCCGGCATCACCTTCCTCGGCGATCCGGAGGACGCGCTGTTCGTCGCCATGTCGTTGCGCGCGGCGGCGCGCGCGGAGGCGACCGGCGCCATCTCGGTGCGCATCGGCATCAACCTCGGCCCGGTGCGCCTGGTCAAGGACATCAACGGCCAGATGAACATCATCGGCGACGGCATCAACGTCGCGCAGCGCGTCATGACCTTCGCGCAGTCCGGCCAGCTGCTGGTGTCACGTTCCTTCTACGAGGTCGTGTCCTGCCTGTCGCTCGACTACGCAAGCCTGTTCAGCTATGTCGGCGCGCGCACCGACAAGCACGTGCGCGAACACGAGGTGTATTCCGTCGGCATCGGCACCGAGGCGGCACGGCGCGTCATTGAAACGGGCACGCGGCGCATGACGCCCACGCGCCGGCGCACGCGGCTGATCGGCGAGCTGGGTCACGCGCGGCCCTTCGGCGTGCACCGGCTGGCGCTGATCGCCGCGCCGCTCGCGTTCATCCTCCTGGTCGGCGGTGGCGTCGCCGTGCGCGCGCAGATGCACTTGCCGCCGCTTGCACTGCAGACGGCACCGGCACCCGCCAAAGCTTCCACCGCCCCGAAGGAAAGGCCGAGAGCCGCGCCCGCGGCGCAGCCGATCAGCAGACCGCCGTCCAAGCGCGAGCCCACGGCCGAGCAAACCGCACGCGCCGAGCCCGGGAAAACCGCGGCAGCGGCGCTGGTGGCCACGGGCACGGTGCAGCTGTCGATCCTGCCCTGGGGCGAGGTCTTCGTGGACGGCAAGAGCCGGGGCGTGAGTCCGCCGCTGCGCACCCTGGAGATGCCCGCCGGCGCGCACACCATCGAGGTGCGCAATACCTCGTTCCCGGCGTACACGAAGCGCATCGACGTGCGCTCAGGCAAGTCGGTCCGCATCAGCCATCGCTTTCGCTGATCGGGCGGTCGCGGTATCTTCCGCCCGAGGCCTCAGGGGGACCATGCGAAAACGCGACCGCGCATCCTGGAACATCGCGCCATGAGGCGAGGATTGGCCCTCGCCCTCGCGGCGGCGGCGCTGCTGCTCGCGGGCTGCCAGACCGAGCCGTTTCGCACCATCCACGCGGACTTCAAGCGCGCGTTCGGCGGCGCCAAGGGCGAGCCGGCATTGAAGGCCGGCATCCAGCAGTACGAGGAAGGCCGCTACGCCGACGCGGCGCGCCAGCTGCAAGCGGCGATCAGCCAGGGGCTGAGCACGCCGGACGAAGTGCGCGCGCACAAGTATCTGGCGTTCATCCACTGCGTGTCCGACCGCGTCGCCGCGTGCCGCGAGGAGTTCCGCAAGGCACTGAGCCTCAACCCGGGCCTGGAGCTCAGTGCGGCGGAAGCCGGCCACCCGATCTGGGGGCCGGTGTTCCGCGCGGTCAAGGCCGGGCGCTAGCCGCGATGCCCACGCAGACGCTCGGCCGCTTCGAGGTGCTCGCCGAAATCGGCCGCGGCGCCATGGGCATCGTCTACAAGGCCAAGGACCCGATGCTCGAGCGCACGGTCGCCATCAAGACCATCAACATGGCGATGGACCGCGACGGCGCCGAGATGTACGAGAAGCGCTTCTACCAGGAGGCGCGCGCCGCCGGCGGGCTCAATCATCCGAACATCGTCACTGTCTACGACATCGGCAAGACGGACACGGAATGCTACATGGCGATGGAGTACATCGAGGGCGCCGAGCTGCGCTCGCTGCTGCTGCCCGGCAAGCCGCTGCCGGTGGCCCGCGCCCTGTCCATCGCCGCCCAGGTGGCCGAGGGCCTCGCCTACGCGCACGAGCGCGGCGTGGTCCATCGCGACATCAAGCCCGCGAACATCATGGTGCCGGAGAGCGGGGCCGTGAAGATCACCGATTTCGGCATAGCCCGCATGCGCACCTCCAGCGTGCAGACGCAGACCGGCATGATGATGGGCTCGCCGAAGTACATGTCGCCCGAGCAAGTGATCGGCAAGCGCGCCGACCATCGCGCCGACATCTTCTCGCTCGGCGTCATCCTGTACGAGATGCTGACGGGCGCCGCGCCGTTCACGGGTGAGAGCGTCAATGCGGTCATGTACCAGATCGTCAACTTCGTGCCGCCGGCGCCCAGCGCCGTCAATCCGGCCGCGCCGGCGGCGCTGGACACCATCGTCGCGCGCATGCTGGCGAAATCGCTCGACGAGCGCTACCACAGCGCCGCCGAAGTGGCCCGCGGGCTGCGCGAATGCGAGCTGCAGACGCAGGGCGTGCTGAGCACGACGTCGACCCTGCCCTTGGGCGCCCTGGCGCCCGGGGCGACGACGGCAGTCGTGGACACGGACGTGAAGACGGCGGTGCTGTCGCAGACCGTCGAGCGCTCGCGCCGCGTGCGGGAAGACGCGACGCCGGAGCCTGCGCCTGCACGCGGGCTGTCGCGCACGTTCGATTCGCTGGAAGCCACCCAGCGGCTGGTGGCGCTGAGCGACGCGACGCGCGGCGCCGACCCGTCAGCCAGCACGATGCCGCTCAGCATGCAGACCGCGGCCGCGTTCGCCGGCGGCTGGAAGCCGCGCGATACGGTGGTGGTGGCGGCGGGCACGCTCGCCGGGCTGCTCGCCGCGGCGGCGATCGTCCTGCTCTAGGTCAGGACCTGCCGCCGCAACTGGCGGGCATCGAGGTGATCGGGTAGCCGCGGCAGTTCCACGTGATGGCGCCGCCCTGCTGGGTGGGCGTGAGCGAGACCTCGATCGCGTTCTTTTCGTTCCAGCCGCGGATCGCGCCGTTCAGCTCCACGATCCACTTGAACTCGCCGTGCTTCGGGTCCATGCGCGCGGGCACCTTGATGTCCTTGCCGGCGCCGGCCAGCTTGCCGCTCTGCTTCGCCGCCGCCTCCACCTGCTGCCGTGCACCGTCCGCACCGGAAATCAGCGACTGCGCCGCCTCGCGGGCCTCGCTGCCCGCCATCTGCGGCAACACCACCGCCACGGCGATGAATCCGGCAAGCGCAAGAACCGCGACGACGATCAACGTGGCGCGCATCGGGAATTCTCCATGTGTGCCAATGCCCTACCCATACCGGATGCAAGGATAAAATTTGCGCGAGCTTACCATGGAGTCCCGGGGCTTTCACGGCACCGGGGTCCAGGCGGGGGAGATTTTGCAAGTTCGCACAATGCACCTGCGCATTCGTGGCCTCGTGCAGGGCGTCGGCTACCGCGACGCGCTGTGCCGCGAGGCAGCGCGGCTGGGCGTCACCGGCTGGGTGCGCAATTGCTCGAACGGCGACGTCGAGGCGCTCGCGCAAGGCAGCGACGCCGCGCTCGATGCGCTGCACTCCTGGGCGCGCCGCGGCCCGCCTGCGGCGCGCGTCGAGCAGGTGGAGCGCGGTCCGGGGCCGCAGGAGCACCTGCGCAATTACGCCCGCTTCGAGCGCTGGCCGACGGTCTGATCGCGCCGCCGCAGCGCCATCATCGCGGAGAACGTCCACGGACGGCAGGCGAGCAGCAGGCCCACGCCCTCGCGGCGCCTGGCCGGCAGCGTCGAGTCCACCTCCGCGAGCTCGTTGAATTCCGCCGCCAGGCGCTCGAGGCGGCGGCGCAGCATGGCCGCCGAGCCCGGCGACAGGTCGCGCGCCTCGAAGCGCAGGAGTTCAAGCGGCCCGCGAAACGGCGAGCGCAAGAACTCGGTCGTGACGCGCAGTCCGTAGGCCTTCTTCACCGGTCCGCCCGGCCGCCACACGAAGTCCTTTGCCACACGCAGCCTGACCCGCTCGCCCGCGTCCCAGTCGATCAGGCGGGCGCGGTCGAACTTGGCGAGCGCGAGCGTGAGCTCTGTGCGGGTGATCTCGAAATCCTCGACGACGTCGGCGAAGCTCCAGCCGTTGAGCAGCAGCCAGAACACCGACAGCAGCCGCTCGTCGCTCGCCAGCAGCTCCTCCTGGGGGAGGCTCAACTCCCGCGCCTGGTCCTCGCCGCCGCGCGCCATGCGCGCGACCTCCACGAGATCCAGCTCGAGCACGCGCAGGATGCTCTCGATGCGCGCCAGGGTGAACGTGCCGCGCGAGAACATGCGCTTGACGCTCGCCTCCGACAGGCGCAGCTCGCGCGCCAGCGCGGCGTAGGTCATGCCGCGCGCCCGCAGGCACCTTTTCAGCGCATCGACGAATCGCGCGGCAAGCGGCATGGTCGCGGCCCGGTTCCCCTGGTGTCCGGCAGCGGTACGGCCGGTATCGTAAGCCGAGACTTCCCGTTTTGGGCATTGCGATGCAGCAATCGGTGCGCCAACAATCGCGGCACCTTCACCACGGGACATCGACATGCTCGCCGCCACCTCCAGCGACGTACTTTCGCCCCCCGCCCTGTACTCCGCGGAGGATCTGTGCCGCGCCGTGCGCGCCGCGTCGGCCGATGCATGGCGCGCCGGATCGCGCGGCCTCGACCGCGTGCTGCACCACGACGCCGACCGCGCGCTGCTGGAAGTCCAGGCGAGCGTGCCCTGGAACTCACTGTTGCGCTTTTCCGGGACGCAGGGACTGAGCGGCACGGTCGGCGAGAGCGTGGCCGAAAACCGCCTCGGGCCGGACGGGCGGCCCATGGTGGCGCACGTGCACGCGCTCACGCTCGCCACGGCGGACGGGCAGTTGCGGCGCGCCAGCCGCGAGCACTCGCCCGAGCTGTTCCGGCTGGCCGTCGGCGGCTTCGGCGCTTTCGGGCCCTTTTACAGCGTGACGCTCGACCTCGCCTCGTGGGAGCGCTCGGCAGCGTCCAGCTGCGCGCCCGCGCGTTTCGAGTTGCCACCGACGGACGCTGCGGGCACGCCGCACGTCGTCGAGCTGCTGCTGCCGCCCGGGCGCAGCGATGCGCTGGCCGTGCGCGCGCGTGACCTGGTCGCCGAACGCCGCTGCGCCCTGGTGAGCATGGAAGCGAGACGGGTCCAGCCGGAAGACGTCACTTTCTTGCGCTGGGCGCGACGCGAATGGGCATCGCTGCGCATCGAGTACCACTCGCGCCCCACGCTGGGGGCAAGCGTGGCGGCGGCGCAACTCTCCCGCCGGATGCTCGATCTCGCCGTCGAGGCCGGCGGCGCGTTCCTGCCGAGCCTGCTGCCGATCGCCTCCCGCGCGCAGGCCGAAGCCTGCTACCCGATGCTGGCGCAGTTCATCGCCGAGAAACGCAGGCTCGATCCGGCGGAACGCATCACCCCGCCCTGGTACCGGAGTGTCTTTCGTGCCTGGCACGCCGCGCCGTGCCGCGTGCGCTTCGCCAAGGCCTAGGCCGTCCCGGCGTACACGACCTGGACGTTCTCGGGCGCGAGCCAGTCGCCCAGGTGCTCGAGCAGCTGGCCGTCGGGGCGCACGCGCCAGGCATCGCCGAGCGCGACCTCGCAGGCCGCCGCGGCATTCTCGTAGTGCACCACCACCGGGCAGGCCCCTTCCGCCCGGAACGGCGCGAGCAGCTCGCGCAGGCGCCCGGCATCAGACCGCCCGTTCATCTCGAGACGCAGGCGGCTGGCGAAGCGCATGCGCAGGCCGGCGAGATCGTGGAGCTCCTCCGCGGTGACGCGCAGCCCGCCGGCGAACTCGTCGCGCTGCACCTTGCCCTGGACGACGAGCAGCGCGTCTTCCTTGAGCTTGTCGCGGTGCCGCTCGAACAGCTCGTTGAACACCGAGAGCTCGATCTGCGCGCTGCCGTCGTCCAGCACGACCACCATCATGCGGCCGCGACGCGTCATCTGCACGCGCGCCGCGGCGACCACCCCGGCAAGCCACACGCGATGCTCCGCGGGCTGCAATTGCGCGAGCGGCACGCGCGGAAAGCCGGCGATCTCGCGCTCGTGGACGGAAAACAGGTGCCCCGACAGCGTGAAGCCGAGGGCGGCCTTCTCCTCCATCAGCTTCTGCCGCAGATCCCAGGGCTTGGCGTCGATCAGCGCGTCGCCGGCTCCCGCCGTCAGGTCGGCGTCGCCGAACAGGCTGACCTGGGATGCCTGCCGCTCGCATTGCTCGGCGGCCTCCAGCGCGCGGCCGACACTCGCCAGCAGGCTGGCGCGGTTCGCCTCGAGCGCGTCCAGTGCGCCAGCGCGCACCAGAGACTCGATCACGCGTCGATTGACGATGCGCTTGTCGACGCGCCGGCACAGGTCGCCCAGCCCGGCGAACGGCCCCTCACGCCGGGCCACGAGGATCGCGCCGATCGCCGACTCTCCCGTGCCGCGCACCGCGCCCAGCCCGTAGCGGATGGTCTTCGCGTCCACGGGCACGAAACGGTACTCGGAGGCATTGACATCCGGCGGCAGCACCGCGAGGCCGTTGGCGACGGCGTCGTCGCGGAACTGCCGCACCTTGTCCGTGTCGTCCATGACGAGCGACAGGTTGGCCGCCATGAACGCCGCCGGGCGATGCGCCTTCATGTATGCGGTCTGGTAGGCGAGCAGCGCGTAGGCCGCGGCATGCGAGCGGTTGAAGCCGTAGCCGGCGAACTTCTCCATCAGGTCGAAGAGCTGCGTCGCCTTGCCGCGCGACAGCCCGTTCTTCTCCGCGCCCGACACGAAGACGTCGCGCTGCTGCGCCATTTCCTCGGCCTTCTTCTTGCCCATCGCGCGCCGCAGCAGGTCCGCGCCGCCCAGTGTGAGGCCGCCGATCACCTGACCGATCTGCATCACCTGCTCCTGGTACACCATGATGCCGTACGTCGGGCTGAGAATCGGCTGCAGGCGCGCGTCGAGGTACTCGACGCGCTCGCGGCCGTGCTTGCGCGCGATGAAGTCCGGGATGAGATCCATGGGGCCCGGGCGGTACAGGGCGACCAGGGCGATCACGTCCTCGAAGCGGTCGGGCCGCGCGCGCTTGATGAGATCGCGCATGCCCCGCGATTCCAATTGGAAGACCGCGGTGGTGTTGCCCGAGGAGAGCAGCTGGTAGGTCGTCTTGTCGTCCAGCGGCACGCGCTCGAGCGCAAAATCCGGCTCACCCATCGCGCGCACGTAGCGCTCGGCCCAGTCGAGGATGGTGAGCGTCGTCAGGCCGAGGAAATCGAACTTCACCAGCCCGACGGCCTCGACGTCGTCCTTGTCGAGCTGCGAGATGACGTTGGTGCCGCCCTCGGCGGCGTACAGGGGGCAGAAGTCCGTGAGCTTGCCCGGCGCGATCAGCACGCCTCCCGCATGCATGCCGACGTTGCGCGTCAGGCCTTCCAGCTTCTCGCCGAGCGCCAGCAGCTCGCGCACCTCGTCCTCCTTCTGCTCGCGCTGCGCGAGCATCGGCTCCATCTCGCGCGCCTCGGCGAGCGTGATGGTGCGCCCGGGCTGCACCGGGATCAGCTTCGCGATCTGGTCGCAGAAGTTGTAGCCCAGGTCGAGCACGCGCCCGCAGTCGCGCACCACGGCGCGCGCCGCCATGGTGCCGAACGTGGCGATCTGCGAGACGCTGTCCGCGCCGTACTTGTGCCGCACGTAGTCGATCACGCGGTCGCGCCCGTCCTGGCAGAAGTCGATGTCGAAATCCGGCATCGACACGCGTTCCGGGTTGAGGAAGCGCTCGAACAGCAGGTCGTAGGTGATCGGGTCGAGGTCGGTGATGCCCAGCGAATAGGCGACCAGCGAGCCCGCCCCGGAGCCGCGCCCCGGCCCGACCGGCACGCCGTTCGCCCGCGCCCAGTTGATGAAGTCGGCGACGATCAGGAAGTAGCCGGCGAAGCCCATCTGGATGATGGTGCGGATCTCGAAATCCAGACGCTGGCGGTAGCCGGGCGCGGCGCGCTCGCGTGCCGCCGCATCGGGGAACCGCTTGTCGAGGCGCGCGGCGAGCCCGCGCTCGGCCTGCTGGCGCAGGTACTGGTCGAGGGTGACGCCGGGCGGCGTAGGGAAGGCGGGCAGGCGGCTGCGCCCGAGATCGATCTGCAGGTTGCAGCGGCGCGCGATCTCGACCGCGTTGTCGAGCGCCTGCGGCAAGTCGGCAAACAGCCGCGCCATCTCCTCCTGCGACTTGAAGTACTGCTCCGGCGTGAACAGCCGGGGACGGCGCTGGTCGCCGAGCACGTAGCCCTGCGCGATGCACACGCGCGCCTCGTGCGCCTTGAAATCCTCCGGCGCGAGGAACTGCACCGGATGCGTCGCCACCACCGGCAGCGCGAGGCGTGTGGCGAGCGCCACCGTTCCGGCGACGAGCGCTTCGCCGTTGGCGATGCCGGCACGCTGTACCTCAAGGTAGAAACGCCCGGGGAACAGTGCCGCCCAGTCGCACGCCGCGCGTTCCGCCGCCACCGCGTTGCCCGAGGCGAGCGCCTGCCCGACGTCGCCCGCCGCCGCGCCGGAGAGCGCGATCAGGCCGTCGTTGGCCTGCTCGCGCAGCCACTCGCGCGCGATCTCGGCGCGGCCGCGGCGCTGGTTCCTCAGCCAGGCGCGCGACAGCAGCTCGCAGAGGCGCAGGTAGCCCGCGCGCGACGCGCACAGCAGCAGCAGGCGCGCCGGCTTGTCGGCGTCGGTGTCGTTGCGAATCCAGCAATCGGCGCCAATGACCGGCTTGACGCCGGCGGCACGCGCCTCGCGGTAGAACTTCACCATGCCGAACACGTTGGCGCTGTCGGTGAGCGCCAGCGCGGGCATGCCGTCGCGCGCCGCGCGCTTCACCGCCGCGTCGATGCGGACGATGCCGTCCGTCACCGAGTATTCGCTGTGCAGCCTCAGGTGGACGAAGCGAGGAGCAGGCATGGGAAGCGGCGAAAGTTTACCATCCGCCGATGCGCGCCCCGGCCCTCGCCGCCCTCTTCGCCGGCGCAACGTGCATCGCGCTCTCGCCGATCTGGGTGCGCGTCGCGGACGTCGGCCCCACGGCGAGCGCGTTCTGGCGCGTCGCGCTCGCAGTGCCGCTGCTCTGGGCGGTCGCCGCCTTCCTGCCGCGCGCGCAGCGCGCGCACAGCGCGCGCGAGCGCCGCCTGCTGGCCGCCGCCGGGCTCGCCTTCGCCGGCGACCTCGCCTTCTGGCACTGGTCGATCCAGGCGACTTCGGTCGCCAACGCCACGCTGCTCGCCAACCTGTCGTCCATCTTCGTCACGCTCGCCGCGTGGCTGCTGTGGCGCGAGCGGCCGCGCGCGCAGTTCCTCGTCGGGCTCACGCTCGCGCTCGCCGGCGTGGCGCTGCTCGTGCGCGCGAGCCTCGGCTTCTCGCCGGGCGCGTTGCTCGGCGACGGCTTCGGCGTGGTCACCGCCATGTTCTACGCCTGGTACCTGCTGACCGTGAAGCGCCTGCGCGACCTGGGGGCCGCCACGCTGCGCCTGATGGCCGTCACCACGACGCTCACCGCCTTGATCCTGCTGCCGGTCGCGCTCGGCTCCGGCGAGGCGATGCTGCCAGCGGGGCTGCAGGGCTGGCTCGTGCTCCTCGGCTTGGCCTGGATCACGCACGCGGGCGGCCAGGGCCTCATCACCTACGCGCTTGCGCACCTGCCGGCGGCGTTCTCCTCGGTGGGGCTGCTGCTGCAGCCGGTGCTCGCGACGGCGTTCGCGTGGGTGCTGCTGGCGGAGCCGCTCGGCGCGCTGCAGTTCGCGGGCGGGGCGGTGGTGCTGGTGGGCATCTATCTGGCGCACCGCGGAGCGAAAGGCGCAGAATAGGCGCGCCGCCACCGCGAGCAGCGATCACAAGGAGGCAACCATGACAGTCAAGCGCAAGGTCAAGGCGAAGGCCAAACCCAAACGCCGCAAGGTCGCGGCCAAGCGGCCGGCGGCGCGCAGGAAGGTCGCACCGAGGAAGGCCGCACCGCGCGCCAGGAAGCCGGCGCGCAAGACGGCGGCCAAGCGCCCCGCGCCGAAGCGGCGCGCCGCGCCCCGCACGGTCAAACCCCGGGTCGCGCCCGCACCGGCGCCTGCGCCGGTGGCCCCGGGCGAGCGCATCGGCGTGGTCACGCACTACTACGGCGAGCCCAGGGTGGCGGTCGTCAAGCTCGAATCGGGCCCGCTACGCGTGGGCGACACGATCCATATCCGCGGCCACACCACCGACTTCGCGCAGCGCGTGGATTCCCTGCAGATCGAGCACGCCGTGGTGCAGGAAGTCGGGCCGGACGACGACTTCGGCCTCAAGGTGGTCGAGCACGTGCGCGAGCACGACGTCGTCTACAAGGTGAAGTGATCCGCGCCCCCGGCGCGGGTCAGACGACGATCGCGTCCGCCTCGCCCTTGCCCTTCTCGACGGTGCCGATCTCGTAGACCGTCTCGCCCAGCGCGCGCAGCTTCGCGGCCGCGCGCCTGGCGTCGGCCGCCGCCACGACGGCGACCATGCCGATGCCGCAGTTGAACACGCGGTGCATCTCCGGCTCCGCGACGCCGCCCTGCTCCTGCAGCCAGCGGAAAAGCGCGGGGCGCGGCCACGCATCGCCGCGGATCACCGCGCGCGTGCCCCTGGGCAGCGTGCGCGGCACGTTGCCGACCAGGCCGCCGCCCGTGATGTGCGCCATGCCTTTCACGGTCACCGCGCGCATGAGCTTGAGCATCGGCCGCACGTAGATGCGTGTGGGCGCCATCAGCGCATCGAGCATCGCGGCTGGCGGCCGGGCGCGCTCCAGGATCCGGCGAATCAGCGAATAGCCGTTGGAATGCGCGCCGCTGGAGGCGAGCCCCAGCAGGACGTCGCCGGGCCTGATCGACTTGCCAGTCACGATTCCGCGGCGCTCGACCACGCCGACGCAGAAGCCGGCGAGGTCGTACTCGCCTTCCGGATACATGCCGGGCATCTCCGCCGTTTCGCCGCCGATCAGGGCGCAGCCGGCGAGCTCGCAGCCGCGCGCGATGCCTTTCACCACCTGCGCCGCGACGCGCGTATCGAGCTTGCCGCAAGCGAAGTAATCGAGGAAGAAGAGCGGCTCGGCGCCCTGCACCAGCACGTCGTTCACGCTCATCGCCACCAGGTCGATGCCGACGGTGTCGTGACGGCCGAGCGCGAAGGCGAGCTTGAGCTTCGTGCCCACGCCGTCGGTGCCGGAGACAAGTACCGGCTGCCGGTACTTGCGCGGAATGCGGCACAGCGCGCCGAAGCCGCCGATTCCCGCCAGCACCTCGGGCCGCAGCGTGCGCCGGGCGAACGGCTTGATCGCCTCAACCAGCGCATCGCCCGCGTCGATGTCGACGCCGGCGTCGCGGTAGGAGAGCGGGTCGGCCATGCTAGAGTTTGCCGTTTGCCGCGCGATTCTACTTGAGATGCCCGCGGCGCTCCCCGCCCAAATGCAAAAGTGACGCGGCAACTCGCGCTTCCGATCCAGCCGCCGCCCGAGCCGACGCTCGACAACTTCGTGCCCGGCGCCAATGCCGAGCTGCTCGCGCGCCTGCGCGCGCTCGCCGCCGGGCAACACGCCGACGCGGTGCTCTACCTGTGGGGCGCGCCCGGCAGCGGGCGCAGCCATCTGCTCAGGGCGTGCGCAGGCACGGGCGTGCAGGTGGCCGACGACGTCGAGCGCCTGGACGATGCCGGGCAGGTCGCGCTGTTCCACGCCATCAACCGCGCGCGCGAATCCGGCGGCACGGTGCTGGCGGCGGGTGCGCGGCCGCCGGCGCAGCTGCCGCTGCGCGAGGACCTGCGCAGCCGGCTCGCCTGGGGGCTGGTGTACGAGGTGCGCGCGCTGACCGACGACGAGCGCGGCCTCTACCTGCTCGGCGAGGCGGCGCGGCGCGGCCTGCGGCTGTCCGACGACGTGGCGGAATATTTGCTGGCGCACGTGCGCCGCGACGTGGCGTCGCTCGGCGCGATCCTCGATCATCTCGACCGGACCTCGCTCGAGCTGCGCCGGCCGGTGACTCTGCCCCTGGTGCGCGAGGCGCTGCGCGACCTGCAGCCGTGAAGCTCACGCTCTTCGACCTCGACAACACGCTGCTTTCCGGGGACAGCGACTACGAATGGGGCCAGTTCCTCATCGATCATGGCGTGCTGTCGCGCGAAGAGTACGAGGCGCAGAACGCGCGCTTCTTCGAGCAGTACAAGGCCGGCACGCTCGACATCCACGAGTACCTGGGCTTTGCCTTGCGGCCGCTGGCGGCGCATCCCGCGGAGTCGCTCGCGCGCTGGCACGAGACCTTCATGCGCGAGCGCATCCTGCCGATGATCACAGCGCGCGCGCGCGCGCTCGTCGCCCGCCACCTCGCGGCCGGCGAGCTATGCGCGGTGGTGACCGCGACTAACAGCTTCGTCACCGCGCCGATCGCGCGCGAACTCGGCGTGCCGCACCTGCTTGCCACCGAGCCGGAGACCGTGGACGGACGCTTCACGGGACGCGTCGCCGGCGTGCCCTGCTTTCGCGAGGGAAAGATCGAGCGCGTGGAGGCATGGCTGCAGGCGCAGGGCCGGCGCCTGGATACGCTCGAGGATTCCACGTTCTACAGCGACTCGCACAACGATCTGCCCCTGCTCGAGCGCGTGCGCAGTCCGGTGGCGGTCGACCCGGACCCGCAGCTGGCGGCCGAAGCCGCACGCCGCGGCTGGCCGGTGGTCTCGCTGCGCTAGAATCGCCGGCGCGATGATCAAGCGCTTCTTCCGCCGCGTCCTCGGATTGCCGTCCCACGCGCCGCAGCGCGTCGGGCGCGAGCGCCACCCGTTGCGGCGCGAAGCGCTCAGCGCGGGCGCGCTCAAGACCTGCGAGGTGCTGCGGCAGGGGGGCTTTTCCGCCTGCGTGGTCGGCGGCGCGGTGCGCGACCTGCTGCTCGGCATCACCCCCAAGGATTTCGACGTCGCCACCGACGCGCGCCCGGAGCAGGTGAAACCGCTGTTCCGGCGCGCGCTGATCATCGGCCGGCGCTTTCGCCTGGTGCACGTGATGCTCGGCCAGGAAACCGTCGAGGTGTCGACGTTCCGCTCCGCCGATGCGGCCAGCGCCGACCGCGACGAGCACGGCAGGGTGCTGCGCGACAACGTTTTCGGCACTCAGGAGGAAGACGCGCGCCGCCGGGATTTCACCATCAATGCGCTGTATTTCGACCCATCGACCGAGGAGATCATCGACTTCCACGGCGGCCTGGCGGACCTGCGCAAGCGCGTGCTGCGCATGATCGGCGATCCGGTTACGCGCTACCGCGAAGACCCGGTACGCATGCTGCGCGCGGTGCGCCTTGCGGCCAAGCTCGGCCTCACCATCGAATCCGCGACGCGTGCCCCGATCCGCAAGCTCGCCCCGCTCATCGAGCGCGTGCCCCCGGCGCGCGTGTTCGACGAGATGCTCAAGCTCCTCATGTCGGGGCACGCGAGCGCTTGCGTACGCCAGCTGCGCGAGGAGGGCCTGTCCGAGGGCGTGCTGCCGCTGCTCGACGTCATCCTCGAGCAGCCGCTCGGCGAGCGCTTCGTCACGCTGGCGCTGGCGCAGACCGACGAGCGCGTGCTGAGCGACCGCCCGGTGTCCCCGGCCTTCCTGTTCGCTGCGCTGCTGTGGCACGAGGTGCTGGCCGCGTCGAAGGCGCGGCAGGCCAAGGGCGAGCGGCCCGTGCCGGCGCTGGAGGCCGCCATGGACAAGGTGCTCGATGCGCAGTTCGAGAAGCTCGCCCTCACCCGCAAGCTCACCGCGACCATGCGCGAGGTGTGGACGATGCAACCGCGCTTCGAGCAGCGCGGCGGGCAGCGGCCCTACCGTCTGCTCGAGGCGCCGCGCTTCCGCATGGGATACGACTTCCTCGCGCTGCGCGCGGCGAGCGGCGAAGTGAGCGCCGAGCTGGAGGCTTGGTGGCGCACGTTCCAGCATGCGGACGCGGATACGCGCAAGGCGATGCTGCTGCCCGACACGGGTCCGCGCAAGAAGCGCCGCCGGCGCCGGCGCCGCCAGGAGCCCGCGGGCGCGGCCGTGCCCCGGGCGTGACCGCCGCGTACATCGGGCTCGGCTCGAACCTGGACGAGCCGCGCGCACAGCTCGAGCGGGCCTTCGAAGAGCTCGCGGCGTTGCCGCAGTCGCGGCTGGTGGCGCGCTCGCCGCTGTACCGCAGCGCGCCGGTGGGCGCGCCAGGGCCCGACTTCGTCAACGCGGTCGCTGAGCTGGACACGCAGCTCTCCGCTGCCCAGCTGCTCGACGGCTTGCAGGCCATCGAGACGCGCCATGCGCGGCAACGTCCGGCGCGCAACGCGCCGCGCACGCTCGACCTGGACCTCCTGCTCTACGACGAGATGGCGCTCGCCTCGCCCACGCTCACGCTTCCGCATCCGCGCATGCACCTGCGCGCCTTCGTGCTGCGCCCGCTGCTCGAACTGGACCCGCGCGCCGAGATCCCGGGCCGCGGGTCGGCGCGCGAGCTGCTGCGCGCCTGCGCCGGGCAGGCGATCGAACGGCTGGACGACTGACGTGGAGCGGCACCGCTACGTTGCGGTCGAAGGTCCGATCGGCTCGGGCAAGACCAGCCTGGCGCGCAGGCTGGCGGCGCGCCTGGGCGCCGACCTGCTGCTCGAGCAGCCGGCGGACAACCCCTTCCTCGCGCGCTTCTACCAGGACATGGCGCGCTACGCGCTGCCGACGCAGCTCTTCTTCCTGTTTCAGCGCGCGCGGCAGCTCGAGCCGCTCGCCCAGCCGGACATGTTCGGGCGCAGCACGGTGGCCGACTTCCTCATCGACAAGGACCCGCTGTTCGCCCGCATCACGCTCACGGGCGACGAGCTGGCGCTGTACCAGCGCATCTACGAAGCGCTGCGCCCGCAGGCGCCAGTGCCCGACCTGGTGATCTACCTTCAGGCCCAGCCCCAGGTGCTGATCGAGCGCGTGCGGCGCCGCGCCGCCGCGTTCGAGCGCGGCATCGGCGAGGAGTACCTGGCGCTGCTCGCGGAGGCCTACGCGCGCTTCTTCTATCACTACGCGGCGGCGCCGGTGCTCATCGTGAACTCCGAGAACCTGAACTTCGTCGAGCGCGATGCGGACTTCGACCTGCTCGTGTCGCGCATGCGCGCCATGAAGAGCCGGCGCGAGTTCTTCAATCTCGGATGATCGTCGCGCGCGACCGCGATGAGCTGCGGCGCGCGGCCCTGCCCGCGCCGCTGGCCTTCGTGCCGACCATGGGCAATCTGCACGCCGGGCACCTCGCCATGGTGGAGCTCGCGCGCCGCCGCGCGCCGCGCGTCGCCGTCAGCATCTTCGTCAATCGCCTGCAGTTCGCGCCGCACGAGGATTTCGAGCACTATCCGCGCACGCTGGCCGCCGACTGCGAGCAGCTGGCGGCGGCCGGCGTGGACCTGGTGTTCGCGCCCGACGAGCGCGTGCTATACCCGGAGCCGCAGCGCTTCCAGGTCGAGCCGCCGCCGCTCGCCGACGAGCTGGAAGGCAGATTCCGCCCCCGCTTCTTCCACGGCGTCGCCACCGTGGTGCTCAAGCTGCTCAATTGCGTGCAGCCGCGGTTTGCGATGTTCGGCAAGAAGGACTACCAGCAGCTGACGATCGTGCGCGACATGGTGCGGCAGTTCAACCTGCCGGTCGAGATCGTGGCGGGCGAGACCGTGCGCGAGAGCGACGGCCTGGCGATGAGCTCGCGTAACGCCTACCTGAGCCCGGCCGAGCGCCGCGAGGCACCCCGGCTGTACCAGGTGCTGCTGCAGGTCTGCGCGGGCCGGCTGACTCCCGCAGCGGCGGTCGATGCCCTGCAAGCCGCGGGCTGGAAGCCGGACTACATCGAGGTGCGCCGCCGTCCTGATCTCGCGGTGCCGTCGGCTGTGGATCGCGCGCGCGTCGCCTTGGGCGCTGCGCGGCTGGGAAGCACCAGGCTGATCGACAGCGTCGAGTTCTAGCCCGGGTACGGGTCGAAGGTGATGGACTCCACCGGGCAGCCCATCGTGGCGGCGATCTTGTCCATGGCTTCATCGGTCAGCGCGACCGGCTGAAAATCCTTGGCGCCGCCCTTGGCGGCGATGAACGCTGCCGCGGCGGCCTCGGTATTCCAGGTGACGACGGGATCGGGGCTCACGCCCGCGACCTGTCTGCAGATCGGGAAGCCGTCGGACTTGTAGACGATTGCGTACATGCCTGCCCCTTCGCTTGCCTGCTTGCGTCTGCGACAGGATCTTTATAACCGATTCCATCGCGGCTCGCCAAGCGTGCTGCAACGCGTGAACGCGTGCATCTTCGGCGCGTCTGCGATCGCACGTGCAAAAATTTTTCCGGGTGCGTCAATGCGCATCACGCGGCCCTTGCGTCGCGAAACGCGACCCGCCGCATGTGCGTGCGAATGCACGAGCGCGCGCGAACATGCTTCCGGGGACGACGCGCATCCAAACGCCTGCCTGGCCTGCAGCGCCGAAACACCATGAGCGTGCGATGTCGAAATTACGACATGCAACCCGTGGGCCATTCGTGACAAATTCCCTGATATCCGCGTGTTAGAGCCCCGGGCCTAAGGGATTCCCTGAGGGAATCTTCGGGATTCGCCTGATTTGCCTACCCTTTGTCAAACAGCGTTAAATGGCCTCCGGGAGGTACGTACTGGGGATTCCGCGATTCGGGCATCGACCCAGCGCGCGCCGAGGCAACCGGCCCTCGTCGACGAGGGCCTTTCAACTGGGGAAGGAGATTCACATGAGCAACATGCGCGACGTTGTCGGTCTTCGTGTGCCATACGGCAAGGCAAAATCCCAATACCAGACGGAATTCGATCCGGCGACCGGCACCGTGTGGGGTTACTTCAACCCGCGCGGCACTCCGTGCTTCAGCCTGGGGCTGCTGAAGGACATCCGCGAGCATGACGCCGCGCTCGCCGTGAACGGCGGCTACGCCGACGTGAACGGCGTGCCGAGCAAGGTGCGCTACTACGTCTGCGGGTCGCGCGTGTCGCGCGTGTTCAACCTCGGCGGGGACCTCGCGCTGTTCGTGCTGCTGATCAAGGCGAAGGACCGCGACGCGCTGGCGCACTACGCGCGGCTGTGCATCGACAACATGTACCCGCGCATCCAGAACTACTACTGCCCGACGCTCACCACGATCTCGCTGGTGCAGGGCGATGCGCTGGGCGGCGGCTTCGAATGCGCGATGTCCTCCGACGTTCTGGTAGCGGAGGAGTCGGCGCAGCTCGGCCTGCCGGAGATCCTGTTCAACCTGTTCCCGGGCATGGGCGCCGTCAGCCTGCTGACGCGCCGCATCGGCCTGCGCGCCGCCGAGGAGCTGATCCTGTCGGGGCGCGTGCTGCCGGCGGCGAAGCTGCACGAGATGGGCATCGTCGATGTGCTGGCCAAGGATGGCGAGGGCGAAGCTGCGGTCAGCGAGTGGATCGCGAGGAACGATCGCCGGCGCAACGGCATGCAGGCGGTGTTCCGTGCGCGCCAGCAGGTCTCACCCATCACGCGCGAGGAACTCGACGCGATCGCCGACACCTGGGTGGACGCCGCGCTGCGCATCGAGGACCGCGACCTGAAGATGATGGGCCGCATCGTGCGCTCGCAGATGCGTCGCATGGAGCATGGCGACGTGGACGACATCACCGCCTGCGTGGCCGAGGAGGCGCTGGCGGCGGTCGGCTGACCTAGGCCGGCGCGAGCGAGCCACCCGGCCGGAAGATCTGGCCGAACTGGTGGAAGTTGATGTTGGTCGTGCGGATGATGGCCGCCTGCGCGGCGGGGTCCGCCACGGTCTTCAGCAGCCGGTTGAGGCTCGCCATGTGGTCCACGTCCATGGTGGCGTGCGAGGACAGGAACTTGAAACCGCCGGCGGCGACCTCCCGTCCCAGCGCCCGCGCGATCGAGTCTGACACCCGACCGCCATAGACCGACGAGATGACCTCGAGCATGTAGAGCATGCCGAGCACCGAGCACGGGTGCAGCCGCTCGACCGCGTAGTAGTTGTACGCGATCATCGCCTGCACCGGATAGCTCGGCGGCTCGCGGCCCGCTGCGACGACATCGCCCCCCATCGCCTCGATGTCCTCCAGCACCCAGCCCTCGTGCCCCTTTTCCTCCTCGATGCGCTCGTACAGCGCATAGCGCACCTCGCGGAACTCGTCGCCGCAGCGCGCGGCGGCCGCGGCCATGACCGGGCAGAAGTGCCAGACGATGTGATACAGGTCGTGCAGGAAGGCCCGATATTCGTCGAGACGCAGGCCGTGGTGGATCATCGCGTGGATGCGCGGTTCCTCCTCGAGCGCACGCCGGCCGGCGTCGCTGTTTTCGACCAGGGATATGAAAAACGACATGCCGGGCTCCGCCGAGTGAACCCGGAGATTGTAGTGGAATCCCGGGTTCACCTGCCGCGGCGCGGTGCGAAACCGCCGCGGCTCGGGATCAGCTCGCCGACTGGCTGCGCGCGTCCTGCACGTAGCGCTCCAGCGCCGCGCGACCCTGCTCGAACTCCTCGTTGAGCGAGCGCATCACGCCGGCCGCCTTCAGGCGCAGCTCGGCGTCGGTCTGCTTGCCCAGGCTCGAGCACAGGCGCGTCAGCCGCTCGGTGCCGATGCTGGCTGCCGACCCCTTCATCGCGTGCAGATGCGAGCGGAACTCGCCGAAGTTGCGCGCGGCGATAGCTGACTCCATCTTCGCCAGCAGCGTCAGGCTGTCGGCGACGAACACGCTCACCAGCCGCTCGAGAAAATCGGGCGACGAGCCGAGCTCGTTCAGGTGCGACAGCGTGTCCGCGTTGATCACTTCGTCCGCGGATGCGGCGGGGATGGCCGCAGGCAGCGGCGCGGCGCGTGCCGCCTCCTTGCCCTTGTCCGCGGTCAGCGTGCGCAGCTCGTCCAGCAGCCGCAGGGCTTCCACCGGCTTGGGCACGAAGCTGTCGGCGCCCGCTTCCAGGCATTCGCGCTTGGTCTCGACGGTGACGTCGGCCGACAGGATGACGACCGGCAGCCGCTCGCGGCCGCGCGTCATCAGCCGGATGGCGCGCAGGGTTTCCAGCCCGCTCAGATTGGGCATGTTGCGATCGAGCAGCACGGCATCGAACTGCCCCGCCTCGAGCGCATCGAGCGCCAGGTCGCCGTCCGCGACCAGCGTGGTGCTGTGGCCGGCGCGCTCCAGGATGCGGCCCAGCACCTCGCGGTTGGTGGGATTGTCGTCCGCGACCAGCACCTGCAGCCGCCGCGCGCCGACGTCGCGCTTGGCGTAGTCCTGCAGGCGCACCACGCCGTCGCGCGCCTCCTCGACCGACGAGATGGAATGCAGGACATTGAACAGCTGCCGCTTCTCCGCCGGCAACTCGAGCACCGCGCCGAATCCCGCCGACAGCGCCGCAAAGCGCTGCACGTCCGCTTCCCGCGGCACCGACAGGACGAGCGGCGGCGCAGGCTCCGGTGCCGCCCGGCGCAGGCGCCGTGCCAGCTGCACGTCCCCGCTTTCCGAATACGCCAGCACGCTGTGATAGGGCTTGGCGAGCGCGATGTCGGCGACCAGCCGGTCTGCAGCCTCTTCGATGCCGGCCGCGCGCACCGCCAACGCGCCCCAGGACGCCAGGGCCTGCTCCACGGGCTCGGCGCGCGCCGGCGGGAAGCCAACGAGCAGCATGCGCGCACCCGCGAGTTCTCCGCTCGGGGCGCTCGCGCGCTCCGGCTGCATCTCGAACGCCACCTCGAACCAGAACGTGCTGCCCAGGCCAACCGCGCTCTCCAGGCCGATACGCCCGCCCATCAGCTCCACGAGCTGCTTGGCAATGGTCGTTCCCAGCCCCGTGCCGCCGAAGCGCCGGGTGGTCGACTGGTCGGCCTGCGTGAAGCTGTCGAAGATGCGCTCCTGTGCTTCGGGCGGTATGCCGACGCCGGTGTCGCGTACCGAGAACTTCAGGCGCACGCCGGCCTCGGTCTCCTCCTGCAGCGAGACGTGCACCGTGACGGTGCCGCGCTCGGTGAACTTCACCGCGTTGCCGGCCAGGTTGATGAGCACCTGGCGCAGGTGGTGGGCGTCGCCGCGCAGCGCGGGCGGCACCTCGGGCATGATCGACACGACGAACTCGACGTGCTTGGCCTGCGCCTGCGCCTGCAGGATGCGGCTGGTGCTGTTCACCAGGGCATGCAGGTCGAAATCGGTACGCTCCAGCACGAGCTTGCCAGCCTCGATCTTGGAGAAATCGAGCACGTCCTCGACCAGCCCGAGCATCACCTGGCTTGAGCCACGCAGCGTCTGCAGCATGTCTGCCTGCTCGCGCGTCAGCTGCGTGTCGCGCATCAGGTCGGCCATGCCGATGATGGCGTTCAAGGGCGTCCTCATCTCGTGGCTGACGACGGAGATGAAGCGCCGCTTCGCCTGGTTGGCCGCCTCGGCGCGCGCCACCGCGTCGAACATGCGCTTCACCAGCGAGCGCACGTAGACGCTGAGCGCGATGAACGCCACCGCCAGGCCGAACCCTGCCGTGCGGTTCTGCGACCAGAACTCGTCCACCGCCAGCACGACGCTGAACCCCGCGATCGATGCGCCGAGCGCGAACATCAGGTAGCGCGGGCCGAAGCGGAACCCGTTGGCAAGCGTCACCCACACGTAGAGGAGGAACATCGGCACCGCGTGCACGCCCGACTGCGACATGAAGAACGTGATCGTGCCGATGTCCACCGTCGCGCTCGCCAGGCGGCGCAGCGCCGAGGTGCCCGGCTGCTGCAGGATGCCGGCGAACACCAGCACCGAGAACGTCAGGTAGCCGAACATGACCGCCAGATAGAGCAGATCGGTGCCCAACGCGCTGTCCGCGCGAACGGCGGCGGGCAGCAGGTAGAAGAACAGCACCACGCCCACGGCGATGCGTACCAGAGCCTGCTCGTGCTCCGTGTCGGGCCGCGCGGCGAGGCGCTCGCGCAGCGTGGCGAGCCATGCGGGCTGGGGCAGCTTCATGCGCGCGCCGCCTCCGGGTCGCGCAGCTCGCGCTGGATGCGGCGCACCTCCTCGCGCACGCCGGCGAACGCGTCGATCAGCTGCGGATCGAAGTGCTGCCCGCGCTGCGCGCACAGGAACTCGAGCGCCTGGTCGACCTCCCAGGCGCGCTTGTACGGCCGTGTCGAGGTCAGCGCGTCGAACACGTCCGCCACCGCCACGATGCGGGCGCACAGCGCGATGTGCTCGCCGACCACGCCGTTCGGATAGCCGCTGCCGTCGTACTTCTCGTGGTGGCCGAGCGCGATCAGCGAGCCCATGCGCACGTACTTGGACGCGCTGCCCTTGAGGATCTCGTGGCCGATGAGCGGGTGGCGGCGCATCACCGCGCCCTCGGCATCGCTCAGCCGTCCTGCCTTGAGCAGGATCTGGTCCGGGATGCCGATCTTGCCGATGTCGTGCAGCGGCGCAGCCAGCTCGATGGTCTCGGCCTCGTCGCGCTCCAGTCCGATCGTGTCGGCAATGAGGCGCGAATAGCGCGCCATGCGCACCAGGTGATAGCCCGTCTCTTCGTCGCGGAACTCGCCCGCGCGCGCCAGCCGCATCAGGGTTTCCTTCTCGCGTTCGCGCACCTCGCGCGTGGCGTCGTCGACCATGGATTCCAGCAGTCGCCGCCGGTCCTCCAGCGCCAGCTGCTGCCGGCGCAGCGTCAGCAGGTTGCGGCAGCGCGCCATGCATTCGCGCGCGTCGACCGGCTTGATGAGGAAGTCGGTCACCCCGGCGTCGAGCGCGTCGTAGCGCACCTTGCGATCGTCGTGCGCCGTGACCATCATGATCGGCACGTGCTCGTAGCCGGGCAGCGCGCGCAGCCGCTTGGCGAGCTCGACGCCATTCATGTCGGGCATCATGTAGTCGATCAGCACGAGGTCGGCGACGTGGCGCGTCGCCCACACCACGGCATCGACGGGGCGCCCGAACCCCATCACCGTCACACGCTCGTCGAGCGAGCGGACCACCTGCTCGAGAATGGCGCGGCCGGTGGACTGGTCGTCCACCACCATCGCGGTATTGCGGGCCACCGGAAGCACGAAAACAGGCGCCTTCGCCATGCGCCCCCTCTTGTCGGTTCGTCGCGCGGAAGCCTACCCCGGAGACCCCCGGCTGTCCAGCTAAGGGGCTGACGGCAAAGAAAGAAATTGTGTCGCGGGGGTGCGACAGGCAGGGCGTGGTGCCGGAAGAGAGACTCGAACTCTCATGGTGTCGCCACCGGCGGATTTTGAGTCCGCTGCGTCTACCGGTTCCGCCATTCCGGCGCGGGAGGGCCGGATTATAGGCCCCTATAATCGGGCGCCATGCGCGTTTCGGAGTTCGACTATGCGCTGCCCGGGGAGTTGATCGCGCAGCGCCCCGCCGGCGTGCGCAGCGCCAGCCGCCTGCTGCACCTGGAGTCCGCCAGCGGCCGCCTCGAGGACCTGTCCTTCGCCGACCTGCCCGGACTGGTGGACGCGCGCGACGCGGTCGTGCTCAACGACACCCGCGTCGTCAAGGCGCGGCTCGCCGGGCGCAAGTCGAGCGGCGGCCGCATCGAGCTGTTCGTGGAGCGCGTCACCGGCGCGCGCGAGGCGCTGGCGCTGATCCGTTCCAGCCATGCGCCGCGCGCGGACGCCGTGCTGATCGTCGGCGACGGCGCGCGCGTCACCGTGCTCGGCCGCCAGGGCGAGCTGTACCGCGTGCGCTTCTCCGAGGACGTCGCCGCCCTGCTCGAGCGCTGCGGCGCGGTGCCGCTCCCTCCCTACATCACGCACGTGCCGGACGCCGCCGACGCCGAGCGCTACCAGACCGTGTACGCCGCGCACCCCGGCGCGGTGGCGGCGCCGACTGCCGGGCTGCATTTCGACCGCGAGTTGCTCACGCACATCGCCGCACGGGGCGCGCGCATCGCGCGGCTGACCCTGCACGTCGGCGCCGGCACCTTCCAGCCGGTCAGGGTCGAGAACGTGGAGGCGCACCACATGCACAAGGAGCGCTATGAGGTGCCGGCGGAGACCCTCGCCGCGATCGCCGGCAAACGGGTGCTCGCCGTGGGCACGACCACGCTGCGTGCCCTGGAAAGCGCCGCGCTCAGCGGCGCGCGGGCGGGCGAGACCGACCTGTTCGTCACGCCGGGCTTTCGCTTTCGCGTCGTCGACCGCCTGCTTACCAACTTCCACCTGCCGCGCTCGAGCCTGCTCATGCTGGTGGCCGCGTTCGCCGGCCTGGACAACATCCGGCGCGCCTACGCGCACGCCATCGAGCGGCGCTACCGCTTCTTCTCCTATGGCGACGCGATGCTGATCGAACGGGCGCCGTGAAGTTCTCGATCTCGCACCGCGACGGCGCGGCGCGGCGCGCACGGCTGGAACTCGCGCATGGCGCGGTGGAAACGCCCGCATTCATGCCCGTGGGCACCTACGGCACCGTCAAGGCGATGTCGCCGCTCGAGCTGCGCGAGGTCGGCGCGCAGATCGTGCTCGGCAACACCTTCCACCTGTGGCTGAGGCCGGGCACCGACGTCATCGCGAAGCACGGCGGCTTGCACCGCTTCATGGGCTGGGACGGGCCCGTGCTCACCGACTCGGGCGGCTTCCAGGTCTTCAGCCTGGGCGCGCTGCGCAGGATCGGCGAGGAAGGCGTGCGCTTCGCCTCGCCGATCAACGGCGACCGCCTGCTGCTCACGCCGGAGGAATCGATGCGCGTGCAGCGGGCGCTCGATTCCGACATCGCCATGATATTCGACGACTGCACGCCCTACCCGGCGACGCACAAGCAGGCGGACAAGTCGATGCGCTTGAGCCTGCGCTGGGCGGAGCGTTCCCGCAGGGCGTTCGAGGGCAGCCGCAATGCCCTGTTCGGCATCGTGCAGGGCGGCGTGTACGAGGACCTGCGCGAGGCGTCGCTCGCCGGGCTCGGCGCCATCGGCTTCGACGGCTACGCCATCGGCGGCCTCGCGGTGGGCGAGCCCAGGGCGGACCGCGAGCGCATCCTCGCGCACACCGCACCGCGGCTGCCCGCGGAGCGGCCACGCTACCTGATGGGCATGGGCACCCCGGAGGACCTGATCGACGGCGTGCTGGCCGGCGTCGACATGTTCGACTGCGTGCTGCCGACGCGCAACGCGCGCAACGGCTGGCTGTTCACCCGGCGCGGAGACGTGAAGATCCGCAACGCGCGCTGGCGCGACGACCCCCGGCCGCTGGACGAGGGCTGCGCCTGCTACGCCTGCCGGAACTTCACGCGCGCCTATCTCCATCACCTGCAACGGGCCAACGAGATCCTGGGCGCCCGCCTGAACACCCTGCACAACCTGCATTACTACCTGCAGCTGATGCGCGGGCTGCGCGGCGCGATCGAGGCCGGGACGCTCGCGCAGACCGCGGCGCGGCTGCGGGAGGAGCGCAGGCTGCTGCTATAATCCGCGCCCTTTCCCAGCGAGTCCGCAGCGATGATCAACAACGCCTATGCACAGGCCGCCGCCGGCGGCGATCCGGGGATCATGGGGTTCCTGCCCATCATCCTGATGTTCGTGCTGCTGTACTTCCTCATGATCCGCCCGCAGATGAAGCGCGCCAAGGACCACAAGCAGATGGTCGAGGCGCTGCAGAAAGGCGACGAAGTGGTCACCGCGGGCGGCGTGGTGGGGCGCATCAGCCGGCTGGCCGACGGCTACGTGATCCTGGAGATCGCGCCCAGCACCGAGATCAGCGTGCAGCGCACCGCGGTGCAGACCCTGCTGCCCAAGGGCACCATCAAGACCATCCAGTAGTCCCCGGGTGAACCGCTTTCCGGCCTGGAAGTACGCCTTGGTCGCGCTGTGCGTAGCCGTGGCGTTCTTCTACACCTTGCCGAACTTCTTCGGCGAGTCGCCGGCCGTCCAGGTGCAGAGCCTGCGCGCCACGGTCAAGGTGGACGCGTCGCTCATGCAGCGCGTGGAGGCGGCGCTCAAGGGCGCGGGCATCGCGCCGACCGCCCTGGTGCTGGACGCCAACAGCCTGCGCGTGCGCTTCGCCGATACCGACACCCAGCTCAAGGCACGGGACACGATCGACAGCGCGCTCAATCCCGACCCGCAGAACGCGACGTTCGTGGTGGCGCTCAACCTGCTGCCCGCCTCTCCGGCCTGGCTGACGCGGCTCGGCGCGTTGCCGATGTATCTCGGCCTCGACTTGCGCGGCGGCGTGCACTTCCTGCTCCAGGTCGACATGCAGGCCGCGCTCGCCAAGCGCCTCGAAAGCCTCACCGGCGACATCCGCTCGCAGTTGCGCGAGCGCAACATCCGCCACGCCGGCGTCGGCCGCGAGGGGCAGACGCTGCGCGTGCGCTTCCGCGACGCGGCCGCGCGCGACCGGGCGCGCGAGGTGCTCATCGCGGCGCTCGCCGACCTGGCGTTCGCCGAGCGCGACGACGGCAGCGACTTCCTGCTGGTCGGCACGCTCAAGCCGGAGGCCGCCAAGCGCACGCAGGAGTATGCGCTCAAGCAGAACATCACCACGCTGCACAACCGCATCAACGAGCTCGGCGTCGCGGAGCCGGTGATCCAGCAGCAGGGCGCCGACCGCGTGGTCGTGCAGCTGCCCGGGGTGCAGGACACGGCCAAGGCGAAGGACATCCTCGGCCGCACGGCGACGCTCGAGATCCGCATGGTCGACGAAGAGAAGATGACGCCCGAGCTGCTCGCCGCGGCCGCGCGCGGCGAGGTGCCCTTCGGCACCGAGTTCTACATCGAGAGGAACGGCGCGCCGCTGCTGGTGAAGAAGCAGGTGGTGCTGACCGGCGACCGGCTTACCGACGCGCAGCCCGGCTTCGACAACCAGACCAACGAGCCGGCGGTGCACCTGACGCTGGACGGCGCAGGCGCGCGCATCTTCAAGGAGGTGACGCGCGAGAACGTCGGCAAGCGCATGGCGATCCTGCTCATCGAGAAGGGCAAGGGCGAGGTAGTGACCGCGCCGGTGATCCGCAGCGAGATCGGCGGCGGCAGGGTGCAGATCTCGGGCCGCATGACCACCACCGAGGCGAACGACGTCGCGCTGCTGCTGCGCGCCGGTTCGCTCGCCGCGCCGATGGAGATCGTCGAGGAGCGCACCGTCGGCCCGAGCCTCGGCCGCGAGAACATCGAGAAAGGCTTCGACGCCACGCGCTGGGGCTTCCTCGCCATCGTGGTGTTCATGTCCGCGTACTACGTGGTGTTCGGGCTGATCTCCTCGGTCGCCCTGGGCGTCAACCTGCTGTTCCTGGTCGCGCTGCTTTCGCTCCTGCAGGCGACGCTCACCCTGCCCGGCATCGCCGCCATCGCGCTCACGCTCGGCATGGCGATCGACGCCAACGTGCTGATCAACGAGCGCATCCGCGAGGAGCTGCGTGGCGGCTCGACGCCGCAGGCGGCGATCGCCGCGGGCTACGAGCGCGCCTGGGGCACCATCCTGGATTCCAACATCACCACGCTGATTGCCGGCCTGGCGCTGCTCATCTTCGGCTCCGGGCCGGTGCGCGGCTTCGCGGTGGTGCACTGCCTCGGCATCCTCACCTCGATCTTCTCCTCGGTGGTGGTGTCGCGCGCCATCGTCAACGCGACGCACGGCCATCGGCGCAAGGTGGAGCGGTTGCATATCGGCAATACGGCGTGGAAGTGAGCTGAGCGATGGAATTCTTCAAGATCCGCCGCACCATCCCGTTCATGCGGCACGCGCTCGTCTTCAACGTCGTCTCGGCGGTCACCTTCCTGCTGGCCATCTTCTTCCTCGCCACGCGCGGCCTCAATTTCTCCATCGAGTTCACCGGCGGCACGCTGCTCGAAGTGAGCTACCAGCAGTCGGCCGACGTGGACGGCGTGCGCCGCGCGCTCGAGCAGTCGGGGTACAAGGCGGAAGTGCAGAACTTCGGCTCCTCGCGCGACGTGCTCATCCGCCTGCACGCCGACGCCAGTCAGTCCAGCGCGCAGCTCTCGGAGAAGGTGCATGCCGTGCTGCACAAGGGCGACCCGTCGGTCGAGGTGCGCCGTGTGGAGTACGTCGGGCCGCAGGTCGGCGAGGAGCTCGCCGAGTACGGCGCGCTGGCCCTCTTGGTGACGGCCGTGGGCATCGTGCTGTACCTGTGGATGCGCTTCGAGTGGCGCTTCGGCCTGTCGGCGATCATTGCCAACCTGCACGACGTGGTCATCATCCTGGGATTCTTCGCCTACTTCCAGTGGGAGTTCTCGCTGCCGGTGTTGGCGGCGGTGCTGGCGGTGCTCGGCTACTCGGTGAACGAGTCGGTGGTGGTGTTCGACCGGGTGCGCGAGATGATCCGCAAGATGCGCCGCGCCAGCGTGCCCGAGGTCATCGACGCCGCCATCACCGGCACGATCTCGCGCACCATCATCACGCACGGCAGCACGCAGGTGATGGTGACCACCATGCTCCTGTTCGGTGGCCCGGCGCTGCACTATTTCGCGCTGGCGCTCACCATCGGCATCCTGTTCGGCATCTACTCGTCGGTGCTGGTGGCGAGCCCGCTGCTCATGTGGCTGGGCGTGGATCGCGCGCAGTTCATCAAGCCCCCCAGGAAGACCACCGGCGACGAGAACGACGGCGCGGTCGTCTAGCGCCGGCCGCAGCGGCGTCAGACCCGCTTGGCGAGCACCGGGGCGAGGCCCACGTACAGCGCCGGCGTGAGCGCCAGCAGCCGCTTCTTCGCCTCGGCGGGGATCGGCAGCGCGCGCACGAAGGCGGCAAGCTGCCCACGGTCGAGGCGCTTGCCGCGCGTGAGGGCCTTCAGCTTCTCGTAGGCGTCCGGCACGCCGTGCTTGCGCATCACCTGCTGCACCGGCTCGGCGAGCACCTCCCAGTTGGCTTCCAGGTCCTGCGCCATGCGCGCGGGGTCCGCCTCGAGCTTGGCGAGGCCGCGCAGGCAGGCGTTGTACGCGAGCAGCGTGTGGCCGAGCGCATTGCCGACGTTGCGCAGCGCGGTGGAATCGGAAAGGTCGCGCTGCCAGCGCGACACCGGGAGCTTCTCGGCGAGGTGCCGCAGCAGCGCGTTGGCCACGCCGATGTTGCCCTCGGAGTTCTCGAAGTCGATCGGGTTCACCTTGTGCGGCATCGTTGACGATCCCACCTCGCCCGCCTTCGCCTTCTGGCGAAAGTAGCCGAGCGAGACGTAGCCCCACACGTCGCGATCGAGGTCGAGCAGTACCGTGTTCGCGCGAGCGTAGGCGTCGAACAGCTCCGCGCAGGAGTCATGCGGCTCGATCTGCGTGGTGTAGGGATTGAACTCCAGGCCCAGCCGCTCGACGAAGCGCCTGCAGAAGGCCTCCCAGGGAAAGCCCGGGTAGGCCACGGCATGCGCGTTGTAGTTGCCCACCGCGCCGTTGATCTTGCCGAGGATCGGCACGCGCTCGATGGCATCGCGCGCGCGCTTCAGTCGCGCGGCGAAGTTCGCCATCTCCTTGCCGAGCGTGGTGGGAGAGGCCGGCTGGCCGTGCGTGCGCGAGAGCATGGGGCGCGCGGCGTGCCGGCGCGCCAGCTGCCGCAGCGCCTCGATCAGCGCATGCAGCCGCGGCAGCATCACGCGGTCGCGCGAATGCGCGAGCATCAGCGCGTAGGAGAGGTTGTTGATGTCTTCGGAGGTGCAGGCGAAGTGGATGAACTCCAGCGACTTCTGCACCTGCGCGTTCTTCGCCAGCCTGCCCTTCAGCCAGTACTCGATCGCCTTGACGTCGTGGTTGGTCTCGGCCTCGATGTTCTTGATGTGCGCGGCGTCCTTCTCGGAAAACCCCGCCACCAGGCGGTCGAGCGCCGCCGCGGTCGCGCGCGAGAAGGGCCTGAGCTCCTTGATGCGCCGCTCGGCAGCCAACGCCTTCAGCCACTCGAGCTCCACCAGCACGCGGTGGCGGATGAGTGCGGCTTCGCTGAAGTAGGACCTGAGGGGCTCGGCCGACTTTTCGTACCGGCCGTCGAGGGGCGAGAGTGCGCCAAGCGGCGAAGGCATAAGCTCCATTATAGGGCGCACGAGGCAAGGCCTCTGCACGCCGTCGCCGCCCAGGCGCGCGTCTGCGCCCGCTATGACGCGATGACGGCCCCACCGAGGCAGACCTCGGCGTCGTAGAGCACCACGGACTGGCCCGGCGTGACCGCGCGCTGCGGGTCGCGGAAGTCCACCCGGATATGGCGATCGTCGATGCGCGAGAGCGTGCAGGCCGTATCGGCCTGCCGGTAGCGCGTTTTCGCCGCGTGCGCCGTGCCGGCCGCGGGCTGGTCGAGCACCCAGCTCGCATCCAGACCCTCGAGCGACCGGCGCATGAGCAAGGGGTGATCGTGCCCCTGCACGACCACCAGCTCGTTCGTCGCCATGCGCTTCTCCGCCACGTACCAGGGCTCGCCGGCGCCGTCCTTCGCGCCGCCGAGGCCGATGCCTTTCCTCTGGCCGATGGTGTAGAAGGCCAGGCCGATGTGCTCGCCGACGGTCCTTCCTTGCGGCGTCACCATCGGGCCGGGCTTGCGCGGCAGGTAGCGGTTCAGGAACTCGCGGAACGGCCGCTCGCCGATGAAGCAGATGCCCGTAGAGTCCTTCTTCGCGTGGTTGGGCAGGCCCGCCTCGAGCGCGATGCGGCGCACCTCCGACTTCCTCAGGTGCCCGACCGGGAACAGCACGTGGGCGAGCTGCGCCTGGTTGAGGCGGTGCAGGAAGTAGCTCTGGTCCTTGCCTGCGTCCGCGCCGCGCAGCAGCGCGACCTTGCCGTCCCGCTCGCGCACCTGCGCGTAATGCCCGGTGGCGATGCGCTTGCCACCTATCTTCATGGCGTGGTCGAGGAACGCCTTGAACTTGATTTCCGCATTGCACAGCACGTCCGGATTGGGTGTGCGGCCCGCGGAGTACTCGGCGAGGAAGCTCGCGAACACGCGCTCGCGGTACGCGGCGGCGAAGTTCACCGCCTCGAGGTCGATGCCGATCACGTCCGCGGCCGCCGCGGCGTCGATCAGGTCCTGGCGCGTCGAGCAGTGCTCGTCGTCATCGTCGTCCTCCCAGTTCTTCATGAACAGGCCGGCGACGTCGTAGCCCGCGCGCTTCAGCAGCAGCGCGGCCACCGACGAGTCCACCCCGCCCGACATGCCGACGACGACCTTCTCAGCCATAGGGCTTCGATAGCACGTCGAGCGGAAAGCTCCGCCCGGCGAGAAAGTCGTCCACGCACTGCTGCACGAGCGGCGAGCGGTGCTCGGCGCGGCGCGCCGCCAGCTCGGTGGGCGCCAGCCACAGCGCGGCGACGATCTCCTTGTCGAGATTGCGCCCCGGTTCCGGTCCGTCCACTCTGCCGAGGAACGCGAAGCGCAGAAACGTCACGTCCTCCCTGTCGTAGAGCCACCGGTAGATACCCAGCAACGCCGTGGGCGTGAAACGGTGCGCGGTTTCCTCCAGCACCTCGCGCGCCACCGCCTGCACGAGCGACTCGCCCGGGTCGAGGTGGCCCGCGGGCTGGTTGAGCACGCGCCGCCCGCCCGCGATCTCCTCTACGAAAAGGAACTTGCCGTCGCGCTCGATCACCGCGGCGACGGTCACGCTCGGCCGCCAGCGGCTCATGCGGCTTTTCGGGTGTTCTTCCCGATGAACTCGGCCATGCGCGCCACGCCCTGCTCGATCGCCTGCTTCGAGGCGGCGTAGGAAAAGCGCAAGTGCTGGCCCTCGCCCGGCACGCGCGAGCCGAAGTGGATGTCGGCGAGCACGGCCACCCCGGCCTCGTTGAGCAGGCGCTTGCGGAATTCCTCCGAGTCCGCAGCGCCGATGCGCTTGCAGGCCTCGGTGACATTCGGCCAGGCGTAGAACGCCCCGCCCGGGTTGCGGCAGGTCACGCCCGGCACCTGGTTGAGCAGCCCGACGATCAGGTCGCGCCGCTCGAGGAAGCTCGCGCGCATGCGCTCGGCCGCATCCTGCGGGCCGTTGATCGCCTCCACTGCCGCCCATTGCGAGATCTGCGAGGCGCAGGAGTCGGTGTTGGTGATCCAGCGCGTGAATACGGGGGCCAGCGCGGCATTGGCGGTGAAGCCGATACGCCAGCCGGTCATCGCCCAGGTCTTGGAAGCGCCGTCGGAAATGATGGTGCGCTCGAGCATCCCCGGGACCTGCGCGATGGAGTAGAAGGCTTCCGCATAGGACAGCCGCGAGTAGATCTCGTCGGCGTACACCCACACCTGCGGGTGCCGGCGCAGGATTGCCGCAATCGCCTCGAGATCCTTCCGGGTCAGCGTGCCGCCGGTGGGATTGTGCGGATAGTTGAGAATGAGAAGCCTGGTGCGCGGCGTGATCAGGCGCTCGAGCTCCGCCACGTCGAACGTGAAATCGCGCGCCTCGTGCAGGTGGATCGGCACGGGCTTTGCGCCGTTCGCCAGGATCTGCGACTCGTAGATCGGAAACCCCGGGTTGGGATAGATCACTTCGTCGCCCGCGCCGTAGTCGGTGGTCGACAGGATGGCGTAGGCGATGAACGGCTTCGCCCCCGCGCCGACCACCACGTCCTCGGGCCGGATCGGCAGGCCGCCGCGCATGCCTGCCAGGTACTTCGCCGCCGCAGCGCGCAGCTCGTCGATGCCGGCCGACGGCGTGTAGCCGTGCTTGCCCGCCTTGATCGCGCGGATGGCCGCCTGCTGCACGTGCTCCGGCGCGGGAAAGTCCGGCTGGCCGATGCAGAAGCTGACGATGTCCTTGCCCTGCCGCGCGAGGGCGTTGACCTCGGCAAGGACCACGAAAGCGTTCTCGGTGCCCAGCTGCTGGGCCCTGCGGCTGATGTCGGGCATGCGCTCCTCCTCGAGCGGCGCATTTTACAGTGCTACGATCCCCGCCCATGCTCGTCAACTGCGTCGCCTACCAGGATGGCCGGAAGCTCGCCGACATCCAGAGGCGCGAGATCAAGTCCTACCTCGCGCGGCCGGACTGCTTCGTCTGGGTGGCGCTGCGCGATGCCGACGCCGCCGAGCTCGCCGAGATGCAGGACGAGTTCGACCTGCACGCGCTGGCGGTGGAGGACGCGGCACACGGCAACCAGCGTCCCAAGATCGAGGAGTACGGCGACAGCGTGTTCACCGTGCTGCACACGGTGGAGGTCGCCGGCGAGGAGCTGATCGCCGGCGAGATCGACATCTTCGTCGGCCGTAATTTCATCCTGTCCGTCCGCCAGCGGACCGCGCGCGGCTTCCAGGACGTGCGCGCGCGCTGCGAGCGCGAGCCGGAGCTTCTGCGCCACGGCCCGGGCTACGTGCTGTACGCGCTGATGGACGCGGCGGTGGATCGCTACTTCCCGGTGCTCGACACTGTGGAGACCGAGCTTGAGGCGCTGGAAGAGCAGATCTTCACCGGCAAGTCGCCGCGCGAGAACATCGAGGCGCTCTATTACGTCAAGCAGAAGCTGATGACCCTCAAGCACGCCGCCGGCCCCCTGCTGGACGCCTCCAGCCGGCTGTTCGGCGGCCGCGTGCCGCAGGTCTGCGGCGGGCTGGGCGACTACTTCCGCGACGTCTACGACCACCTGATCCGGCTCAACCAGTCGCTCGACACGCTGCGCGACACGGTGACCACTGCGATCCAGGTGAACCTGGCAATGATCACCATCGGCGAGAGCGAGGTCACCAAGCGTCTCGCCGCCTATGCCGCGCTGGTGGCCGTGCCGACCATGATCGCAGGCATCTACGGCATGAACTTCGCGCACATGCCGGAGCTCGGCTGGCGCTTCGGCTACCCCGCGGCGCTGGCCGTCATGGCGGCGATCGACGGCTACCTGTTCTACCGCTTCCGCAAGGCGCGCTGGCTGTAGCGCTAGCGCATCCCGGGCAGCACGCCCTTCAGGTTGCGCATCATGCGGGCCATGTTGCCGCCCTTCATCATCTTCATCATCTTCTGCATCTGCTCGAACTGATGGAGCAATCGGTTGACTTCCTGTACGGGCACCCCGGCGCCGGCGGCGATGCGCCGCTTGCGCGACGCCTTGATCAGTTCCGGGTGCGCACGCTCCTGCGGCGTCATGGCATTGATGACGCCGGCCGTGCGGCGCAGCTGGCGATCGTCCTGCAGCTGTGCCGGGTTGATCTGGCCGGCGAGCTGCGCCGGCAGCTTGTCCAGCATGGACGCCATGCCGCCCATCTTCTGCATCTGCTGGAGCTGCTGCTTGAAGTCCTCGAGGTCGAAGCCCTTGCCCTTGCGGATCTTCTCCGCGACGCGCTGCGCCTCCTCGAGGTCGACCTTCTTGTGCGCTTCCTCGACCAGCGACACGATGTCGCCCATGCCGAGCACGCGTGACGCCATGCGCTCGGGGTGGAAGGGCTCGAGCGCGTCGAGCTTCTCGCCGGTGCCGGCGAATTTGATCGGCTTGCCGGTGACGTGGCGCACCGACAGCGCCGCGCCGCCGCGCGCGTCGCCGTCCAGCTTGGTGAGGACCACGCCGGTGAGCGGCAGGCGCTCGCCGAAGATGCGCGCCACGTTGACCGCATCCTGACCCTGCATGGCGTCCACCACGAACAGGGTCTCGACGGGGCGCAGCGCGCCGTGCAGCGCGGCGATCTCCTGCATCATCGCCTCGTCGATCGCCAGGCGCCCCGCCGTGTCGACGAGCAGCACGTCGTAGTAGCGCGTCCTCGCGTGCTCCAGCGCGCGCCGCGCGATGTCGAGCGGCGCTTCGCCCGCCGCCGAGGCAAAGACGTCCACGCCGGCCTGCGCGGCCACGGCGGCGAGCTGCTCGATGGCCGCCGGCCGGTACACGTCGCAGGACACGAGCAGCACCTTCTTCTTCTGCGCGAGCAGCAGGCGCGCGAGCTTGCCGGTGGTGGTGGTCTTGCCCGAGCCCTGCAGCCCCGCCATGAGGATCACCGCCGGCGGCTGCGTCGCCAAGTCGAGCGCGACGTTCGCCTCGCCCATCAGGCGGGCGAGCTCGCGATGCACCACGCCGATCAGCGCCTGCCCGGGCGTCAGGCTGCCGACCACCTCCGCCCCGAGCGCCTTGTCCTTCACCGCGGCGATGAAGTCGCGCACCACCGGCAGCGCGACGTCGGCCTCGAGCAGCGCCACGCGCACCTCGCGTAGCGCGTCCTGGATGTTGGCTTCGGTAAGGCGCGCTTCGCCACGGATCGTCTTCACGATCCGCGCCAGGCGCGCGGTCAGGTTGTCGAGCACGGGTGATAAACTGAAATCGTGGCCGACATTGTAATTCACGCCGTGACCGCGGCCGCCTACGCGGCGCTGGCGTGGCATTACTGGCGCACGCGCTGGCGCGCGAGCGCGCGCGCAGCCTCCGCGCGCGCCGGGTCGCGCGCCTGGGAGCGTGCGGCGCTGCTCGTGCCGCTCGCCCTGCACGCGCTGCTGCTGTACCAGGATCTGTTCGGCGCGGGCGGTCCGCGCTTCGGCTTCGCCTACGCGCTGTCCGCCATGCTCTGGCTGTCGGTCCTGTTCTACTGGGTCGAGAGCTTCTTCTACGACCTCGACGGCATCCTGCCGCCGGCCCTGCTGCTCGCCGCCGTGGCCTCGCCCCTGCCGGCGCTGTTTCCCGGGCGCGTCAGCGCGGCGCTCGCCGCGTCGCTCGAGTTCCGCCTGCACGTCGTGCTGGCGATGCTCGCCTACAGCCTGTTCACCATCGCCATTCTGCACGCGTTGCTGATGGCGCTGCTCGAGCGCCGGCTGCACGGCAGCGCCGCCGCGCGCGGCGCCGACGGCGCGGCGATGCTCGCCGGCCCGCTCGGCGCGCTGCCGCCGCTGCTCACGCTCGAGCGGCTGCTGTTCCGCATGATCGCCGTTGCCTTCGTCCTGCTGACCTGCACGCTGGCCACGGGCATCGCGTTCTCCGAGTCGCTGTTCGGCCGGCCGCTGCAGTTCGACCACAAGACGCTGTTCGCGCTGATTTCCTGGGCGACCTTCGCGCTGCTGCTGGTCGGGCGCCATCTGTACGGCTGGCGCGGACGGGTCGCGCTGCGCTGGACGCTGAGCGGCTTCGTCCTGCTGCTGCTCGCCTACGTCGGCAGCCGCTTCGTGCTGGAAGTCGTGCTCGGGCGTGGCTGACCTGGACGACGCCCCGCTATTTTGGGAGCTGGCAGCGCTGGCGCTGCTCCTGGTGATGTCGGGATTCTTCTCCATCGCCGAGACCAGCATGATGGCGCTCAACCGCTACCGCCTGCGGCACATGGTGGCGCAAGGCCACGGCGGCGCCCGCCGCGCCGCCGCGTTGCTGCGCCACACGGACCGCCTGCTCGGCGCGATCCTCATCGGCAACAACGTGGTCAACGCCGCGGCCGCGACGCTCGCCAGCGTGATCGCGGTGGAGCTGGTCGGCCAGGGCAGGATGGCCTATGCCGTCAGTACGCTCGGCATCTCTTTCGTCATCATCGTCTTCGCCGAGATCACGCCCAAGGTGATCGGCGCCAGCTATCCCGAGCGCATCGCCCTGCCGCTGGCCTACGTGTTGGGACCCCTGCAGCGGCTGCTCACGCCCGCGATATGGTTCGTCAACCTGTTCTCCCGTCCACTGCTGCGCCTGGTCGGGCTCCGGCCCGGCGAAGCGAGCGAGGCGCCGCGGCTCTCGCCGGAGGAAATCCGCACGCTGGTGCGCGAGTCGTCGGCCTTCATGCCGAGGAAGCACGTCACCATCCTGCTCAACCTGTTCGACCTCACGGACATCACCGTGCAGGACATCATGCTGCCGCGCGCGAGAATCGAGTCGATCCGGCTGGACGACGACATGTCGGTCATCGCGCGCCAGCTCGGCACCAGCTACCACATGCGCCTGCCCGTGTTCCGCGACGCGCGCGGCGACGTGCTCGGCGTGCTGCACCTGCGCAAAGTGCTCGCGCCGCTGCTCGCCGGCACGCTCGACAAGGCACAGATCGAGGCCCTGCTGGTGCCGCCCTACTTCGTGCCGGCGAGCACGCCCGTGTTCACGCAGCTGCAGTACTTCCAGGAGAACGAGGAGCGCATCGCGCTGGTCGTGGACGAGTACGGCGAGCTGATGGGCCTGGTCACCCTCGAGGACATCATCGAGGAGATCATCGGCAAGTTCACGACCTCGTTGCCGTCCGCGCACGCGCTCGCCTGGGGCGAGGACGGCAGCGCGTCGATCGACGGCGCCACCCCCGTGCGCGAGGTAAACCGTGCCCTCGGGCTGGATCTGCCCACGGAAGGGCCGAAGACCATGAACGGCCTGATCCTCGAGCATCTGCGCGACATCCCGGAGGCGGACGTGTCCGTCAAGATCGGCGAGGTGCCGATGGAGATCGTTCACGCCCAGGGCCGGACCGTCAAAACGGTGCGCGTCTTCAGGCCGCACGGGGCTGTGGAGGAGGTCACGGAAAGGGTCTGAAGGGGGCCTTCCGGACGGGTCAAAATGTTTTCAGGTCAGCCGCTTAGACGCGAAACCTGAGGCTTTACAAAACACGCCCCGCAGGGCATCATCGCCGGACTATCCTGCGGCGGCGGGAGCGAGATCGGGGAACGCGCTATGGCAACGGCAGCGGCAAAAGCCGTCGGGCCCAAGGAATTCAACTTCACGTGGGAAGGCCGCGACAAGGGCGGCAAGGTGATCCGCGGCGAGCTGCGCTCGGTGAGCGTGGCGGCGGTCAATGCCACGCTGCGCCGCCAGGGCATCATCGTCCAGAAGGTCAGGAAGCAGAAGGTCGGCAGGGGCGGCAAGGTCACCGAGAAGGACCTTGCGCTCTTCACCCGGCAGCTGGCGACCATGATGAAGGCGGGCGTGCCGCTGCTGCAGTCCTTCGACATCGTCAGCAAGGGCGCTTCCAACCCCGCCGTGATGCGCCTGCTCATCGACATCAAGACCGAGGTGGAAACGGGCGCCGCGCTCGCCGCCGCGTTCCGCAAGCATCCGCTGTACTTCGACGCGCTGTACTGCAACCTGGTCGCCGCGGGCGAGCAGGCGGGCATCCTGGAAACGCTGCTCGAGCGGCTGGCGGTCTACAAGGAAAAGATCCTCGCCATCAAGTCGAAGATCAAGTCGGCGCTGTTCTACCCGATCGCCATCATCGTCGTGGCCTTCATCATCACCGCCGTGATCATGATCTTCGTCATCCCGGCGTTCAAGGAGGTGTTCACCAACTTCGGCGCCGACCTGCCGGCGCCGACCCTGATCGTGATGGCCATCTCCGACTGGTTCGTGGGCAACTGGTACATCATCTTCCCGGTGGTGATCGGCGGCGTGATCGGCTTCCTCGAAGCGTGGAAGCGTTCCGTACCGGTGCAGATCTTCATGGACCGGCTGATGCTGAAGCTCCCCGTGTTCGGCGACCTGGTGCTGAAGTCCACGATCGCGCGCTGGACGCGAACGCTCGCCACCATGTTCGCAGCCGGCGTGCCGCTGGTCGAGGCGCTCGACTCGGTCGGCGGCGCCTCCGGCAATCACGTCTACCTGACCGCCACCAAGCAGATCCAGAAGGAAGTCTCGACCGGCACCTCGCTCACCATGGCGATGCAGAACTCGGGCGTGTTCCCGAACATGGTGCTGCAAATGTGCTCGATTGGCGAGGAGACCGGCGCGCTGGACGCCATGCTCGGCAAGGTGGCGGACTTCTACGAGCAGGAGGTGGACGACGCGGTCGAGGCGCTGTCCTCGCTGATGGAGCCGATGATCATGGTGGTGCTCGGCACGCTCATCGGCGGCATGGTGATCGCCATGTACCTGCCGATCTTCAAGATGGGACAAGTCGTCTAGATGGCGGTCACGAGCTGGCTCGCCCAGCCAGCCGTTCTGCCGTGGGTGGCGCTGGGGCTCGGCCTGTGCGTGGGTTCGTTCCTGAACGTCGTCATCCATCGCCTGCCGAAGATGATGGAACGCGAGTGGCGCGAGCAATGCGCCGAGCTCGCCGGCGCCCCGGCCGCGTCAGCGGCCCAAGGCCGCTACAACCTGTTCGTTCCCGCGTCGGCCTGCCCGGCCTGCGGCCGGCCGGTCCGCGCGCAGGAGAACATCCCCGTCCTCAGCTGGCTCTTCCTGCGCGGCAAGTGCGCCGGCTGCGCCGCGCGCATCTCGGCGCGCTACCCGGTGGTCGAGATCGCCGCCGGCGTGATCGCGGCGTATGCCGCCTGGCGCTTCGGCCCGTCGGCCGCGGCGGCCGGCGCCCTGCTGTTCGGCTGGTCGATGCTCGCGTTGGCGGTGATCGACCTGGACACCCAGCTCCTGCCGGACGACATCACCCTGCCGCTGCTGTGGGCGGGGCTGCTGTTCAACCTCGAGCGCGTCTTCGTGCCGCTGCCCACTGCGGTGATCGGCGCGGTCGCCGGCTACCTGGCCCTGTGGCTCGTTTACTGGGCGTTCAAGCTTGCCACCGGCAAGGAGGGCATGGGCTACGGGGACTTCAAGCTGCTCGCCGCGATCGGCGCCTGGCTCGGCTGGCAGAAGCTGCCACTGGTGATCCTGCTGTCGTCCGTGGTTGGCGCCGCCGTCGGCGTCGCGTTGATCGTATTCGCGCGCCACGGCCGCGAGAAACCCATTCCCTTCGGCCCGTATCTCGCGGCCGCGGGATTCATCGCCCTGTTCTGGGGCGATCACATCACGCGCCGCTGGTTGCCGATCCTCGGCTGATGCCGTTCGTGGTCGGCCTGACCGGCGGCATCGGCAGCGGCAAGAGCGCCGCCGCCGAGGAGTTCGCCCGGCTGGGCGCCGCGGTGGTCGATACCGACGCCATCGCGCACGAGTTGACCGCACCGGGCGGCGCGGCCATCGACGCGGTGCGCCGCGCGCTCGGTGACGAGTACATCGACCACACCGGCGCCATGGACCGCGCCAAGGTGCGCGCCCGCGTGTTCTCCGACCCCGCCGCTCGGGCGCGTCTGGAAGCGGCGCTGCATCCGCGCATCCGCGCCGAGTCCGAGCGCCGCATCGCGGCCGCCTCCGCGCCCTACGTCGTGCACGTGGTGCCGCTGCTGCTCGAGTCGGGCGAGTACCGGCGCCGCGTCGCTCGCGTGCTGGTCGTGGACTGCGCGCCCCAACTGCAGGCGGCGCGCGTCCGGCGCCGCAGCGGCCTCGCGGACGACGAGATCCAGCGCATCATCGCGGCGCAGACGCCGCGCGCCGCGCGTCTCGCGGCGGCCGACGACATCATCGACAACTCCGGCGGGATTGACGCGCTGCACAAGCAGGTCGCCGCCCTGCACGCACGCTACCTCGAGCTGGCGCGCGCCGCGCAATGAATTTGTCATCGCCGCGCAAATCGCCGAGAATCCGCCAAATTTTCGCCGGGCGAGCGTGATCACTTACGAGTACCCGCTCAACGAACGCATCCGGACCCTCCTGCGGCTGGAGGACCTGTTCGAGCGCTCGCGCCATTTCATCGCGCGCACCGACCCGCTCGATCACCACGTGGCGCTGCTCACGCTGTTCGAGATCCTCGAGGTCTCCAGCCGTGCGGACCTGAAGTCGGACCTGCTGCAGGAGCTCGAGCGCCAGAAGCAGGTGCTGCTGTCCTTTCGCAACAACCCGGAAATTTCCGAGGAAGCGCTGGCCAGCGTGCTGCGCGACATCGAGCAGGCGGCGGCAGCGCTGTTCTCCATGACCGGGAAGATCGGCCAGTACATCCGCGACAACGACTGGCTCATGTCCATCAAGCAGCGTACCGGCATTCCCGGAGGCGCGTGCGAGTTCGACCTGCCCTCCTACCACTTCTGGCTGCACCGCCCGGCCGAAGAGCGCATCGGCCAGCTGGCCGCCTGGACCGGGCCGCTCTTTCCGCTGCGGGACGGCTCGGCCATCATTCTGCGCATCCTGCGCGAGTCGGGCAAGCCGCAGCGTCTGCAGGCGCCGCTGGGCACCTACCAGCAGATGCTGGGCGGCAAGACCGCGCAGATGCTGCGCGTGCGCCTCGATCCGGCGGCGAACTGCGTGCCCGAGATCAGCGCCAACAAGTACGTCCTCAACATCCGCTTCCTCACGCAGGCCAGCGACGACGCCAAGCCGCGCGCCGCGGACTGGGACGTCGGTTTCGAGCTGACCTTCTGCAACCTGTAAGGACTGTCCCCTGCCCGCGTTGCGGCGCGCCTGCGGCCTACGGGCCGCAAAACCGCTGGCGGCCGTTCTGCAGCGAGCGCTGCCGCATGATCGACCTGGGGCGCTGGGCGGCCGAAGAATACCGGGTACCGGAAGACAACCGCGCGCCGGACGCGCAGGACCCCCAGGACCCGTAGGCGCGCCGGGGCGGCGCTACTGCGCCGCGGTATCCTGCGCGCGCCGCAGGATCCTCTTCGTGGACGCGCTGTACATCAGCTTCGTGGACGGGCCGTAGAGCGGCAGCGGCTCCTGCCGGCTGCGCAACTGCGGCTCGCGATACCAGAGATTCGCCACGATGTCCTGCGAGTCATCGAACTTGACCGCGGTGCGCAAGCAGTCCCGCAGGCTCCATTCGGCCCGTCCCGCGGACGGGCGGTAGCCGACGAAAGTCACGTGCACGACGCGCGGGCTATCCCTGTCCAGCCTCAACTCCGCGTCCGGATAGTCGGAGATATTGCCGCGCGCGCAGTGCAGCGCAACGACGTCCTGCGCGGCGCTGTGCGGCACGCGCGCGACGCAGGCGAGCAGCCCCAGCGACCAGCAGACAGAGGCGACCAGCAGCCGACGCATGCGGCCAATCTATCGGCCGCTCCCGCCGCAATCCGCAGGCGTTGACAGGAAATTGTCATGCAATGCAAATTCGCTGCAGCCTAGGCGGGCAGCGTGAAGCGGAAGGTCGCGCCCTGTCCTGGCGCCGACTCGGGCGTCAGCCGGCCGCCGTGCCGGCGCACGATGCGCTGCACGATGGCGAGGCCGACACCACTGCCTTCGTATGACGCCGCAGAGGGAAGCCGCTGGAATGCTTCGAACAGCCGCTCGGCGTGCCGCAAGTCGAAGCCGACGCCGTTGTCGCTCACGGCATACTCGATACCGCCGCCGTGGCTTGCGCCCCAGATGCGCACCCGGGGTGCCGGCTGGTCTCGGGAGTACTTCAGCGCGTTGCCGATCAGGTTGCTCCATACCTGTCGCAGCAGCACCGCGTCGCCCAGCACCGACGGCAGATCGCCGACTTCGACGATCCCCTCGAGTGGCGCGCTCGAGCCCAGCTCGCGCAGCACGGAGTCGACCAGCGCGCGCATGTCGATCTGCGTCTTCTCCAGCGGTCCGCGGCCGGCGCGCGCCAGCTGCATCAGCGCGCCGATCATCCCTTCCATGCGTTCCGCGTTCGCCTCGATCTCCCGCACGAACTCCTGCCGCCGCCGGACGCTGGTGCCCGCGCCCGCGTCGCGCAGCAGCTCGGCGAAGCCGGCGATGGCGTTGAGGGGCTGCCGCAAGTCATGCGAGATCGAGTAGTTGAAGCTCTCGAGGTCGCGGTTGGCGTCCTCGAGCTCCGCGGTGCGCTCCAGCGATTCGTTCGTGCGCCGCACCAGCCGCTCGGCGCGCGCGCGCTCGATCTCGGCGGCCGCGCGCGCGCCGAAGATCTCGATCATCGACGACCAGAGCTGGGCGCGCTCGATCGGCTTGCGATGCATGACCACCAGCACGCCGATGGCGGTGCCATCGGCGGCGTGCAGGCCGGTGCCAATGTAGCCCTGGACGCCCATCCGCTTGAGGCCCGTATCCCGCGGAAACTGCTCGGCCACGCCGGCCGGGTAGATCACCGTGCCGCGGCGCTCCAGCCCCGTGGCGCACGGCGATCCGGCGACGCTGTACTCGAAGTCCGGCGCATTCGCGCCGTCGGCCACGAAAGCCAGTGTGCGCAGCCGCTCGCGGTCCGGGTAGGTCAGCTTGGCGATGAACGCGAAATCGGCCTCCAGTTCGCGCGCCAGGTGCTCGACGAGCGACTGGAAGAACGCGTCGCCGACCTCTGCTGACACGCCGCGCGCGACGTTCATCAGCATGGACTCGTGGCGCTTGCGCTCAGAGATGTCGCGGGCGATCACCAGGATGTTGCCGTCAGGCATCGGCCCGGCCTGCACCTCGATGGCGCGGCGGCTGCCGTCTTTGCGCGTCAGGTAGCGCTCGACCAGGGTCCACTGCCGCTCGGGGTGGATCGGATTGCGTTCCAGCTCCTCGGGGCTGAACACCGTCGTCACCGACTTGCCCAGCAGCTCCTCGCGCTCGTATCCCATGAAGGCGCAGGCCGCCGGATTGAGATCCACGAACGTCCATTGCGGGGAGAGGATGACGATGCCGTCCATGGCCGTCTTGAACAGGGCGCGGTAGCTGGCATCGGTGTTCTCCCGCTCCCGCTGCATGCGATTGCGCTCGGTGACGTCGTACAGCGAGATTACGAAATGCGGCTCGCTGCCGATGTCGAGCAGCACGCCCGAGAGCAGCGTCTCCACGCGCGCGCCGTCGCGTCGCGCGAACTGCGCCGGCTCCCCGAGGATGCGCTCGCCCGCCAGCGCACGCCGGCGCAGCGTCTCGATCGCCGCGGGGTCCGCCCAGTTGATGAGGCGGCTAGCCGCCGCGCCGAGCGCCTGCTCGCGCGTTGCACCGACCATCGACTACGCGGCGTCGTTGATCTCCACTATCAGGTCGTCGGCCCCGTGGCCCGGCAGTGCCCGCGACACCAACATCGCCACCGGGGTGGTCTCGAACATCGAAGCGAACTTGCGTTCCGACTGCTGCGCCTGCTGCTCGAGCTGCCTGACTTGGCTCAGATCGCGCCAGGTCCACAGCATGCAGGGCTCGCCCTCCACGTCGACCCGCGCCGCGGAGATCAGCGCATCGAATTCCGTCCCATCCGCGCGGAGGAGCCTGACCTCCGCGTTCGAGATCCCGTCCGCGGCAATGGCGCGCTGCAGCAGCGCCTCGCGCTGCAGCGGGTCGCGGAACAGCGTCGCAGCCACGGCCGGCCGGCCCGTGACCGTCTCCCGGCTGTGGCCGGTGGCGCGCTCCCATGCGCTGTTGGCCGCCAGGCGCACGCCGACCGCGATCCGGAACAGTGTGATTGGCTCGGGGCTGCTTTCGAACAACGCCGCGAACATGCGCTCGCCGTGGCGCGCGCGCTGCTCGAGGCGCTTCAGCTCGCCGGTGTCGCGCCAGCTCCACAGGATGCAGGGCTCGCCATCCAGGTCGATGCGCACGCCCGAGATCAGGGCGTCGAACGCGGAGCCGTCCACGCGCTTGAGCTGCGCCTCGACGTTGGAGACGCTGACCTCGCTCTCGAGGCGGGCGAGCACGGCGCTGCCTTGCGCATCGTCGTGCCACATCTTGGTGTCGTCCGCCGGGCGGCCGACCGCCAGTTCGCGGTCAAAGCCGCTCAACCTCTCCCAGGCGCCGTTCGCCGCCAGCCGCATGCCGTCGGAAATTCGGTACAGCGTGATCGGTTCGGGGCTGCTCTCGAACAGCGCGCTGAACATGCTCTCTGCCTGGCGCGCCTGGCCGAGCGCGCTGGACAGCTCGCCGATGTCGCGCCAGGCCCATACCACACAGGCCTCGCCGTCGAGCGTGATCTTCGCGCCGGAGACCAGGGCGGGAAAGTCCTCGCCGCGCGCGCGCGCGAAGCGGGCTGGCACACCATGCACCGCGCCAGCGGCGTCGAGCTGCGCGAGCACGTCGCGGCGCGCTGCAGGGTCCTGCCACAGTCCGAGCTCGTGCGACGAGCGACCGACGGCATCCTGCCGCGCGTGCCCGGTGGCGCGCACCCAGGCGTCGTTTACGTCCAGGTGCACACCGTCACGCTGGCGCGAGATGGCGACGGGGTCGGGACTGGTCATGAACACCGTGGCGAACTTGCGCTCCGACTGCTGCGCGCGGCGCTGCAGGAGCCGCGCCTCGGAGACGTCGTGCACCACGCTCACCACGAGCCGCTCACCGTCGTGCTCGACGAGCGAGGCGGACAGCATTCCCGAGATAACGGTGCCGTCGCGCAGCCGCAGCATCGTCGGCCGCTCGTGCACCACGCCGTCGCGTTGCAGATCGGTACGAAAGCGGTCGCGCTCCGCGGCGTCCCCCCACAGTTCGAGCTCGTCCACCGTGCGGCCGACGATCTCCGCGGCGCGAAAGCCGGTCACGCGCTCGAACGCGGCATTGGCGGCGACGAAAGCCCCGTCGCGCGCGCGCACCACGGTGATGTACTCGGGCGAGGCGTCGAACACGCGCGCCAGAAGGTGCTCGGCGCGCACGCGAGCCGCCTCTTCGCGCTTGGCCGCGCTGATGTCCTTGATGACGCCGGCCATGCGGACCGCGCGGGCGTCCGCGCCATACTCGGCGCGGCCGTAGGTTTCCAGCCAGTGCACGCTGCCATCAGGCCAGACGACGCGCTCCTCGGCACGATATTCGGGCGTGCGGCCCCTCATGCAATCGACATAGACCTGCTTCGCCTTCTCGGCATCCTCGGGGTGCAGGTGCGCGAGGTAATCGGCGAACCGCCCGGAAAATCGCCCCGAGTGCAAGCCGAGCAGCCGCGAAACATCGCCATACCAGCGCGCGAGGTCCGGCTCCAGATCCCAGATCCAGGTGACGATGCCCAGCGCCTCCTGCACGAGCTCGAACTGCTCGTGGCCGTCTCGCGGCCCGCGATCGCGCTTGCGTGCGTGCGCCAACCTCCCGCGCGATGATCGCGCGGCCGCTCGCCGCCTGACATCCTTGGGATCCGCCGCCACGACGCCCTTTCTGCCGCCCCTGCTCATGGTGCTACAGCCAGCTGCAGGAGGGAACTGCCCTCACCGCGGCGCCGAGCCGAGCACGCGCGCCACGGTTTGCGCCAGCCGCCGCGGGCTGAATGGCTTTCCCAGCACCTCTTGCACGCCCAGCGCGCGCATCTCGGCATCCAGCCGCTCGGGCCCGGCCGCGGTGAGGAAGATGGCCGGCACGTCTTTCAGCCCGTCGATCGCTCGCAGACCGCGCAACGTCGCGACGCCGTCCAACCCCGGAAGGTGCAGATCGAGCAGCAGCAGTTGGGGCAAGTCGACGCGCGCCATGGCGAGGGCCTCGAAGCCGTCGCGCGCAGACCGCACCCGGCAGGCGCCCTCCTGCTCGAGGGCGATGCGCACGAGGCTCTGCTGGCTGGCGTCGTCTTCGACGTGCAGGACGAGCGTGCGCTGCCGTTTCATACGTGCGCAGCCTCGCGGCGGCAGCCGGTAGAATAGGCTGACGGGGGCAGCGGATGCGCATGAAATCTCAGCGACCACAGCGACCGGCCGGAGGCGCACCGCGCATCGCCGTGCTCGAGGACGACGCGTCGCAAGCGAAGCTGCTGCAGCATTGGATCGAGTCGCAGGGGTTCGCCTGCCGCATCTTCCTCCGCGGCCAGGACATCCTGAAGGCCGTACTGCGCGACACCTTCGACCTCGTGATCCTCGACTGGCGCGTGCCCGACGTAAGCGGCGAAGAGGTGCTGCAGGCGATCCGCGACCACGTGCGCGATCCGCTGCCCGTGCTGTTCACCACTGGCCGCGACCGCGAGGAGGACATCGTGCACGCGCTGAAGTGCGGCGCCGACGACTACCTGACCAAGCCTTTGCGGCGCCTGGAGTTCCTCGCGCGCGTGGACGCGCTCTTGCGTCGCGCCCGCGTTCTGGCGCGCGACGCCGAGGCCCCTATCGAAGCCGGCGATTTTTCGATCGACACCCAGGGTCGCACGCTCATGCGCGACGGCGCCATGGTCGAGCTGACGCAATAGGAGTTCGAAATGGCCGCGCTGCTCTTCCGCAACATCGGGCGTCTGCTGTCGCGCTCCTACCTGCTCGACACGGTCTGGGGCATCAGCGCCGACGTCAGCACGCGAACGGTCGACACCCACGCCAGCCAGTTGCGTAGCAAGCTGGGCTTGTACCCGGAGAACGGCTGGCGCCTGAGCGCGGTGTACCAGCATGGCTACCGGCTGGAGAAGCTGGGCGCAGCGCCTGCGGAGAAGAAGAAGGCCGCCGCACCGCGTCGGCGACAAGCGAAGCGCGCGCGCTGATCCGGTCCTCGGCACGGGGCGGCCCATAGGGGCCTTCATGGTCTCATTGGCTCAGCCCGCCAAGCGTCAGCCAATGTCAGCCGCTGGCGATGGCAGGAACGGAAGCGCCCCGCCTAGGGATCGGGGCCGCAGCGCAGGTAGGCGGTCTTGCCGCAGGGCACAAAACTTGGGTGCCCCAGCGCGCTGGCTTCAGCGTGGCCGAGGAACAGCAAGCCGTCGGGCGCGATGACCGCGGCGAGACGGTCGAGCAGCCTGCGCTGGCCCGCGCGATCGAAGTAGATCATCACGTTCCGGCAGAAGACGAAGTCGAAGCGCTCGACCGGCCGCCAATCCGGGTCCAGCAGGTTGCGCTGCTCGAACCGCACCATGGCACGCAACTCGGTGCGCACGAGCGCGGCGGCCCCACCCTCGCGCTCACCGCGCATGAAAAAGTGCCTGCGCAGCCGCTCCTCGCCCAGCTTCTCCGCCGCCTCCAGCGCGTAGATGCCGCGCCGCGCGGCGGCGAGGGCCTCGGGTTCGGCGTCCGTGGCAAGGATCTCGCCCGCACAGCCCACCTCGCGCAACACCATGGCGGCCGAGTAGGGCTCCTCGCCCGTCGAGCAAGCGCAGCTCCACAACTTCACCGGCGTTGCGCGCCTCGGCATCGCGCGCACGCGCTCGGTCAGTTGGGCGAAATCGTGCTCCTCACGGAAAAATCCGGTCACGCGGGTCGCCAGCGCGTTCACGCGGGACCTGCAATTGCCGGCTTCGTGAAATTCGAATCGTTCAGCGCCTCATTCGCAGTCATCCGCGCCCCTTCCGCTGCATCGCACCCGTCTTGTCTGCGGGCCGTGCATCTTCGGGCGTAGGGGCACCGCGAATGTCAGCAACTGTTCATGCGGGGCAAAGAACTTGCAGCGGGACCTTCGGGGAATCTCTCCGGGCGCCTAGATTTCGCGCCACTCTTCTTCGGTTTCGCCGTCGCCACGCCGCTTGGACGCCTTGGGCGCAGGCGCCTGCAGGGCCGCTCGGGCGGCCTCCAGGCGCCGCTGCGCTTCGCCTGCACGGGCCTTGCCCGCCGCGTCGTCGCGCGCAAGCGCCGGCGCTTGCGGCTGGCCCTGCGCGGGCTCCGCCGCAGGGCGATGCGTTGCACCGGTTTGCGCATCGCTCGCGAGGCGGAATGCGGACACCGCGTCGCCCAGCGACCTGGACTGGTCCTCGAGGCTGCCAGCGGCGGCGCTCGCTTCCTCCACCATGGCGGCATTCTGCTGAGTCACCTTCTCCAGCTGCGTCACCGTCTCGCTCACCTGCGCGATGCCCTGGGCCTGCTCTCGGCTCGCTGCCGTGATCTCGGCGATGAGGCTGCTCACCTTGGAGACCGAGTCGACAATCTCGTCCATCGTGCGCCCGGCGTCGTTCACCTGGCGCGAGCCGGCGTCCACCTTGGACACCGACTCGTTGATCAGCTGCTTGATCTCCTTGGCAGCCGCCGCGGAGCGCTGCGCGAGACTCCTGACTTCAGAGGCCACCACGGCGAAGCCCCGTCCCTGCTCGCCCGCGCGCGCCGCCTCGACCGCAGCATTGAGCGCCAGGATGTTGGTCTGGAATGCGATGCCGTCGATCACGCTCGTGATGTCGGCGATCTTCCTCGAGGACTCGGTGATGCCGTTCATCGTGCTCACCGCGGCGCGCACGACGTCGCCACCGCGGGTGGCCACGCTCGAGGCCTGGGCGGCGAGCTCGTTCGCCTTCTCCGCATTCTGCGCGTTCTGCCCGACTGTCGCCGTCATCTCCTCCATAGAGGAGGATGTCTCCTCCAGCGCGCTCGCCTGGCGCTCGGTACGCGCCGACAAGTCGGTATTGGCCTGAGCGATCTCGCGCGAGGCCGTGGCCACCATGTCGCTCGAGGTCTTGATGCGTCCGACGATCGTCGCCAACTGGCGCACCGTGTCGCGCAGCGCGAACATCAGGCGCCCGATCTCGTCTTTGGAGCGCGGCTCGACCCTCACGGCGAGGTCGCCCTTGGCCAGCGACTCCGCGACACGTACCGCCATGGCGACGGGACCGGCGATCGAGCGCGACGTGAGCACGCTCACCACCAGCGCGCTCGCCAGCACCGCCGCCGCGACGATCAGCAGGGTGAGCACCACCTCGTTCTGGATCCGGGCGAGCTCCGGCTTGACCGACTCGATGCGCTTGTTGGCCCCCGCGTACAAGCTGTCCATGACCGTTTCCGTCTCGCGGATCACGCTGTTGAACTCCTCGACCTTCTTGTGCGCCTGCTCGGGCGTGGTGAGGATGTTCTGCGTGATCAGCGCGTACACGGTCTCGATGCCGCCGTCGTAGTTCTGCAGCATGGACGCCAGCTGGTCCAGGCGGTCGCGCTCCTCGTCCGACGTCGCATTGATATGAGTAGTCGCGAGCAGCTCGTCGATGTCCCCGCGGCTCGTGCCATGGTTCTTGCGCGCCTCCTGCAGGGCCTCCGGATTGCCGACGCCAAGCAACATTTCCTTCTCGAAGCGCCGCATCATCTGCACGCTGGTGCGCATCTTGGCCACCGAGCGGGCGAACTCCATGTCGCGGTCGAGCGCCACCGAGGTGACCTCGGACTGCCGCTGGATGCCGTACCAGCCGGCGGCAGCCAGGACGAGCGCCCCGAGCACCACGATGGAGAAGCCCAGCGCGAGCCGGGTGGCGACCTTCAGATTGGCGAATCGCATGAGTGCCCTCCCGTCCCTCAGTGAGCGTGCATGAACTGCAGGTCGCGAGCCCCGAGCAGGCGCTCGATGTCGGTCACGATCAGCATGCGCGCGCCGACCGTCCCCAGCGCAGTAATGAACTGCGTGTCCGCCTCCCCGCCCAGCGGCGGCGCCGGGCGGATCTGCTCGGGCGACAGCGTCATCACGTCGGACACCGCGTCCACCACGATCCCCAGCACCCGGTCGGACACGCTCAGGATGATCACCACCGTGAATTCGTCGTACTTCGCCTCGCCCTTGAACTTAACGCGCAGATCGACGATCGGCACGATCGTGCCGCGCAAGTTGATCACGCCCTTGATGTACTCGGGCGCATTGACGATCGCCGTGGGCGCCTCCCAGCTGCGGATCTCCCGCACCTTGAGGATCTCGATCGCGTACTCCTCGCCGCCCAGGCGAAAAGTCAGGAATTCCTGGGCGCCTGCCTGCTCCATTGCTAGCGCGTTTTCCATGGCGACGCTGTCTTCGCTCCCTTCGTTATTCTCCACTCGGGACTGTACGCCGACGCGCAACGGCCAATGTCAGCGGTTGTCCGCCTCGCGTCAGGTTACTTCAGGAGCACGGCTGCGTCGCTCGCTCCATGCATCGGTCTTATGACGCAATAGCCTGCAGCCCCCGATGTGAGGAAATGTAAATGCGGGGGTGCGGCCGGTCAAACGACGTTCCGCATTTCGCCCCACGAGCCGCGGACCATCGCCAGACCATGGGCGCCTGCGCGCCACGCGCTTTCCATATCGGAGGGCGACAGTCCACCGATGGCGAAGACCGGGATTGTTGCGCCGCGCACCAGCTCGGCAAACCGCTCCCAACCCAAGGGCGCAGCGTCCGGGTGCGTGGCCGTCGGCTTGACCGGGCCGAGCGCCGCAAAGTCCAGCCCAAGGTCCGCTGCGCGCGCCAGTTCCCCAGCGTCGTGACACGAAGCTGCAACGAGACCCTCGTGCGGACGCTTGGCCAGCGTTCCCAGCTGCGCTGCGGTGTAGTGCGCGCCGTCCCCCAGCCGGTGTCCGCCGCTCACCAGGACTTTCGCGCCATAGGGGCGCGCCAGCGCGACGACGTCCTGGACAAACGCGTCGCGGCCCACGAGGCTCCGGTCGCGTACCTGAATCAGGCGCAGCCCTTCCGCCAGGCGTCGCCGGATCATCTGCAGCATGCGCGCCACGCCGAGCCGCGTGGCGTCGGTCACCGCGTACTCGTGCGGCAGCGCCAGCGCCGCGAGCACCGGCGCGTTGGCCGGCAGCATCGGCGCAACAAGCGGCTCGCCGTGCCGCTGCCAGGCGATTTCCTGGCCTTCGTGCGGATGCGGCGCGCCGCGCCAGGAAGTCACGCGAAAGAAATGCAACCGCACCGCGGCGTGCGGATAGACGTACTCGCGCGTCAGCCAGGGATATGCGCTCTCGGGCTCGATGCCGAGCTCCTCGCGCAGTTCGCGCGCCACGGCCCGCTCGGCAGGCTCACCGGGCTCGATTTTTCCGCCGGGGAACTCCCAGTATCCGGCGTAAACCTTCCCGGCCGGTCGCCGTGCGAGGAGAAACGCGCCGTCGGCGCGCTGAATCACTGCCGCAGCCACCTCGAGCGCCACGCTACTTCTTCTTGGCGTGCTTGCCGGCCCAGTCGCGGGCGAACTGATACGCGACCCGGCCGCTGCGCGAACCGCGTTGCAGGGACCATTGCAAAGCCTGCTCGCGCGCCGCATCTGCCTCCCGGGGGCCGCAGCCGAGCGTCTTCAGCCAGTGCGCCACGATCTCCAGGTACTCGTCCTGATCAAAGGGATAGAACGACACCCACAAGCCAAAGCGCTCGGACAGGGAAATCTTCTCCTCCACGGTCTCACCGGGGTGGATCTCCTCGCCGACGTAGCGGGTCTCGAGGTTCTCCTGCATGTATTCCGGCATCAGGTGCCGGCGATTTGACGTCG
>Ga0224505_10000114_pt1 | contig 61968 bp, 62 predicted proteins | sample SF_Jan12_sed_USG_FD_169102 | JGI IMG/M metagenome (GOLD analysis project Ga0224505, IMG submission 169102) | Sediment microbial communities from San Francisco Bay, California, United States - SF_Jan12_sed_USGS_4_1 | ecosystem: Environmental > Aquatic > Marine > Sediment | place: USA: California...
TGTGCGTCACAAACAGGCTCTCGCAACAGCGGCTACCCACTGAATTTGCCCTGGTGGTCAGTCCAGGAACAGCTGGCCGAGTGAAAACGTGAATTAATCAGACCTTCCCTAGGAATGAAGATATGGTGTTGGCACGTGATCGATATCACCAGATTGGAGACCGGTCATGAAGAAAAAAACCACGAAATCCAGCGGCAATGTTTTTGTGGATCTCGGGTTTGATCCGGCTGAGGCGGCCGTTCTCCAGATGCGTTCTAACTTGATGAGCGATCTTCGTCTCCGCATCGAGAAGCAGAAGCTGACTCAAGCGGACGCTGCCAAGCGCCTTGGCATTGCACAATCGCGCGTCTCTGACCTCGTGCGCGGCAAATGGGACAAGTTCAGCCTAGAAATGCTGATCACGCTGGAAGCCCGTTTGGGCCGTACTGTTCGAGTCGAGTTTGCAGCGTAATGAGAGCTGCCTGAACCGAGGACGTTTCCTTCTACCACCCACTCTGTTGAGGGTGGCCTGGTTGGTTCCTCACTGCGCGCATTGACCGGGCACCGCCCTTGATCTGAGAATTTGGTCATTCTTGTGTGCGCGGTCGGCGAGCCCGGGGAACTAATCAGGCTAGCCCCGGCCCCTCTATTTCTGCGAATACCATCGATAGCCTTTGTTCTCGGTGAATTGGGCTTTCGGTGTCCCACCTGGTTTTTCGAGCAACAGCACTTTGAAGTCTTGGAGGCCGAACCAGGCCGGGTCTGCCAGGTCGTGATAGTGGAGGCCTTGCAATTTGGGGAGCATGTCCTCTAAGGCCAGCTGCAATTCTTTTTCGGTATAGGCACGCACAGCAAATGGCTTATTGATGGCCTGACAGAACCGCTGGATGGTGTAGGTGGCGCCGGTGCAGAGGACTTTTGTGTCCGGCTTCAGTCCTAGGAATTGTGGAAGAGACAGATACCGCTCCTGAAAGCCGAGCCAACGGACTGCTTGCCGCAGGTGGCTGTATTGGACCTCGTATTCTGTATGTCCCGGCAGCTTCACGGGCGCGGGCCATCCAGTTTCAATGCCAAACTCGGTAAGAAAGGCCCGGCCACCTGGCTTGAGCACTCGCCACAGTTCGGCGACGAAGCGAATCGGTCCTAGGTTAAAAATCACTGATTCAGGCGGGTCCTGTTCGATTGGAAGGCGAAGCCGTCTGATCCAATCCAGTGCTTCTTGGTGTTGGGCAGTCTCTCCAACCCCGGATGTCAGCTCTTTCCTACTTAGTTGCGCCGGTGTCATGTCCGCCATGTTCTCATTGTCGACCACCAGATCGACCGACTGATCCACAAACGGGAGCGATTCGGCGTTGGCCCTGGTGCCGGCGACATGCCAACCCCCGGCTTTGGCTCGAGTGACTTGGAGTGTGAGGAATGGTTGCGTGATGTCGAGTGACAGGTATGTGATGTCCTGCTTTTCGAAGGGCAACAGATCCTTGCCGAGTTCCTGCGCGAGATAACCCAGTCCCCCACCGATTTCCAGGAGGACCTTGGGCTTGGGACTGAACCAGCCGAGTCGACGTAGTTGCCGCATGAGGAGCCGCCCGTAGGTCAAGCCGGTCAGTGCTTCGCTCGGTTCACGGAAGAGATGTGAGACGGTGGTTTCGATCAGGTCAAAGTGGCTGTCATCTTCTTTGCTTTGGGCAAGCTCGTGATGATGGAATGATTCCAAATGCTCTTCGCCTTCGAACCCGTCCTGACCAGACCAGCCTTCACGGATCTGCTGGAGCAGGACATCCCACTTAGCGTTGTGTCGATGGCCTCCGGGTGGGTCCGTTCCGAAATAGCAGAGGGAATAGTTAGGCGTGGCCCATCGTTCAAGATGCCAGGACCCTGGTTGCCCGTCCGGCCCGCAGATTTTCGCGCCGTATTGTTCAACGAGCATACCGACCGTCGTATGGCCGTTCATGGCTTTGAGCATATCCAGGCCGGTGCGGTTCAGTCGGATGAGCGGCAGGTTGTCATCGAGCGGAGCAAACCACCATTCGTCGAGGTGATAGTGATATGCGACGAGGTCGGGCATGTGCCAGGCCAGGAGGCTTAGGGCCTCTCCAGTCAAGCTCCAGGGTGGATGGACAGCGGCAGCGGGTTTCATGACGAGCAGTTTTTTCGTGCTGAGCACCGGCAGCCTACAGGAGCGATCAGCCATCCTGCAAGATGATCGATGTTTTACAGCTGCGACGGTGTTGAGGGATCGTCAGTCACGACCAGCTGGCCTCGCATGATGGGATGGATACCGCAGTGATAGGGGTACCGGCCGGCCGGCAAGCCCGGAACCGTAAAGTGTCCTCCTGGTGCCACTGTCCCCGAATCGAACAGGCAGGGACCTTCTTCCTTCACGCAGTCACTGTGGGTGACGGTATGGTGGGTTGGTGTCGGATTATTCCAGCGAATGGGCATGCCGCTCGCCACGGTGGCGGTGGCAGGAATGTAATAGGGCGATCCGTTCTCCATCAGAATCTGTGTGGCAGGGGAGAGGTCCAGGGCGGGTCCACCTGTGGCGGTTCCGATCCCTAGGGCAATCGTCATGATGCGTAAGCGGTTCACGTCGGCGTTACTCCATGCTCAATAAGGCGGTTTCTTCATAAGAGCCTGAAATGCAAGAGAGGATTCAGGCTCGTGCTCGAGGCGCCGCGTCATAATAGCATGGGATTAAGCCGGATCGCTTGGGGGTGCCCTGCCATCTGCCCACCGTACCTCACCGCGTAGGATGCCAGAATCGTTCTCTATTCAATCCTAAGAACGGGCGAACGAGCCAATCGATGGAAGCCAAGAAGCGGGGTGTGGTTGCAAGAGGTTGTTCGTTCATGCTAGATGGAGGCCGTTGCGCCGGGCTGAAACGAAGAGGAGGGATCGGAATGGCGAACAAGAAGAAGAAAGCCGTCACGAAAAAATCGTCGCGGACGAAAAAAGCTACACCGTTGCCGAAGAAGAAGGCTGTCAAGAAGACAGTGAAGAAGCGGGCGGCCGTCAAGACGTCCAAGTCGGCCTCGAAGAAAAAGCCCGTCAAGAAAGCGGCTAGCAAACCTGCGAAGAAGGCTGCACCCAAGGTCAGCCCACCGAGCGCGCCCGCGAAGAAATTCGTGGCGGAGCCGGACGTAGCTCCACGCAAGTCCGTAGCGACGAAACCAGCTATGCCCATGGAGCCGGATGAGGCTGATCTTGACGATGAAGATGAAATGGACAGCGATGAGCTGGGGATTGAGGACGAGGTCGAAGAAGATGACGCCCAAGAAGAGCTGGATCTTGATGCCGATGACGACAGGGACGGGTTAATCAATAAATCCGAAGATTTATTGGACGACGACTATCGAAATAACTGATATCTCATGGCTTCTTGGGCTTCTGGCTAGGTCCCTCGTATCTTCTGTTCGATGTAAACACTTGTGCAAGAGCGAGGGCTCTCAGGTTGGAGTCGCTCAGTGTGTTCACTGACCGCCGCTGGAACTGATCGGTTCCAGCGGCGGTGTCTCATCATCTTCCGAATGTTTCGTCTCTCTCCTCCATGAAATAATGTGGACAGCACCTTGTTCCATCGCCGCTCTGATCGTTCACCCACCGCCATGCTGAAGACGAGACGGTCTCGCTGGTGCCTGGCGCTGATGCTTGTAGGTGCCATGGTGACTTGTCCACGAGAGGCCAATGCTGGTTGCATTGCCGAGACAGCTGCAACTGGAATTGACGCGGGGCTCGTGATCCATCTCTCGCCCAGCTGCACGCAGACAGAGCGGGAGAGCCATGCCGTGCGTGGCGAAGTGATTATGGATGCGATCGCCAAGGGGCGTTCCGTGGATCTCCTTGGTGTATTGGTGCGCGGGGATCTGATCTTCGATCGCCTCGCCGTACAGACGACGGCAGGCTCACCAGGGCGTACCTCGGAGAGAGCGAACCTTGAAGATCATGTCAGCGGCAACGGGCAGCGAATTGTTCGTGAGGCACTGAGCCTGCGAGATTCCGTGGTGGTGGGCGCAGTGCGCCATCGGGCAACCGACAGCACGCTTCAGTTTGAAGGACCTGTCGACTTTTCTGGGTCCCATTTCAAGGAAGGTGTGGATCTCTCCCGGTCGGTGTTCCACAAGCCGGTCGAGCTCTCACGAGCCACATTCGAAAAAGAAGCCTATTTTGTCCAGGGACAGTTCACCATGCCGGTGGGGTGTCGGGAGACCAAGTTTGGCCCCAGCACCAGATTTCACCAATCTACATTTCGAGGTTCGGTGGACTGTACCAGCGCGCTCTTCGACGGTATGGCGGAATTCCTAGAAGTGACGTTCGAGCAGCCTGCGGTATTTGAGCGGTCGAGGTTCGGCCTGGGGACAGGATTTTCAGGGAGTCGCTTCAAGGGGCGGGTCAGCTTCAGTGAAGCGATTTTCAGCCGCGAGACGTTCTTTGGCTTTGCGGCCTTTGAGAGCGAAGCGGTCTTTGCGGGCGCCCAGTTTTTAGGATCAGCTGACTTCTCCCATGCTGAGTTTCGGCAACAAGACGATCTGGTAAAGGCACGGTTCGATCACCCGCCTCTGTTAGACGAAACAAAACGACTTGAATCAGCTCAGCCTGGCGGTCTTCTTCAAACTAGCAATGGACAGTATGCGCTCACGGCGATTTTTCTCATTGTGGCCGCTTTGCTCGTGGCGTATGCCGCAAAGCTCAAATGAAGAGTACTCGATTGTCCCCAACATATAGAATCAGGCTTGCCCGTCACCCCATAAGTTGATATAAACACGCCGTGGACTCTCAGGCCGAAGATTTTGAGCAACCAGAGCTCCCGTACCAGGTCCGTATCGAAAATTTCGAGGGACCACTGGATCTCTTGCTGCACCTCATCAAGAAGAATGAGATCAACATCTACGATATCCCCGTTGCGATGATCGCCCGGCAATACCTCGAGTATCTGGAAGCGATGGAAGAACTCAATCTCAATGTGGCGGGGGATTTTTTGGTCATGGCGGCGACGCTCTTGCAGATCAAATCCAAAATGCTGCTACCGGTGGATGAGACGTCCGACGATGACGAGGAAGGGCCAGACCCCCGGGAAGAGCTCGTTCGACGGCTGCTGGAATATAAGGGTTTCAAAGAAGCGGCCCGTCAGCTCGACGACCAGGAAAAGGTGTGGCGCGAGATCTTTTGGCGTGAGCAAGCGCTCTTAGTAGAAGCAGCGGTTGAGGAGGATCTTTCGCTGGAGAATGTCTCGCTGTTTGATCTGGTCGATGCGCTCAAGGGAGTGCTTGAGCGGAATCCTGGCAGCAAGCTTATTGAGATTGCGCCCGACAATCTCACGGTACGCGAGCGAATGAATCTCATTTTGGAAATACTTGAAGGCAAAGACTCGGTCTCATTTGCTGCGCTGTTTGAGGGATCGAGTCATCGGCTGGTGGTCGTCGTGACGTTCTTGGCGTTACTTGAATTGATGAGACTGCGGGTGGCTCGTGTATTCCAAGCGGAAACATTCGGATCGATTTTAGTCTCACGGATGTTCTCCTTGGTGCCTGATCCGGCAGAACTTGACGATGTCGATATGGAATGGAGGGGGACATGACGCCACTGACGGCGGATCTGGTTCATGATATGCCGGAGACGAGTACGGTGAATATAGAAGAGGCGAATGGATCGCCGTCTGATCAGAGTATCCATGGCCCTCAGGTTCAAGGCATGGGGGAACTCCAAGCGATTCTGGAAGCACTGCTCTTTGTTTCTTCCGAACCGTTGTCTGTGGCTCGCCTTGTGACCGTGATGGGGAATGTGCCGAAGATTGATGTGGAAGAGGCGCTGCGACATCTTGGCCAAGCGCTCGATCAAGATGGGCGCGGGGTGCGACTGGCTGTCGTCGCGGGCGGATACCGCCTCGTGACGAAGTTGGACTATGCGCCCTGGATCAAACGGCTGGACAAGGCCAAGACATCGGCGAAACTGTCCCGGTCCGCGCTGGAGTCATTGGCAATCATTGCTTACAAGCAGCCGTTGGTGCGGTCGGAGGTCGAAGAAATCCGTGGAGTGGAGACGTCCGGCGTCTTGCGCACGCTGTTGGAGCGAAAACTGGTGCGAATCGTCGGACGCAAAGAAGTTCCCGGTCGTCCGATCATGTATGGGACGACCAAGTTCTTTCTTGAACATTTCGGTTTGAGCGACCTCTCGCAGCTGCCGCCCCTTCGTGAATTCAAGGAGCTTGGTGAGGCAGAGCAAGCATTCCTTCCGATGGACGGTGGAGAGGTGTTGTCTGAGGAGGGATCGATTGAGACGATCGAGACAAGTGTGGAGCCCTCAGTGAACGATGATCTTCAAACGTCTACCTCTCTGGATGAAACGTTGGACCCCCTTCCTGCCGCTCAATAGTCAACGAAACTCAACGAACAGATCGTCGGGAGCTCAGGCGCAGGCTGGTGTGTGGGGATGAGCCTTCGAACCGTCACCAGACTCTTCACGTCCGTCAGCTTCCGTAGTGAGGGCGTTACTTTTTTCTGGGTGCTGGGTTCCTGAGTCGCTGGAGTTCGGCGCTCTGTTCGTCCACCTTTTTCTGGAGCGCTTTCAGCTCTTCCTTAAACGCCTGCAGGTCGGCCTCATTTCTGCCACCTGGTGCGGCTTGCACGGGAATCGATGGGGGTTGTTGTGGCGCGGGCGCTGCGACCGTGGGGATCGGCTGTGCAACGGGGGCGGATGGTGGAGGTGTGGCAAGGACTCTCGCCAGCAGTTGATAATCAATGGCGAGTGATCGATCTTCCGATTTTCCAATCCAGCTCGATCGGTCATATACGTCCGGTCGGAGGGCTGCTTCCGGCAGGAAGGTCACTTCACGGTCGCGCAGGCCATCCGTATCCGGGAGTGGACGTGGCTCCTTCTGGCTCGCGGTGGGTTTTTTCCCTGGATAGTATCGATAGTGAGTCAACGTGAAATGCAGCGAGAGACCGTCAGCGAAGAGATGCCCCGAGGTCGTCTCTCTATTTTGATTGACCTTTGGAGCCTGTGATAGCTGCGGTGTGGAATAGATATGAAAACCCACTCGTTGATTGGGCGCCGCTTGCCCAAGGGCGGTGGCAATATGAGGGGTGAGGAATGCAATGTCGTCTTCGGAGAAGGTGCGAATATCGTTCAGGTTCGTTGACTTCAAGGCTTTGCCGAGCAGCAGTAAGAGTCCGCTTTTTTCTTTCGTGTGTACCCCGCGCAAGATATCTGCGACGGTGGTTTCGGACAATTTGATGGGATGTGCGGCTTGGAAGGAGTTGTCCGAGACATTCTCGAGGAACACTGTGCCAAGAGGAGCCTCGTGAATGGGGGTGATAGGGCGAGGTCCGGCGCAGCCGACAGCCATGAGGTGCAGACAGCCGAGCGTCAGGAGACCGAGAACCGACTTAAAAAGAGAAGAGTAATGCGTAGAAACCATAATGTTGTATTGCTAGGATGAGCCCAAGCGATACGTAGTGTAGCAGGAACCTTCGGTAAAAACAAAAAGGACAATCGCTCGCGGTGTTTATCTCTCTGTGTAGATTTCCACATCGATGTGTGGATTTGTCTGTACTGAAACAATAAGCAGGGAGAGCGCTAGGAAGCGTGCGATGTCTAGATCATGTCTCCACTTCCGGATAGAGTGATCTTGAGAAAGGGAGGGAATTATGCACATCGCCGGGGAAGGTTTCCTAGTTTAGGTTTGCTGGGAGAGTAACCTGGCGATTCAGGGTGAAGAACTCTTGACGTCATGAGCCCAAAATGTATACAATCTCGTCGCCTTGTGGAGGATAGGAGTTGAATGAGAGCTCATTGCGAGCACATCGGCCAATCACTCAGTAAATCCCTTCCTGGTCAACGATCTCACATCAAGTATAACGAGTCATTCTTCGCGCTCACACATCAGTCGAGCGGTTTCCACTGGTTTCTTGACGCGCTTAGCGAAAGGAGGGAATGGACCTGTGCATGAGCCAGGTGGGTCGGTCTAGTGCTGTGCAGCAGTCGTGATCAGAAGAGCTCCACGTTTGAACGACTGGTGCCTGGGCTGCCGATTGTTCAGGAATGGGTCTAAGGAGAAAGCATCAACCGACAGTTTGCAACTCACGGCATACACAAAGGAGTGATGCAACATGGACAAGAAAGCCCCACAGGATTCACCAAACGTCAAGGAAGTGGCAACCCCCACGGAACAAACTGGGTCGTCGCGAAGAGAATTTCTCGGGCAGAGCGGGCGCGTGGCGGCCGGCGTCGGCGTCGCGGCGCTCTTGGGCAACCTCGGCCAGTATGCCCTGTCGTATGCGGCGGGCGGCCCACCGATCAAGATTGGAATCCTACATTCGCTGAGCGGCACCATGGCCATCAGCGAAGTGTCGTTACGCGATGTCGTGCTGATGGCGGTCGAGGAAATCAACAAAGCCGGCGGCGTCATGGGCCGACAGGTGGAGGCGAAAGTCGTCGATCCGGCCTCGAATTGGGACCTCTTCGCCGAAAAAGCCAAGCAGCTGCTGTTGGAAGACAAAGTCTCGGTCGTGTTCGGCTGTTGGACCTCGGTCAGCCGCAAATCCGTGCTGCCCGTGTTTGAAAAGAATAACGGCATGCTGTTCTATCCCGTGCAGTATGAAGGCGAAGAATGCTCGCGCAACGTGTTCTATACCGGGGCGGCGGTCAATCAACAGGCGGCCCCGGCCGTGGAATACTTGATGAGCCCTGAAGGCGGCGGCTACAAGAAGTTCTATCTCCTCGGGACCGACTACGTCTATCCCCGCACGACCAATAAGATTCTGCGGGCCATGCTGTTGGCGAAAGGCGTGCCGGCGTCCAACATCGGGGAAGAATACACCCCGTTCCATCACCAGGACTATCAAACCATCTGCGGGACGATTAAGAAGTTTGCCGCAGGCGGCGGGGCCGCCGTGATCAGTACGATCAACGGGGACAGCAACGTGCCGTTCTATAAAGAGTTCGGCAACCAAGGCCTGCGGGCCGAAGATGCGCCGATCATGGCGTTCAGCGTGGCGGAGGACGAGTTGCGCGGCATGGATACGAGTGCGCTGGTTGGGCACTTGGCGGCGTGGAACTATTATCAGAGCGTGGATACGCCGCAGAACAAGAAGTTCGTGGCAGCCTTCAAGGCCTATTGCAAGCGGAACAATCTGCCAGACGGCGAAAACCGCGTGACCGACGATCCGATCGAAGCCGCGTATTTCGGCGTCTATGTGTGGAAGCAGGCGGTGGAAAAGGCCGGGTCGATCGAGGTGGACAAGGTGCGCAAGGCGGTGTATGGGCAGAAGTTCCTGGCACCGGGCGGCCAGATCATGATGGATGAGGCCAACCAGCATACCCACAAGCCGGTGCTGATCGGGGAAATTCTGAAGAATGGCCAGTTCAAGACGATATGGCGGTCAAAGGGATTGGTCAAGCCGGAACCCTGGAGCGAGTACACCAATCCCGAGAAGGGGTGCGATTGGATTAATCATCAAGGGACCTATCAGAAGAAATAGGAGCGGGACGCAAGGCGGTTCGCCGGTTCACGGGCCGTTCTGACCATGGGTCCATCGTCTGTCAGGGAGGGGCTGGAATCGTTCGTGACGAAGATTCCAGCCCTCCTGTTGGGGCTATCCGTTGCCAAAGTTCATGCATGGAGGTTTGTTTGTGATGAGCCTGGCCCCCTCCCTATGCATGTGTGCATCGCTTGTGTGAGATTCGCTGACCGCTCGGTCAAACTTGCGCGTATCAAGCTCAAGAGCGAGGACGCAGCTCTCCATAATGAGCGGCGGTTGGGCCCCTGTAGCAAACTCGGCGGCTCCACTTCCCTAGGGGATCTCCCAGCAATCTTTCAGGATTTCCCCGATAGGTCTACGCTGTCTTTTATGAGATATCTGGAGCCGCAACATGCGGTAGAATAATTCCTGCATTAATCAGGAGTAGCGATAGGGCTGGTTCGATTGCGAATGTGGGCTGCGTTTCAGACTTTGTCCGGTGGTCTATGTCTGATCCTGTGTATTCGGTGAAGAACGGCGCGTAAGCGCCTGGCCGATGGTGAGTTGGGCGGTATCACCAAAATGGAGATCCATGCGTAGAGGATTTGTTCCATTCTCCAAAATCGTTATTGCTCTTTTTCTCCTGATCATTTCACAAGGAACGGCAGTGGCAGAGCAACCGGTGGCCTCGGAGGTTGTCGCAGGAGCCGCCTCTCCGATCGGACAAGCACTTCTCGACATCAAGAGTGAGGATGCGGCGGTCCGGAGCGCGGCGGCGGCGCTCCTCATCGAAAAAGGAGATGCCAGTCTTCTATCGGCACTTGATGCAATCCGTGCCGAGGCAGATCGGGCGACCCGGCAAGCCATCAAGCCCGTGATCGATCTGCTGAAGAACCATGCCAATCTCACCAGTGACCAGTCGGATACCAGACGGTCAGCCGCCGCCGATCTGGTCGGCACTGGCCGGCCGGAAGCCATCGTCTGGCTTGAAGAGGCTGCCGCAAAGGAGCCCGTCTGGTGGGTCAAGTACACGATGGAGGAATCCGCACAGCTGCTCCGGCTTCGTGCTGAGGATCACACGGTCCGAGTGGTTGCTGTCAAGAAGCTTGGGGAGCTCAGAAGCCAGAACGGGCTGTCTGCGCTCAAAGAATTGGTTGAAGCCGGCTCCCAGAGTGGAGCCACTGACGAGCAGCGCGCGTTGGCGGACGCGGCCCACGCGTCAATCGGGCAGATTGACGCATGGTTCTGGTGGGCGGATGCCATCGAGACATTCTTTCGGGGCATCAGCCTCAGTTCTATTTTGTTGATGATGTCTCTGGGCTTGGCGATCGTCTTCGGCTTGATGGGCGTCATCAATATGGCGCACGGCGAGTTGATGATGATCGGCGCCTATGCCACGTTTGTGACGCAACAAGCGTTTATCGCCTGGGTGTCTCCCGAGATGTTTGACTGGTACTTCCCTGTGGCGTTACCCGTCGCCTTTCTTGCGGCCGCGGCATTCGGGTGGCTGCTCGAGGCCACCGTCGTTCGCTTTCTCTACGGCCGACTGCTGGAAACCTTGTTGGCGACGTGGGGCGTGAGTTTGATCCTCATGCAGGCGGCTCGGGTGTACTTCGGCGATCTGACAGCGGTCATTGCGCCGCAGGCGCTGCGAGGTGGGGCGCAGGTGATGGTCGGAGTCTACCTTCCGTACAATCGGATTTTTATCATCCTGCTCTCGATCGTGTGCGTGCTTGGGATTTATTTCTTATTGTTCCGATCCAACCTCGGCATTCGGGTCCGGTCGGTCACGCAAAACCGCAATATGAGCGCCTGTCTCGGGATCCCGACCCGCAAGGTGGATTCCTATACCTTTGCCTTTGCCTCCGGGTTGGCTGGAATCGCTGGTTGGGCCCTCACGATGGTGGGGAATGTCGATCCCGGACTCGGGCAGAACTATATCGTCGATGCCTTCATGGTCGTGGTGACTGGGGGAGTGGGGAAACTCGCCGGCACGATCTGGGCCTCGTTAGGCATCGGCGGGCTGAACAAGCTGATTGAGCCGGTCACTGGAGCCGTCTATGGAAAGGTCTTTATCCTGGTCGGTGTGATTTTATTCTTGCAATGGCGGCCGCAGGGGTTGTTTGCCGCAAAAGGACGCAGCGCCGATGCCTGAACAAATGGTTGCTCGCCAGGACAGCAGAGAAACATTGTCCTTCTATGTGACAGGGCTCATTTTGCTGCTGGTCCTGCCGTTATTGAATGTGCTGACTCCTGAAGATTCCTGGCTCCACCTCTCAGATTTTCGCTTGAATCAATTCGGCAAGTTTTTGTGTTTTGCTATTCTCGCGCTTGGGCTTGACCTGATCTGGGGCTATTGCGGTGTGCTCAGTATGGGGCAAGGGGTCTTTTTCGGGTTCGGCGCCTATTGCATGGGGATGTATCTGGCCCTGCAGATCGGGAAGGAGAGTGTGTATGGAAGTGAGCTCCCGGACTTTATGGTCTGGACGCAGGTCAAAGAATTGCCGTTCTTTTGGTATCCATTCAAGAGTTTTGCAGGCGCTTTCTTAGGGGCTATTCTTGTTCCTGTGCTCTTCGCGACGATATTCGGGTTTCTGGCGTTTCGCAGCCGCATCAAGGGCGTCTATTTTGCCATTATCACCCAGGCCTTGGCCTTTGCCGCCTGGCTGGTATTCAATCGGAACGAGACGCGGCTGGGTGGCACGAATGGGTTGACGGATTTTAAGCAATTGCTCGGGTACCGTCTCTCAGACCCGTCGACCCAACGAGGACTGTATATCATCACGGTTCTCGCGCTTGGGGCGGCGTATCTCTTCTGTCGGTGGATTGTGGCCTCACGCGCGGGGAAGGTCCTCATTGCGATCCGCGACAGTGAATCTCGCGTCACGTTTTCAGGTTACACTCCCTGGATGTACAAGCTCTTTGTCTTCGTGGTCTCCGCGGGACTGGCTGGATTGGCGGGCATGCTGTATGTGCCGCAGGTGGGCATCATTACCCCTGCCCAGATTGGGGTGTTGCCATCGCTGGAGGTGGTCATCTGGGTGGCGGTCGGCGGGCGTGGCACGTTAATCGGCGCCATCTTGGGCGCGGTGGCTGTGAACTATGGCCGCAGCGTGTTGACTAACTACTTCCCGGAGGCCTGGCCGTTTATCCTCGGCGGACTCTTTGTGGTCGTGGTGACGATGTTCCCGGACGGACTGCTGGGGATGATTCGGAAGGTGACCGAGCGCAAGCAGACCCCGGCGCCGGTGATCAAGGCAGAAGGGAGAACCGCGGCGTGACCGACGGAGGCCTGATTCTCAACTGTGAAAACGTCGTCATGGACTACGACGGATTCAAGGCACTGAATAACTGTAACTTTAGTGTTCGTTATAACGAGTTGCGTGTCGTCATCGGTCCGAACGGAGCCGGCAAGACGACGCTCTTGGACGTGATTTGTGGGAAGACCAAACCCACTTCCGGGAAGATCCTGTTCGGCAAGGGGATCAATTTAGTAGGGAAGAACGCGGAAGATATCACGAAGCTCGGGGTTGGCCGGAAGTTTCAGGCTCCGTCGGTATATGGCAACTTGTCAGTCTGGCAGAACCTGGATCTGTCGGTCAAGCGTGCGAGTAAGGGCGTCTTCCCGACCTTGATAGGCCGGTCGTCGCCGGCAGAGCGCGTGCGCATTGAGGAGACGTTGGAGACCATCGGCTTATCACTCCATGCCCATGATCGTGCCGGGTCCTTGTCGCATGGCCAAAAACAATGGTTGGAGATCGGCATGGTCATTTTGCAAGAGCCCTCGTTGCTCTTGGTCGATGAGCCGGTCGCCGGCATGAGTGATAAGGAAACGGAGCAGACTGGGCGCTTGCTGACGTCCTTGTCGGAGAAGCAGGCGATCGTCGTGATCGAACATGACATGGACTTTGTCCGGCAGATTGCAAAGATCGTGACGGTGTTGGCGGAAGGCACGGTCATTTGCGAAGGAACGGTCGAAACGGTGCAAGCGGACGATCATGTCCGCGAAATCTACCTCGGACGGGCCAAGGTCGCGCATTAGCTTCAGAACGGAAACGATCAGCGTATGGCACAAGAGACAACTCGAGTCACGTTGGCACTGGAAAACATCAACGCGTACTACGGCGAAAGTCATATTCTGCGGGATGTCTCCTTCACCATTGAGCCGGGTGAGGTGGTGTGCCTGATGGGCCGAAACGGGATGGGCAAGACGACCACGTTGAAGACGCTGACGGGCTTGCTGCCGGCTCGGTCAGGCACCATTACGTTTGATGGGCGAGACATCACGCAGGATCGCACGGATCTCCGGGCCAAACGCGGGCTGGCGTATGTGCCGCAAGGGCGAGAGATTATCCCGCACCTGACCGTGCATCAAAATCTCTTGCTCGGGTACTGGAACCGCCCGTCCATCACGGGCGATGTCTCCGAACAAGAGGCCTTCGATGAGGTCTATCATCTCTTTCCAAAGTTGACGCAGATTCTCCATCGTCCCGGTGGGGTGTTGAGTGGTGGGGAACAACAGCAGTTGGCGATCGGCCGCGCCATTCTCTCCAGCCCCAAGCTCCTGCTGCTGGATGAACCGACGGAAGGGATTCAACCCTCGATCGTCGATCAGATCGAGGACGTCATTATCGGCTTTAAGCAGTCGCGCCGGTTCGCGATTCTGTTGGTGGAACAAGGCCTCCACTTCGCCGCCCGGCTGGCCGAAAAGTACGTCGTGATGGCCAAAGGGGCCGTGATGGCCCAGGGTAAGAGCACGGAGTTGAATGCCGACATGGTGCGGCAACATCTGACGGTGTAGTGGGTGCGATAGGAAGGTATCTCCTGCCTCTTGTTTGTTTGGACTTGCCTTGATGAACTATCGGGATTGCCAATCGTCTAGACAGGGATTGCAATTCTACAGTAGGAATCCTTGGGTTACAGTAAGAGAGAGGATGCTCTTGCCCACATCGAGTGTTCTTGCCAAGAAATGGGAGAGTCATTGCGCTAGGGAGGGAAACTCATGCATCTGACCCCGAGAGAACAGGAAAAATTACTTATTTATGTTGCGGGACAACTGGCCACTGATCGCAAGAAGCGAGGCCTCAAACTCAATCATCCGGAATCCGTTGCGTATCTCACTGCCGCTGTCCTGGAAGGTATTCGTGACGGAAAAACCGTCGCCGAGTTGATGACGTACGGCACTACGCTCCTCAGGCGGAAAGATGTGATGCCTGGTGTGCCGGAGATGATTCATGAATTTCAAGTCGAAGGGACCTTTCCTGATGGGACCAAACTGGTGACCGTCCACAATCCAATTCGATAAGCGCAACTTGTGCCCAACCACCTATCTGTATCCCTGTAGGAGGGAGCCATGCCGAAGAAGACGAAGCGAAGTTCGGCGAAGCGTCAGAAGTCGCCGCAGAAAACCGTGAGATCGCTTGCCGCCGTGATCAAAGCTGAGCTGGGGAAGCCGGTTGTTCCAGGGGAGATTCTGGCCGCCGCTGGCGAGGTAGAGGCGTTCAACGGGCGTGAAACAAGGGAGCTGACCGTCAAGAATGTCGCGGATCGACCTATCCAAGTTGGTTCCCACTGCCACTTCTTCGAATCCAATCATGCGCTCACATTCGACCGTGCACAAGCGTTCGGATTTCGGCTCTGTATCCCCGCCGGCACGGCGGTTCGGTTCGAGCCGGGAGAGGACAAGCGAGTGACGGTTGTGGCCTTAGCCGGGAAGCGGGTTGCCTATGGCATCAATGGATTGACGGAAGGATCACTTGATGATGCGCAGGTCAAGGCTCGCGCGCTATCGCTCGCGGGTACCCGCGGGTTTTCTGGAAAAGGAGGCGTCCGGTGAAAATTCCAAGAAGGCAATATGCCTCACTCTATGGCCCCACCACTGGTGATCGTGTCCGGCTAGCGGATACGGAACTGCTTATCGAAGTCGAACAAGACTTTACGACTTACGGAGAGGAAGCGGTGTTCGGTGGCGGGAAAGTGATTCGAGACGGGATGGGCCAGTCGCCGCGGGTGACGAACGCGAATGGTGCGCTTGACACGGTCATCACCAATGCCCTCATCCTCGACTACACCGGGATTGTGAAGGCAGACATCGGGATCAAAGACGGGCGGATCGTTGGTATCGGGAAGGCAGGCAATTCCGATCTGATGCCGAACGTGACCAAGGGAATGGAGATCGGTGCTGGAACGGAAGTGATCGCGGGAGAAGGGCATATCGTGACGGCCGGCGGAATCGATACCCACATTCACTTCATCTGCCCGCAACAGTATTGGGATGCATTATCGGCTGGCATTACGACCATGATTGGTGGCGGCACTGGTCCTGCGACGGGCACCAACGCGACGACCTGTACGCCAGGACCATGGAATATCCATCGCATGCTGGAGGCATCTGAGGGCATTCCTATCAATCTGGGATTTCTGGGTAAAGGCAACTCGTCCCATCCCGATGGATTGAACGAGCAGGTTGAGGCCGGCGCCATCGGTCTCAAGCTGCACGAAGATTGGGGGACGACCCCGGCGGCCATCGATACCTGTCTGAGCGTGGCGGAGCATTACGATGTGCAGGTTGCGATTCATACCGATACGTTGAATGAGGCAGGGTTTGTCGAAGACACGATCAAGGCGTTCAAGGGCCGAACGATCCATACGTTTCATACAGAAGGTGCCGGTGGTGGCCATGCCCCAGATATCATCAAGGTGTGTGGTGAGCCGAATGTGCTTCCTTCGTCGACGAACCCCACCATGCCGTTTACGACCAACACAATGGACGAGCATCTGGATATGTTGATGGTGTGCCATCACCTGAATCCAAGAATTCCCGAAGATGTGGCCTTTGCCGAATCCAGAATCCGGCGAGAAACCATTGCAGCGGAAGACATTCTCCACGATCTGGGCGCCATCAGCATCATGTCGTCTGACTCGCAAGCCATGGGTCGCATCGGAGAAGTCATCATCCGGACCTGGCAAAACGCGCACAAGATGAAGGTCCAGCGGGGCCATCTGTCGCCGAATGAGGGGAAGGACTCATCGCAGAACGACAACTTCCGCGCCAAGCGGTATGTGGCCAAGTACACGATCAATCCCGCCATCACGCATGGTATTGCCCATGAGGTTGGGTCCGTGGAGGTCGGGAAGTTCGCCGACCTGGTGCTCTGGAAGCCCGCGTTCTTCGGTGTCAAGCCGGAAATGGTGCTGAAGGGCGGGTTTATCGCTCAGGCACAGATGGGCGATCCGAACGCGTCAATCCCCACGCCGGAGCCGATTATTAGCCGGCCCATGTTCGGTGCCTTTGGGAGGGCGCTGTCCAGCACCAGTCTGACCTTCTTGTCGCAGGCAGGACTGGATCGAGGGGTCCCAAAGAAGCTTGGATTGCAGAAGCGCGTGGCTGTGGTCAAGCATTGCCGGAATATCAACAAACGAGACCTTAAGCTGAACGACTATCTTCCCAAGATCGAGGTTGATTCGGAGACGTACGTCGTGACGGCTGACGGGGTGCGGCTTATCTGTGAGCCAGCCGCCGTGCTCCCGATGGCGCAGCGGTATTTCTTGTTCTGACGAAAATGACGACTGGCTTGGCTACCTGTAGCGGATGTAGTGTGAAGGTTGCTGACTGGCTGTTTTTGTTTCTGCATGCCCCATGAATACGTCTGCATTGCTTGAAGGGTTGCGGTTTGTTGATACGTTTTTCCCGTCTGGCGGGTACGCATTTTCGTCGGGTTTGGAAGCTGCCGTTCAAGGTGGTGCTGTAAAAACCTCCGATCAACTTGCCGGGTACATCGAGGATTTGCTCCGAGGTGGCATGAGCCGCCGAGAAGCCCTGGCAACGAAAAGAGCCAATCGAGCAGGGGCTGCCGGACAAATTTCGGTGGCGCTGGCTATCGATCGAACGCTCGAGGCGGCGAAGCTCAGTCGAGCGTCGCGATTGGCCAGCCGTCAAATGGGGCGGCAAGTCATCCGGGTTGCGGCGGATCAAATCCGAGAAAAACCGATCCTTGCGGCATATTGTGACGAGGTCGAGACCGCGCGCGCTCCGGGCCATTTAGCGATCACGTTCGGACTCACTCTCGGTGCAGCAGGTTGGAGCCAAGAGGACACGGCGGCTGCCTTCCTGTATCAAACTGCGGTCGGGTTTGTCTCCGCTGCCATGCGACTCAGCCCTCTTGGACAGCATGAAGGGCAGCGCATCTTGGGCGAATGGCTGCCATTGATTGAGCGGATCAGTCGAGACGTTGACTCAGATACCGCAATGAGCTCGTGGTCGCCGATTCAAGACATTTATGCAATGCGGCATGGCGCCCTGGAATGGAGACTCTTTCGGTCTTAATCGTGAGTCAGCGAGCCTGCGTGACGCATAGAAAGGAACAGAACGGCCGTTGAGGGCCTTCGGTCTCAACTGTCCGCTCGTGGGATGACCATGCATGATCTAAATCGTGAGCACAGTCACAATTGGACTCCGACCCAAGCGCGAAAACAAGGCATTCCGGTCATTGGTATTGGAGGTCCCGTTGGGTCAGGGAAGACAGCACTTGTCGAAGCGCTGTGTCAGCGGTTGCGCGATCGATTCAGCCTTGCCGCCGTGACAAACGATATTTTTACGAAAATCGACGCAGAAATCCTGACCAAGCGCGGTGCCTTGCCGGTCGACCGGATTCTTGGTGTTGAAACTGGGGGGTGTCCACATACGGCGATTCGGGAAGATGCCTCGCATAATCAGGAAGCCATTGACGATCTGATTCGTCGCCATCCGGACGTTGAATTGATCTTTCTGGAAAGCGGGGGCGACAACTTGGCTGCGACCTTTAGCCCTGAGCTCGTCGATCACGTCATCTATGTGATTGATGTGGCGGGTGGTGACAAGATCCCACGAAAAGGTGGACCAGGGATCACTCGATCCGATTTTCTCGTCATCAACAAGATGGACTTGGCTCCGCATGTGCGCGCGGATCTGTCTGTCATGGATCGGGATACCCGCAAAATGCGCGGGGATCTGCCTTTCGCGTTCACGAATATTCTTTCTGGCCAGGGCATGGATACCGTAATGGCTTGGGTGGAGCAGCGCATCCCGCAACGAGCCAGGCGCTCCTAACCATGCCGACTCGGGAGGGACAGCACAAGAGGACGTCTCGGGAAACCGGTACATCCTCAAAAAGAATACCTTCGGGGAAAAGAAAGTCTTCCTTGAAAAAGGAGGCCCCAGGACGGTTTGAGACGGAATTGGTCGGGCGGGTCGGCGAGCTTAAGCTCGACTACGCGAAGCGCGATCACCGAACCATTATTTCGCACGCCTATTTCACAACGCCTTGGAAACTACTCCCTCCCATCTATCTTGATGACACGGGAGCCGCCTACACATTGCTGGTCAACCCCTCCGGGGGTCTGGTGGGGGGTGACCATTTGTCCATCGACATGAACGTGGAGCAGGATGCGCATGTCCTGATTTCTGCTCCTTCTGCCAACCGTGTCTATCGGACGGAGGGCAAGGTGTCCGAACAGCACGTCAATATTACGGTCGGGCCTGGCGCGGTGCTCGAGTGGTTCCCTGAACATACCATCCCTTTTGCCGGCTCTCGATTTCGGCAGACTCTCCAAGCCACTCTGGCACCTGGTGCGACGCTCTTGTTGTGGGATGCCGTTGCATCTGGCCGTATCGCCAGAGGGGAGCGATGGGCATTTACGGACCTGGAGAACGACATCCGAATTATGATGGCGTCCGGCAGTACGCTGCTTGAGCGATATGTTCTTGATCCATCTGCGGATTTAGGACGTGTTGGTTTGGCAGAAGAATGGAACTATGTGGCTTCGCTTTATGTGGTGAACGACAGTACGCCATCAGAGGTGTGGAACGGATTGGAGTCAAAAATCGCCACGATCTTGGACACTCGTCCAGGGGAAGTCTTGGGAGGTGTGTCTGTTGGACCTGTCCCGGGGCTTGCCGTCAAGATACTAGCTCGAACGGCCCCTGACCTCAACGCCATACTTGATGCGTTATGGGCGGCCGTGCGTGAAGGGTTATTGAATCTCCCTCCGGTGTCTTTGCGGAAATACTAAGCACACCGCTCATTTGCCTGCTGCGAATGGTGGTACAGAGGGTCTGGTAACGGTTAGGAGTGTAAGGCTTTGCCCTCAGCGGCGGAAGCGGTGCGGAGCGACCAGGCTAATCCGAGTAGTGACAGCGTGAAAATAAGCCATTTCGATGGGTCGAAATTATACCAGCGGGGACCGTTTCGGTAGTCGCTTTGGTAGGTGTGATGGTAGTTGTGATACCCCTCCCCAAACGTCAGGAGCGAGACCAACCAGCTGTCGCGGCTTGAATCCGCTTGGCCATGGGGTTGGCTTCCCCACAAATGGCAAACTGAATTGATGCAAAAAGTCGAATTCAGCACGGCAAATGTCCGGCCGACGCCAGCGAGCATAAAACAGCCGAAGCCACCGACCCAACCGCCGTAGAGAAAGCCCACCACGAACGGGAGTGCCAATCCTGAAAGGAAGATGAGCCCATAGTACCGGTGCTGCCACATGACAACCGGATCTTGCTTGAGCCGTGAGGCATATTTTTCATCCGAGTATCGCCCGTCGGAGAAGAGCCATCCGCAATGGCTATGCCAGAATCCTCGTTGAGCGTTGTAAGGATCGGCATCTTGGTCGCACGCGGCATGGTGGCGAATGTGATCGGCCCCCCACTTGAGGGCGGAATTCTGGAGCGCCCATCCTCCGGCGATCAGGAGTACGGCCTTGACCCAATCGGGACACTGGAAACTCCTGTGCGAAATCAGCCGATGGTAGCCAACCGTAATGCCAAGTCCGGTAATCATGTACAGGAGCCCAAACATGGTCCAGTCCAACCAATTATACCCATAGACAAAGGCGAAAGCGGGTACCCCGATGAGTGCGCTCCCCACAACAAGGGTGAACAGTACTACTGTCACGTAGATGGGATAGGTACGCCTGAGCGTGACGCCGGATTGTGCGGGTGTTACCATAAATGCACTACTGAGGGAAGGAGCATACCTACCTATGGAACAGAGGCTCTTGCAGATAGACCGGCCTGAGGAATCAGGCAATCACTTATTTCAAGTCTACCAGTACTAAGGGCAAAAAAGCTACTGTAGAAAGGCCGATGGTAGCCTCTTGTTTCACATTGACAGCGGGCGGTAAGATTTCATATACATACTTCACCTATATCGGCCTCACCAGTCGTGGAATCGGAGTGTGTTTAAGATCTCAGGTTGTGTTCTGAGAAATTGTTCAGTGGAGAGAAAAGAGAGCAACGGGTAAGTCAGGAACTAGGTGGTCTATCACAAGGAGGCAGTCCAATGAAGAGTGCGTTATCAATAATGTTTGGTGTGGCAGCCGTCGCGATGGTCGCGGCGCCTCTCACCTCGTATGCGGGCGGAACGATCAGCGGGAAGGTGACCTATGCCGGGAAGGCGGAGACTAAGGAATTTCTCTTTTCAAAGTTCCCCAATCCAAAGTTCTGTCCCAAGATTGCTGAGAAGGATAAGAGCAAGGCGGATGGCGACAAGCGGTTCTTGAAGCAGATCGAAGTCGCCAAGGATGGTGGCCTCAAAGGTGCAGTTGTTGCGGTTGCGGATATCGAGGATAAGGCGTGGATGGATGGGTATGCCGGGACGGAAGTTGTGGCAGAACTCTGTGACTTCCAGCCGTTCAGCGGGATCGTTGTTAATACTCGGCCCTTCAAGGTCGAAAACACCGATGCAGATGCCGATGATCCTAAGTCGGTGGCCGGTGTGCTCCACAACCCACACAGTTTCACGGTGAAGGGTGTCTCCTCGGCAACCGGTTTCAACATTGGTCTTGCGAAGAAGGGTGACAAGCTGGACAAGCCGGTGACCTTCCGTGGTGGTGCAGAGAAGGACGGATACTATCGGTTACAATGCGACCAGCATGAGTTTATGCAGGGGTTCTTCCTGCCAGTGTCGAATCCACATTTTGCGGTCGTGAAGGACGATGGTTCGTTTGAGCTCAAGGACGTTCCTGCTGGGAAGCATAAGGTCATTGCCTGGCATCCGTTTGCTGGCAAGGCCAAGAAGATTGAGTTCGAGGTGGATGTGGCCGATGGTGGTACCGCCAACCTCAAGGCTGAAATCAAGTAAGCCTGGTTTTATCGATGTATTGTCGAAGGGCAGCGGGTGATCCGCTGCCCTTCTTTTTTTATCCTGTTTTTACAACAAGTTTGTCGCTGTGCCTGTATATCTCCGCTGCAAGAAATCAAAGATCAGCCCACTGCTCTTACTCCCCATCCTGCTGACGCTTGCGTCCTGTTCGGTGATCGAAGGGACCTTCTCAGCGATCAAGACTACCTTCTCGGTCCTCAAGACGGGCTATCGTGTCGCCAAAAAGACGGTCAAAGGCACGATCTGGGTTGTGCGCGGCACCTATGAATTGACGAAGGGGGCCACCAAACTGGTCTATCACATCGGGAAGTTTACCTTTGAGGTAGTCAAGGCTCCGTTGGAGTATCCCTTGATCCGGGACGATATTCAGACCATGGATGGGCTTCCAGTCAAGGAGGCGATCCGGCTTGGACGGGTCAAAGCCGCTCCGTATACCGTCAAGGGCCAGCATTATGTGCCAATGAGTCTGGCCAGCGCACAGACGTATGAAGAAACAGGCTTAGCCTCGTGGTATGGGGAGGAAACCAGGCGGTTGCCGGGAGGCCACATGACGGCCAACGGTGAGCTGTTCAACCCCAACGGGTTGACGGCGGCGCACAAGTATCTGCCGCTGCCGATCCATGTTCAGGTGACGAACCTGGAAAACGGCAAGGCGATCATTGTTCGAGTAAATGACCGCGGCCCCTTCCCCAGTGATTACAACCCTGATTCTGGAAAGCGGATCATTGACCTTAGCCGGGGAGCCGCCGAACAACTCGGATTTGTCGAACAGGGCACCGCCCAGGTCCATGTGGAAACCATCCAGTTAGAAGAAGCCTGAACGGAAATCTGACCTCGTCGCATAAGAAGTACGAAGAAGGGTCAATTCCCAAGCACATTCAAAGCGGTCTTCTTTGTCCATCGGAGAGGGCATTCCCTGCCTTGTGTTTTCGTTTCCGATCTAGGTAAGATCCCATGTTTGTGAACTGTTTATAGAAGGGGCGTGGTGTGTCACGAGAGCTCTCCCTCGCAGAAGTTTTCCAGCTTGGCTACTACTGGGAGACCAAAGTCCTCCTGACGGCCGTGAAGCTGGACGTCTTTTCTGCCATCGGTGAGCGACCGAAGGCAGTCCAGGACATTGCGGGTCGACTTCAGGCCGATCCTCACACGTTGAACCTCCTTTTGAACGCCCTCGTGGCAATGAAGTTGCTGACGAAGGAGGGGGACCTGTATGGCAACTCGTCGACGGCGTTGACACACCTCGTTCGGCAGTCGCCAAAGTATGTTGGCCACTTGCTCCTTCTGCACGATGCGGAGTGGAATAACTGGGGAAAGCTGGAAGAGACGATTCGGACAGGGAAACGGACAGTCGATCGTCATGTCTTTGAGACTGATCCAGAATTGGGAAGCAACGTGCTAGCGGTGCTCAATCGGATTGGACAGCAAAGTGGTCCTGATTTAGCCAAGCGACTGAAGCTGGGTGGCCGCGAGCGGCTACTAGATCTTGGTGGTGGCGCTGGGACCAACGCCATCGCGTTTTGCCAAGTGTATCCAGAGTTGCACGCGACGGTCTTTGATCTCCCGGCGACGTTGAAGTTGGCGGAAAAAACGATCAAGGACGCCGGGTTGGAATCACGAGTCGCCCTGCATCCCGGTGATTTCAATCAAGACCAACTTGGGGGACCATACGATGTGGTCTTGATGTCCGATATCTTGCACTATCAAACGTTTCAGATGAATCAGGATCTGGTCAAAAAGGGCTTCGGATCGCTGGCGCCGGGCGGGCGGTTGGTGATTAAAGATCGATTTCTAGACGAAGCTGGGACCGGCCCAGCGTGGACGACCGCGTTCGCGGTCCATATCCTTGTCAACACTCAGCAGGGCAGCTGCTATCGGGCGGGCGAGGCTATGCAATGGCTTCAGGCCACCGGGTTTGTCTCTGTTGTGGAGTTGGAGAAGACGGCAGTGGTGCAAGGCACGAAGCTGTAGAAAGCATGCGTGGTATCGAACGCGAGAGAGTTCGCGTAGGTGTGAGAAACGAGGAAGTAGGGGCAGGGTTTGATGCTGGATTGGTTACGAGAACCAGGCTTCTTTGGAACGTATGCGACGGCGGGTGCGGACCTCAGTCAGCTGATGGCAACGCTCTTCACCGGGCTGTTCATCATGGGATGGTTCCAAGCTCGTCGGCGAAAGGCCGATGCACACCATTGGTTGATGTTGGGCGGCATGATTGCCATGCTCAGCTTCTTTATCGCCTATTATCTGTTTCGTCAGCTGGGGGTCCTGGCGTTTGAGGGCAAGGAAGGGTTTGGTGGCTCGCAGTCGCTCTATGATTATGTCTTCATCCCCGTCCTGACGCTCCATATCATTCTCGTCATGATTGGGCTGATCATGGCGGTGTATATGATCGTGTTGGGGTTTCGCTCTCAGCAGTTCCTCGACGGAGTCCGATCCTTACGGGAATCACGGCTGCTCACGACGTGGAAGAAGATCGGCCTTATCTTTGGCAGTATTGCGGTGGTGGTACTCGGTTTGTTTTTCTCGCGTGTCGTCACGGCCGGGTTTTCGATGCGGAAGCTGGAAGTGTATATGATTTTTCTTGTCATCGTGGCTTTTGTGTTTGCGATCGAGATGACGATTCAACGGATTTGGCCCGATGGCGCGCGGCGGCATCGGGCGCTCGGCCGATTTACGATGGTCATTTACTGCGTGCTGTTCGTCACGGGCAGCTTCACTTACACGATGTTGTACATCCTGTATCCAGGGAAGATCGGATGAATGGCATGAGTGCTGCGATGCGAGTGCTGAGAGTTGAGACGAGGAATCTTCAGGGCAAGACATTCCTAGGCCACTCAGTCAGTCATCAGCACTCGCCACTCGGCACTGGGTACTTCCCATGCTGACGTGTGGCTGTGGTCGATGGATGCATACGGAGGGGATTGAGGAGCGAGGTGGAGAGACCGGTCTGCTGTTATGGTTTATCCGTTCGGAATGCCGTGGCTGTGGGCTGAAAGTCGGTGTCGATGTGCGGGAAGAACAGGCCCACGGCCTCGTTGATCGGTTGCTCTGGACTGATGAAGCCTTGCATCGATTGGAGCGCATGCCACCGTATGTGGCTGGGCTGGTTCGAGAAGAAGTGGAGCAGGATATTCGTCGGCAAGGCGAGCGGGTGGTCACATATGAGACGCTGCTCCGTCCCCGAACTGGGGAGCGTATTGCATGGGACCCGAAGGCGAAACAGCGGTTAGATCGAGTGCCGGCGGCGGTTCGTGCCATGGCACGGATTGAACTTGAGCGTACCGCGGCCGATCGTGGGTTGTCTCGTATCACCGTGTCGCTGATGGAAGAGATCAAGGCGAAGTATTTCGGGATGGCCGCTTCAAAATAGTCACGAGTGCTGAGGACTGAGTGCTGAGAAGGAGAGAAGAAATGAAACAATCTCCTCTCCCAGTTCGGCCCTCAGTCCTGCTGGCTCAGTTCTGAACATTATGCTGCATCGAATGGCATTGCGCGTGATTCCTAGCTTGAGCCTGGCGGTGACGGAAGATGCCGTCCGTCGGACAAAGCGAATCGTCATGTTTGTGCCCGGACTGATCGCCTTCGGGGTGTATCGGCTGGCGAAACATCTTGTGCCGATCACTGAGCCCTTGGTCTTGCTGGCGATCAGCAGTCTCGTCGCAATGGTCACGGCACTCTTGGCCTATCGAGTGGGGCGTGCAGCATCCTGGTCTGCCATTGTTCGACAGGATGGTCTGAAGCTCCTTAGCTGGCTGGGCGGCTGGATCGGAGCCGTATATGGCGTTCAACTATCCCTATTGGTGCTTACTCTGTTATGGATCATGCACTACAGTTATCTCGAGCATCCCGATGGGCCGGCTATGATGGCGATCATCATCTCCTGCACATCTGTCGCGCGGGATGCGTTTGAGATTGGCCATGTACGCAAGTTATCAGTGCTGGGGCGTCCATTTTTGACATTCCCGGATGGGGAGCAGCTGCGTGTGCTGGTGCAACGCCGGGCATGGCAATTAGGACCGTGGGCTCTCGTAGGGCTGGGTGTCGGTGCGTTGACATCGTTGCCTGGGCTGGTGATTACGGATGAGCAGGGTGCTGCCTTGGCACAACTGGTGACCGTGACGCTTCTCGGGGGAGGTCTTGCACTCTGTGCGTATTTTGGAGGACTCTATCCGGCCAGTTCGTGGCTGCACTCGCTCCGGCAGACTGTGCCAGGTGAACTGCTGAAGTATTGGTGGTGGCCTGGAATGGCCTTTGCGTCGACCTATTATTTGGTGGCGATGGGTGTGTTGTTGTTTGTCGTCCGTCAGCCGGCTATGACAGTGGGTGCCACGGCAGTGATGGGTGCGCTGGTTACAGCGATGATGGCGGTGTATGGGTACTATCTCGGTGATCGGCGTCACATTGAGGATGAGCAGGCGCCACAACTGTCGCCTGGCATGTTACGGTGCCCGTTTATGATGGGAATTCTTGGGAAGTCGATTGGTGCTGACGATGCAGCTGGGGGCTTCGCGCTCGGCAAGACTGGACCGAAGGGGTAGAGATATGGGCCGAGGATTCTTGATGATGACACGTTCCTCGATTGCTGTTGCGATGGTTGCGATCGTCCTTGGGTTTGCGTGGAATGGACCCGATCTGTCATTCGCGGAATCATCGACGGATGTGTACTTCGGCACGGAGGGGACTCCGCAGGGACCGGCGGCTCCTGCTCCTCATGAAACGGTCTATCCGAGAATCGGTTCGTTAGACAGTCGGTTGGTGGTGTGGTTCATCACACAGCAACATACCTATTTCGGTGGATTTGTCCTTGCGCTGCCCTTGTTTTGTGCGCTGCTCGAATTTCTTGGATTGATCACCAAAAAACCAGCCTTGGCCCTTCGCTATGATGGTTTGGCACGAGATCTCGCAAAGGTGGCAGTCTTGGCCTTGTCGGTGACCGCGCTCATCGGCAGCCTGATGCTGACGATGTTCATCACGCTGTATCCCAGTTTTATGAAGTATATGGGCGGAACCTTCAAAGGGTTCATGCCCGCCTACGCGGCTGTATTTGTGGGAGAATCGCTGCTCCTGATCGTCTATTACTACGGGTGGAATCGGATGACAGGCCGGGGCGTGAAGTGGATCCACGCCGCGATCGGGATTCTGACCAACATTGTGGGAACCGCGTTATTGATGATGGCCAATGCCTGGTCGGCCTTCATGATGTCACCAGCTGGGGTGGATGCGCAGGGGCGGTTTCTGGGAAATGCCTGGCATCTGCTGCACTCTGCCCTGTGGAACCCGCTGAACGTCCATCGTTTTCTTGCGGATATCATGTCCGGTGGAGCGGTGGTGTTGGCCTATGCCTGTTATCGGTTTTTCACCAGTAAGACGGATGAGGAGCGAGCCTATTTCGATTGGGTCGGCTATATCTTTCTGTTTGTGACAGTGTTTGCACTGATTCCCATGCCGTTTGCCGGCTACTGGCTGATGAAGTCGGTGTTCGTGTTTCGCCAGACCATGGGTGTCACTATGATGGGTGGCTTGCTCACCTGGCTGTTTGTGGTTCAGGCACTCTTGATCGGCGTCCTGTTTTTGGGGATTAACTACTATCTATGGCAGAGCATGGGGCGGATCAAAGGTGGTGAGCGCTATCAGCCCTATTATCAATTCCTATTGGGGGTGCTGATGCTGGCGCTCTTCGTCTGGCTGACGCCTCACACGCTGCTCACGTCTGCCAGTGAAGTCAAGGCGATGGGCGGTGCTCAGCATCCCGTGATTGGCAACTATGGAGTGATGTCGGCCAAGAACGGAGCAGTGAATATCCTGATTCTCGTCACGGCGTTGAGCTTTTTGTACTATCGTCGGGCGAATCGCACGATGACCATTTCCTGGGTCAAGACCGGGAATACGCTCCTCACGGTGTTGTACGTGGTCGGGGCGCTCAATATCATCTGGCTGTCGATCTACGGGTTTTACTTGCCTGCGAAGGTTCGCGTCGGCCTGTCCGCTCCCCAGGCTTTCACGACGTTCACAGTCATCGTGCTCGGTGTGGTGATGAACCGGCTCATGCTTCGAGGCGCGGTGGTGCACGGCCCGATTCAGTGGGGGAAAATTCCGCTGCGTGGCATGGTGGGATTGTTTGGGTTGGCGGCGTCCTTCAGTTGGGTGATGGGCTTGATGGGGTATATTCGTTCATCGGGGCGACTGTCCTGGCATGTGAGTGAGTTGATGGCGGATGTCTCACCCTGGGCCTTTACCCCGGACCTTCAATACGCCACAAAAATGGTGACGCTGAACATGGTGGTCTTCTGGGCCGCTGTACTTGTCTTGTTCTGGATGTGTGAACGAGGGCAGCGGCCAGTGATGGGTGAGGAATTTGAGGAGGAGCAGGTGCCTTTGTTGTCACCGGTTCCCTCGCAGGAAACATAGAAAGGGAAGGGAGTCTATGGAGCGCCGTGGGTCGAAGTGTGCAACCGTTGTTCTCAGTCTCCTAATGGGCGTGTTGATGTGGCAGGTTCCTGGCGGTGCCCACGGGCAGGTTCTGGTACTGGAAGATTTCCAGGCAAAGGAAGCGGACGGGTTCCCTTCTCTGTGGGATCACGAAAATCAACGGAGTCAATCGAAAGGCCGTGATGCCTATAAGGTGCAATCGGAGAGCGGCGTGAACTTTCTGTCGGCCAAAGATGCAGGGCAGCGAATTAAGAAAAAGAAAATAGATTGGGATCCCAAGGCCTATCCAATTTTGACCTGGCGGTGGCGTCTCAATAAGGCAGCGACTGGAACTGAGCCGCTGGCCGCAGTGTATGCGTCACTCGATACGGATCTTCTCTTTATCCCGGTGTTCACGAAATATGTGTGGAGCGAGTCGAAACCGGATGGCACCGTGACGGAAGGGGGCATGTTTAGTGGCTCCGAGATCGTTATCCAGACTGGGACGAAGGAGATCGGGCAATGGTTTGAGGAGCGGGTGAATGTCTACGAGGATTTCAAACGGATTCATAAACATGAGCCGGCGGAGAAGGCCTGGGGAATCTCCATCATCGCGGCGCCTGGGGTTGAAATCGATTTTGGCCCGTTGATTGCCGCTCCGGCTAAGTAGCGGTCTGCCTCTCGGTCTATGAAGGACCAGCGTAATGGCGACAAGCAAGGTGTTTGATATTGCGCTCGGGATAGTCGTGATGGGTACCGTCGGGACTCTGATCGGTATGACCATGGGTGGTGGGCTGATGCCAGTCGCCATTGCGATCGGGATTGTTCTTGGTGTGGTGATCGGCTTTCTGGGTGGGCGTAGATTTCTCATCAGTATCCTGGTCGGGACTGTGTTGGGTGGTGTTTTAGCCTGGGTGATGGCTGATGTCGAGCGGATCTGGGTTGGCGCCGGAGCAGGAGCTGCCATGGGTGGGTTTCTCGGTGTCCAGATTTCAATGTTGCTCGACATGCGTGCTGCGAAGAAGGCGGCGTCTGAACAAGCGGAGACGTCCCCGTCCTATCGGTAGGTACTTTCGTTAAAGAGGTGCTCGTGGAAAACAAGGGTGTCTTAGTCGGGTCCATCGTCTTTGTGTTTACATCGTTCTTTCTCATGATTGGTCTGCTGGCCTATGAGTCCTATAAGGCAAAGCAGATGAAACAGCTCGCGGCATCAGTGAAGTCAGAAGCTCGACCGACGGCGAGCAGTCTACCTTCTCAGGATTTCTCGATGTATAAGACGAAAGTAGGAGATGAGGGCCGGGAGATGGTTCAGATCCCGGAAGGTCCGTTTACGATGGGGAGTCATGATGGTGATCCGGACGAGGTGCCAGAGCATCAGGTCTACCTGAAGGGATTCTACCTCGACCGAAAAGAAGTCACACAAGAGGAGTATACGCGGTTCGCGAAGATGACCAAGCGAGCGATGCCGAGAATCGAGGTGTTCGACGATGATCAGTCAAAGATCTTGAAGCCGGAGTTTGCAGCGATGAGTGTCTCGTGGGACGAAGCGGTCGCCTACTGCAAGTGGGCCGGCAAGCGATTGCCCACGGAAGCTGAGTGGGAAAAGGCTGGGCGTGGCGAGAGCAAACGAAAATATCCGTGGGGGGAGAAGTTTGTCACGACTGCTGCCAATGTCGACGGCAGCGAGGACGGATATAAATACATCGCTCCGCCTGGGTCGTTCGACGGGGGACGAAGCCCCTACGGCCTCTATGACATGACAGGCAATGTCGCTGAATGGGTCGAGGACTCCTATGACGAACACTACTACAAGAGGTCACCATTTAGAGATCCTAAGGGACCGGAGAATGCTGATCTCAAAGTTGTGCGCGGCGGCTCATGGCGAGAAACGGAACATAATGCAAGACTGTCAAAGCGGTTTACCGCGAAACATTGGCGGACGGATGTAACGATTGGTATTCGCTGTGCGAGCGATCTTGATCAAGCAGGAGGGGCTTCTGAGTCTTAGTCCGATATGCTCGAATCAAAATTTAAATTCGTCTTTCTACTCGTGGTGCTGGCTTGTGCCGCCATGCCAATCATCGCCATTATGCGTGGTACGATTTCGACTCCGTATGAAGCGCCGATGCCTGGAGCCAGTGCTGATGTTGAGCCGACACCCGAGAATGCTCCCGGCGAGGAGCCTATTGCGGATGAGATGGTGACGATTCCGGCGGGGCCGTTCGTTCGTGGCACCGAGAGCGGGGGGTTCGATGAGGGGCCACAGCGAACCATCCACTTGGATGCGTTTTCTATTGATCGGTACGAAGTGACGAATCATCACTATCAGCAGTTCATCTCGGCGACCGGCCATCGCAAGCCAGGGTTGCCTGCGCGTTACGCCAAGAGCGGGGGAAGGGTGAGGGGAACCAATCAGCCGGTCGTCTACGTCTCGTGGGATGATGCCATGGAGTATTGCCGCTGGAAAGGGAAGCGACTTCCGACGGAAGCAGAATGGGAAAAGGCGATGCGAGGTGGAGACGGAAGGCTCTGGCCATGGGGGACCAAAGAGCAGGCCAGTGGTGCTAATTGGGCCAGGGTGCAGGATGGGTATGAGGTATCTGCGCCTGTGGGGAGCTTTCAGTCTGATACGAGTCCCTATGGTGTGATGGATGGAGCGGGGAACGCCATTGAGTGGGTGGACGATTGGTATGATGAGACATACTACAAACGTTCGCCAGAACAGAACCCACCGAGTCCTGAGTATGGCACCTATCGGGTGCTTCGCGGCGGAGGTTATACGACGACCGGAGGTGATGTTCGAATTACCAGTCGAAGCAAGATGATGCCAGATTTCAGAGATGAAACGATCGGATTTCGCTGCGCGATTTCGAAGGCGGGAATGAGAGAAGAAGAAAAGAAAAATCCGGATGAAGTTACAGAAAATCAAAGTGGTAGAGGATCAAAAACACGGCCAAAATGATATTGACAACCATTCCGACCAAAACTATAATGTCAAACACTTTTGAGTTTTTTGCCACGGTTTCTCCTGTTTTCTGCATGGAAGCGACGAAATTTTGATAACACAGGGTCTTGTACCTGTCAAGTAATGCGGAATGCGCCAATTCTGATTTTCTATCAAAAAAACTATCTTAATCGGGAGTACGGTAACAATGGCAACGGCAGCCCCTGACAGCGAAATTAAAGTAAAAATCGGGAAGATGATTTTCTACATCACCTGTGCTGTTGGACTATGGTTTTTCTATTGGTTTGCCGGTATCCAGTGCCCCTGTTGAGTTGAAGGTCTTGTGTAGTTGCCAGGGGGTGGCGGTACAGTTTAATCAACGGCTGGACTTGGTGGCAGAGGAGAAGAAAGAAATGAGTGCGCTGAATAATCCTGTTGTCGCAGTGATTGTCTCTCTTATTATTTCGGTTGGTTACTTTGTTTTTGTCGATCACTACCTTATGGACATGCAGGGGTTGGATTTCTGGTACCTCTTCCGGAACTAAACCTCTACATGAGGGTGTGGTCGGGCATTATCAGTAATTTGTGAATCTTAACGTAAGAGTATCAAGGAGGTATTCCATGGGCCTTTTAGCCGGCAAGCGCGTCTTTTCGATTATGGCGCTCTGCATGATGGTTGGCCTCCTTCTGCTTCCGATCGTCGTAGCTTTACCTTCACTGGCAATCGGTGAAGAGGCTCCTGCTGGCGATGCGGCTAAGAAGGATGGGGATAAGGTTGAAAAGGGTCGAGATGTCTATTACAAAACCGAGGGCATTGTCGTCGGTGCTCCCGCCCCTAAGACGGTGGATGGTCCCAGGGACTACCCACGATACAACTTTGAAAGTCGTGTATTGCTCTGGTTTGCCAATCAGCAGCATCTTTATTATGGCAGCTTTGTATTGGCCGTCCCGATCTTCTGCATGATCATCGAGTTCATGGGTGTCGTGACGAAGGATAAGGCGCTCGCCAAGCGCTACGATCAGCTCGCCTATGACTTCATTAAGATCAGCCTAACGGCATACTCTCTCACGGCTATCCTTGGTGGTATTCTGATCTTTACCTTTCTGACCTTGTATCCGGCGTTTTTCTCTTATCTGTCAGGTATTTTCCGTCCCGTCATGCACATCTATGCATTGATGTTTGTGGCCGAGAGCGGGACTCTTTACATCTACTATTACGGCTGGGACAAGATGAAGGAGGGGTTCCTGAAGTGGATTCATCTGAGCATGTCCGTGATCTTGAATATCATCGGCACATTGCTGATGTTCCTGGCGAACTCCTGGATTGGCTTCATGATGTCGCCGGCTGGTGTTGACGAGCAGGGGCGGTATCTTGGAAATATCTGGCACGTGATTCATACGGCCTTGTGGAACCCTCTCAATCTGCATCGAATTCTTGGCAATATGGCATTCGGCGGTGGCGTTGTTGCTGCCTATGCTGCCTATAAATTTTTGGCATCCAAGACCGATGAGGATCGGGCTCATTATGATTGGATGGGCTACATTGCCATGGCGCTCGGTGTGGCATTCTTGATCCCGTTGCCATTTGCAGGCTATTGGCTCATGCGAGAAGTGTATGCCTATCGTCAGCAGATGGGCATCACGCTGATGGGTGGTCTGCTTGCCTGGCTGTTTATTATCCAGGCTACGATGATTGGGATTCTGTTTCTGAGCACGAACTATTATCTCTGGCAGGCAATGGGCCGCATGCGTGGTGCCGAAAAGTACCAACGCTATATTAAGTACCTTGTTTTCATCCTTGCCTGCGGATACATGGTCTTTATTACCCCTCACACCATGGTTATGACCCCGGCTGAATTGAAGGCCATGGGAGGCCAGCAGCATCCTGTTCTTGGCAATTATGGAGTCATGTCGGCGAAAAACGGTGGGATCAATGTCATTATTACAACCACTGTATTGAGTTTCGTCTGGTACATGAGGGGAAACAAAGTTTCCACCGTATCGTGGGCGAAATTCGGTAATATCTTTATGGGTATATTTTTCGGTGCCGCCTACTTCAATATTATTTTTCTAGCCATATATGGGTATTACATTCCAGCAAACGTTCGCGTTGGTTTGTCTGTTCCTCAGGTGGCAACAACCTTATCATGTCTCTTCTTCATGTTTGCCCTCAATAGCGTCATGATGAAGGGGGCCAAGCAGTTAGGGCCGATTGAGTGGGGCAAGATTTCTGCCCGGTCTCAGTACGCGCTTATTATGTTGGCAACGGCCTTTACTTGGATGATGGGATTGATGGGTTATATTCGCTCGTCAGTCAGGCTCTTCTGGCACGTCAATGAGATCATGAGGGATAACTCACCATGGGCGTATACTCATACGGTGGGCTTTGCGGCCAACATGATTTCATTCAATGTTTTGTTTTTCTGGATCACGATCCTATTTGTCTTCTGGCTTGGCAGCTTGGGCGCGAAGAAGGTTCCGGTTGAATCCAAGGCTGGAATCCCTGGTGGTGTCCCGCAGCCAGCTGCCAGTCATTAATCGACGTTGATTGTTGCTAGCTTAATGGTGGGGGTTATCCCCCACAGCCTAGCTGTAGGAGGTTAAGACCTTGAGTAACATGATTGCAGAGGCACTCTCTATGGGCTGGATGGCTTTCGCTATCCTGGCCGGGTTATTGGTTTATTTTCAGGTATCTATAAGCGATCCAGCAGCCAAGAAGCGCGCAGTTTTCAAAACATTCATCGGTATTATTGCGACGTTTTTGCTGTTTATGGCTATCGCGAACTATGCGAACAATTTCTACGGTGAAAATAGGCTTTTGCCAGTATCACTGGTGATTATTACGGTAAGCACCTTTGTTATGGCGCTGTATTTTACCAACCTCAGTGCTCTCTTGAAGATCGGGGGGCTGATGTTCTTTGTCGCTGCGTTTCTATCCGGCTATGGAAACTGGCTTCCGCAAGTCGAGGGTGGTTTTCCACCAGTAGAAGAGAAGAAGACTTGGGATTCAATGACCCCCCAACAGTTAGCTGATGAAGGGGAGAAGATTATTTTCGGCGGTGTAGGGAAGAATAAAGAGCAAGGGGCAATAGGCAAGGGGCAATGTCCGCTTTGCCATGCATTTCATGCCGGAATGTTGGGGGAACGAGCACCAAATTTAGCAGGCCTCCCTGGGCGAGGGAAAGAGCGATTGGAGGATCCTAAGTATTCAATGGGTAATCCTTCCAAGCGTGAATATGAGCAGAAAGAGGCGTTCCCAGGATCAGGAACTGCAGAAAATGCTCAAGAATATATAGCAGAATCGCACGCATGCCCTAGCTGCTATGTTGTCGCTGGGTATGGGGTTAAGGGAACCAACGACAAGCAGAGTCCAATGCCTTCTATTCATAAACCTCCAATATCACTCAGCCTTGCAGAGCTTGCTGCAGTGGATACCTGGATGTATTTGCGCGAAGGAATAGATGCTCCGTCGTTTGAAGAGATCGTAAAGTCGTACGAGAAGTTTATTCCAGAAGCAGATCGTCCTAAGCAGGCCGATGAAAAGCCTGCTGGAGCCACATCACTGATGGCGGATGGAACAGAGCCGATTGACCAGATTTTTGCCAAAGGACAATGCATTTCTTGTCATACGATCCCTGGCATCCCAGGAGCGGTGGGCACCATCGGGCCTAAACTGGAAGAAGGGACAACAGCTCCGCAGCGTATTAAGGATCCCACTTATAAGGGAACAGCCAAGTCACCTGCCGAATACATTATGGAGTCTATCGTAGACCCCAGTGCCTATGTGGTGAAGCCGTTCCCAGATAACACGATGCCCAAAGTCTTTGGACAAAAGCTGAGTGCTGGCGCGTTGAAAAAAATTGTCGATTATTTGTCTCAGGTGAAAACCGGAGCGCCTCCACCAAAAATATAGTAGCCTCCGAGTGTCTGTCATGCGGAGAGTAAAGGGAGTTTGCCGATGAAAGCGTTGATGTCGCTCGGTGCCCTGATCGGAGTGGCTGGTCTTCTCCTTCTGGGCGGAATGGTTCTTGATGTCGTCCCTTCAACCTACATACGGTTGGTGGAAGGCTACATGCCGATTCAAATGCTGCTCGAAGTGGCATGCTATGTGATCGGATTTACAGGATTGAGCTATACGTTGAATGCCATGGGTATGGCTATTCCACGGTTTTGGCAGGGCATCGGTTTCTGGGTATTTTTTCTGCTCTATCTGAAGTACCGTATGTACCCGCCTATCCCATTCAGCGTGCGAGCAATGTATGGCACAGTGTCATTGGTGGCAGTTTTCATGTGGGTCTCCGCTAGTGAAGAGGACTGGCAGAAGTTTAAGCAACCCATCATGAATGTTCTTGATGCTCAGACAGGGGGGAACCGGATCTTACGGTATCTCTATCTTGTGCTCCTGCCCATCCTCATCGGCGGATTTTCATTTAATGCCATGATGCCAAAGTCAGAGGAACCAATCGAGTTGCGAACGGTTCATCCAGCACCACCTGCGAGTACTAAGGTCCACGGGAAGACCTATACGTTACAGACCTCTCAGAATCCCTATCGTGTGAATCCAGAAGGAAAATACGATCAAGAGTTTTCTAATGCCAACATTGTTGAGCAGGGTATGGGGCGTTTGATGAAGCCTAATGCCAACCCCTGGGATGATAAGAATCAGGGGTATCTAAAGTATGTGCGGGAGGGTGGTGAGATATTCTTTCAGAACTGCCATTTTTGTCATGGTGATAATTTGAATGGACGAGGACTCCACGCCTTTGCCTTCAATCCAATTCCAGCGAACTTTACCGATCCAGGAACCATCGCACAGCTGCAAGAAACCTTTATCTTTTGGCGTGTTTCGAAGGGTGGAATTGGGTTACCCAACGAAGGGTTCCCGTGGGCATCAGTTATGCCACCCTGGGAGCAACACCTGACGGTGGATGAAATTTGGAAAGTTGTTTTGTTTGAATATTGGCACACCGGCTACTATCCGCGGACCTGGGATTAGTCGCCATATTTCTGAAGAATGCCAAACCAGACATAATGAAGATTATGAGGCCAAACATGATGGACAGTATAACTCAGAAGGCCGGGCTCATCGCGGCTACTGCCTTCGGAGTGGTTCTAGTGTCGAGTGCAGTGTATACGTCAGTTTCTGCTCAAGGGCTTCCTGAGGGCTTTAAGAAAGGTGATCTTTCGCCTGCACCATCAGCAGAAATGATTGAAGCAGGGAAGCGAGTCTATTTCACTAAGTGCGTGTGGTGTCACGGAGTGGATGGAGCCGGTGATGGACCTGGAGCCGACCGGCTTTGGCCACGCCCGCGGAACTTCAATCAAGGCACATTCAAAATTCGCCATACTGCAAGCGGCGAACTCCCACTCTTCGATGCTAAGAAGCCTATAGCTGGGCAGAACGATCTGTTTGAAACGGTCACGCATGGATTGCCTGGTTCTGCCATGCCACCTTGGGAAGGTATTTTGAGCGAGGAACAGCGCCTACAAGTCCTATCTTTTGTTACGACCGAACTCGTCAAAGACCGAAAGTTTACCGATAAGCAGTCAGAAACACAGACGATTTTACAACTAGCGGAGCTTAAGCCTAAACCCGCCACTGACGAAAGTAAGAAGCGGGGTGCCGAGTTGATCGTAGAGAAAAAGTGTGTCGAATGTCATGGAATGGAAGGGCGTGGCGATGGAAACGCCTTCAATTTAAAGGATGACTGGGGTTTCTCAATCCAACCGGCCAATTGGCATAAGTGCTGGAACTTCAGGGGGAGTCGTCAAGATCCGTACAATGTTGCCAACATCTTCCGTACTTTTTCTACGGGTGTAAATGGCACACCGATGCCATCTTTTGCGGATAACACGAGTGTTGATGAACGGTGGGATATCGCCAACTTTGTCAGTTCGCTGTGTGAAAGAGATACACTGGGTAATCCACTGCCCATTGATCCATTAACCGATAAGCCTAAAATCAACTTCGTCATCCCCTCAGATCTCTTTGAGGGGGAAATCCCGGCTGAGATTGAGCATGAGGCCTGGCAAAAGGCTCCAAAACGACTTGTGGCGATGGGAGGACAGATCACCCATAAGCCAAGAAACTTTGTTAATCGAATCGATGATATCTGGGTTCGGTCGCTCTACAATGACAAATATATTGTCTATCTTCTTGAATGGGATGACCGAACGAAAAGTATAGCTGAAGGCAAGCTTCCGTGGGCCCCCACTCAGGTGAACATCGATATTAAAGAGCAGGACCCTAAGACGGGTGAAGAGGGGTCTATTGCGGCGAATCAAAATAATTACGCGGTCTACAACGACGCAATTGCCATTGAGACGGCGGTGAAGTGGAAAGAATTACCGGCTCCAATTAAGCCGCGCTATCTCTTTGGGACGAACGACCAATATCCCATGGATATAGTGAAGTGGGAAGCTGACGGCTCCCTTCGGGCATTCAAAGGTACCGGATGGGATAAGGACTTCGAGGAACGTGATAACTACGAAGAGGCCATGAAGCTCGTAAAGAGCGAATGGAAGAATGGTCGCTGGTATGTCATGATTCAACGGCCTGTAGGAAATAAAAAAGACCAGGACTACGATGAAGACACCTTTTTTGAAGTGGGTCAATATATTCCCACTGTCTTCTTTGCATGGGATGGTCACAATGGTGATGCAGGACGAAAGATGGCCGTGTCCGCATTTTACTACACCTTTATGAATCCACCGGTTCCTCAGGAAACGTACATCTATCCAGTTGTTATCGCTGTCGGAGTGGTACTGCTGGAGGGTTGGGTTCTGACTCGTCGCGCAAACAGGAAAAAGGGGAAGACGCTGTAGCGTTTCATCACGACGCGCTTCAGTGCAGCAAGAAGATGGAGGGGGTGGGGAAACCTACCCCCTCTTTTTTTTAGACAGGTTACGTTCTTATGATCACTGACGTGACAGGTGTTCTACTGGCTGGCGGGAAAAGTAGGAGGATGGGAGAAGACAAGCGATTCATCCGTGTCGGTCAGGAGACTCTCTTTAATCGGAGCTTGACGGTTCTCCGTGAAGTGTTTGAGACGGTCTGTGTCGTCATCGCTCAAGATAGTCCGCCCCTGCAGGCGGACGTGCCGGTAGTCCGTGATCTTATTCCGGACTGTGGGAGCCTTGGTGGATTGTATACGGGGCTTCGATTGGCCAAGACCCAACATATCTTCGTCGTGGCCTGTGATATGCCATTTCTCAGCCCAGATGTCATACGGCATATGGTTCAACTGAAGGATTCAGCTGATATTGTCATCAGTCGCTGGGCGATTCGTCTTCAGCCAACCCATGCGCTCTATGGCCGAAACTGCCTTCCGGTTATTGAGGAAATGATGACTCTCCATAATAGGAAGATTCACAGTATGGTCAGCCATCCATCTCTTCGCGTCTGTGTGGTTCCCGAAGTAGAGATCAGGCAGATCGATCCTGATGGGCACTCCATGTTCAACCTCAATACGCCGTCGGATTTAGAACAGGCTCGATCAGTGTGTGATCCTGGTACGGGGATTGAGTCGTAGTGTGTAGGTCTGACAGGTGAAACGTACCCTCCTTATCATTCATCCGGGTGCACTGGGGGATGTCCTGCTGGCTGTCCCAGCAATAAGGCGTCTAAGTCTGAAATTTCCTCAGCATGAGATTGTGCTCATAGCTGCTGCCGCCGTGAGCCGACTCCTATTGGAATGTGGGGTGATCAGCAATGGCCTTCCATTGGAAGGCCACGTATGTCTGAGGCTGTTTTCAAGGACCGTATTGATCTCCAGGGAACTCTCTTCATGCGTGAACCGTTGTGATCTTGCTGTGGCCTGGATGGAAGATAAAGAAGGTATGCTTGGTGCTTTCTTCCAGGAGTTTGGTGTGGCGAGGGTTCAGATTCAGTCGCCATTTTCCACGGGACTACGTGCAACGCATCAGAGTGACCGTTTTCTTGAGACGTTGGGTGAACGGACCAGAGATAGTGTATCGGAGAGCACGCTACAGGTTCACCCGCATCTCTTGGAGCGGGGGAAGGACTCTCTTGACGCGCTGAGGATCTCCCAGGAGCAATCGCTGGTTCTTGTGCATCCAGGGAGTGGAAGCGTTCACAAGTGCCTTGAACCCAGAAGAATGGCCTCGCTGATTGAAGGGTTGTGGGAGAAGGGGATGTATCCCCTCATCGTGGAGGGGCCGGCTGATCAGGATGCCGTAGCACAGACACTGCATTTTGTGAGTCGGCCACCTCTTGTGCTCAGAGACCTTGATCTGTCGCAGCTGGCAGGAGTGTTTGCGCAGGTGGCCTTGTATATCGGCCATGATTCAGGTGTGACTCACTTGTCTGCTTTGTTGGGTGTGCCGACCATTGCCCTATTTGGTCCTACGGACCACAATCGCTGGGCACCTCAGGGTCATCATGTGACGATCCTTCGAGGTTCTCCCTGTATCTGTGAGTCGTGGGCTACCGTTAAAATGTGTGAGGGGAAGCCCTGTCTTCAAGTGCCGATCGAAAAGATTCTGATAGCATCGGGACTTGCGATACGGAGGGCGAGTAGTGCAAACCCTCGTTATTCCACGTGAACCGCCTTGTCTCTGCCCAATTCCATATGATAGATTAACGAGCTAATTTCCTTTTTTGGTAAGGACTTAGAGGAATTATTGTGTCTCAAGGATTTGTGCAAGAGAGGGTCACAACGGCCCTACTTGGCGCCCTCAATGGCGCGAGGCAAAAGGGGCAATTGAAGACGGCGGCTTGGCCCACGCTGAGTCTTGATGCGCCCAAACGACCAGAATGGGGCGATCTCGCTTCCACAGTAGCCATGTCATTAGCCTCATCTGAGCACAAGGCACCTCATGATATTGCCCAGATCATCGTAGAAAATATTCCTCAGCGAGAGCAGCTGTTTGATCGTGTTGAAATTGTTCGTCCCGGTTTTTTGAATTTGACGGTTAAACCGGCTCTCTGGCAGGAGGTTCTTCGTGAAATCGAGTTGCAAGGGGCTCGTTATGGCCGGACAGCTGTCGGGGCCGGCCGTCGAGTGTTGGTTGAGTATGTGAGCGCCAATCCGACCGGGCCGTTGCATGTTGGCCATGGCAGGGGGGCGGCGGTCGGGCAGGCGGTCGTTCGATTGCTGGATGCGATCGGATACGAGGCCGTCAGCGAGTACTATATCAACGACGCAGGTCGCCAGATGAAATTGTTGGGCGCGTCCGTGTATGCCCGTTACCAGGAGTTGTCAGGGCAGACGATCGCGTTTCCTGAGGACGGCTATCATGGTTCCTACATCACATCGCTGGCACAGCAGCTCAAGGAGGAACTCGACCGAGTCGCAGATGAACTGACTCCTGCTGACCTTGAAACTCGCTGCCGATCCCTTGCCTATCAAAAACTGCTGGGACTCATCCGTGACGATCTTAGGTCCTTTGGAATCGAGATCCAATCCTGGTTCAGCGAAACGTCGCTTCTAGAGTCCAAAGCTATCGAATTGGCTCTGGAAGAATTGAAAACCCGCGACCTCCTATTCCAAGAGGATGGTGCCTGGTGGTTTCGGGCATCCACGTATGGTGACGAAAAAGACCGTGTCGTCAAGAAGCAGGACGGGGAGTATACGTACTTGGCCTCCGATATCGCCTACCATCATGACAAGCTGAGGCGTGGCTACGATCTGCTGGTCGATGTCTTTGGTGCCGACCACCATGGGTATATCCCGCGCATGGAAGCCGTCATGCAGGCCTATGGACATCCCAAAGATCGTCTCCATGTCGTGCTGGTCCAGTTGGTGAAATTATTGCGAGATGGAGTCGAAGTGAAGATGTCCAAGCGGACCGGGGAATTCATCACGATGCGGGAAGTCCTGGATGAGGTCGGAGCGGACGCCGCGAATTTCTATTTTCTCATGCGCGACTCCAATACGCATTTGGAGTTCGATCTGGAGCTGGCGAAGCAACGGTCCGCCGACAATCCGGTGTACTACGTTCAATATGCCCACGCGAGAATTTGCAGCCTGTGGCGTGTCGCGTCCGCCAGGGGGATTGCCCGTCCAGCTGCGGAGGGCACGGACCTGACAGTGTTGATGGATCCCGATGAATTAGGGTTGATCAAGAAGCTGTCTTCTTACCCTGAAGTCGTTCAGGCGAGTGCCCTGGCTTTTGAGCCGCACCGTGTGACGTACTACCTTCAACAATTGGCGGCGCTTCTCCATACGTTTTATAACAAACACCGTGTGTTGCCTCCCGAACTTGATCAGGAGAACAAGGAGTCAGCCTCTACTGAAGTGCTCACATCCAAACGGACGGCGGCGCGACTGGTTTTGATGGGGGCGGTCCAGCAAGTTCTTCGGAATGGACTCAATGTGCTCGGCATCTCAGCGCCGGAGCACATGTAGCGGGTCAGGCCCCGTAGAAGATGATGCAGTACCACGTTCAATATTCCGATCGGCACTCCAAAGGCCGTGTTGGCCTGCTCACGACCGGCCATGCGGAGGTCGAAACACCGGCCTTCATGCCAGTGGGCTCGTTGGGTCCCGTCAAGGGGCTCGAACCGGATGACGTGAAGGATCTTGGGTTTCGACTCATCCTCAATAATGCCTATCATCTGTACTTGCGCCCTGGGCATAAGATTGTGGCCGACATGGGGGGGCTTCATGCCTTCACCGGCTGGCCGGGAGCGATTCTCACCGACAGCGGGGGGTTTCAGATTTTCAGTTTAGCGAAGTTGTGCGAGGTTACCGACGAGGGCGTCACGTTTCAATCGCACATCGATGGCTCAACGCATTTTCTGACGCCAGAAAAGGCGATAGAAATCGAAGAGGCGTTGGGTGCCGATATCATCATGGTGCTTGATCAATGTGTGGCGTTGCCTGCCGGTCGAGCGATCATCCAGGATGGTGTGCGCCGAACTCAGCTCTGGGCGGAGCGCTGCCAGGCAAGCCGGCGACGAACGGACCAGGCCTTGTTTGGCATCGTTCAGGGTGGATTGGAACCGGACTTACGGGTAGGCTCGGCGAGGGAGCTCGTAAAATTGGGGTTCGACGGCTACGCGATCGGCGGGCTGTCAGTCGGAGAAGGGAAGCCCGACATGTATGCGATGCTTGATGTGACGGTTCCGGAGTTGCCGGCAAGCAAGCCTCGGTATCTTATGGGGGTCGGACATCCAGACGATCTGCTTGAAGGGGTGGCCAGGGGTATCGATCTCTTCGATTGCGTCGTCCCCTCGCGTCATGGCCGAACAGGCTCTCTGTTTACACGCACCGGTCGGGTTGTCATCAAGCAAGCACAGTATGCGGAGGATGAACGACCGATCGATCCTGAGTGCACCTGTCCGGTATGCCGTCGATACTCACGGGCCTATTTGCACCACTTGTTTAGGGTCAAGGAAATGCTGGGAGCCCGGCTCAACACGATTCATAACTTATGGTATTTTTCCGAATTGATGCGCCAAATACGAGAAGCCTTGCGAGAGGGAACGTTTCCTGAATTTCGGGACGCGTTTTATCAGAACCACACCCGACAGGCGGCCATGGCTGGTCTAGCGGAGTGTGAAGAACCGTGTGGGAAATTGGATGGGAACGGTCACATATAGAAGAAGGGGATTGGCTTGATGTTGATGGAATCGATTGCATGGGCTGAGGGGACGAGCGGAGGCGTGGCATCTGTCACTGGAGGGACGAGCGGGATGTTATCGTTGCTCCCGTTCCTCTTGATCTTTGTCATTTTTTATTTTCTTCTGATCCGGCCTCAACAGAAGAAGCAAAAGCAGCAGCAGTCCTTGTTGGACGCCTTGAAGAAGGGCGACAAAGTGATCACGACGTCAGGAATCTGGGGCACCATCACCAACATCGGAAAAGAGACGGTGACCTTGCAGATTGCCGATAATACCAAGATCAAAATGCAGCGTGAGAATGTTGGGCGCGTGCGTGGCGAAGAAGAAGATAAAGACAAGGACAAAGATAAGGACAAGGACAAAGACGCGTAGTTCACACGGGATAAGGGGTCACGGACGACATGAAAAAGGTAAGTGGGCGGCTCTGGTTATTAACACTGGTCATCTTGGTATCGGTGGTGGCCTTTCTCCCGTCCTATCAGCCGGTGTATCAAGCCTTGCCGGGCTGGCTGAAGGCAGTGCTCCCGAACAAAGGGATTACGTTGGGGCTGGATTTGCAGGGCGGCATCCATATGGTTCTGGAGGTGGACGAGGATCGCGCCGTGGAGATCGCGGTTGACCGTTCCGTCACCGCGCTGCAGGATCTCATGACCGAAAAGAAACTCGCGGTCGATTCAGTCAAGCGAACCGGACATGAGCAGATTGTGATTCAGCTGCAGAATGCCGATACGAAGGCCTCCGCCCAGAAACTGATCGATGATTTCCCCATGTTTGTCGAGAAGGAGTCGGCGGGGTCGACGAATAGCATGGTGTGGGAGCTTCGTGAGCTAGAAACCAAGCGCATCAAGGATTCCGCTATCAACCAGGCGTTGGAAACCATCCGGAACCGCATCGATCAGTTCGGCGTCGCGGAGCCAATCGTTCAGCGCCAAGGGTTGAAGCAAATTATTGTGCAGTTGCCCGGTGTCAAGGATCCGAAACGTGCCAAGGGTCTGATTAAGGAGACGGCGCTGCTCGAATTCAAAATGTTGGACGAAGACCTCCACCTCGATCTCCCGGTGCGTGTTCCGAAAGACAAAGAAGCCGAGGTGCTTCAGCAGTTTGCCGGAAAACTGCCGGAGAGCGACCAGATTTTATTCGAGCGAATGGTCGACAAGGACACAGGTGTCGAGTTTCGCATGCCCTATGTCGTCAAGAAGCGGGTCATGTTGACCGGTGACGTGCTGAGCGATGCACGTGTTGCCATCGGTCAATTCAACGATGCGTATGTGTCCATCACATTTGACTCCAAGGGTGGGCAGGAATTCGAACGGATTACAAGCGAGAACGTCAAGAAGCGTATGGCTGTCGTCCTGGATAACACCATCTACTCGGCGCCGGTTATCCAGGAACGTATTTCAGGAGGACGTGCGCAGATTACCGGGACGTTTACCACGCAGGAGGCCAATGATTTGGCGATTGTTCTCCGGGCCGGTGCGCTCCCGGCACCGCTGAAGATCGTGCAGGATCTTACGGTCGGTCCGTCCCTCGGCCAAGATTCTATTGATAAGGGGATCAAGGCTACTCTCATCGCCGGGACGATGGTGGTGATTTTCATGATCGTCTACTACCGTCTGTCTGGACTGATCGCGGACTTTGCCTTGGTATTGAATTTGGTGTGCCTGATGGGGGCCCTTTCCGCCGTGACCGCCACGTTGACCCTGCCCGGAATCGCCGGTATCGTGCTCACGATTGGAATGGGTGTCGATTCGAACGTCTTGATTTTTGAGCGGATTCGTGAAGAGCTGCGTGGCGGAAAGGCGGCGCGATCTGCCATCGATGCTGGTTACGACAAGGCGCTCTTGACGATTATCGATTCGCACGTGACGACGCTGATCACCGGAGTCGCCCTGTTTCTCTTTGGGACTGGGCCGATCAAGGGATTTGCCGTGACGCTGTGCCTAGGGATTGCCATCAATCTCTTCACGGCATTGATCGGGACAAAAGTCATTTTTGATCTGTTGTATCATCGACGAAAAGTCGAGGCGTTGAGCATCTAACCATGAAGCCATCAGCGATGACTATTCATGGAGAAGCTCAGGGTTATTAAAAGGGAGTGCGCATGTTAGAGATTCTTGGGAAGACCAACTTTGACTTCATGGGCAAGCGCACGTTCGCGTTTCTCTTTTCTGGCGTGATGGTCTTGCTCGGGCTCATCGCACTGGTCCAGATTGCGCGAGGTTCTGCCAATCTGGGCATCGACTTTTCTGGTGGGACAGCTGTCCAGCTCAAGTTTGAGCAGATGGTCCGGATCGATGAGGCCCGTAAGGCCCTGCAGAGCAACGGCCTGGGTGATGCGGAGCTGCAGGAGTTCGGACAGGATAACAAGCTCCTCATCCGGGTGAAGACCTCCACGACGATCGAAGAAAAGATAGCCGAACGTGTGGTGGGAGTCTTCTCCAAGGAGTTCCCGAACAACAAGTTCGTGGTTGATTCCACCACTGAGATCGGACCAACCATCGGGAAGAAGCTTCAGGAAGATGCGCTCGTCGCGATCGTCGTCTCATTTGTGGGCATTATTCTGTACATTGCGGCACGATTCGAACTTCGTTTTGGCGTTGCGGCCGCGCTGGCGACGTTTCATGATGTCTTGGCTGTGGTCGGGGCGTTCTATCTCCTGGACAAAGAAATTACGCTTCTGATCGTGACGGCACTCTTGACGCTGGCTGGATATTCATTAACCGACACAGTGGTGGTGTTCGATCGGATCAGAGAGAATTTAAAATCGCGCCGTCGGGAAAGCGAAGAAGCAACGATCAACACCGCCGTCAATCAGGTCTTGAGCCGCACCATCGTCACCAGTTTGACGGTCGTACTGGTCCTGATCCCCTTGACGTTGGCAGGTGGAGAAGTTTTGCACGATTTCTCACTGGCCCTGCTCTGGGGCGTGATTTTCGGCACCTATTCCTCGGTCTTCGTGGCCAGCCCTCTCTTATTGTTGTGGCCGGGAGCGTCGGGTCGCCTCTTGAAACGCAGCTGAGGGGAATGCTGGAATAGAGGGTCGCGCATCGCCCGTCTGTCTCGTCCTATGGCTGGTGCGTGGTGGGTCGGCTGCACTCCGAACGTCGACCTCCAACAGGAACGTTCCTCGAATGGAAGCCTAGTTTCCACGTCTCCGTGGTATAGCCATGACACTCTGGAGCCGGTCTCACAGTCTCCAGCAGAAGACCATCGCGGCGATCGTGATGGTCGGTCTCCTGCCGCTGACCCTCATGCTTGCCCTCATTTATGTCGAAGAACGACGCGCCCTGCAGGAGTCGACGGGGACGAATTTCAAAGAAGTGGCCGTCGAGGCCGCCCGCCGGATCGAAATGCATGTTACGCGGGGTATGAACGAGGCCCAACAACTCGCGACCGCGCCCTTTCTTCGCACCGCCGTTTTGGAAGCCAACCGAACGTACGAGGGCAAAGACGCTCAGAGCATTTCGGACATCATTCAGGGTTGGCAACAGCGGTGGAGGCAGCGAGACAAGCGAAGCGAATTCCCCCTCTTCGTTAACCGGATTGTCACCAATTATTTGATTCGATGGCACGAGATTCGAAAGTCAGACTATGTCGGCATCTTGGTGACCGATGGACAGGGAGCGTTGGTGGTCAGTTCGATTCCCCAGGTCGAATATTCTTATGCCAAGACCGCCTGGTGGCAGGCCGTGGTAAAAGGCGGCAGCCAGCATCCTTATGTGGGTGAAATCGCCTTCGACCCAGCGTTTGGGACTCACGTCGTCATCGTCGCTGCACCGATTTTGGATGATCAACATCGGGTGGTGGTCGGCGCCGTGACGATCCTTCTTCGGCGTGACACATTGTTTCAGTCCATTGCTGAGGGTTCGTTCGGCGTGACAGGCCATGCCATGTTGTTCACCTCGGACGGGGGTGTTGTGATTTGTCCTGTGCTTCCGCCAGAAGCCCACTCGATCGATTCTGAATTGATCAGTACGCTGGGGGCTCCGAAGCCAGGATGGGCAGTGGCCGCTGACGACTCGCACGGAAACAAGCGCGCCCTGATCGGGTTTGCACCGGTACGGTTTGCCGATCAGCTTGCAATAGGCAGTATTGGTGGGAAGCGCTGGATTACAGTAGTTCGCCAAGATCCATCAGAGACTTTTGCCCCACTGGGGGAGTTGATGGTCAAGGTCTTGTTATTTGGCATGATGGTGTTAGTCGTGCTCTCTGTAACAGGAGTGATCGTCGCCCGCCGAATCGTTCGACCGATCCGGATGTTGCATGATGGTGTCCATCAGATCGGGAGCGGACGCTTAGAGCAAAGACTGGAGATCAAGACTGGTGACGAAATTGAACGTTTGGCTCAAGCGTTCAATCAAATGGCGAGCAATCTGCAACGCTCATTCAGGCAGATCGAACAGCAGATGACAGAGGTTCGACAGTTGGAAGAGAAGTATCGGGATTTGATCGAACATGCACCGGAAATGATCTGTCAATTTGATCGAGATGGTCGGCTGGTCCATGTCAATAAAACCGGCCTCGATAAGCTCGGATATACCCATGGCGAAGTGTTGGGGATGAAGCTTTTGGACCTCGTTCCGACCGGACAGGAATCACAGGTGTCCCACTTTCTGGAGCAGCTGGCTTGTTTGGGGCAGGCCGCAATCGAAACGATGCTGTTGGCAAAAGATCACCGACCGCTCGACGTGGAAATTCATGCGACGGCACTCTTCGATCAAGCACGAGGGGGACTGGTCCACTCTCGTGCGTTCGTTCGAGATGTGACCGAACGGCGCCAGTTAGAGCAGGAACTTCAGCGGTACACGATTGGGCTTGAGCAGGCGGTCTCGGAGCGTACACAGCAGCTGACAGCATCGCAAGCCCGCTATAAGTCCCTTTTCGATTTCGTCGCTGATTCGGTGTTTATGGTGAGTGCGACGGGGGCTGTCGTGGCCGTCAATGAACGGGAACAACAGGTACTGGGCTATGCCGAGTCGGAGATTATCGGGAAACACTTTCTTGATATTGTCCCGAACCTGCACCACCGAGCCTTCACAGGCTGGTTGTGCGATGTCAGCACGGCGCAACGTCAGGTCGCGACTCAGGACATGACCGTGTACCACGCCGATCGCCATGAGGTCCCGGTGGAAATGGATCTGATTCGCGTGGGTGGGACCGAACAATTGCTGGTGATGGTCCAGCTTCGCGATATTACCGATCGGAAAAAGCTCGAGCACCAACTGCAATCACACCGCGAAGATCTTGAACTGAACGTTCGGGAACGCACAAGAGAAATCGAAGAGACTAAGCAGTATCTCGAGAATCTGCTCGAGAATGCCAACGATGTCATTTATACACTCGATCTGGATCAGCAGTTTACCTATGTCAACAGTAAGGTCAATGCTTGGGGCTATCGCAAGGATGATTTGATTGGACGGCCGTATCTCTCACTGCTCTCCCGGCGTCATCGGGGACGACGTCTCAAGAGTACGCTGGATATCGGGGCCAAGCAGGTGTACGAGGTCGAAGTCGTGACTCGGCTGGGTGAAGTGCGTGCCGTCATGGTCAGTGTCTCTCCCCTTCAAGGGGCCGACGGGGAGATTCTTGGAGTGCTTGGCATCGCGCGTGACATGACGGAGACCAAGAAGCTGGAGCGACAGATTCGCAATGCGGAAAAACTGGCCTCAATCGGCCAACTGGCAGCGGGGGTGGCCCATGAAATCAACAATCCTCTCGGAGGAATCCTAAATTGTCTCTACAACCTTCGAAAGGGGACCCTTTCCCCGGCACGTCAAGAGGAATATTGGACTTCCATGGAACATGGCGTCCGTCGTGTTCAAAAGATTGTTCGGCAGTTGCTCGATTTTTCACAGCAGCACGAACCGGCTTTCAGCCCGGCTGATATCAATCGAATCGTTGGCCAAGTGTTAGGGCTAACCACGCATCTCTTTGCCTCCAATCGCATTCATTTGGAAACATTTCCAACCCATGACTTGCCCAGCGTGATGGTTGATCGGCATATGATCGAACAAGTCTTGATGAATTTGATCTTGAACGCCGTGCAGGCCATGAAAAACGGCGGAGTGTTGACGATCAGAACTTCTGTGGCTGAGGGTATTTGCCGAGTCGAGGTGAGCGATACGGGGTCTGGCATTCCTGCATCGGTGCTCCCACGGATCTTTGATCCCTTCTTCACGACCAAAGGGGAAGGAGAGGGGACGGGGCTTGGTCTCTCGGTCAACCTTGGTATCGTGGAGCGGCATGGCGGAAAAATTTTAGTCGAGAGCGAAGTTGGAAAAGGAACGACGTTCACGCTGTGCCTGCCAGTGTCACGAGACCGTTCCTTTGCGGAGAGGGAAACATGAAAGGGTTGACTGTTCTGCTGGTCGACGATGAGCCCTTGATGCGTCTTTCCATGATGGATGCTTTGGAGGCTGTTGGCTGCGAGGTTCAGGCGGCTTCGACCGGCACGGAAGGGCTCGAAGCGATACGAGAGAAGACCTATGACGTGGTGATCACCGACCTGCGATTGCCGGGTGTGGATGGGTTGACTGTGCTTCAGACGGCCAAAGGTAAAGAGCCCCAGACCGAGGTGCTCGTGATTACCGCACATGGATCAGTCGAAACGGCTGTTGAGGCGATGAAGCTGGGGGCATTTGATTACATCACGAAGCCATTCCAGATGGACGAATTACTGCTGATCGTTGAGCGGGTCGGTGGCATGATCGCGCTGCGTCGGGAGAATCAGGATCTCAAACATCAGCTCGAGGACAAGTTCTGCTTCAATGGCATTTTAGGGGCGAACAGTCAGATGCGCGGTGTACTGGACAAGATCAAGCTCGTGGCTGAGACCGATTCCACCGTCCTGATCGTGGGGGAGAGTGGAACAGGCAAGGAACTTGTCGCCAACGCGCTGCATCAGAACAGCCCACGGAAAGGGTATCCGCTGATCAAAGTCAGTTGCGCCGCGTTGCCGGAGACGCTGCTGGAAGCGGAACTCTTCGGCCACGAGAAAGGGGCCTTTACGGGCGCGTTGCGCCAGCGACGGGGGCGATTCGAAATGGCGAATCGAGGGACCTTGTTCCTTGACGAAATCGGCGAAATCTCGCCCGTAGTACAGGTGAAACTTTTGCGCGCCCTGCAGGAACGTACCTTCGAACGGGTCGGGAGCAATGAGTCGATCGAAACGGATGTGCGACTTGTGTGCGCCACACAGAAAGACCTACGCAAAGAGGTGGCGCAGGGTCGGTTCCGCGAAGACCTCTTTTACCGGCTCAACGTCGTGCCGATCATCGTTCCCCCGCTCAGACAACGGCAAGAAGATATTCTGGTCATCGCCGAGTACGTCCTCGAAACATGTTCGCTGAAACTGAACAAACAACTGCCTGGGTTTTCCCAGCAGGCGCGGGAATTGTTGCTCCGCTATTCCTATCCGGGAAATGTGCGAGAGTTGGAAAATATGGTTGAGCGGGCCGTGGCGCTTGGACGGGACAGAACGACGGTGCAGCCGGCTGACCTCTGTGGATTTCAATCCTGCCCATATCTGGGGGGTGCTCCACAGGAATCTTGCGGCTTCTGCGGTGAAGGTTTGACCGGAGGGAAGAAGAAGAAGGATATGTCCCTCACCTCACTTGCCACTGCGCGAGAAGGCTTCGAAAAGGACTATATCGTTTCCGTGTTGGAGCGCGTGGATGGGAGTCGAACGACAGCATCGAAACTTTTAGGGTTGTCCAGAAAGGCGCTCTGGGAAAAGTGTAAACGCTACGGCATTCCTTCAGCGCATCGCGAGGTCGAAGAAACGGAAAGCTGACGATGTCTGAGCTGTCCACACCTGTGCGTTTGGCGATGAGTGTACCGGGCGGACGCTGCCACTAATGGCAAGGAGGGAGATCCGATGAAACGACTAGGAATGATGTGGTGCCTGTGCCTGATGGCTGTGCTACCAGGATGTGTGGGCGGAGGAGAAAAGGCAGAAATCAAGGAAGACCGGCTGACCGTGGGGACAGTGCAGGGTGAGGTCAAAGTCGGCATGCCGGCCTCTCGAGTCGCTGAACTGCTAGGCAGCCCCAACATCGTCACGACCGATGAGAAACGACGAGAAGTCTGGATCTACGATAAGGTATCCAGCGATCGAGTCGATACGGCGAGCTCATCATTTGCCGGGATCATCATCCTTGGTGCGGCGTCACGGAATAGCTCCAGTTCTCAGCGCCAACGCACGCTGACCATCATTATCAAGTACGACGAAGATAAAATGGTCCGAGACTTCGCCTATAACGCCACACAGTTTTAATAGGATGCGGAAGAAATCCGCCAGCGGCGTTATCGCTTCGCTCAGAGGCTCAACGTACGGCTTGAGCAAACGCCTGTTTAGACAGGCGATAGGTGGACGGGTGAAAACAGTCTACGCGTCGCTTCTTCGCTCGCTGCGGCCTTGTTCGCGGAACGGCGCGTCTTGGCGCGCCGAGGTTGGGCGGGTGAGAAGTCTGGCCTTTTTGTCGTGCCCTGCATGGCGATTCAACGCTGTCTCGCACCTCGATATTCATGACGGATTCCGTAGTGAGCATAAGTTTTTCCGCAGCCTGTTAGGGAGCATCGGTGGAATGATGCCACGATGGAGTGTCGCGGCAGGTGCGATTGTGATGGCGATGGGGTTGATGGGCTGTGTCGCCCAGACGCACCCGCAGGACCTCTTTCAGCTGCAGGAAGAGAGCCTGCGGAACAGGGCGATGCAAACCCGTGTGTTTGAGACCAAAGATGAAGCCGAACTCCTCTCTGCCTCGGCAGCGGTGCTCCAAGATTTGGGGTTTCAGATTGAAGAGAGTGTGCGCGAGGTGGGATTTTTGCGTGCGGCGAAGGAGCGGAGCGCCAGGGAATATGGGCAGGATATCAGCCGCTTTGGGATCTTTGTCCTGAGCACCGGATTGATCTTCGTTCAGCAACCTCCAATCATTATTGCCGTCGATCTGCATCAAAAAATCGCTGCGACGTTGGTGACTCGTCCCATCAATGCCGACGCCACGCGGCAGGAAGTCCGGGTGGTCTTTTACCGGGTCGTCTGGAAGGGGGACGGATCGGCAGGGAATCAGTCGATTGCACCGGGAGAACAGCGGATGGAAATGTTACGCGATCCGGTCATGTACCAGACCTTTTTTGCAAAACTGTCCAAGGCGGTGTTTCTCGAACCGTTTGCACTCTAAGTATGAGGTCATGATGCGCCACCGTGTCGTTGAGACTCTCATTGCGTGGGTTGTCGTTGCCATAACATTTGGCTGTACCCCTCCACAGCCTACTCCGGACTTGCTTGCGCCGACCGACGCACAGATGAAGATTCGGAGCATCCAAACTCATTCGTTTGATGTGAAGGATCGACAGACGGCGATGCGTGGTGTGATTGCCGCATTGCAGGATCTTGGCTTCATTATCGAACGGGCGAATGAGTCGCTGGGGCTGATCACGGCCGCACGTTTTGCCGAGCCGAACTTTTATGACATTGTGGGGATCAGTGTGACGATCCGTTCTGAAACCGATGGGCGAACGACGATCCGTGCGAATGCCATCTATAATAATAAGCCGATTGAAGATCCCAAGGTCTACCAGAATTTCTTCGCCACACTGGAACGATCACTGTTCGTTGTCAAGCAATGAGTCGAGCGGGTATGGCCGCCATGAAACGAGATCGAGACAGCTCCTTGACGTCGAGCGGTAGGCGCCGAGTGCAGCTTGCAATCAGTGGTCTGTTCTGTCTCCTCTTGCAAGGCTGCCCGATGCCCTATGAATTGCGACATCACAATCAATGGGACTCGCGCGATCAAATCTGGCTCTCCGATGAAAGTCAGGTCAAAATTCGATCCGCCCAGTCGCGGGTGTTCGATACCACCGACCGACAACGGATGCTGAGCGTCATCCTGGCCACTCTGCAAGACCTGGATTTCAAGGTAGAGGTCCTCGACGAAGAACTGGGAATCGTGTCCGGACGGAAATATGTCGAGACCGAGCAGGTCTATGGTGGAGATGTGAGCTATGTGTGGTATCAACCTGATGCACTCTTGGTGCTCAACCGCAATTACCGAACATGGGGCCCGTTCTATAACCGGAGCAATTTAGTTCGTGTTACGGTGACGGTCCGTAAGCGGAACGAGACTCAACTGGTCGTACGCGCGAGCGCACAGTTTTACCTTCGCGCCGTGGAGGAGCCGGATCTTTATCAACAGTTCTTCCGTACGGTGGAACAAGCGCTTTTTCTCCAAGGACAATCAGTCGAGTGAAAGTGACGATCGCGGCCCCTTCTGCTCCCGTGCATCCGTACCTACACGGACGGTATGATGAGCATAGTGTGGGAGCGACCATCGTGTAGGACAACGTCAAGAGGAGCAAACCCATGAATCTACGACTGAGAGTGATCAATGTGTTGGTGGGGGTTCTTCTCTTCGCCGGGCCGGCGTGTGCCGCTGAGCCGGCTGAAGTGGAAAAGTTTGTCAATGCGCGCATTGAGATCGGTGAGATGATGACGAACTATTTCAAAGGGGGCGCAAGTTATGGTGAGGGACAGCGTCCGTCACAGGAACGCATGCAACAGATGGGAGCGGATATCAATGCCAAGCTCACGGCGCTCCTGGCGAAGCACGATCTGACGCTTGAAGAATATCGCAAGCGTAGTCCTGAAGTGTTTGCGGATGATGCGGCGGTCAAGCACTATCTCGGCGAACATCCGGATCTCAAACAACGTTATGATGCCCTCCCACTCGATCGCATGGGGCGTGGGGGGAGTACCGGGCGGGGCTACTAGGTTAGTCCGACTAGGATGACCTCCAAAGTACGGATCGCTCACGGTCCTGGTGGAGGTTCCTCCTCATAGTTGCTTCCGGATAGAAGGTTATTAGCCTATGGAATATACACATCTTGGCCGGTCAGGGGTGAAAGTCAGTCGGCTCTGCCTCGGCACGATGAATTTCGGGCCGCAGACGAGTGAACAGGACAGCTTCGCCATAATGGATCGAGCGTTAGATCTCGGGATCAACTTTTTCGATACAGCCAACGTGTATGGGTGGAAACTCGGCGAAGGGTGGACAGAGCAGATCGTCGGTCGGTGGTTTGCGCAGGGTGGAGGCCGTCGAGAGAAGGTGGTGCTGGCCACCAAAGTATTCGGCCGTATGGGGGAGTGGCCCAATCAGTCTCGCCTTTCGGCCCGCCATATCAAGCAAGCCTGCGAAGAGAGTCTGCGTCGGCTTCAAACAGACTGGATCGATCTGTATCAGATGCATCATGTCGATCGCGGAACACCATGGGAAGAAGTTTGGCAAGCGATGGAGCAGTTAGTCAGAGAAGGCAAGGTGGTCTATGTGGGCAGCAGCAACTTTGCCGGGTGGCATTTGGCTCAGGCTCAGGAGGCCGCGCGCAGCCGCCATTTCTTTGGACTTGTCTCGGAGCAGAGTCTCTATAATCTCAACGAACGTACGATCGAGCTGGAAGTTATTCCTGCTTGTGAAGCCTATGGCATTGGTCTGATCCCGTGGAGTCCGCTTGGGCGTGGGCTCTTGGCCGGGGTCCTGCAATCCGCAGGTAGTGGGCGTCGAGCCGACGAGGACCTACAAAAAGAGGTGGTCAAGTCTCGTTCAAAACTGGAAGCCTACGAGGCGTTGTGTGGGAAGATTGGCGAACGACCGGCTGATGTCGCACTGGCCTGGCTGCTGCATCAGAAGGCTGTGACGTCGCCGATCATTGGTCCTCGCACGATGGAACAGCTGGAAGGAGCTATGCGAGCGCTCAGCCTTGCTCTGGACCAGGACACCTTGAAACAACTGGATGAGATTTTCCCAGGCCCGGGTGGCGCCGCACCGGAAGCCTACGCGTGGTAACGGTGGATCAATGGAAGTCATGTCGTAGATGAGGTGAGAGATTTCGCAGGTCGCAGGGCTGTCAGTGCGGGACAGCGTCTGCAGCCTGGCCGCTGTCGGTTTCCTTAGATGGCTGAGGATACAGTTGCGCGAGTCGTTCGATGAGGGGTTTGGCTTCAGGTGTGCTGGTACGTGTTGGCTCGCTGGGTGCATGTTCCCAGGCCAAGATTTGAATCCCTGCCTCCATGAACGCCACGCGTATAGTCTCTGCCATCGCCTCGACGGTGAGCTCAGTCCAGGGGCTGAGGTCCAGGACCCGTTCCTCCGGTCTGCCGGGCGGAGGGTTTTCATGAATGAGCGTCCAGCACCGGTTGAAAATCGTGGCACGGAGGACATAGGGAATATTGATTGCGGTGAGACGAGACGTGCAGAGTGCCGTCACGAAGAGGACGAACTGTAGATTTGGCATCTCGGGGCGATGAATGTCGAGTGTTTGCATTATTGAGGGCCTCCCACCAAAGACGTCGGAAGGATCTTGAACGATACCGACGCCTCGGTCACGGACGGTTGAGCCTTACACGTCGGCGTACACATCGGCGTAGATGTCGAAGAACGCGTCGATGCTGTCGAGGAGCTGCGCCTTGATTTCATCCGCCGTGCCGTTCATCACGTGCAGTGTCATGTTGCCGACCGAGCCATCCGGCAGGAGAATGGGCACACGCGGGTGGGTGAGCTCGCTTGCTGTGCCTTGATCTAGCCGTAAGCCATAGCTCAGTGCATAGCGGGGCTTCGTACTGATATCAGTTGGTTGCATGTCCGTCATGATTCCCCTCCTGTTTGATCGTCGACAGGGTGTATCGGCCGACGGGTGGAAGATTCGAGCGGGTCGTATGGGCCATTTCTTGAATCTTCCACCCATGTGATTACACCGTCGTGACTGCCGCCACCGGCTTCTGGATGAACTCCTTGTAGCCATAGCGCTCGGCCAGATAGGCCTTGGCGTCCTCGCTGACGTACTCGGCAAACTTGTACCGGTCATCCTCGACGGTCTTGGCGTCTGCCATCACCTGGTCGGTCGGGATCGCGTACTCGATATTGCAGGACGTATAGGCCTGGATGTAAGTCGGACCGACTTCGCGAGCAATCAGCACGGCCTTCTTGATGCAGCTTTCCACCCGACGCGGGTTATTCGGCACGACGGTGGCGATGTAGGCGCAGCCGGCGATCTTCGCCATGGCGACCATGTCCATTTTCTCGAACTTCTTGCCGAGCGGGGCCATCTTGAGCACCGCCCCTCTGGTCGTCATACCGCTTTCTTGTCCGCCCGTATTCCCGTAGACCTCATTGTCCAGCATGATCGTCGTGAATCGCTCCTTCCGGAACCAGGAATGGAGAACTTGCTGGAATCCGATGTCGGCGGTGCCGCCGTCACCGGCCATCACGACGACGTCCTTGGGTTTGTCGCCGAAACGAATCCGCAATCCGCGTGACAGTCCACTGGCGACCCCGTTTTGGTCACCATAGTTGCCGTACACGAATGGAATCGCCGCCTGCGAAATCGCCAGCCGACCGCAGCCTGCTGTCCCGACGGTAATCGTGTCTTCGGGATTTGGGAATGCGATGATCGCAAGCCGGATGAACAGGGTCATCGCACAGCCGGCGCACATGGGGTGCTCTTCAAGGATTTCTTTGAAACTCCCCATCTGCGACACGGTCGTTTTCTTCCCAAAAGGCCCGTGCGCCACCATATCCCGATATTCTTTCGGCATGAAGGATTCGAATCCTGGGGTGAATTTTACATAATCAAGACTCATCGGATACCTCGCTTTTTCTGTAATCCGCAAATGCGGTGTGTGGGTACATCTCGTCCGCAGCCAACTGCTGTGCCCTCGTTCTGTCCGTGTGTCCGGTTCATCCGCCACGTCCCGCTAGCACACCGGATCGTATGCCGATCGCCTTCTTGACTTCTTCTACGATCACCTCCGGTGGCAAGGTCATGCCGCCGCAGACGCGCGGTCCGGCGACGACTCGCTTGCTGTTTGGGATCGTGGCTTTGATTTCTTTGGCCAGCCATCCAATGACATTGAACTCGGGCACGATGATATGCGAGGCATGTTTGGTCGCCTCGAGCAGTTCTTCCTCCGGCCATGGGCGCAGAGTCTTGATTTTCACCAGCCCGACGCGAATGCCTTCATCGGCCAGCAGGCGGATGGCTTCCCGTCCTTGGGAGACGGCGGTTCCTGAGGAGACGATGAGGATGTCGGCATCGACGTCCTCTGTCTCGATCAAGCCATTCAGCCACGCGATGGTGTGCTTGCGCGAGCGTTCTGCGGCGGCCCAGACTTCCTGCTGCCAGCTCGCGTGCGTAGCGTAGCTGATGTAGTTGCTCTTCATCACAAAGGGATCGCGCATCATCCGAACCGGGGGACATTCCATATCCATGCAGGGAACGGGTGAACGATAGGGATCATAGGGCGGCAGGCACATGTCGACAGGCGTTAAGTCGACGACGTCTTTCGTATGAGTCACGAAGAAGCCGTCGCAACAGAGGGCCAAGGGTAAATGGACGTCCGGCTCTTCCGACACCATGTAGCCCTTCAGAATCCAGTCGTAAAAATCCTGCGCGGTTTCCGCATGCCAGACGAGCATGCCCGTATTCATGAGGTAGGCGATCTCGATCGTGTCCGGTTGGATCGACAAGGGGGAATTGATGCCCCGACAGGTGACGATACATTGGATCGGCAATCGGGATCCGGCCCACATCGGAAAGTTTTCCATGGCCCGCATCGTGCCTGGTCCGGCGGTCGTCGTGAAGACACGGGCTCCGCCGAAGGCGGCGCCGGCGCACTGCGACATGACTGCAAATTCGCTCTCCCCACGGAAATAATCGCCGATATAGCCCTCGGCAAAGAGCTCGCCGCACAGGGCGGCTGCCTCGCTCTGAGGTGTGATGGGATAGGCCACCATCACATCGACGTTCGCGCGCCTGACGGCTTCCTTAATGACTTCGCTGCCGGTAAAAAACGACGGGGTGCGAGGCGCGTCGTTCATCATCACGCGTGGATCGGTGATGACTTGCCCCTTCTTATTCGTGGTTCCAATGATGGCTGTGCTGTCCATGGCTAGTCCCTTTCTATCGAACGGCGGTGGCCGGCGATCCAGCGCACCCTGTGATGACGTTATGCGCTATGCGCTGAATGAACTGCCGCACCCACAGGTCGTTTTGGCTTGTGGGTTCTTGATCTCAAAGCCGGAGCCTTGCACCGTGTCGCGAAAATCAACTTCGCAGCCGGCCAGTAACGGGGCGCTCTGGGAGTCCATGATGACCTTGACGTCACCTTTCTCGATGACGGTGTCGTCTTCGCTCATGACGGACTCGAAGGCCATCCCGTACTGATAGCCATGGCACCCACCGCCCTTCACGTAGACGCGCAGGCCGACCGTGTCTTTCTCTTCCTGCATGAGTTCCCGGATCTTGCCCTCTGCCGTCGGTGTGATCGTAATCATGGCGTTGCTCCTTATATCTGCGTTGACTGATGTGATCGATAGACCTCAGCTCCACTCCCGTGCGGAGGCACCTCTGCCACCCCAAGCGACGATGGTGCTTGGATAGAAGACGTCTACAGAGGTATTTCGAGGAATATGCGGCGCAAAAGCGGCGGAGACCAGGGAATCGGTCGCGCAAGACATGGGAGGGAGAGAATGTGACGCGCGAGGATGGGAGGGTCGGCGTGGCTCAATACACCATAACATCACCCTGGGCGCATTAGGCATGAGAGTCAAGCGCTATTAAGGGGAAGGGAGCGAAGAAGAGAATGGTGCTGGTGACAGTTATATACTGCCGTTGCAACGTACCAGTATCGTTGGACTATTCAGGCTTGCATGAGGTGTAAAAGCGTATGATCTGATGTTCGGCATCGGATTGGATCGAGAGTTTTGGTTGAGAAACGGCAAGATTGACCGTCCGCTTGCTGGACGGATTAGCTGTCATTGGGGAACCTGCAGTACCTCGGCGAACTGTGGTTTGTACAGGAGCACCCGCTCGAACGGCGAGCTACCGAGCACTTCGCCAGGCGGCCAGTGAAGGTCTTGGTCCTGAGCCGAGTCCATGAAGTCGACCACAAGCAATAGCCAGTACGCGTCGCACGGCTGGTATGCGGAAAGCTTTTTGGTCTTGTCGCTGATGAGCTCGCGAAGACGCCCAAGCGACAAACAAGGAACGCTGTGGCACTGTACCGAGCGCCACTTGGCGTCCGGGTACTCCTTCCGGTTGTGGTAGACGAAACGCAGCTCCGGCACTTGTGCAAACAGGGTTGGGTTGACTTGACCACTCGGAGAGTGATCAACCTCCGTCGCGATGGCAGTAAGCGACCGTGCGAGGGGTTCAATGTCGCGGATTGGGTATTTAGGATCGAAATCAACGGAGAGTTCGATGTGCCTCCCGCCTGACTCGTGGTGTAGCGCCTGCGCTCGTTCGAGGACCTGCAGCCTGCGCACACGTTGAACCTGTTCACTCGCGGGATCGGCGCCACTGTCGACGTACAGATTGGCGATTTCGATTCCGATCGCGCGTTCCCCGCGCACGATTACATCCGGCTTGTCGGTGAACACGACGGCTCCCGCGGGCATGTCATAGTGTGACGCGAACAGCTTGAAGTAGCACCGCTCGATCGTCTGGTTGGTCGGGCGGCTCATTTGTGACGGCTAACGTGGGAGTGAGCGGCCTGCGCGGCTTTTTTTGCGCAGGTATGCTCAACTGTAGTGTTATGCATTGCGTATGCTCGAAAGGTTGTCGCCAATTTCATGAATAGCAGCTCGTAATACTTGCAGGCAAATCTTCGCCGTATGTTCTCGTGGAGAAAAGCCAGAACTCATCTGCTCAAACGGATGTATGTAGTTTCGGAAGTCTCTAAGTGAGTGACTGAATTTGTGTGTGTCCTGCTGTATCAGGCCCAACTCCTTGGCAACATCAATGAAACCGCTAAGGCTCCACTCATGAAAGGGCTTTACTTTCGAACTGCTATATTTCGGCGATGACTTGGCGGAATTGAATTGCCTTGTGTGTCGAATAGCCAAACCAAGGAGGATGCCTTCCAGTGCGCTTCCTGCCAGAAGTATTACCGCCAGCGGCGAGCCAGAGCTGAAGCACTTTTCAATTTCCTTAATCCTGTACTGAAGCACATCGGTGATCGCGTTTTCTAGCTGTAACGCCGTTAGATCAACGTTCGTGAACTCGCGACTCAGAAACTCATTCTCGGAATCCTTCGGCTCCCCGGATTCAATTTCAACCTTTTCGAGTTTCTGAAAACCAATGTCTGCTTCTTGTCGAACAAACTTCTATTTGTCGAATGCAAGATACTGGTTAAACTCTTTGATTAAGAGATCTAGCTCTTGAATTCGCCCGACGAAATTGACGGGAGCAAAAGTGTTTCTGATGCACTGATCCAGGGCGGGCGTTCCATTGATTTTTGCCAAGCGCTCGTCAGTGAAGAACCAGCAAGATGGAAAACCTTGTCCGTATGAGTCACTGAACCCTAGATCATTGAAGAATTGAACTAACTTTGGGCCAGAGCGATATTCTGATTTTTCATTGATCATTTCTCGAAGACATTCGAGCGTCTTTTTGCAGAGGATCATCGGTTAATGGCTCGCAACTGACAATGCATAAAAATGTTTAGGCGGATCCATATATGAACCGGATCTGCCATTTTCTATCCGCGTAACACACCTTCAATGATCGTGAACAATATCCCATCATCGACGGTGGTGCAATGCGTTACTACCCATCAAGCATGTATCACAGGTTCATATGCGGATCGGCGTAAGCCCCCCTTGAGAAGGTTCAGATCCCTAGCCCACTGCACACGCCTGCCAGTCTTCCTTGGACGTTCTTGGGTTGGACTAGACCTGGCTAGCCTCTCATAGGTGGGAAAAGGCTTATATTTCGCATGTAATATATATTGCTTGACTCCGGTACCCATTGCGCCCAGGGTGATGGACAGGTGTGAAGCCCCGCTGGCTGTCCTATCCCTCGCGCTTCCTGACCATTCCCAGCGTGACCGATTCCCCAGTCTCCGCCGTTGTTACACCAGAGTTACCGTCGCTGCCCTCTCACCTGAAAACGCGGGGTTCGTTGTGTCGTCGAGAGGGGCGGGAGGCTCTCACCTTCGCACCAAGGAGTCCACGATGAAGCAGGTGCAATTCAGGCGATCATGCCGCGAATCAAACCTAAGGGAGGGACGGACATGAGAAAAATGATCATCAACAAGAGCTATGATGCATTTAGCGTGAGCCATAAGGCGTTTATCCGATTGCGTGAGTTGGGGCAGCAGGAGGCTCTGCAGGAGACCGATCGGGGTGCGTATTGGCCTGCGTCAGCCACACCGCGGGAACCGAGTCTGAATCAGTGCGGGAAGCTCATTCCACGAGACGATGACAAGCTGGTTCGTGTGGTTGAAGAGCTTCGGGAAACAGCCAATGGGCATGCCGCCGAACTCAAGATCGTCTCAATCCCTGACGACGTGCAGTGGGTGATTACCAAGACAGACGGCCACGAGCAGGTACGCGAAGTGCACCGCACGTGGGAATGAAGAGGCGATGACGGTCAACGCGAAACAGGATCGGGAGGACGGGCTCGTTTGAGATGGTGAGACGACTGATGCGCATTTGTATCTTCCCATAAGCGTTCTTGGCTCGATCAAAAGGCATAGACATGGTTAGCATCCTCATAACGTTCGCGTTCATGGCACTCATGCTCCTGGTCGTTGGTTTCATCTCTTACGCGAATAGCGAGTGACCAGCTGCCGCACAGTGGATCGGGAAATTCCCGTTTCGTGCCTCAGCCCGGGCTCTCGTGAAGTATCGACACCTGCAGACGCGATGTGCGTCCTGACTCCCTGGTAGCGGTCGGTCATGTACTTCTGCTTTGGGTCGAGGCCGTGTGAAAACTCTTACGCAGTTCAATTTTGCATGATTTCAGGGGTCCTCAGACCATTACCCGGCTCGAAATAATCGAATACAGGTCATTCTGAGAGGTCGATTTTCTTTGACGCCAATTCCTTTCCCGTTTTCACACAGCCTCGGTCGAATTCCGACAGTCGCAGAACGGCCACGAGCGGAAGTTTGGCGCCGAGATCACACCGCCGCAAAGCGGTCCTCAGCCCTGCGCGTTAACGCAGAGCTAAGCGGGCGAGCAACAGCAAGCGAAGCGCCGCTGTTGAACGCTCCGCTTGAGCGCCGGGTTGGGCTGTTGAACGAAACCATGGCCGCGAGCATATCGCGAACCTGACGATCGGGCACTTGTTTCCTTGCGCCACGAGCGCGTGCGACCCCGGAGCACGGCTTGCGTCACGCGACCGATGAACGAAGCGCAGGCTCGGGCCCACAAAAGTAGAGCGACGATAGGAGCGACACTTTTGTGGGTCGCAGTTGATGCAGATGTTAGGCTTGTGGTGGGCTACGCTTCGCTTGTGCCCACCGTGCCAACATGCTGCACCGCAACACATTCACGGTCCCTGACTGCATGCGAGGGGCATTTGGTCCATGTCGGACGTGTGATTAGGGAAACACGCCGCTCACCTCATAAGTCCAGACCTTGAAGCTCGTCAGCGTATTGGGGCCGAACGTGTTGCTGATCGCGACA
>Ga0224505_10000116_pt1 | contig 61834 bp, 62 predicted proteins | sample SF_Jan12_sed_USG_FD_169102 | JGI IMG/M metagenome (GOLD analysis project Ga0224505, IMG submission 169102) | Sediment microbial communities from San Francisco Bay, California, United States - SF_Jan12_sed_USGS_4_1 | ecosystem: Environmental > Aquatic > Marine > Sediment | place: USA: California...
CCGCCGATAGCCCGGAGGGTGGCAAACTCTCGGCGCCGTTCCAGCACAGAAGTAATGAGCGTGTTCACAATCCCCAACATAGCAATGACGACGGCGATGGCCTCTAAGACATAGGTCAGGAGAAAGGTCCGATCGAAGATCTCGAGGATTTCTTTCCGCAGTTCTGTGTTACTGATGACGAGTGGCGGCAGTCCTCCCTTGGTCGCGACACTCAACTGTTCGGTAATCCTGGCTCGCACACGATCCAGACTGGCTCGCTCGCGCAAATACACAGGGAAGACGGTCACCAACTCATCGTGCCACAGCGACTGATAGAGGGCTCGATCCATCAGGAGCTTGCCCCCGTCCGTTGAATAGTCATAAAACACTGCCACGATAGGAAACTGCCTCACCCCACTCGGCGTCATGATCTCAAGGATAGATCCCTCCTGCACACTCAAGCGATCGGCCAACACTTCAGAAACCAGCAGGCCACCGATCTCGGCCGCTCGATTGAGGTGTTCCGACGAATCACCGCTTCGAACCAGATACTGGCTCCACTGGGCATGTAAGCGCAGATCGCGAGAGACGACCGCCACGCGTTGGCCGTTCACCGTGATCCGTACATCACGGTAGGTATCGACTGCCGCCACTTCAGGAATTGAGGAGAGCATGCTCATCCAGGACTGCGGCAGGCTCCGTCCGACTGTCCCGATCTCTGTGCCGCGCAACCAGAGTGACGGCGCCACAACCACATCAGCCAGCACCGTATCGGCGACCCAGACTTCCACGGTATGCCGAAAGCTGCGAACCATGACCAAGACCCCGATCATGATCGCCAGCCCTACCATGAAGGCCGACACGGTGACGCCATTTCGACCAGGGTTTCTGGATGCATGGTCCACCGCGATCGTTCTCATGACTCCAGGCAACCCGGCTGTTGGTCTAATCAAACGCCTGTGACCGCCCCCCCTCGTGACGCACAGCGGTGCCACACAAGCCAGTCCAGCTAAGAGACAGAGCGTGGCCATGTAGCCCAAGACCGGCACCCCCTGAATAGACCCAGGCCAACTGAGGAGTCCTGCCACACCGAGCAGTGCGCATCCCATGACAGCGAGGCGGCCCACTCGCAACTGCTGACTCGCTTCATAATCTCCAGGAGCAAGGGCACGAACAGTCGCCGTCCCGCTGGCATCCACACTGGGACCGATGGCACCGATCATGGAGACCGCACAACCGATAAGGACGCCTTCCAGACCCATCGTGAACCATGGCCCCGTCCAAAAGGCTTCCCCTCCACCGGCACTCACCGGAACGTAGAGATCTGAGATCGTTCGACTCAACAGCGCGACCAGCTGTTGCGCCAACACCATTCCCGCCACGCTTCCGACCAGACCTCCCACGACGCCGAACAGCCCAGCCTCGATGAGAAACAAAAGGGCCACCTGCCCCGGGGTCATTCCAACGGCGCGATAAATGCCGATCTCCCGTCGCCTCTGGGCAACAGCAAAGGCCATGGTGTTGTAGATCAAGAACATCCCGACCAACAGGCCGACCCAACTGAGCACCGTGAGATTCAAACGGAAGGCGCGGATCATCTGTTCAACCTGACTCGTCCGGTTCACCGGCCGTTCCACCGTCACGTGTGGAGGCAAAACCGTTCGTACCTTCTCGGCAACCTCATCAACAGACACACTTGGGGCTGTCACAAGGTCAATCCGATCAACCAGACCGGCCATACCAAAGGTCACCTGAGCGGCGGCGATATCCATGACCGCCAGACGTTCCCAGGACGTACCTCGATCAGATTCACTATGGAGAATTCCGGCAACTCGGCAGCGACAGCTGCCGGTCCCGATGAGAAGATGGATCTCGTCCCCGACCGACACATTCCAGTCGGTCGCCAGCTTTTTCCCAACAAACACGGAATGTGGGTGGATCATATCGATCATCTGGCGTTCCGTCGCCGGCTGGTTGACACGAAACCCTCTCGCATTGAATTCAGCCAAGAGATCCAGGCCAAGCACTTGTACGGCCTGGCCAGGCTGATCTCCTTTCATCTGAACAGCTGTTTGAAGAATTACCGGAGAGACCGAGGTCACGTCGGGCACAGTACGTAGACGCATGATGAGTTGCTCATCAAGTCCCGACTCACCTCCTGCCACTTCCAAGGTGGTCGGACCAGCCACAGTCAGTACCGCTTGCTCAAATGAACTCAGCACATCCACATTCGCCGTACGCACGGCTACGGAGGCCGAGACCCCAAGCGCGACGCCGACAATCGTCAGCATCGTCCGCAAGGGCCATTGGCGTAGGTGCGAGATAAGGATCAGGACAACGACTTTAGTGAAGGACAGCATGAAGGTAGAAGCAAGAAGAGGGACAGCGGAGGACACACACCCGAGACTGGCCAGCCGAAGCCGGCAGCCCTGACGTATTGCTGCAAACTTTTTGACTTTCGTTTACATGATGAAAATCGTTTGCTAGACTCACGCGTACTTACACAGAGAAGGAGCACCAATGGCCAGACACTCTACCACAGCGAAAAAAACAGCGGCGACAAAATATCTCTCGCGAACCGTCCGCCACGCCAAGGCCTCGGTGTCCATCACACCCAGGCAGCGTGAAATCCTGCGACTCGTCGCGCTTGGCCATACCAACCGCGAAATCGCCGGGTCGTTAGGGATCAGCGTCAGGACGGTTGAGGTTCATCGCTTCAACTTGATGCGACGGCTGAACGTTCGAAACGTGGCCCAGCTGCTGCGCCAAGCCTTGCAACAAAATCTCTTGCCGCGCAATTTCGGCACCAAATGAACCTAGAGTTCCTTGAGGCGTCCGCGGCAATCCTGAATCGATCGATACCCTTTCCGGTGTAACACCGCCCCGAGTTCTGCCTCCAAACGCTGGAAGGCATCCAACCCCTCCTCCACGAGCACCGTCCCAACCTGAACCGCCGATGCCCCACAGAGAAAATGTTCAAACGCGTCACCGCCATCGATCACTCCACCTGTACCAATGATGGGCATCCTTTCCCCAAAGAACTTATAGAAGGCACGGACATTCGCCAAGGCTACGGGCTTGATCAGTCGTCCGCCGAGCCCACCGAATCCGCCTTTCGGCTTGATCACGACCGTTTCCCGCTCAGGATCAACCACCAATCCATTGCCGACTGAATTGATCAGATTCAGAAAGTCCACGCCACATCGCCCGAGCATCGTCCCCATGACCTGATGATGGGCTGGGTCAAAGTAGGGTGGCAGCTTGACTCCCATAGGAACCGTGATCTTCGGACGCACCTTCTTGAGAACCCGTTCAGAGGCATCCGGATCATACCCAATCTGAGGCTTCCCGGGGATATTGGGGCAAGATAGGTTCACCTCGATAAGATCAGGTTGGGCGACATTGATCAGTTCAGCAATTGTCGGGAAGTCGTCCTCAGTCAGTCCGGCGACACTGGCAATGACAGGCTTGCCGAATCGCTTCAGTTGCGGGATCAATTCGGCATACGCCCGATAGCCCAGATTGGGCAGCCCCATTGAATTGATGGAGCCCCCAGAAAATCCATAATACCGAGGTTCTGGATTTCCGTGACGCGCTTCAATCGTCATCGACTTTGTGACGATCGCCCCTGCGGCAGACCGTCCTAAGGCCTCCAGTTCTTCCCTTGTGACGCAGAGCGCACCAGCCGCATTCATAAAACAGCTGGGGAACGTCACTCCGGCGATTGTGGTAGAGAGGTTCATGATAGAAGGACCGATTGTGTCGAGGGAGTGGTGCGTGAAACCATCCTGCCGTCACGCATCGTCCAGGTATAATCAGCCGCCGAAGCCGCCTGTGCGCTATGAGTTACTAACAGCACTGTCTGCCCTCCGGACCGGGCAAGCCCCTGAATCAGCGCCATGATCTCCGCACCTTGATGCGAATCGACATTGCCGGTCGGTTCATCCGCCAACAAAAGCCGTGGTCGATGCGCTAATGCCCGTGCAATCGCAACCCGTTGCTGTTCTCCACCTGAGAGTTCACCTGGACGATGGCGGCGTCGATGGCTCATGCCGACCTGATGCAATAGATCGTCGACCCGTGCTGCAATATCACGGCCCTGTTCTCCCCGCAACATCAACGGCAGTGCGATGTTCTCTTCAGCCGTCAAGCCATGAACAAGATGGAAGGCCTGAAAGACGATTCCGATGGTTTCACGCCGCATCGTCGTCCAGTCCTGACTGTTGAGCGTGCTCGTGGACCGTCCATCAATCACGATTTCCCCTGAAGTCGGGTGATCCAACCCAGCCACAAGATTGAGGAGGGTGCTTTTCCCACACCCGCTAGGGCCGACAAAGGCACAGAATTCTCCCCGCCGAACCTCCAGATCCACCTCGTGCAAGGCCGTCACCATGGCATCGCCACGGGAGTATGTCTTGGAAAGCTGCCTGATCGTGACCACCGACTCCGTAGACTCCTGAAAGACCTCGTACTGGATCCCGTAAAGTGCGTACTCCTATAGCACAACCCTCCGGAACAGGACAACCTTGACAGAGGCCGCCGCTTCGCCATAATGAAACGAGCCCAAGGATTCAACTCTATCTGCTATGGCCGCTTTTCCTCCGGTTCCAGCGCTTCTACGCCGTGCCACACGGTTTTTCTTCCCTATTCAATGTGTGGTCTGTGGTTCCCCTTTGACAGATGACCTCGTTCCTCATTTTTGTACGAGCTGCTGGAGCACACTTCAGCCGATGCCTACCGCTCGATGTGCACGCTGTGATCGACCATTTGTGTCGCCGGCGGCCACCGCCTACAGCCCCCAGCATCGATGTTATGCCTGCGTTGAACATCCACCATCCTATACAAGAGCCTGGACGCTGTATCCCTATACCCCTCCGCTCCAAGATGCGATCCGCCTGTTGAAGTACCAGGGTAAAGTCTCCCTCGTGACACCCCTGGCCAACTTGATGCTCACCACACTTCCGCAGGTGGATGCCATCGACCTGGTCATCCCGGTCCCATTGCACCACGAACGGCTTTGCCAACGAGAGTTCAACCAGGCCCTGCTGCTCGCAGACCAGATCGGACGACATCTGAGCATTTCCGTTTCCTACACCAATCTGGTCCGTACCACGCCCACTCCACCGCAAACCACCCTCTCTCGTCGAAACCGGCTCAAAAATCTGCGCCACACGTTTGCAGTACAGCACCCTGCTGAGCTCATGAACAAACGTATCTTATTGATTGACGACGTCTTCACAACCGGCACAACTGTCAATGAATGTGCCAAGACCTTGCGCCGATCCGGTTCGGCCGACGTTTTCGTTCTCACCTTGGCACGAACCATCGACCAGAATTTGATCCCTGATCACACACAACCTGCAGCTCCCTATCCATTTTCAAATCCGTGAAAGGTGACCGTCATGCCCATCTATGAGTACCTGTGCCAAGACTGCAAGACACGCAATGCCATCTTGACCTTGAACCCTCATCGGCACGATCCAGTGCAATGCCGACACTGTGGAAGCTCGAAGATGAACCGTCTCCTCTCACGATTCTCCGCGCTGAAGTCAGAAGAGGCGAGGCTCGAGTCACTTGCCGATCCCGCCACCCTTGGCGGACTCGATGAGTCGGATCCCCGAAGCGTCGCCCGGCTCATGAAGAAAATGGGACAGGAGTTGGGTGAAGACGTCGGCGATGTCGAGGCCATGCTGGACGAACCGGGTAGAGATGACTCAACAGCCGACCACACCGAGGGCCTTTGATATGTCCCATCACATATTTTCGCTTGACTTTCTTACACCGCCCTCTAGAATGCCTTTATACTGGAGGCAGCATGCAGCCTGTGAGCTCTAGGAGGAGGTGGGCCAGTGGGCAAGACTCCCAAGAGCGAGCTGATGACGGCCAAGCAAACTTGTCGTTTCCTCAAGATTTCACAACAGACACTCTATCGGCATCTTCGGTGCCGGCAGATCCCTGCATTCAAGCTCGGCAACGAATGGCGATTCGTCCGTTCGGATCTCGAACAGTGGATCCGAGACGATCGAGCCAAACCTCCGGTCAATTCCTCGACTAGGGTATTATGATGTTTGCCGGTGAATATCTGTGCAAAGTGGATGAAAAAGGAAGGTTTATTGTCCCTTCTCCGATCCGCGAGCAGATTGAAGCCGAGGGCCAGGCTGTGATGTTCTTGAAAGGTCCAGAACAGTCTCTTTTGCTCTATTCCATGAAGGAATGGGAGAAGGTCCTGGACCGAACAAAGTCATCCCTGGATGAAGACCAAAGTCGGCTGTTCATGCACTTTGTCGTTTCGGAAGCCGGCTCATCGGACGTCGATAAGACCGGACGGATTTTAATCCCTGGTCGTTTGCGAAAACTGGTCCCGGTGGATGAGGACCAGGAGATCATACTGGTCGGCCTCTACCACCGCATGGAACTCTGGAACCCAAGTGACTGGCGTCGGTATATTGCCCGCACGGAAGACCGATACGAACAAAACATGGCGAAGATCACAAACCTCCTCTAGTCGCCCCTTATGCCATCACGCCAGCGACGGGGCATCGTCTTCTCTTCTCGCGCCTTCCTTGCAAAAACGAACCAACGCCGAGGGACGCCGTCTCGACTCCGGTTTCTTTCTTCCGTTTCCACGAAGGCCTCTGCCAGTTCTCTGAGGTCCATTCGGTCAAACACCAAGGCCACCGGCCACAGTCCATCCCACCCAGCGATGGTCACCGCAGACAGCCTGACGATGACATTGCCGGTTCCTCCCAGCATCAATCATCAATATGCCACAGTGAACGGACGCCGACTGCTCTCCTCCACGGGCCGTGCCTATAAAGCACAGGTTGGGCAGGAAGTGTGGGTGGTCTTGACTCAGTCACCCTCTGCACCGGCTTTTCGGGACCGCCTCCGGACCGGCCCACTCGCCCTCTCGATCCGATTCTTTTTTGCCACCTCATTGCGGCGAGATCTGGACGGAGGGCTCAAGATCGCCCAGGACGCAGTCTGTGAAGGTCTCGGCATCAATGACAATCGCATCACCGAAACCCATCTCTACAAGCATGTCGATAAGACCAACCCCCGGATTGAGGTCTCTCTTTCCTGCCTCCTACCCACACCGCACGAGTTCTAACAGCGAACGTCCTCATTCGCTCTGCTACAGTTCGGTTCACGTCCTACCGATAGGGTAAGAAGCCATCGACATCGGAGTTTTCCGGAAGTCACCTTTTTATGCCAACGACACGCATTCCCATCAGTGAACTCCAGATCGGAATGTATGTGGCAGCCTTGGATCTCCCCTGGTATCGCTCCCCGTTCCTTCGGCATTCCTTCAAAGTGGAAGGTCATCCACAAATTGAGAAGTTGGTCCGCGCCGGGGTGAAGATGGTCGAGATCGATCTTGACCGTGGGATCGCCCCTCGCTCACAGCAACAGCTGGCAGACCGACAACCGGTCGCGCTCCAGATGCCGGCGGCTCAGGACAAGAAACCAATCAAAACACTTGCCCAACTCAACGACGAATATGCCCAAGCCGCGCTGGCCAAGCAGCAGCTGACGCAGTCGGTTCAGTCTGTCTTTACAAAGATTGCCCGTACCGGAACGGTCAATCCTCAACAGGCGGCTGACGCGGTCCACGAGATCACGATTGTGACCAGAACGCTCACCCCTTCATCCATCTTCATGGCATTGAGCCAGAATCGACACGGTGATCCCATGCTCAGCCAGCATGCCCTCACCACCTGTACGTTGGCGCTGATCCTCGGACAAACATTTCAGTTCAACCCATTGGAGCTGCACGAACTGGCGACCGCCGCGCTCCTGCATGACATCGGACTACTGCAGATTGACCCCTCGCTCGTGCGCCAAGCCCACGCAGACCGACGTCTTTCCCCATCACAGCAGCTCGAGTTTGAGACCCATCCACGTGTCGGCGCGCGAACACTGCAACAAGCGGGTGGCATCGAAACGAACGTCCTCCATCTCATCGCCGACCATCACGCCTATCTCGATAACAGCGGCTATCCGAAAGAAACACGAGGAGAATGTACCTCGGACCGCACCAGAATCCTCATGATCGTCGATCGATATGATGAATTGTTGAGCGGATTTGGCGGGGCCAGACCGCTCCCCTCACACCGGACGTTTCAGCAGCTCTACCAAGAAGCTCGACAGAACAAGCTCGATCAACAGCTCTTGTCGACGTTTATTGGGTTAGTCGGCATTTATCCGGTGCATAGCCAGGTGCAGCTGAATACGAAGGAACGAGGCGTGGTGACGGCGCTGAATCAAGAGACGCTACATCAGCCAATCGTCACCATCACGCATCAGCCAGAAGGCACAACCTATCCGGATCCGTTCACCGTCAATCTGGCAGACCAACCCGACGGGCCACAGACTCGTGCCATTGAAGAGATCATCACTACTTAAAGTTGAAGAGCTGCACAGACGACAGACCAGCACATCTATTCGTAGCGCAGGGCCTCGATCGGATTCAGCCTGGCCGCTTTATTGGCAGGATAGAGTCCAAAGAACAGACCGACTACAAGAGAAAACCCGAACGCCGTTACAATTGTCTTTCCTGAGATGATGGTTGGCCACCCGGCGATGATAGACGTCAGCCTCGCGGCAGTCACTCCCAGAAACACGCCAATTCCTCCCCCAACCATACTGAGCACCATGGCCTCAATCAGAAATTGCATCATGATGTGAAGCCGCTTGGCACCGACTGCCATACGTATGCCGATCTCCCTCGTGCGTTCAGTGACCGACACGAGCAAGATATTCATAATGCCGATGCCTCCGACAAGGAGCGAGACGGATGCAATCGCGAGCAACATACCCGTTAATGTCTCACTGGCTCCCTCTTGAATTTTTGCAATATCAATTTGCGTGCGAATATTGAAATCATCCGGCCGATCTCCCTGTAACCGGTGGCGTGCTCTTAAAACTTCCCGGATCTGTTCGACCGCCTCAAACACATCTTCCGTCCGATCTGTCGAAACATGCACGCCACTGACGGACCCAAGGAAGGAGGCCCCTAACACCTTTCTTTCCGCGGTGGTGAAAGGAATAATCACCACATCATCTTGGTCACTACCAGACGGACTCTGCCCTTTTGGACTCAAGACACCGATGACTCGGATCGGAACATTTTTCAGACGAATGACCGATCCAACTGGTTCTTCTCCCGGCTCAAAAAGATTATCCACGACAGTCTGACCAATCAATGCGACGCTAGTAGCGGTATCCATATCCGTTTGCGTAAAGGGGCCTCCGCTGCTGTACGCCCAGTCTCTGATGGTCAGCACACTCGGCGAAGCCCCTATCACCGTTGTACTCCAATTCCGCCCCCCACTCATGACCTGCATTGAGCCCGCTTTTGACCAACCCGCCTCAGATATGACCGGAATCTTTTTTTTCAGGTCGATCGCATCAGCCACCGTTAAGGTAATCACGACCCCCTGCGATCCACGCACACCGCTGATTACCGAATAATTCGGCCAAATGAGGATACTATTCGCCCCCATGGAGGCAATTTGTTTCTGCACAGCCAGCTTTGCCCCCTCCCCAATACTCACCATGGCAATGACCGCACCGACTCCAATGATGATCCCCAACATCGTCAATCCGGCACGCAGGCGATTCCGCTGCAAAATTCGCAGCGCCGTCACGACTGTCAGCCACACAAACGTCGACATCGGCACCCTCCGCTAGCAGGTTGCGGAAAAACCATTTCGGCGAGGCATCTTTGCACAACAACGGACGATCGTGAGATCCCTCATAAGGGTGATCAGGATGCTCAAAATGGCCGTCCAGCAAGGCCGCAGTGAGTGAAGAGGCGAAGCGTACTCTCTTCTGTACGGTGAGCCTCTGAGCGATGCGAGAACGCCACTGGCGGACGTTTTCAGCATCCTGCTAGTGAACACGATCCTGCGTGGTACGGTCACTCAAGACTTGGCCGTCCTTGATCACAATTTCGCGTGCCGCGTGGGCGGCAATATCAACTTCATGCGTTACAAGAATCACCGTGATCCCTTCACGATTCAATCCTTCAAGGATCGCCATAATTTCATGACTCGACCCTGTGTCAAGATTTCCCGTCGGTTCGTCGGCGAGTAATAAAGATGGCGAGGTCACCAGTGCCCGAGCGATCGCCACCCGTTGTTGTTGACCACCTGACAATTGTGTGGGGGTATGATGCTCACGCCCCTTCAGTCCGACCCGTTCGAGTGCCGCAGAGGCAAGGGCTCGTTGTTCCTTTAGGGGCAACCCTCGGTACAGAAGCGGCAGTTGCGCGTTTTCTAGCGCGCTGGTTCGGGGAATAAGGTTAAAACTCTGAAAGACAAAACCGATCCTCTGATTCCGAATCTCTGCCAGCTGATCCGGTTGCAGCCGCTCCACCTCAACACCGCCTAACCGGTATCGTCCCTTGCTCGGCTGATCCAAGCAGCCAAGAATGTTCATCAGCGTCGACTTCCCTGAGCCACTTGCCCCCATAATAGCGACAAACTCACCTTCGTTGATCGTTACGCTGAGCCCCCGCAATGCCTGCACCTCAACATCGCCGACTCGATACACCTTCCAGAGGTCTTCGCAGACGATGAGGGGGACCATATCCCTACACAATCCTAATTATCTTGGAGAGAGGGTGGAAGAAGGAACGCCACTGGCGTGTGTCACTACCCCTTGCTTTGTCCATCGAGAACCGGCCCTCTTCTCCCTTTCATCTGGCATCCTAAAGGGACCTCAGCGATTGCGAGGACGTGGTGGGCTGCCAAACCCTGGAGGGAGCTCGTTACCCCTTCTCTCGCCTGACGACTGTTCAATCCCGGTGGCGATCAGATCTCCTTCCGCCAGCCCCTCAGACAGGATCTCCGTTGAAGAGCCGTCCGAGATACCGGTCTGAACGGGCAGCGCAACAAGGTCTCCATTCTCTACCTGCTTCCAGACTGTTTTTGCCAAGACGGTTCCCCCTTCGAGCGTGGATGGACGAGCAGGCTCTCCCTTATTCGCTCGTCCACCGATCTCTTGGGAACCCCCTTCACCTCTTGGGGGCATAAACCTGAGAGCGGCATTGGGAACTTTGAGGACGTGGTCTTTCTGCGCGACCACAATCGAGACATTCGCGGTCATGCCTGGCTTGAGCCGCAGGTCCGCGTTATCCACACTCACCACAACATTGTACGTCACAACATTCTGTACACTGATCGGTGCAAGACGTACCTGTTTGATCAGGCCTGTAAACGAGATCCCTGGATACGCATCGACAGTAAACACCGCTTCCTTCCCCTCCGACATCCCCCCGATATCCGATTCACTGACATTGGTGTCGACTTGCATCTTCGTCAAATCCAGCGCAATGAGAAACAGATTGGGCGTGGCAAAGCTGGACGCGACCGTCTGTCCCACCTCAATATTGCGAGCCACCACGATCCCATCGACAGGCGAACGAATCACCGTATATTTCAGTTCAAGATCCGCGGCATTCACCGCCGCCTCCGCCTGCCTAACCTGAGCCTCCGTGACCCGGAGCTGCGCCTCAGCACTCTGATAATTCGTAAGGGCAACATCAACATCATTTTGCGACACAAATTGCTCCGGCAACAGCGATTCCACGCGGCCGAGTTCTCGCTTTCGTTGGGCCAGATCGGCCCTTGCACGCGCAACGCTCGCCCGCGCCATGTCCAAGTTACTCGCCGCCTGTTCCCGGCGAGCCTTGAACGGCTCCGGATCAATGACCGCCACAATTTGCCCGGCTTTGACCTGCGAATTGAAATCAGCGTGAAGACTCTTGATCATGCCTGATACCTGCGTCCCGACCTGGACGGATACCACCGGATTGATCGTCCCGGTTGCACTGACCACGGAAACGATCTGCCCACGCTCCACTAACGCCGTTCGGTATCGAACAGGGACCTTCCGCTCCCCGTTAAAAAACACGTAGCCGCCGATTCCCAAACCGATCGCCAAAACGCTCGCAATCAACCCAATTCGTCGCATACGTCACACACACTCGCCCTGAGACATTCATTCATCCTATCAGGAAGGCTGGTAAGAATCACGTCCCCGCCATTCTGAGACACATGCGCGGTCCGTGACACCTGCCCAGCCGGGCTACCATGTCGACCGTGACAGACCAAGAGACGGAGCGCACACCTTAAGTGAAATCTACCTGCGGGACGATCAGGAAGGAACGAACAGACCTATCTTGCCAAGAAATGCTCTAAGAAGGTGGTCGAGACATGACCTTTTTGAAAATCGGGATCATCAAGAATCCGGCGATGAAGCGGAATCGTCGTCTTGATCCCTTCAATCACAAATTCACCAAGGGCTCGCCTCATTCGCGCCAGTGACTCCTGTCGATCACGACCATGCGTAATCAGCTTGGCAATCATCGAATCATAGTACGGCACAACGACCGAGCCGGACTCCATCGCAGAATCCACTCGCACGCCAAATCCACCCGGAGGGCTGTACTTGGTAATCGTTCCGGGAGACGGTGTAAACTTCTCAGGATCTTCGGCATTGATGCGACACTCCAGACTGTGGCCGGACAAGACCACGTCCTGTTGACGCAGCGAGAGTGGATGGCCGGCGGCAAGACGAATCTGCTCCTTGATCAAATCAATCCCCGTGACCATTTCAGTAATCGGATGCTCAACCTGAATACGGGTATTGACCTCCATGAAGTAAAAGTTTCGGTCCTTATCAAGGAGGAATTCTACCGTCCCCACATTGCGGTAATGCGCGGCTTTGACGGCTTCCACCGCCACTCGCCCAATTTCCCGACGAAGCTTGTCGTCGACGACAGGGGATGGAGTCTCTTCGACCAGCTTTTGATGGCGCCGCTGGATGGAGCAGTCTCGTTCCCCAAGATGAATGACACGGCCCTGCTGGTCAGCCAAGACCTGTACTTCGATATGACGCGGCTCCAAAAAATAGCGTTCAAGATATACGCCGTCGTTTCCAAACGTCGATTTGGCTTCCGCCTGAGCCGCTTGAAAGGCTCGTGCCAAATCTTCCGATCGATTGACGACACGCATGCCACGGCCGCCCCCACCAGCCGTTGCTTTAATGATAACCGGAAACCCGATTTTCTGTGCAGCCTGCAATGCATCTTCCTCGCTGCGCACTTCACCGGGACTCCCTGGTGTGACAGGAAGACCCCGCTTGGCCACAATCTCGCGTGCTTTCGCCTTATCTCCCATCATGGCGATATTTTCGGAGCTGGGCCCAATGAACTTAATCCCGATGGATTCGCAGACTTCGGCAAAATGGGCGTTCTCGGAGAGAAACCCATACCCGGGATGAATCGCATCGACTCCGGTAATCTCCGCTGCACTCAGGACATTGGGAATGTTCCGATAACTGAGCGCGGAATCAGCAGGTCCGACACAGACCTTTTCATCAGCTGCCCGTACATGCATGGCAAGCGCATCAGCCTCGGAATGAATCGCGACGGTCTGAATGCCGAGCTCTTTACACGCACGAATCACTCGCAGCGCAATTTCCCCACGATTGGCAATTAAAACTTTCTTAAACACGCTTTGGCTCCGACACGATGGAGAGCATCACCGTGAGAATGACCTATGGGGTGGCTTTAGGATCGATGAGGAACAGAGCTTGACCATATTCGACCGACTTGGTGTTCTCCACTAAGATCTTCACAATCCGGCCGTCTAATTCAGACTCGATCTCATTCATGAGCTTCATCGCTTCAACGATGCAGAGCACTTGGCCCTTCTTCACAAAATCGCCCTCGTCGACGTAGGAATCCGCATCTGGAGAAGGAGAGCGATAAAATGTCCCCACGATGGGGGATGTGATCGTCACAAACCCGGCAGTTCCTTCCTGCACCGGTATTGTAGAAGAACCAGCCTGCGACGGTTGCAGCGGAATGGTCGGAACCGACTCTTGATGAACCGCCACAGGAGCCTTGGCCGTGAGCTCGTGCCGCAGGCGTATCCGTACACCTTGGTGCTCGAGCTCCAACTCAGTCAGGTTATTGCGACGAAGCAGATCGATCAGTTCCTGAAGATGTTTACTGGAACCGACGACAAGCGCGGCTTCACCAGGTGGTGACCCCGGCCTTTCCGCTAACACAATACGACGGGCTTTGGGTTTTGACCGGCGACCCCTCACCGGACACGCTCCACATAAGATCGCGTACGTGTATCGATTCGAATCACAGTGCCCACCTCCAGATAGAGCGGCACCTTAATGGTGGCGCCTGTTTCGACGATGACCGGCTTTGTCCCTCCGGACGCTGTATCTCCCCGTACACCAGGCTCACCATCGACAACCTTAAGTTCAATAAAGTTCGGCAGCTCCACCGCGATCGGCCGATGCTCATAGATGAGGATCTTGGCGACCATATTTTCTTTCAACAGATCGGCATTCTCCCCCAATTGCTGCTTATCAAACGTCAACTGCTCATAGGTCTCTGTATCCATGAGCGTATAAGCATCCCCCGTCGCATAAAGAAATTGCATCTCACGCTCTTCAAGATCAGGCTCCTCAAATCGTTCTCCAGATCGAAAGGTACGATCCAACACATTTCCTGAGAGGTAGCTCTTCAACTTAGTACGGACAAATGCGCCACCTTTGCCTGGCTTGACGTGTTGAAATTCAACAATGTAGAAAGGCTCCCCTTCGACCATCAAACGGACACCGCCACGAAAATCAACCGTGGAAATCACTCTGAACTCCCTTCGATGAGAAAAAACACCCCTAGCGCATAAAACAGGCTCATGTCAGGCTGGTTCTGCTTCTGTCAGCAGGCGAGATCACTGGCTTGGAACCAGTCGGGGAAACCTTCGCCACATGCTCGCATAGTCCCCGCAGAGCCAACAAATAGCCGGATGGGCCAAACCCCGAAACCTGGGCCACTGCCACTCCAGACACATAGGACTGTTGTCGAAACGTTTCCCGCCGATAAATATTTGACAGATGAACTTCGACAGTCGGGAGGTCGACTGCCGCCAGCGCATCGCGTATCGCGATACTCGTATGAGTATAGGCTGCCGGATTGATGATGATGCCTTGACAATCTCGGCGGGCCTCCTGAATCCAGGTCACCAACTCTCCTTCATGATTGGATTGTCGAATGACAAGCTGAGCGCCCAGTTCTTCGCCCAATCTGTGGAGAGACAAGTCAATTGTTTCAAGCGACATCGTCCCATAAATAGATTGTTCGCGGGTACCCAATAGATTCAGGTTGGGACCATGCAGGACCAATATACGGAGCACGGTAGGTCTGCCCCCTTCCACACCAAACACAAGACCACTCTCACTCTGGATGGGGCATTCTAGCAGCCTGCTTTCAGAGGGTCAAACTGTTGAAGTCACGCAGAAGTTTTCTGGATCGATTGAGATGGGGTAGAACCATCACGGCGTCGTGCCTGGATCAACTGAAGCCACTGCTCAAGTCGTGCAATAGACGACCTGCTTGAACCCTGAGGACCGAGGGACAGGGCAGCAGCTACTGGCTTGGCCCGTTGGGCCAAATCCGAAAGGGTTGAAGCCACCTGGGCATCACCCGTCTCTGTAACGTGAGCCGTGCCTTTTGCGACTGAGAATAGAGGAACTTCAGCAGGATGATCAGACTGAGGCCTGTCAAGTTCCTCTGGAGGTTGGGGCGAACCCGGAGTACATTCCGGCACCACGGCGTGATCCTGACTTGCCCGCAGGGCCAACGCTTCTTGATCCTGTGGGTTCACTGCTAAAATCACGTTGCAGGATCGGATCGCGGCATCTTTAGCCCCTTGAGCCGCGTAGAGCTTCGCCAATGTTCGATGCGCACGAAGATTATCAGGGCTGACTTTTATGGCTTCTTCTAGAATGGCCTTTGCCTTAACCGGCTGATTCACCTGCTCATAGGCACGCCCTAATGCCACCATAGCCGTAATGAAACCGGGATAGGTTTTCAGCCCATCTTCCAGCACCACCACAGCCTCTTCCCACCGGCCGACTTTCCCATACTCTTCAGCCAGGGGGATGAAGACTTTGGATCCTGGCTCTTTGGCAAGCGCCAGAGCCAACCGATCGATCTCCGCCGCATTGTCCGTCTTCTTGGAACTAGAAGCCATACACCAAATTACTCCACGAGGGACGCACCACGCGGCGCCATGAAACACAGATCGCGGACTGCATTCAGAATCTCATCTGCCAACTGCCGCTTGGGCATCAGGCCGAACACTCTCTGCTCCCCTGTCGCTGACAGAATCACCGCAGCATTGTCGTCACTACCGAATCCGCCACCTACATGCGACACGTCATTGGCAACAATAAGATCCAGTCCTTTTCCCCTCAGTTTGTCTATAGCATGAGATAAGACCTGTTCCGTTTCTGCCGCAAACCCGACGACGACCTGTGACGTGCGCCTCGCGGAGAGCATCGTCAGAATGTCCGGAGTCGCTTCGAGGACAAGTTCCATCTCAGATTTTCCCTGCTTTTTCAGCTTTCCTGAAGCAGTCACCCGTGGGCGGAAATCGGCCACAGCCGCCGCCATGATCAGGACGCTGCAGGAAGCAAAATGCTGAGACAAGGCATCGGCCATCTCACTTGCGGTATTCACATGAACGGCCGTAACCCCAGAGGGAGGCCTCAATGCGGAAGGCCCCGTGACCAACACCACGTCTCCCCCCCGAGCGCGCACCGCCTCTGCAATGGCATACCCCATTTTCCCAGAGGAACGGTTGGAGAGAAACCTCACTGGATCAAGCGGCTCTTGGGTTGGTCCGGCGGATACCAACACCCGCTGGCCTCGCCAATCCGTCTGCGGACACACTACGGCATGAACTGCCTCCAGAACTTTTTCCTCCGCTGGGAGTCTTCCCTGCGCGACCCGACCCGATGCGAGGGGTCCGACCTCAGGGTCAAGCACAATCACTCCGCGCGCACGCAGCACATCGACATGTTGGACAACAGTGGGATGGGTCCACATCTCGCCGTCCATCGCAGGAGCCACAATGACAGGGCATCGAACATTCAGCAACATTGTGGTCAAGACATCATCTGCAAGGCCAAGCGCCGCCTTCGCCAAAACATTCGCCGTTGCCGGGGCCACAAGAACCGCGTCTGCGTCCTCTGCCATAGTCAGATGCGGCATGGCTTCATGTGCCTCAAAAAGATCGGTGACGACACGACGACCCGATAGCACTTCAAACGTCAGCGGCGTCATGAACTTTGTCGCTCCCCGTGTCATGATCACCGACACGGTCGCCCCCTGAGTCTGCAACGCGCGAAGCACGCCAACAGCTTTATACGCAGCAATACTCCCGGTAACCGCTAATACGAGGCGCTTGCCGTTAAGAGCCGCGGAGGAACTCACGTCACCCCCCATCTATTCCTCGGTCTGGACTACCGTCGGCTGGGTCGTGTCATCAACATACACACTAAGCTCTTTCTTGATCTCTCGGGCATCTTCCCCAGTCATCATTGCGATACGCTCCGTCTCACCTTCCTTTCCACGCTTCGCTTCCTTCATCGCATCGCGCGCTTCCTTACCGATTAGGTATTTCACTTGCCCTTTCAAGACCTCGTCAAGCGCAATGGTCGTTTCCTTCGTAAAACGAGACGGTCCTCCAGGCTTGGCGCCCTGGGTCAAGTGCTTGGCCCGCTGCGAGGCAACAATCACCAATCGGTGCCTGGAGTCAAATTCATTGGACGTGTACTGCGGCAACAAATTCAGCATGTCGATCATGGTATGGTTCGCTCCCTGTACGATAAAATGTGAGTAAAGACTCTCACTCTTCCGGTGCTGCGTCCGTCTCAGCCATAAAGCTCCGCTCAAGCCACCGCATATCCATCCGCTGGGTCTTGAGGCGTTCAGCCTGAAAAATGCTCTGCAACTCACGGAGGGACTGTATAAGATCATCGTTTTGCACGATGTACGAGTATTCACGAGCACACCAGACTTCGTCCTTCACCTTACGGAGTCGGCGCAGGATTTCCTCCTGAGAATCCGAGGCTCGGCTCTGAAGTCTGGCACGGAGAATATCCATGGAGGGCGGCAGGATGAAGATCGACACCGCATCGACAAACCGCTTCTTGATCTGGAGTGCGCCTTGCACATCAATTTCCAGTAAGACGTCAACGCCCTGCTCAATCTTGTCCATAAGAGGGACCTGTGGGGTTCCATACCAGTGGCCGTAGACATGCGCATATTCTAAAAACTCGCCACGCCTCACCATCTCATGAAACAACTGTTCCTCAATGAAGAAATACTCTCGTCCATGTTCTTCGCTTGGCCGAGATTGTCTTGTTGTCGCGGATATAGAATGCCACACCCCTGGTATCGAGGTCACGATCTGCTTACACAAAGTCGTTTTCCCGGCCCCAGAAGGAGCTGACACGATATACAAAATTCCCCGACGCCCTGGAACCTGCTTCGGCTCAGCCAGATTGTCAGACAGATGGCTCGTGGTGGACGGACTACTCATTCGACGTTCTGTATCTGCTCACGCAGACGTTCCAATTCCGCTTTCATTCGAACAACCTCTGCAGCAACCGCTGAATCATTGGCCTTTGAACCCATCGTATTCACTTCTCGCCCCATCTCCTGCAGAAGAAAGTCCAGGGTCTTCCCAATTGGCTCACTCTGCTGAACAGCCTGTTCAAACTGTATCATATGCGCGTCTAATCTGACCAATTCTTCCGTAATGTCATACCGATCGGCATAGATAGCGAGTTCCTGATTCAGCCGAGGGAGATCCGGGATGGCCTCCCCCAGCAATTTTTCAACGCGAAGCTTCATCCGAGCAAATATTTCCTGTGCAACAGATGGGGCACGGCTGGAAATCATCGTTTTGCATGTCCGTATGCAAGCCAGTCGATCGAGAATGTCCTTCGCCAGCAGCTCGCCCTCTTTCTTGCGCATAGCGACCATGTCACGTACGGCTTTTGCTCCCAACTGTTCAACAAATTTGAGGAGTTTGGGATCATCGGTTGCCTGATCGGAAAGCACAATGACATCACGAAACCCCGCCATCAGAGCGAGATCTATCGATCCTTTCAGTTTCAACGTGCGTTGGAGGGCTCGAAGACTCTGATGGTAGTGTTTGGCCAAGTGCGCGTCAAGTTGAGGCACCCGCCCGTTCGCCCGCCCCCCCTGGAGCATTACGGTAAGATCGACTCGTCCACGCGCACAATGCTGCTGGACGACTTTTTTAAAGACTTCCTCCAGCCCTCCCATTGACTTTGGAAGGCGAATGGAGGTCTCCAAGAAGCGATGGTTGACCGATCGCACCTCAATCGTGACGGTTGCTTCGGCATGGGTCCCCTGACGGCGACCAAAGCCGGTCATACTCGTGATCATGTCGTCAATTTTCCTTCCCACATGCACACACTATCGAGAGAACAGGCATGACAGCGAGGCTTCCGTGCAAGACACACATATCGTCCGTGAAGCAACAGGCGCTGTGAAACAGCTGTCCACTCAGTTTGCGGATAGAGCGCCTGAAGATCACGCTCGATGTGCTCGGGATTTTGCGAGCGACTCAAGGCTAAGCGGTTTGCCATACGCTTCACATGAGTATCTACAACAACCCCGGGTTTCCCAAACACCCCCCCGAGAAGCACGTTCGCAGTCTTTCGTCCAACGCCAGGAATCGACGTCAGTTCGTCCATCGTACTCGGCACGTGACCACCAAAACGCGTCGAGACGGCCTGGGCACAGCCGACCAAATTCTTGGCCTTACTCTTGTAGAAACCCGTCGGTTTGATCAGGGCCTCCAGATCAGCCTTCTCCGACATCGCCATCGACTGTGGGGTTGGATATCTCTGGAACAATGCCGGTGTCACTTGATTCACACGCTGGTCTGTGCACTGTGCGGAGAGAATCGTCGCAACCAGCAGCTCCCAGGGAGAATGGTGTGCGAGCTCTATCCTCCCCTCCGGTATGGCTTGATGTAGCAGTACCGCAATGTGCGCGGCACGATCAGACATAGATCCGGCCTTTCTCCGATTGGTTGACATCATAGACGCCCGATTGTGCAGCACCTACTGTTACGGTGCAAGAGCAATCGCATCATTCCCCTGAGGCGTCTCCGCCGTCTGACCATCGAATGGCATTAATGCTTTCACGTGCGACTCCAGTCGAGCAAGAAGCGGATGCAGGGTGATGGGCTGAATCGCAGAAATCCCGATGGCCCCGTATCGTCGGCAGAGCAATTCCACCTGTTGCGGCAGCGCCTGGTCACACTTATTGAACACCAGCACGCGAGGAATCACCGTCAACTGAAGCTCCTCCAAGATGGCCTCCACAGCGGTAATCTGCACATCAATGTCGACGGCACTGACATCAACAACGTGGAGCAGAAGATCCGCCTCGCGAAGCTCATCGAGCGTCGTCCGAAACGCGCCGACCAATTCCTGCGGAAGATCGCGAATAAATCCCACGGTGTCGGTGATGATGACTTCTCGATCTTCAGGAAATCGCAACCGTCGACTTGTCGTATCAAGCGTTTCAAACAGCCGGTTTTGAGCAGAAACCTGACTCTTGGTCAAGACATTGAGCAAGGTGGACTTCCCAGCGTTGGTATAGCCCACCAACGAAATCACAGGAAGCCCATATCGCCCTCGTCGGGATCGTCGTCGGTCTTGATGCCGCGCGAACCTTGCTAATTCCCGTTCCAAATGCGTGATCCGCTCCCGAACTCGTCGACGATCCGTCTCAAGTTTGGACTCACCTGGCCCCCGTGTACCGATGCCTCCACCCAGGCGGGACAACTGGGTGCCACGCCCCAACAATCGCGGCAACAGGTAGCGGAGTTGTGCTAACTCGACCTGAATTTTTCCTTCCCGACTATGCGCACGACGAGCAAAAATATCCAGAATCAGTTGTGTGCGGTCAATAACCTTAATATCCGTCATTTCAGAAATGGCTCGTAGTTGGGCCGGCGAGAGTGTCTGATCAAAAATGACCATGTCAGCCCCACGGTGAAGGGTCTGGATCAAGACATCCTTCATTTTTCCACTTCCCAACAGATAGCGCTGATGTCCATCCGATGTTCGTTGAGCCATACGATCAATAACCGCGACATCAGCCGATACCGCCAACTCCGCCAATTCCGTTAAGCGTTCCTCCTGCTCCGCTCGGCTTTTCACGGACGCGCTGACAAGGATTGCCGACTCTTTTCCATGGGCAACCGCGTATTGCGCGCAAGCCTGCTGGAGCTCCGTTTCGAGATCCTGAATGAACTCATCGAATGCGACCTTGATACCGTGAAATGGAATCGACGGCCATACTTTGAATAGCTGGCCTGCGGCATTCGGAGGCAGTAAATTCGCCAGATACAAGCGTCCTAACTGACCATCATCACAGACACTGAGGACACCAATCAAATCAAGTCGCAAGAAGGCGAGGTCGGTCAGCACTTCCTGGCTCAACGGCTGATCATGCAATTGCGTCCGAATAAATCTCAAACCACGAAGGGCCCGACTGCCGACACGAAACAGGGTGAGGGTCGCAGAAGAGAGCGTCAACTCCGTTCCCACGATGACTTCCTGGACCTGCCCTCGCCGTGTCAACAGCACACCGATCGGCCGACGCAATTCAAGCGTAAGCTGTCCCATCACCTTGGCCAGGTCCGGCGACATGATCAGGCCACACTCAACACGACGACGGTAGAGTCGTTCAAGCGTGGCGAGCTGACTCGCACGAAGCCCGGTTATGTGCCCACGAATATCAGAGATGGCTCTTCTCCTTCCGCTCAGGACAACCCTTAGTGATCTGGCTCGCCACACCCACGGTCACCAAACTATCCATCGGATCAATATCAAAATCCGAAGAGCAGGGTTCCCCGCGCATCAGTCGTTGACGTCCTGCCGACGCAATCATGGCCGCATTGTCCGTGCAGAACTCCATCGGAGGAAGCGACAATCGGATCTGTCCACGCTCCACTCGTTCGCGCAGCACCGCACGCAACCGTGAATTTGCTGATACACCACCGACAACTGCAATCGCACATAGGCTCTCCTGCTTCAGAGCTGCTAAGACCTTCGTCACCAGAACCTGTACGATCGACTCTTGATAGCCAGCAGCAAGATCGGCGATCTGCTCAGGCTTGAGCGGGGCTGCCATTCCGCGTAACTTATACAGCAGCGACGTTTTCAGACCACTGAAGCTAAACTCGAGGCTATTCCTCGTCCGATGAAACCGAGGGAATGGTATAGCCTGTGGATCTCCCGCCCGAGCAAGCCGGTCAATCGCCGGTCCCCCAGGATAGCCAAGACCAAGCATCTGGGCACCCTTATCAAAAGCTTCACCGGCTGCATCGTCACGAGTACGCCCGAGTAACAGACACTCCCCATTTATCTCCCGACGATAGAGATGTGTATGTCCTCCCGATACGACCAGCACAATGCAGGGAAGGGGAAAGGTTGGATCAGCCAACCATGCGGAAGCAATATGACCTTGCAAGTGATTGATCCCCATAAGAGGAATGCCCAGTCCGTAACTCAACGCTTTGGCATAGTTCACCCCAACGAGCAACGCCCCTGCCAGCCCAGGGCCTTGAGTGACCGCTATGGCCTGGAGATCACCCTTCGCAAGGTGAGCCTCTTCCAGCGCCCGATTCACAACCAGATCGATTGTTCCCAAGTGAGCCCGGGCCGCCAATTCAGGGACCACACCACCAAATTTCTCATGAATATCCTGCTGCGACGAGACGACATTAGACAGCACTGCCCCATTAGAACCAAGCACTGCCGCCGCGGTTTCATCGCACGAGGACTCAATACCGAGGATTGGCCCAGACTTCCAGACTGTCTTCCTCGAATCTTCCTGCGTTGCAGAACCATCATCCATCATGTGACGAGAAAGCCACCAATCCCTGTGAAACAAAACGGCCTCTGCAGCCAGATGCTACAGAGGCCATATCCATGCGATTCAGTCGCGTATGAGCACAGAAGCGCACTACACGCCAGCCATCGCCTCCTGCTCGATGAAAGCCGGGGCTCCATCTCGTAAAACAACTTTCACCTTGCGGCTTTCCTTGAAGCGTCCCCTGATCAATTCGTCAGAAAGGGGATCACCGATGGCACGCTGGATGGCTCTCCGCATCGGCCTTGCCCCGTACAGCGGCTCATACCCTTCTTTGATGAGCCATTGTTTGACTTCATCATCAACCTCAATCTCAATCCCCTTGTCAACGAGCCGCAGATTCAGCTCGCGGAGCAGAATGTCCAGGATATTGTAGAGCTGCTCTTTCTCAAGCTGATGGAAAATAACAATTTCATCAATACGATTCAAAAACTCCGGGCTAAATGACTTGCGAAGCTCGCCGAGTACCTCTTCCTTCTTCCGACGTGCGGCTTCGCCTTCCGTACTCTGGAACCCAAGAGACACACCTTTTTGAATCATCTTCGTCCCAATGTTGGACGTCATAATGACCACAGTATTTTTAAAATCGATCTTTCTGCCGAGGCTGTCGGTCAGAACCCCGTCATCCAACACTTGGAGCAACACATTAAATACGTCGGGATGGGCTTTCTCAATTTCATCAAACAAGACAACTGAGTAAGGCCGACGACGAACTTTTTCAGTCAACTGACCTCCCTCCTCATAACCCACATAGCCGGGAGGGGCACCGAAAAGCCGAGAGCTGGTAAACTTCTCCTGGTATTCGGACATATCAACGCGAATCAAGGCATCTTCGCTGTTGAACAAAAACTCCGCCAACGTCCTGGCAAGTTCTGTCTTGCCAACTCCGGTCGGCCCAAGGAAAATGAAGGAGCCAATCGGTTTCTTCGTCTCCTTCAACCCGGCTCGAGAACGGCGAATTGCTCGGGCAACAGCCGAGATTGCCTCGTTTTGACCAACCACCCTCTTGTGCAGAAACTCTTCCATTCTCAGGAGCTTGTTGGATTCCTCCTCTTCCAATTTGAAGAGTGGGATACCCGTCATTTTTGAGACCACGTAGGCAACATCTTCTTTCCCGATCACAGGCTTGTTTTTCTCTTGGTTCTTTTTCCACTCCCGCTTGGATTCATCAAGTAGCTTGCGCAAACGCTCTTCCTCTTCACGATGCCGAACCGCTTCCTCGAAATTCTGCGTGGAAATTGAGAGCTCTTTCTCACGTGCGACTTTCTTCAGCTCTTGCTCCATCGCCTTCAATTCTGAAGGAAGCGCATAGGTTTGCAGCTTGGCTCGCGATCCGGTCTCGTCAATCAAATCGATCGCCTTGTCAGGCAAGAACCGGTCGGTAATGTACCGATCGGACAACTTGACGGCTTCCACGATCGCATCCTCTGTAATCTCCACTCCATGGTGTTCTTCATACCGGTCGCGAAGCCCTTGAATAATACGGACGGTTTCATCCATATTCGGCGGCTGAACATAAATCGGTTGAAACCGCCGCTTCAACGCTCCATCCTTTTCAATATGCTTGCGGTACTCATCTAACGTCGTCGCTCCGATACACTGAATCTCCCCACGCGAGAGCGCCGGTTTCAGCATATTCGATGCATCAATGGATCCCTCAGCCGCTCCAGCACCCACGAGTGTATGAAGTTCGTCGATAAATATAATGATGTTGCCGGCCTGAACAATTTCCTTCATCACAACCTTTAGGCGCTCTTCAAACTGTCCACGGTATTTCGTCCCTGCGACAAGCGACCCCAGATCTAACGCGATGACCCGCCGCGAGAGCAGATTATCAGGCACCTCAGACTGGATGATTCGTTGGGCAAGGCCTTCAACAATCGCTGTTTTGCCGACCCCCGACTCCCCAATGAGTACCGGATTGTTCTTGCTTCGCCGGCTGAGAATCTGCAAGACCCGCTCGATTTCGTCTGCTCGCCCTATCACTGGGTCCAATTGCCCTTCTTGTGCCAATTGAGTCAGGTCACGGCCGAACTCGTCCAGCGCCGGGGTATTGCTCTTCCGATCACGTTCCCGGGGGGCAGATTTCCGTAAGAATGTCACAGTCAGCTGACGCGCAGTCAATAAGTTCGCTCCCAGGCTTCGAAGGATCTTGCCGCCAATCCCCTCTTCTTCACGCAACAGCCCAAGGAGCAGGTGTTCACTCCCAATGTGGTTGTGGCCCAGCAAACGTGCCTCTTCAACCCCATATTCAATGACCTTCTTGACCCGTGGGCTAAACGGGATCTCTCCAAACGTCATGGTCGTTCCGCCACCGGGCAGGTTCCGTTCAATTTCCAGTCTGATCTGCTCGGTCGACAACCCCATCTTCTTCAGGATCATGAGGGCAATCCCATCGGACTCACGCAGGATCGCCAGAACCAGATGTTCGGTACCCAGATAGTCATTCTGGTGCCGCTCAGCCTCCTCACGCGCAAGGATGATGATCTTCCGACCCTTATCCGTAAATCGTTCGAACATCCTGCCTCCTTCTCGGTGAGTGACACCCCGGACGCATTCAAGCAAACCCTTGAAAAACCTTGTTCTGATTCTAACCACAGTACGTTTGAGAGTCAAGATTGAGCAGAGAACGAGCCGGCAAAGGAAGGGCCTGACTTATGAAATTCGCGGCCTTCTGGTGCGAGTAGGCTGCAAGACAACTCAATTGACCTGGAGATATAGCCTCCATGCCTCCTGCTAGTCATGGTCTAGTCCGTTGTTGCGAAGTGCTCACTGGCATAAAGAGATAACAGTCCTCCGTCCTCCTAGAGAGATTGCACGAAAAGATCAGGGGCTTTCCGTTGACATAAAATTATGCATCCCGATACAATCACCGGCCCCGTCCTCCCAACCATAGGCTTGGTATCCATGAAAAGTAAAAGCATTGGGATCTTGACGAAACCAAAATTCCCCGAAGTAAAGGCCACCCTGCTTGGTGTAGTAGCCTGGCTTCGTGAGCGTCATATCGGCGTGTTGCTCGATACGACTTCTGCACTGTTATTGAACGAGACAGGAGGAATCCCTAAAACTCAACTCGCTCAAAAAGCCGATGTGCTGCTGGTATTGGGCGGGGACGGAACCATTCTCAGCGCAGCACGACTTTCAGCTGACCGAAGCATTCCAATTCTGGGAGTCAACATGGGAGGGCTGGGATTCCTGACCGAGGTCCGGTTGGATAACCTCTATCCATCCCTTGAACGAGTCTTCGCCAACGATTTCGCCCTTGATGAACGACTCATGCTCGCTACACATATCCACCGACATGGAGAAACCGTCGCGCAAGGCGTTGTGCTCAATGATGTGGTCATCAGCAAAGGCACCTTGGCTCGCATGATTGAACTCCAGATCGCGATTGGAGGCCAATTCGTGACGAATCTTCGTGGGGATGGCTTGATCATCGGGACACCCACGGGCTCTACTGCATATTCGCTTTCCGCCGGAGGTCCGATCATGAACCCGGCTCTCCAAGCACTCATCCTGACACCAATCTGTCCACACACCTTGACTCATCGCCCGTTGATCGTGCCGAGCAATGCCGTCATTGAAGTCACACTGACGAGCAAAGACGATGGATCAATGGCAACGTTAGATGGGCAAGTCGGCGTAGCCATGACACAGGGAGACACCGCCGTCATCCAAGCTTCAGAGAGCCGGACTCAACTCATCAGATTTCCAGAAAGCCACTATTATGAAGTGTTACGGGAAAAGTTAAAGTGGGGGCATAGTTGAGGACGCGATAGTGACCTGCCGATTTCAGACACCCATCTGTTCAATGTATTTCAGCATATCCTGATTCGCCGAAAACTTGAATTCACCGATACAGTCGGTCTTCCCGGAGAAAGAACGTTCGGCCGCATCCAAAGCCCGCAGCCCATTCACATCAACAGGATGGCTCTGCCGCTGCTTTAAGCGGGTACGCAAACGATCCAGCACGACATTCACGTCTCCCCCTCCGGACTTAGCACCGAGATACCGTTCCACTACCTCCGCACACCAATCGCCATCGCGTTTTGCAACACCGACGAGACCTTCACTGGCCTTTCGAGCCCAACCGGCTAAAAATACCCCCTCCATCACCTTACTCGTCGATTCATCATAGGCCTGGAACAGGGCATCATCAGGATCATTCCCGGTCTTGTTGGGATTCGTCGTAAACACTCCGTTCTTATAAGGTAGACCGACCGTCTCATCAACCCTGTCGCCGACAGCAAACACGACTGAATCGCAAGGAAACTCATAATACTGTTTTAGACCTACCGCGACCGTATCCTCTCCCTTGGGATCGAGCCGATTGTCCTCCATTTCAAGTCCGCGAACTCGATTCGTACCGTCGACGAGAATCCGTTTCGGAGACGCCAGGAAACGAAAGCCCACCTTTGTCTCCGATACCTTTGGTTCGCACTTGGTAAACTCGTCGGTAAACACCTTCAGGACTTCATCAGGATTCTGGCCAACCTTGGCGAGACGGTCCTCAATACGGGCAAACTCGGCTTTGATCCCCTCAAGATCCATATTGGCACAGATGCTCCGAATCTCCTTGGGATTATATTTTCGTTCAACCGGTCCTCGTCTCACAATCGCCGTGACCCGTTCGACCTGTTTGTAGCGGGTCAACCAGTGGGCAATATCCACCATCACATCTCCTGCCCCAATCACCGCAACATGTTTCCCCATGTCAAAGGGGCGGTCTCCAAATCCAGGGAGTCGATTGAAGTGATAGACGACGTCCTTTGCATGGAATACCCCCTGTGCTGAATCTCCCTCCACCCCAATGGCTTTAGTCCCCTGGGCCCCAATTGTGAAGACAATCGCGCTCGCTCCCAGCCCACACACTTCTTCAACCGTGAGGTCTTTCCCATTCCCAATTGTGACATTCCCAAAATAATGGACGTTCTTCTGCTGCAGGAGCTCCCAGTACTGCTTCTTCAGACCACCACGGAGCTTCAACTTGGATGGGAAAATCCCGTATTCAGCCAACCCACCAAATTTTATATCACGATTCAGGATGATCACTTCATGCCCGACTTTGGAGAGAGACGCCGCGACAGCCATACCAGCCGGTCCCGCTCCTGCGACAACAACCACATGTTTTTGCAATCCGCTCATATTCACTCGTCCTTCAAGATGTACGTATAAAGTCCTTGATTATCAACAATCGGCGGACTGTAACATAGCGATTCCTGCACTGTCAAAACGTGCAGAGAGTTGATTCACAAAGGGAAGACCACCCTCCCATCTACTTGCACGGTCCTCGCCTGTCGTCTACAATTCACCCGCTTCTAGGAGCCTGTCCGACATTGGGAATCGCGAAAAATCCGACGCACACATTTGGCTCAGGATCAACGATCGTCACATGATGAAGGGTTCAGACACCCCTCAAATATGGTCATTTCGGTAATGTCGGACAGGCTCATAGCGGAGGAATTCTTGCAGATCGCCAGCGCTATCGGTTTCCATCTTGCTTCCTAGCATGCGAACGATCTGCACCGTCGGTCTTGTTCTGGATAGGCAGCGCCATCATAACCGATAAGATTCGGCAAGGCTCTTCATGCCCTCGCATCAGGCAACCATCCCATCAAAAGCTGACCCTCCACCCACTTCTATTCACTACTATCCGGTTTCCAAGGATGGTCATCCATCCTCCCCCAGACGACTCCGGGCAGGCGAAGCGTACCTCGTACCGGATTTTGAACAGGCTGAGCGCCTGATTGCCCAAGGAGTCAACAGCGCTCGCGTAGCAATCAGCAACCACGACTCGACTAGGGAGCATGATCCGGGATACTCACAAGTGGCAGGGGAACAGCAGCTCGTCCCTGCCTCACCATTCACGTTTGACGAGTCCGTCGTCGTGGTTCTTCCAACCTATAATGAACGTGCCAATCTGGAGGCGCTGGTTACCGCAATCGGCCAATATCTGGTGGCCGATATCGTGATTGTTGATGACAATTCGCCGGATGGAACCGGCGACCTTGCCGATCAACTCAGCGCCCGCTCCCCCCATGTCCATGTCCTCCATCGGCCACGAAAAGAAGGGCTCGGACCCGCCTACCTTGCTGGTTTTCAGTGGGCTCTTCAGCGCCCCTATGATCGAATCATTGAGATGGATTGTGACTTCAGCCATGCTCCCTGGGATCTTCCCCGCTTGGTCCACCGTAGCCACACAGCCGACCTGGTCATCGGCAGTCGCTACGTCCCAGGCGGTGGGACCGAAAACTGGAACGCCCGGCGACGCCTGGTCTCCCGATGCGGCAATACCTACGTCAACCTCTTCCTCGGCTCGAGTATTCAAGACTGGACCGGTGGTTTTCGGTGTTATCGCCGCGGCCTGTTGGAGAAGATGACTTTGTCGACCGTGCAAGCCAAGGGGTATATCTTTCAAGTAGAGTTGGCCTGGCGAGCCGTGCAGCTTGGCGCGAAAGTGAGCGAACTCCCCATTCGGTTCAGTGATCGAATCTTGGGTCAGAGCAAGCTCGGCTGGTCATCGATCATCGAAGGGCTGATTGAAGTACCTAAGATGTGTTTTCGAAGATCTGTAGGTCGATAGGGCGGCCCGCTGACTCGTCCACCTGCTCGCTCATCTCCCTCTTACAAACCACTAATTTAATTAGGGGATCAGCTGAGCTCCCAGGGGAAAGGCCTTTGACCGCTCACTGAGGAACGTTACCGAATCGGAGGGTTCCAGTTTCGCTAAATCGATAACCAGCTCATCTTTGGCATTGGCAAAGATCCCATCAATCAGGCTGTTTCTTAGGGGAATGACCGCGTCAGCCGGATGAAAGAGTAAGTCAAAACCTTTGGCGGCAGTCGGCCTCATGGGATAGCGGCGATCGTAGATCATGCCATAGGCTGGGATACCGTAAATAATCCGCCAGTTCCCCAGAAGGAAATGCAACTCCGTTCCATGGAGATACAATCCACCCGTGGTAATAATACGCCGGGCAAAAGTCTGCGGCTGACTGAGATAAAACGTAACGCGCTCATGATAGGTGGCTTCCGCCAATGCTCCTGCCAGTTGAGCTGATAACAGCGTGATCTCCTCATCCGTGAAGGCCGAAACCAAGGGAGACTCACCAAGAAACCACCGCTGCAGTGCGGTCCGATGCTCCTGCACCTTCATTCCCGTCAAGATCGTGCGTACGGTGCCAGGCTCGATGAGAAATGGGTGCGCATGGTGGGAGGGTGGCCATTCAGCGAGCACATCGGGATCTTCTTCGAGCCGCACATAGTTGACAGGATCTTCGTACACGATCCGTGAGGGAATATGCGGCACCGCACAACCAACCAGCCAAACGGGAGCAAGCGTCAGTAACAAGACGATACTCAGTATGAACCTGCTCGACCGTCGATCTTGTATTTTCCTACTGTTCACCCTCCTTCCCCCGTTACCCTTTACTCCCCACTGATCGTGACCGTCATTTCAGCACGCTCCAATGGATTGTCTCGGCCATCACGTTTCATGCTGACAATCTTGTCGGCCACATCCATGCCGCTGACCACCTCGCCGAAGACGGTATATTGCCAATCGAGGAAGTTTGCGTCCGCAACACAGATAAAGAACTGCGACCCCGCACTATCCGGATCATTGGATCGAGCCATTGATACGATCCCTCGTTTATGCGGTGTGCTATTGAACTCCGCCTTGACTTTGTACCCAGGCCCACCCATACCGTGCGAGGAACGATCAGGGCTCTTACTGTTCGGGTCTCCCCCTTGAATCATGAATCCTGGAATCACTCGGTGAAACGTCGTCCCATTGTAAAAACCCTCTTTGGACAGCTTGATAAAGTTCGTGACGTGACCAGGCGCCACATCGGAAAACAACTTGAGTACAATATCGCCTATCGGCTGCCCCTTGCTGGTCACTGCAATCGTCGCTCGTATCTTCTCATCCATCTCAGCCATTCGATGCATCCTTTCTCCTGTTATCGAAAGAGAAACGGCGGTGGCGCAACTCCCGCCTCCAGCCCTTCATTCACGGCAATCCACGAACTGCCGTCGTCGCTACGAAACACACCAGCACTCGTTCCGGCATAGAGGCCCGTGTCTTTGGATCCGATCAATACCTGGATCGCCTGATTGGTGAGTCCTTTATTCACCGGAATCCATTGCTTCCCCTGATCCATCGTCTTAAAAATTCCGTTCCCCGTCGCCACGACCAATGTCCGATCGCTCGACACAATACCTCGTATGGAATCATTGGGCAACGCCCGACTGATCGGTCGCCAAGTCATGCCACCATCGGCACTGCGGAAGACACCGCCATCGAACGTTCCGGCGACAATGTTCTGATCCTGATCAATCACCAGAACACGGATGAAGTTTTCGATCATCCCTTCATGATCTTTCAACCCATGATGCATCCGTACCCATCCCGATGAACGAGGGCTGAAGCGAAAGAGGCCTTTCCCTGATGTTCCGGCGAATAGGGTCCCATCCGCAGAGCGTGCGATGGCATGAACCAAAATATCGTCCAATCCTGGAGTGACGGAGATCCAATGGTCGTCAGACTGCCGTAAACGATACACACCATCGCCGGTTCCAGCGAAAAGTTCCTGATCGACGGCGAGTAAGGCCTTTACCTCCAGCTGTTTGAGCCCGGCACTGACAGGCTGCCACGAGTGGCCGTCGTCACGAGAACGAAACACCCCTCCGCGAAATGTGCCAGCATAGACCGCACCATCCTTGGTGGAGGACAGGCTCAAAATAAAGGGATCGGTCACTCCCCTGCCCACTCGAACCCATGTTGAACCTCGATCAACGCTACGAAAGATGCCGTGCCCGAATGACCCGGCATAGATCGCACCATGGCTGTCCAGGACGAGAGCTTGTACACTCGCGATGGACTGTTCAAACGGGCCAGGGGATGATGAGAGATCGGCCACTGGCAGCGATGGCGGCGACGACGAATGGCGCGCATGAAACGCCGCTCCCCCTGCCGGATACAGAAGAAAGCCCATCCCCACGAATATGGCAATAGTGAGGAGAAAGGTCCGCCAACCCTTCACATGGTGAGCCGTCATCGCACCCTCGTTCCCGCGGTATTGATCGGTAGATCCGGATCAAGCGGCAAATCGACGTCGCTATGTGTGGGATTTCTTCCAAACAGACGTGCGCCAAGAATCCCCACTTCATACAGAGCCATCAAGGGAACGGCCATCAGCAGCATCGTGAAGAGTGTTGCATCGGGTGTGACGATAGCCGAGATAATCAGACAGAGCAAGATGGCATGCTTACGGTACCGGACAAACGTATGGGCTGAGGCGAGCCCCGTCATCGCCGCCAGTGTCATGGCCAACGGCAATTCGAACGCGCACCCAAAGATCAACAAGAACTTTACATTGAAATCAATGTAGGTCCCCACGCTGAGTTGTGGGGTAATGTCGCGGTCCAGGCCGAAACTCACAAACCACTCGATCACGAGCGGCAGAATCACCACATTGCAAAACACCAGCCCCGAGGCAAACAGCCCACCGGCGATCACGAACAGCGGGATGGCCCAGCGTTGTTCCGTGGGCAACAACGCTGGCTCAATGAACTTCCAACACTGGTAGAAGATGACCGGCAGACTGAGGATCACCGCCGCCAACAACGAGACCTTAATCGACGCAAAGAGCGCCTCCGTCGGTCCATAAAATGCCAGCTGATTCGGAAAGGGGCGATTCAGCCAGGCCACCATCTCCGAGGAAAAGGTGAATGTGAGCGCCAATGCCCCCACCATCGTCGCCCCGATGATGAGCAATCGTCGCTTGACGGCTTGGATGTGAATGGCAAGCGGATGTACGACTTGCTGCATAAGGCTGGTCAAATGTCCTGAGTCTCTACGGCAATCGGCTCGTTACCGCGCTGGCTCCAGTCGTTGCTCCCGATACAGGCGAATGATCTCCGCCAGCTTGTCTTTCTTAACCAATTTCTCTTTTTGAATCCGTTTTTTCTCGATCTCTTCGTTCGGCGTCAGGACATGACGTCTTTGCAACTCATTGAGTTCAAGATCCAGACGATGGTGGGACTCTTCCAGCTCTCGAAATTCGGTGTTGGTGTGGCGAAGTTGTTCCATGATCGCATCTTCCGTCAACATACGACACCTCCTCTGGTTAGAGTAAATCTGTCAACAGTGGGTCACCTCCTGAGCGGCACGCTTCGTTCTGGCTGCCGCCAATCTGACAGCACAAGCGGATTCTTTTCCATCAGAATCGCGTCTTCGGTGGGCTGAGTGTAATACTGAGGACGCCTGCCGACCTGCATAAACCCCAGATGCGTATACAAGGACCGGGCAGCATCGTTGGAGGCTCTGACTTCGAGGATCGCCCGAGTGGCTGCCTGTTCAGACCCCAGACGGCAGGCCTCCAGCACCAGAGCCTTCCCCACTCCCTGCCTCCGCATCGACTCGCGCACCGCCAAATTCATGAGCCGCAGCTCTTCAAAGACGATCCAAAAACAATGATACCCCAGAATCTCCGATTCCGCTCTTCCTTCCGAACGATCCTGACGCAACGCCACGAGGAAATGTGCGAAGGGATTCCCCGTCAACTCAGCTTCCAGCATTTTGCGCGTCCAAGGCGCCGAGAAGCAAGCCTCTTCCAACAAAACAATCTCTGATACCATCTCCGATGTCGCGGGAAGAATCTGTAGGTCCGCCATGGTGTTACCGCCGCACAAAGATGTCACACATCCGACCGTCTCCGAGCTCGCGCCATACGCTCTGCCGCCTTTCGCTCAACACGGCGCTGACGCCTCACCACCGACGAAAGCCCTCCGGATCGTTCATATTGGATTTCTGCCTCAGCCCGCTGGACATACAGTGGCGCCACAGCCTCACCCGCTACTTCCCCCCGTTGAAGCCGAGCCATCCCGATGCGAGCAACCGAGACCGCCGACGGGGTAAAGAGCTGTTCCGGTCCGACCGTCACGATGCCCGATTGTGAGAGGAGATCACGAGTCTCGGATGCCATCGTCACCCATCCCGCTCCCACGACCACCGTAGGCTCATGAAGACTCTGGACAAAAGCCTGTTCCGTCCCAACCTGCTCATCGAGCACACGCTCAACGCGCCCATCCTCACTTCGGCGAAAGAGAGCCCAGTACACTTCGCCTCGGCGGCTGGGCAAGAGAGAACAAATCTGTATGGTGGTATCCATATTGGAAGCCATGGCTTCCAACGTCGGGACAAGGACAAGAGGACGTCCGGTTGCAGCCCGAAGTCCAAGGCATGTGGCAAGACCGACTCGAATCCCTGTAAACGAACCAGGCCCAGCTGAACAGATCAGCCCGCTCAGTTCATGTAGTGGCACTCGCGCTCGCATCAGCAGGCGATCGATAGTCGGCAGGAGCAATGCACCATGGGCCCCACCAGCCTCCTGCTCATGCTGAGCAAGGACGCGACTCTCATCAAGAATCGCCACGCTCTGCCATGTGGTGGCCGTTTCAACCGCAAGGATCTTCATCGTCGGTTACAAACTCTGCCCCAAGTCTTCCGCAGTGATCGTCTGATTCTGGTGCATTTCATGGAAGGTCACCTGCACGGCTCCCTCCCCCCGTCCATCCTCAAGAGAAATTTTGAACGGACGCAGTGATCGAACATCGGCATCCGCTACGGCCTGCGACGACACGGCACCTCCCTCATTGAGTGGCCTAAAATCATCATAATGAATCGTAGCCTCGATCTCCCCATCCCCACCGAGCCGATCCTCCTGCACGACCAGCAACCGATGATCAAACCAGAGACGGCGGATGAGCACCCGCGGCGAACGGCCTGCCGCCCCACGGGCCATCCCGTAGATATCGAGACGATATCGACTCCGCTCCAGCACAAGCTTGGCCGTTTCTTCTCGCGCAAGAGCATTGCTCCCCAACAGACCACCAATGGCCCAGGTACTCAACTGAGAGAAGCGAGCGAGATTCCCCTGGTCTTTGAGATCGGCTTGGGAACCACTATACATTTTCCCTTCCATCGGGAGCCGCAGCCTATACCAATCATCGGCTTGAACGAATTCAAACAACTCACCACCAAATGGAGTAAAGCCTTTCAGCCTCAGTGCATTCGGCCGTCGATAATAGACGGTTCCCTCGACTCGCGAGAGGATGGGAATGAGTCCGCCCCGTACCTTGGCACTGAACAACCCTTTCATGGAATGGATCGCGGCATCACGTTGGCGCAACAACGTAGTTAACTCTTCAACCGTGACTCGTTTGAGTGGTAGTTCTTCCTTGGGACCAAGAACCGAGCAGCCAGCCAACAAGGCCAGCGGCCCAAGGAGAACAACCAAGAAGAAACGCGTCAGGATCACCTGTGCGACCTCCCAATCCCCGTCAATAGACTACACCAAGACCACGTCGAGCGCCTCTCTGACCTCTTGAATCCCAATCAACTCCATCCCCTCGATTGGGTCCAGCTTCGTCAGATTTCGCGCAGGCAAGAGACAGCGCTTGAACCCCATCTTTGCCGCTTCACGGATCCGTGCTTCAGCTTGACTCACCGCACGAACTTCCCCACCAAGCCCAATCTCACCCAACAGCAAAAACCCCGGTTCGATCGGCACATCCCGAAGACTCGATGCGACCGCCGCCACAATCCCCACATCGATGGCCGGCTCGTCGATATGCATACCACCCACGACATTCACATAAATGTCCTGTCCGGAAAGATGCATGCCCAACCGTTTTTCCATCACGGCCAGCAACAGGGACAGGCGATTCAGTTCCACCCCATTCGCCATCCGTTTAGGCATCGCATAGCTCGTCGACGACACCAGCGCCTGCAGCTCGACCAGAATCGGTCTGGTTCCCTCAAGACTCGACACCACCACCGATCCCGCACTCCGTTGTGAGCGCTCGGCCAAGAACAACTCCGAAGGATTGTTCACTTCTTCGAGCCCGCCGTCTTTCATCTCGAACACACCAATTTCGTTCGTCGATCCAAACCGATTCTTCACGGCACGGAGAATTCGATAGCTGTGCCCCTTATCGCCTTCAAAGTACAACACGGTATCGACGATATGTTCCAACAACCGCGGCCCGGCGATCGCCCCCTCTTTTGTGACATGTCCGATAATGAAGACCGGCACACCAGCGCGCTTCGCAAACCACATGAGTTGCCCGGCCACCTCTTGCACTTGACTGATGCTGCCGGGAGCAGACGTGATCTGCTCTGTGTATACCGTCTGAATGGAATCGACCACCACCGCGACAGGCCGCACCTCCTGGACCGCCTTCAAAATCAGCTCAAGTGAGGTTTCCGCCAAAATCAAGAGGTGCGGATGTTCGATCCCCAACCGCTGTCCCCGCATTTTGATTTGCCGGGGCGATTCTTCCCCTGAAACATAGAGGACCGGGGCCTCCTTCGTCGCCAACCGGGGCAAGGCCTGGAGCAACAACGTGGTCTTCCCGATCCCAGGGTCACCACCGATCAAGATGACCGCGCCGGGAATTACCCCACCTCCCAAGACTCGATCAAACTCGCCGATATTGGTCAACCGACGATCCTCGCCTACCACCTCAATCTCGGCGATGGGCGTGGGCTTGGCTTGAGCCGTTTTCAAGTCAGCAGGTCGCCCCTTGCCGGTTGCCGCCTGCCGCTCTTCTTTCATCGTATTCCAGCCGCCGCAGTCGGGACAGCGGCCGAGCCACCGTGGCGCTTGATGGCCACAAGTCTGGCAGGAAAAGGTCACTTTTGATTTCAAGAATGGATCCTCGCAGAAAGCAATCGGTCCGATTGGCTATCTTAATGGATGGCGAAAGGGAAGGAAAGGACCGGCCCTGCACCATGACATCGCACGATCGGTCTGAGCACCTTAAGATTTACGGCGTCCCGTCCGATATCGCTCAGTGACACAGTAGCTCAGAGCAACCGCCTATGAAAAAGCACATCCAAATCGATGAATTGACGCTGGGCATGGTAATCGAACAGCTCGACCGGTCGTGGTTGAGCACGCCGTTTTTTTGTCACAAGATGACGATCACCTCCACGAAACAGATCGCGCAGTTGAAGGCCTGCGGCGTCCAACGATTGATCGTCCACGTGGAGGCCGAAGAGGTCCACGAAGAAGCACCGGCATACTCGACTGTTGAAGATACTCGTGTAGAATCGACTCCTGACACGACGGATGCCGTCCCAGCTCCCGCTCCCACACAAGTCCCGTTCGAGGAAGAGTTACCAGCTGCCAAGCAGGTCTACCAAGCCGCCAAGACGATCGTGCAAAACGCGATGCAAGATGTACGGCTTGGACGAGCGATTAATGTCGATGCCGTGAAAGCCGTCATCACGGACATGACCGAAAGCGTCTTCAGAAATCCTGACGCCTTACCCAGTCTGTCGCGTCTCAAGCAATTCGACGAATACACCTTTTACCACTCCGTGAACACGGCCCTGCTTGCGATGTCCTTAGGACGGAGCCTTGGATTCGATCAGTCGATGATCCACTTAGCCGGCGTCGGCACACTGTTGCACGACATTGGAAAGATGAAGGTGCCTCTCGAAATTCTGAATAAACCCGGTCGCTTTGAGCCCCATGAAATGGAGATTGTGAAACAACATGTCCTCCGAGGTGTCGAGGTCCTTTCCAACACCACCGGCCTTGGTGAGATATACATCCAGCCAGCACTGGAGCATCATGAACGAGTCAACGGCGCCGGATATCCCCATCAGCGTGCCCGTCAAGATATCAGTCAGGTCGGCCTCATCACGGCGATTGTCGATGTTTATGACGCCATGACCAGCGACCGGTGCTATCACAAAGGACAGCCCGCCCATGAGGTCCTCCAACTGCTCTATCGGCTCTCGCTCGAGGGCCATCTCGACCCCACACTCGTTCAACGATTTATTCAGGTCATCGGAGTCTATCCCGTCGGATCCGTAGTGGAGCTGAATACCGGCGAGACCGGCATTATCAAACGGATCAACCATAATGCGCCATTGGCGCCGGTGGTGCTCTTCGTCAAGAGCGCTGGGAATACGCTCCTCTCTCATCCTCAGGAGGAAGATCTCTCTCACCAGACGACGGCACCCCATCGGAGCATCAAGGCTGTCCTCGACCCTCACCAGACCGGCATCGACCCAACCCTCTATCTCGACAAGAAAGCAGCCTAGACCTCCACCGCGCTAACTCGTCCACCGCGTGACCTACACGGCGTGTCTCCACGCCCTTCACTCTCTGTATCACTATATTCACTACTATTATCTAACTATGTTTTCTATCGTACTTCCAGCCTGTCACCACATTGACGAATGAATCTGGCGAAAGCGTCAAGCTTTTGAAACTCTTCGTCACGCGTAACTACTTAATGCACAAATCAGTGAAGAATTGAACGGCACCGATTTGGCGCGGCTCTTGCTTCAACTTATCATCAACCGTGCACCTAACTACCTGAGGAGGGATCGATGGAATGTCCGAAGTGCAAAGGGACGATGATGCTGGAGCGGTTCTCGGATTTCTTTCTCGTCTTTTATGCCTGGAAATGTTTCAACTGCGGTGCCATCATCGACCGCACCATTGCCCAGAATCGCAGAAAGAGCCTTGCGTCTCAGGAATCTCAGACCGTCGCCGCGCGCTGAGAGCAATTCCTGGCTATTCGGGCTCGGATTCCGAGCCCGCTGGGGCCTGAGTTACAATCACGGTGGATCATTGGAGTCCTTTACAACGGTTTATCCAAACCGTCGGTACTGATTCGGTTAGATGGGTCCTACAGCTGAACACAGGTGAGAGCGGGATCCTCAAACCGAGTAACCGTTTGGGCGCCACTGGCGCTGGCAGTGTCCTTGGTGAAAAGTGAAGGGACACCCTATGCTGAAATCCGCACGAGCCAGATCTCGTTGCAGAGGCAGAAACTCCCTATCTGAAGATCACGACCACCCTCAACCGAAACAAGCACAAAATGTCCTGATCGACTACTTGGATAAGGAGCCAGACTGAGAGCACGCTATGCCTGTGACAAACGAAGGCTATGACGATGATATCGTATATTCATGTTGAAACGTTCAACTGTGGTCAGCACGGGTAAGGTTAGCCTCAACGGCAGCTTCAAATTCGTCGATGACAGACAAGCGACGCTCAACTTCGGCGACGATTTTGGGTTGCTCCTCAAAAGGAGGACATAGAACTGTGCGCGAGTGAAGGGTGGCGAGGTTGGTGTTCGGTAGCCTGAGGCACAAAAACCAGATTGCTCCGGCGCCTGGTTGATGTGTTCACGCGCGTTGTCTTCCGGCGTCGGCATCCCTAAACCTCATTGAGGATATGAGAGTATGTCCCGGAGAGGAACACATGGTTTTTTGGAGTAATGCAATTCTTAGGACGATGGTTTGTTCTTACTAAAGGTCCGGCATTGGCCCGGACTGAAACGCCATGCAGAGCTCGGCCCGATGTTGCTACAACTTCTTCCTGACCTCCTTCCAATCCTTCGCCACCTTGGCCTTCCTTGGCACCTCCCCTTTTGATGGTCCCGGCACCATGATCGCCTCAAGGCGGCGCTGCAGAAAGGCTTCGGCGAACGATTTCGATCGGCCAACGCCGACCTTCACGGTCCTCCAGCCAGCTGCATGAAGCTCGTCAATCGTCTCCCCCACGGTGTTTGTATCAAGGACAGGTAGCGTCAAGAGATAGCCGGCTGGAAACTTATGGGTCTTGAGCCACTCCCTGGCTTCTGCACTTCGTTGAAACCCATCTCGCCCTTCAACCACATAGATGACCTTATAATAAAACTGCGTGAGCTTCCCGAGTTCATCAGCAGCCCCAGGCATCGGCTTGCGTGCTGATTCAAACGCAATGCCGATGGGAGGGACTCGATTCGGCGCAGACTGCTCAAGCAGTGACGACAACTCAATCACGAGGATGGGCTGCCGCTTCTCCCACACAGCGAGATTGGCCTGGCCTTCGGCCTGATCGACTCGTGGACTATTCCCGATGCGGACTTGGACCAGTGCGAGACCTTGGGCCTTTGGGGTATAGGTCAAGAAAGCTCGTCCATCTCCGCCGGTCAAGGTCTTGGCGACAACCTTCCCATCCGCCACGAGTTCAAGTGGTTCCCCTCCAAGCTCGGCAATGAGCATCAGACGTTTCGAGAAAAGCTTCGCCTCGATGGTAGCCGGCTGGCCCTGAGCCGTGAGCGCGTCTTTGACAAGGATCGAGGCGGAACTTTTCTCTGCGGCAACGAGCAGGCCCGGTGCGGTAAGGGTGAAGAGGAAGAGCGCGAGATAGGCGCTGCGGATTGGGGTGATTATTGGCCGCATCGCCTTACTGGACAAGACAAAACGGGTCACGGACTCGCTGACGAATGTTACGCTTTCAGCGCTTTGAGTACTTCATCTGCATGGCCATCAACTTTCACTTTCCTGAAAACCGCCTTCACGTTTCCTTCAAGATCGATGACAAAGGTGCTGCGCTCGATGCCCCAGTACTTTTTGCCATACATATTCTTCTCTTTGTACACCCCATAGGCCTTGGAGATGGCGGCATCTTCATCGCTGAGCAGCGGGAACGGAAGTCCAAATTTCTTGATGAATTTCTGGTGTGACTCCCTCCCATCCAGGCTCACCCCCACAATGGTGCCACCCGCACGGAGGATCTGCGATTCGACATCGCGAAAGTCACAGGACTCTTTCGTACACCCTGGGGTGTCGTCTTTTGGATAGAAGTAGAGCACAATCTGTGTCCCCTTGAAACTCTTCAACGTCACAGACTTCCCGTGCTGATCTGGAATCCCAAGCTCAGGTGCTTTGTCCCCGACTGCGAGTTCTTTGCTCATAGATCCATCCTTCGTCTGAATTAATACCCACCAGGCATACCGCTACCGAACGATGACCGACGAGGTGTGTAGGGCCCCGGCATTTTCTTGTTCTTGTTCTCAGGATTGCCGTATGGCGAGAGTGCCGGTGAGTCCCAAATAACCTTGTCTCCAGGGGAGAGATCCGCTGCTTCCAGAAAATGCTTCCTCGCGATTTCCGCATCGCCGAGCGCATTCAGCGCCAGCGCGTAGTTGTAATGAGCCGGGCCTGAGCTTGGCGCTTCGGTGACCGCTTGTTCAAAATATCGTTTGGCGTCTTCGAACTGTTGAGCCTGATACGCCTGCGTACCTTGCTCCGTCAAGGTCATGGCCTGCGGCCTGACTTCTCCATCCAGGACCAGCGGCACCAACGGCTTCCGCTTTTGAAAACAGCCCGTGCCGACGAGCAGCAAGACCATGAGACCGACAACTGTCACCTGCGAAATACGACGTGTCATGGTACCAGAACCTCGTTGTTCAGATCTTTACCTGTTTGCGAGTCTCTTCTTCGAAGGTTTTCCGATACAGAACATCCCACTCGGCACTCCCCTCAACCAGACCTCGCGAATATGAGGCCAGCTTCGCCCTGACCGTCCGATCGATGTGCTGCTCCTGCGCAAGTTCCTCCGCCAACACCTTCTTGATCTCCTTTAAGACCAGCTCGTCCCTCTGCTTGAGCCGGACACCGGGAGCCTTCTTGATGGCTGTGAGAATCACATGGGATAAGTGGCTGACCTTGTCTTCTGTCAACATACATCAAAATTCGGTAAGGGGTTAGGCGTAAGCGGTAAGGAGAAGGCATCGGCTGTTATTCGCCTCACCGCTCACCCTTCACTCCTCACCTCGTTACAGAATAATTCCTCGCTCACGAACCAACTTTTGCTTCACCATCTGAAACATCTTTTGATAATCCACTTGGCCCTGCTCGATCTGCTGCTCATAGGCCTTTAGGAGTTGGCGCACCTCTGCATTCAGGCGATCCTCAGCTGATAACTCCAGTGTGATGGCCTGATCCAGTGCCTCGACCAAGACCTTGCGGTCCCCCACCAATTCAAGGTCATCATGCCGTTGGAGATGCCCCGTCAGACTTTCCGCGAGATGACGAACACGCTCTTTCGACAGTCGCACCGTGCTTACCCCTGCTCGAGCACAATGGAAGGTGCGTCCATGACCTGCCGAAGCTGCGTAGCATCACCGACAATCTTCCCGACAATATTCACCCGATCGGCTGGAACCGGGTCAACTCCCGTACTCATCGGCGTCCGTCCGAAAAAGATGGTCAGCACGTGCCCGGCACCCCAGAACGCCACATCACCAATCTTGACTTGCGTAGTGGCGGTTTCCCGATGGTCTCGCACCTCGGGAAGAGGGAAATAGAATTCCTCCCCCCACGTATGAATCGGCGCGGTCACAGGCAGCGCCGCATACACCTCATCTGCTGTCTTGGTTTTTCGGAGTTCCGCTTCCAACCGAACCCCTCCGACGGTAATACGTATTCGTTTTGCCGGCACAGCCATGGAATCCATCGGCAACCAGCTCCTTGCTCGACGCTGCAGTTGTTCTTGATGACGCGAACTCTAGCTTGTCTCCTAGGCGAAATCAAGGCTACAATCCTCGCGGATGCTCACCTCTAGTTTTATCTTCTTGCCGGGCGTCGGTCCTGTCACGGAACGCCGCTGGTGGCAAGACGGTGTGTTGAACTGGAGTCAATTCCTCGCTCACCCTGCAATTCCTGGACTCTCGACGGCTCGGAAACATTGGTATGATGAAGAGCTTCGAACGGCGCACTCGCTCGCGGAGCAGGGCCAGTTTCATCAATTGGCCTCGCGCTTCCCGAGAGGCGAACATTGGCGGCTCTACGACATGTGCCGTTCTGGCGCAGGCTATCTGGACATCGAGACCACGGGCGCCTCGCCGCAGGAAGGCGACGTCACCGTGGTGGGGCTCCATCACCATGGACAGACCGTGAGTCTGGTGCGTGGAGAAACCCTCACGGCGGAGCGTGTACAGGCAGAACTCGATCACTGCGGCCTGCTCGTGACGTTTTTTGGATCTGTCTTTGATGTACCCTATCTCCGTGCTAAGTTTCCCAAGCTCCGTCTGCCCCCATGGCACTTTGATTTGTGCTTTGCCGCTCGTCGACTTGCATTACGGGGAGGACTCAAGCACATTGAACAAGAACTGGGTATCGAGCGGAGCGAAGCCATCCGGGGGTTGGATGGATGGGATGCGGTTCGCCTCTGGTCTCAGTGGACTCATGGGGACAGGGTCGCGCGCGACCAGCTCTTGGCTTACAATCGAGCTGATACGGAACATCTCGTGCTTCTGGCAGATCGATTCTTTGAGGATCTGATGAGTCAATTGAGTCCTTCGTCCGCCGTATCATCCGTATCATCCACCTTTCATCCAACCGACACCCGATGAGTGCGTGGATCGGCATCGGCCGAAGCGAAACTGGCCTGGTGCGGGCATCAAACCAGGATGCCTTTGCCGTCATCGACCACGCAGGACTATGGGCCGTTGCAGACGGGATGGGCGGTCACGCGGGTGGCGCAATCGCAGCCCAAACGGCCATCTCGACGGTGCAGACCCAAGCCGCATCCTCGCAGGAGCAGCTCCGTAGCGGATCTACTTCACCGATCGACGTGTTGACCTCGCTGATCAGCCGCGCGCATGAAGCCATTCTCGCTCAGGCCCGCTCTCAACCGAAGCTCAAGGGAATGGGGACCACCCTTGTGCTGCTGACGGTTATCCCTGATCAAACCTCCATGGCCTACGTTGCACACATCGGAGACAGTCGTGCCTACCGGTTTCGAGCCGGGGTGCTGACTCCGCTCACCAAGGATCATTCCCTGATCGAAAAATACCTTGAGCGTGGCATCCTCACTCCGGAAACAGCGAAGACCCATCCCGAGCGACATGTCCTGACTCGTGCCCTTGGAGTCACGGCAACAGCAACCCCCACAATCGCCGGCGTAGCCATGCAGGACAACGATCTCATCATGCTCTGCTCGGACGGCCTGACAAAGATGTTGGAGGATCAGGATATTCAACAGGTGCTGTGCGCTGGCGATCTCAACCCCGCCAACGCCTGTGATCGCCTAATCACCGCCGCACTCGATCGTGGCGGTGAAGACAACGTGACGGTTGTCGTCGTTGTCTATCGCTAAGCCGGTGATGACTTCGTTATTGACAAGCCTCCCCAGGGCGTGTACGTTCCCTCATCACCTACATCACACTCGTTATACCGAGGGAGTCCTGAACATGCGCCAACGGGCGCCGTTTGTCCTTGTTAGTCTTGCCTTGCTTCTCCTCTTCACGACCAGTTCCTGGGCTGCAGACCCCTCTGATCCCGAAACAGCCATTCGGCTGATGATCCGCGCAAACGCTGAGAAAGACCTCCCTACACTGTCACGCCTCATGGCACACGATGCCGACATCATCAGTTATACCGTCGGTGGTCGCAAATACGTAGGCTGGCCAGACTTTGAGCGGGAGATGCGTGATGAGTTCGTCAATACTCAGAAAATCGAAATCCCTATCAATGAACTGAAAGTCTGGACCAAGGGAGATCTGGCCTGGTTTGCCATGGAAGTCGACTATATCCGCTATGTCGGTGAGGGATCAGCCGTCAAACGAACGGTGCTGCCTTTACGAGAGACCGGTGTCCTCGAGCGCCGCGCCGGACGTTGGCAGCTGCTGTCGTGGCATGAGTCCTTTCGGTCCGCTCAACTTGGTGGCCCAGTTGCGTCGCCCGCTGCGGCAGCAGGATCACAAAAGCTCGTGAGTACCGCTTCTGCTTCAATGCCCGACGTCAGTGGGGAGTGGGACATTCTCGAAGTCGAGGATGAAAAGCGCTACAAGGCTACCCTCGACAAGAGTGGAAACGGCCCCTACACGCAACAAGGCGGACGATTCGTCACCACCAAGATTGAGAACCGCCTGTGGCAGGGCACATGGCATCAACCTGGCAACGATCGAGAAGGTGGGTTCGAAGTGCTCCTTTCGGACGATGGGAAGGAGGCCAAAGGAATTTGGTGGTACACACGTGTCGATACAAGAAAAAATATCCCGCCAAAGGAACACGGCGGTACCTATCACTGGAAGAAAGTGTCACCATCACCGGCCAATCCTCAATGAATCAACCTGCTTCTTCCGTGGTATACCGACAAATCGGAGTCCGGTCCAACATCATCGCTTCACTTCCTCTGGGAGGTCTTATGTCCAGATCCCTCATGCTGTTTCTTGCAACTGTTTTCATGATCTCATCGGCCTACGCAGATGGCGGGCACGATCACCACGCCATTCCGACACTGAAAAAACAGGTCGGTTCAAAAATCACCTATGGAGAGAACACAGCCACCTTGACCTTCGGCCCCATCGATCTTCCCACCGGCCATGGTGAAGGCGATATGGGCGACTCTATGCCCCGGTTCAACTTTCAACTTCCTGAAGACAAATACCTCATCGGTTTCAAGTCCGCCCTTTCTACGGTCGAGGGCAAGGAATTGCCCAGAAATTACTTGCACCATATTCTCATGATCAACAACACCAAGCCCAGCGTATCGTGTCCGGGTGAACCGCTCTTCTTCGGAGGGGCCGGACTGGAAATGGCTGAGACCCACTTCCCTGAGGGATATGGCGTAAAACTCGCGAAAGACGATAAGCTCATGACGGTCGTCGCGTTCTATCACGGCGCTCCTCCCACGAAAAATGTCATCGCCACATTCACCATGTATTTTGCACCAAAGACTAAACCAGCGAAGGAAATGGAGATTTATCAGGTCGGCGTGAACATCGTCTGCTTTACCAAATTCGGAGATCGCCCTGCGGATCAGACAGACGAAGGAATCGAAATCGGACCTGGTGTCCAAGTCCGTACAGCGCCGCTAAAGTTCAGTATGGACGGCTGCGTGAAGTATGCGTACCCACATGGCCATGATGAATTGCTCATGATCGCCCTGGAAAACAAGACCAAGAAAAAGACTCTCCTCCGGACCATTCCCGATGCCGAACAGGATGGTACACTTCGTGAATTTTTGCCCCACCAGGTTTACAAAGATGCCCAAGGCTTCCCCATCTCAAAAGATGATGAATATGAGATGGTCATGGTCTATCACCACTCCCTCCAAAATACCGAACCCCAGCATGGGATGGGCAACTACTTGCTGTACATGACGCCAGGCTCTTGCCCGGCAAAGAGCGCATCTGTCACCCAGTAGCGATTTCTCGACCTGGCCCACCGGCGCAGAGTAGCTGGTGGGCCCGCTTCCCCGTCCTCCGACTCTACTCCAACCAACAGATTCCTTCGCCTCAGCCCCGTGCATGTAGAATAGACCTATCCTGTGCCGTCTCAACTGCCTCTCGGTTAAAAACTCCAAATCCTTTGGTGGAACCATCAGATGGCTTGTATACTGACAGAACATAGGTTTCATACGTAATAATTTCCGGCAGACACGGACAACGGACCATTTACCGTAGTACGCCAATCGATGATAGCCTCTCCATCCACCCACACCAATTCTTCTCCAGCCGGTCATGAGTCGATTCAGACACTGACACGATTTCTGCAAGAGATCGGACACCCGACAAGCCTTACGCGCCTTGCCGACCAAATCCTCCTGAACCTTTCTGAAATCTCTCGCTATCCACACGGTTCCCTTTTTCTCCTTGAACACGAACATCGCCGTTTCCGTCAGATGCATACGTTGGGGCAGATCGAGACCATGGTGGCTCCTACGGTCATAGATGTTGACCATCCCTTCGTTCAGGCTCTCATGGTAGGCCAACACATTTCCGACGGGCTGGAGCCAACGCTTGCCCGAGACCCAGAACGCTCAGATGACAGGCCGAATACTCGACCTGGTGACCAGACGCTCGCTATCCCGCTCATCACGCAGGGAACGTTGATCGCATTCGCGTTGTTCCATTCTCCCTCCGCACGCTTGTCACTCTCATCCTTAACTATGGGACTCATGAGCGCGATGGCCCAGGGTGCCGCCAATGCACTCGACTCGCTCCTGATCTACGAAGATCTTCGCCAGTCCCAAGCTCTCATGCGCCGAACCGACCGGTTGCGTTCCTTGGAAATCATCGCTGGTGGTTTTGCCCACGAAATCCGTAACCCGTTAACCTCCATTAAGACCTTTATTCAGCTGGCGCCCGAGCGGAAAGACGATAGCCAATTTATCGGTGAATTCAGCCGCATTGTCCTTGAGGACGTCCATCGGATCGAGCGCTTGATCCAGGAAATCCTTGACTACGCCCGCTACATGGAACCGCAGATGACCGATGAGGACCTCAATGAAATCGTCATGTCATGTCTGTACTTCATTCAGGTCAAGGCAGACCGTCAGGGGATCAAGATTGAAAAACAGTTGGCGCCTGAGCTTCCTCGTGGCATGCTGGATCGGCAGCAAATTAAGCAGGTGCTCTTGAATCTCCTGTTGAACGCCCTCGATGCCATTGGCGAGGGGCCTGGGAGCCTTCGGGTACGGACGCATCAAGTCCTGAAACCTGAGGGTACCCTCTTCATGCAGGTCGACATTGAAGATACCGGACATGGAATCGCACCCGAGAACCTTGAGCACATCTTTGACCCATTCTTTACAACCAAACATACAAGCACGATGAATGCGGGAACCGGGCTGGGCCTGACCATCGCACACCAGATCATTCAAGAGCATCACGGCGACATTCACGTGGCCAGCACGGTCGGTCAAGGAACGACCTTCCGCATCACTCTTCCCGCGCTTCATCAGTAGTATCCAAGGAGCCTTTGTGGAAAGCGTCATTGCAAGAAAACGAGTGCTATTGATTGATGACGAGCCCCGCGTCCGCGCCTCGCTGAAAATGGTCCTGGAACCGCTCTACGACATCGCCCAAGCAAGCGACGGGCCTGAAGGCCTCGATCTCTTCAAAAAAGAAGACCCTGACTTGGTCCTGCTTGACATCGTCCTTCCAGGTACCGATGGTCTGGCTGTGCTTCAGATGCTCAGGACAGAACGGAAGTCTACTCCGGTCATCATGCTCACCGGCACCAAATCCGTGAAAACAGCCGTGGATGCCATGAAATTAGGGGCGGCCGACTATCTCTCGAAACCGTTCGATGTCGACGAACTTCGAATCGTGATCGATCGCGTCCTGAACTCCTCAGAGTTGGAGCAAGAAGTCACTCAATTACGAGCGCAAGTCGCCAAGCGATACGCGTTTCATAATCTGATCGGTAAAAGCCAGGGGATGCAGGAGATCTACTCAAAAATTGAACAGGTTGCCGACAGCCGAACCACCGTACTGATTACAGGAGAGAGTGGAACCGGCAAGGAGTTGGTCGCGAAGGCCTTGCATTACAACAGTTCCCGCCGCGAGCGTCCGTTTGTCGCGCTCAACTGCGCCGCGCTCCCCGAGACGCTGATTGAAAGTGAGCTGTTCGGCCATGAAAAAGGGTCGTTTACGGACGCCACGGCCAGACGTGTCGGGCAGTTTGAGCTTGCGAATACCGGAACCCTGTTCCTCGACGAAATCGGCGATCTCAGTCCGGTCACACAAGCCAAGCTCTTGCGCGTCATTCAAGAACGAGAGTTCACGAGAATCGGCGGAGTGCAACCGATTAAAGTCGACGTCCGCATCGTCGCGGCCACGAACAAAAACCTTGATGAGCTCGTCAGAAAAGGGCAGTTCCGAGAAGATCTCTACTATCGAATCAACGTGATCTCACTCTATCTGCCTCCCCTTCGTGAACGAGGCGAAGACATTCCTCTCATCGCCAATCATTTTCTGGAGAAGCGGTTGGAAGAAGCCCAGCGCCCCCCGATTGAATTTGGGAAAGAGGCCTTGGAGCTCCTGACGCGTTATCCCTGGCCTGGCAATGTGCGTGAGCTGGAAAACTTTATTGAACAGGCCTTTATCTGGTCTCAACATGCCACAGAAATCACCCCGGAGCATTTGCCGACTTCGATAAAGAGCACCTCGCGTTCACCATCACTCCGAGACGATACGCTTGCTGGCCGAATGTCGCTCGAGAAAGCCGTAATGGAATTTGAGCGAGAAATCATTCTCGATGCCTTAAAGCGAACCAATTACGTCCAGACCCATGCTGCGAATCTCCTGGGAATCAGTCGTCGAATGCTCAAGTACCGAATGGATACCCTCGGCATCGGGCGACCAGACAATTCAACTGCTCAGGATTCAGAATCTCCCACGCAAGACTGACACATGTCTCAGCAAGAATGCCACAGTTATACACGTGCTATCCTCATTGATATACGCATAATATTTCATATACTTACCTATCGTTAATATATAGCATTGCTTATTATACGACATGCTATATATTAATACTTTATGTAAATAATTGATAAGGAACGTATTTTGCTTCATCTTATGAGCAGATCTTCTAGTAGCGATCGCATGACGACCTCTTCCCAACCCTCCACAAAACCAGCAGTTCTCATCATTGACGATGAGGTAGGCCCACGCGACGCATTGAAAGTTGTTCTTGGCCCGTTTTGCACCATTCACTGCGCTGAAAATGCCAGGATGGCACTTGAGCTCCTCAAGACACAATCGATTGACCTGATCACCCTCGATCTAAAACTGCCGGATCGCCCAGGCCTGAATCTCCTCCAAGAGATCAAACTCAAGTATCCTGAGATTGAAGTTGTGATTGTCACGGGATACGGAAGCCTGAAATCCGCCATGGAAGGTATTCGTCACGCTGCGGCAGGTTACTTACTGAAACCGTTTAATACCCACGAACTGACCACGCTCATTCAGCAGACCTTCGAGAAGAAACGCCGATTAGATTTTCTTCGGAAGTACCTCCGCGACTCACCGGAACAAGGTACCCATGCGTGGCATACCCTCCAGGCCAAATACCGTTCCTTATGCCCAAACAGTGATCCTGCGGCGGCGATCCTCTCGCAAGACGATATGGGACTACTTCCGCTGCTCTCCGACATCCTTGAGGCAACTGACCGTCAGTTGCTGAATCATTCGAGTCGCGTGAGTTTCTATGCCACACTCATGGCTGCTCGACTCCATCTGTCTCTCGCTGACCAAAAGATACTGGCTCTGGGAGCCTTTCTCCATGACATCGGCAAAACGAGCTTGCCTCATTACCGATTCTCTGACGATCAAGTTCTGCCCTCGCGAGAACCTGTCTTGTGTCGAGAACATCTTGGCAAGGGCGCTCGAATGATTGAGTCCCTGGGGCTACCAGCTGAGGTAGGACAGATTATCGCCGCGCATCACGAACGATGGGATGGACAGGGATATCCACATGGACTTCAGGGCACCGAGATTCCGCTTCTGGCTCGCATTGTCGGTATGGCGCAGTTGTTTGACCATTTGACGGCAGATGCTCCAGGACGCTCTCCTCTCTCCGTTGAACAAGCTATTCAACAGATCGCAAATCCGTCGCCGATGCAGTTCGACCCGCAACTCCTGGAACTCTTCATCGACGTCGTCAAGGAATCGACGGCATCAATCTCAACTATGGTTGCCGTTCCGGCTGCCTAACCTATTCCTGCCCTCCAGCGATCAATTCCGCAGCCGTCGCCCTCGTCTTCTGGGTCACTCGCTCACCGCCAAGCATGCGCGCGATTTCGCTCTCTCGGTTGGCGCCGACCAAGGCACGCACCTTGGCCACCGTCCGTCCCTTGACCTCGGACTTTTCAACACAGAAATGGTGCTCGGCCTGAGAGGCAACCTGCGGGAGATGGGTGATACACAACACTTGGTGATATTGCCCCAAGGCCCGCAACCGTTTGCCGATCGAGGCTGCGACGGCTCCTCCGACCCCCGTATCAATCTCGTCAAAAATGAGCACCGGCACCTCATCCACATCCGCGAGGACAGACTTCAGTGCCAACATGACCCGAGAAAGCTCCCCTCCGGAGGCCACACGGGCCATGGGCTTGAGAGGTTCACCGCTATTCGTCGATAATAGAAACTCAACCCGATCAACCCCATCAGGGCCATACTCTTGGCCTGACTCAACCGACTCCACCTGAACAAGAAATCTCACGGGTCCCATCTTCAACGCTTCGAGCTCTTTTCCAACCAGTCTCGTCAACACCGTAGCAGCCTTGGTCCGCTTCTCAGAAAGCTGACGCGCCAATCCGGCAACGATTTTCTGGTGTTCATGGATCAGACGATCACACTGTTCAAGCTCACTGCCTGAGCGGCTGAGTCGCTCCAATTCCTCCTTCACGCGACTCTGGGTCGCAAGCACGGATTCGATCGTCCCTCCATATTTTTTCTTCATCCTCTGGATAACCGCCAAACGATCCTCGATCGTCGTCAACCGTGATGGATCGGCATCCAGCCCTTCGACATACCCACGAAGGCCATCCGCGACTTCCTTTAAAAGGACTTTGGATTCTGAGACAAGCCCAGCTGTCCCTTTCATCTCTGGATCGAGCTGAGCCAGTTCTCCCACCGCGCGCTCGACCACCGCCAGATTGGCCAAAATCCCCTGCCCATCCGCCTGCAGCTGTGCTTGGGCCTCCGATACTAGTTCCGCGAGACGACGTGACGACGCCAACCGTCGACGCTCAGCTTGGAGCTCTTCTTCCTCTCCCAAGCGACAGGCCGCTTGATCCAATTCTTGTTGCTGAAAGCTCAACACCTCGTATTGCTGCATCCGCTGGTCATTCTGAGCAGCCAATTCAGCTCGCGTCTGACGGGCCCTGGTCCACTCTTGATGACTTGATCGATAGTGGCTCCGTAGATCTTGCAGACGGCCAAATGCGTCCAATACCTCCAGTTGGGCTGAGCTGGAGAGTAACGACTGCTGATCATGTTGACCATGGATATCGATGAGGGTGCCGGCGAACTCTTCCAGCGTGTGCGCGGGGCTGAGAACCCCGTTCAAATACACCCGGTTTCGCCCCGATCGAGCGATCGTGCGTCGGATGATGAGTTCGGAATCGTTCTGACCAAGAACCCCTTGAGCTCGAAGCCGAGGAAGGATGGGGTGGGTTGGTGGTATCTCGAAGACCGCCTCAAGCTGCGCTTCGTCTTCCCCAAAACGGACCTGCTCACTCGAGACGCGACCGCCGACAAGAAGCGCAACCGCATCGATCAACAGAGACTTCCCTGTCCCTGTCTCTCCGGTCAATACAGTAAACCCCGAGTCAATTTCCAGACTCAGTCGCTCAATGACGGCAAAATTCGTAATGCGCAGCTCAGTGAGCATCGCTGCGACAAAACCTTCTAGGCAGTCCCAGCATGTTGAGCAAGAAGTGAATCGATCATTTCCTTGAATTGACGCTTCGGTCTGGCCCCCACCAGCTTTTCAACCGGCTGACCGTTCTTAAAGAACAGAATCGTGGGAATACTCATCACTTGGTATCGACCCGCCACTTCAGGATTCTCATCGGTATTCAACTTTCGAACCTTCAACTTCCCGGCATATTCTTTTGCCAGTTCATCGACAATCGGAGCGACCATCTGGCAGGGCCCGCACCATACGGCCCAAAAATCGACCATCACAAGCTCCGAAGCCTTCATCACTTCTGCATCCCATGTGGAATCTTCGACTTTCAAGGCATCACCAGCCACGTCTTTCCCCTCCTTAGAGCGTTAGAAGCAAATCCATATCACAACACGGTCATCGTACCCTACCACTGTTTTTAGAGTCAATTACGGATCACCGCCCGGCTTGAGCGCTAGGTTGAGGCCCCTTGGCCTCTGACACTGGCGGCGGCAATCCATAGGGTCCCCCCGGAGCAGGCCAGGGAAGGCCACGGTCTCCATACAGCAGCGGATTCAGCAACGTTCGCATGAGAACGGCTTCCGCATTACCTACGCCGCCGACTCCCGTGAAATTCAACATGAAGCCGTACTGCTCCCGATCGGGGAATTTGATGTAATGTAACCCCAATGACCAGCATTTGCATGGATTCTGATACAAGGCAACAACATCCAGCTCAGGACTTCTGCCATGCTTGACGTCATAATAAGCTTTGGCTCCGACGGTCCACCCCCAGGGAGTGCGGATTCCACCACCCATCGTCACGAATTGAATCTCTTGTGTCGGAGCGTACACTTCATTGAAAGAGATGGGATTCCAGATATCCCCTCGCCTCACCCGATTCCCGTCACGCGTATATCGCTGTCCAACTTCAAAATACCAATTGGTTCCCTCCTGAAAGCGTAGATCCGTGTTGAATTGGCTCACGGTTAGCTGATACGGATCAAAAAACGCATCCATAGTCAGGTACCGATTCATCGGGGGCCGCAATGCCCAGGCTTGAGCGGCTTGACCAAAGATTGGCGTATCCAGCTGTGACATCCCGCTCAGGGGAGGAAGATTATTCCCGATCACGGCACGCATCCAGATGTCAGAGAACTTCTTCCCTTGGATAGGCACGGTCGCCGGCAGAATGGGCTGGGTGAACGAGCCGAGAAACGGTGCCACACCCGGCGTAAACTCGCGCGCCAGCGTCTGCGCGGTTCCGACATGATAACTCTGAGCAACTGTGAGATCCAGCCAGTTGAAGGCCGTCTGTTTTCCTGATTCCAGCACACGACTGCGAAACAGATACGTCACAAGATTCTTCTTCGGCAGGTCATCGACTTGATCGATTTGTGCCAGTTCGGATTGTCTGGTGCTGGGCACATACTCATACGTCACCGTCGGTTCCATCGTGTGTAAAAGGCTGCTTCCATCAGCCAATACAAAGCGGCGTGTGAGCTTCGACGTCGCATCGACCCCCAGCCAAAACGTTTCCCGATGTTGACCGTCTTCCGACTGTGCCCCCCTCGTATAATAGACCTCCCTGAACTTCGCCTGCGGACGAATGGCCAGGACATGCCCAAGCTGAATCGGCTCCGTGGCAATGCCGGGAACAAGGTTGAATCGGTTGAGAGCAAACCCATCCTCTCGGTAAAAATTGACGTAGTTCCCTTCCATGCCGTACAGCAGAGGTGAACGAAACAGAGACACATAGGGTAAGTTGTATCCGGCTTCGGGAAGACGCTGGAAGGTGTCTTTCCCACCGGCCTGTAACGGCTGTAAGTACAACCCCAGGAGATAAAGGCTGCCGTAGGGAAGCCGTTGGGACAGGAGGAGGTTCGATTCAGTGCTCGGCAAGGCTCGGAGCACGCCCGAGTTGCTCAACTGTTGATAAAAGTTCGGGTCGGTGACCAAATTGGCATTGGCCCGTAGCAAAAGCGTATCCGTCAGATACTGCGTGTGGCTCCCCGTCACTGTTGCGCGAGCTTGTTGCGCATCGCCGCTGTTGGCCGCGACACCGTCGCCATCAGGGAGTTGCGTCTGCTGCAAATAACTCACATACCATTTCCCGCGCGATCGTCGATCCAACACGTAGCGATACTCAAAATCGGATCCGTATCCTAATCGATTGTAGTAGGACGGCGAGATCGTCAGATCTTGGCTGGGACTGATGGCCCAAAAGAAGTGCGCCTGCGCCCCAAACCCAAAACGACTGTTGTACTTAGGCGTAGGAATCAGAAACCCAGTTTGTCGTCTTGCCATCGGATAGGAGAAGGTCGGAAGAGGAATCGTGGGTACATCGAGGATGCAAAACCATCCTCCCTTCAGCGCCAAGGTATCGCCAAGCGTCATGTCCACATCCTTGAACCGAAACCGCCAGGCCGGCACTTCTCCTTCTTGGGCATCGCAATTGGTAAAGCTGCCTTCTTTCACACGATAGTGATATTCGGACAGTCGCTGCAGATAACGACCAGACACAAGCGTGTTACGAGGCGGGATGAAGAGCTGCGCATGCGTGGCAACACCGGCTTCGGTATTGACATTCAGCTCCAATCGCTCAGCTGTCACATCAGTCTGTACATCGGTTAAATGAACATGACCGACGGCGGTGAGAACCCCGGGCAGCGCTTGAATGGTCGCATGGTCTGCCGTCAGCGTGATTCCACCCTGACGAATGACCACGGCCCCGTTGGCTTCGTAGACTTCCTGTTCTGGTTGATAGTCGATCCGCTCGGCGGTGATATCCAACGGAGTGGAAGCCGAGGAGGATGCGCTACTTCCCCCCGCAGAATCGGCTGCGGAGACAGGAATCGGGGAAAGCAGAAGCGCGAGGAGAGTGAGCAGGCCCCCTTGGCGGATCCACGCAAGAGGATCCCCCATGTTAGCCGCGAATCGGGGATAGACCACAGCCACGCATTGCCGCTTTAATATCTCCCAGGAGCATGAGCGATCCCGCGATGCAGATCAGATCCTGCGACATCGCCCGACTTCTGGCAAGAGTCAATGCATCTGTCGGAAGAATCGCCTCCAGCACCGGTCCCGACCATTCCTGCAGCGCGGCACGAAGCTCGTGGACCGTGGCGGATCGTGTGAGGGCCGCTTGAGTCACGACGATCTCTGAGACGACCGGCAAGAGTGGCGTGATAAATCCACGATGATCCTTGTCCCGCATCATGCCCCAGACAAGAATGATTCGAGAGACCGGGTGCTGAATGGCATAGTCTGTCAGATACTGAGCAAGCACCTCTGCCGCCGCCGGGTTATGTGCCCCGTCAAGCACCACATGGGGCTCTTCATCGATCGTTTCCAAGCGCCCTTCCCAAGACACCGTCCGCAAGCCTTCAAGGACCGCCCCCTCGTCAACGGTAATCCCTCGTTGATCGGCTGCTTCCAGAAGCGCCAACGCGCAGGCGGCATTGTCCCATTGGTGGCGCCCGACCAAGCCACAGGTCACTCCCTCAATGACACGCGTCTGCCCTCGATAGAGCAGTCGCCCGGCACGATCCTCTTCAACGGAGAACTCTCGGCCGAGACGCCAGAACGGTGCGGAGCGATCCTTGGCAAGTTTGGACAAGACCTGTTCCGCATCGATCCCCATTCGGCCGATCACCACCGGCACGCAGGGCTTAATGATCCCGCCTTTCTCAAACGCAATGGCTTCTTCCGAATTTCCCAAATACTCTTGATGGTCCATGCCGATCGTGGTGATCGCGCAGGCTAAGGGCTGTTCGATCACATTGGTCGCATCAAACCGTCCCCCCAACCCGACCTCCAGAACCGCGACATCCACCGCTGATTGTGCAAAATGCAGGAAGGCCAAAGCCGTCGTCATTTCAAAAAAAGTCGGATGCAGGTCATCCGTCAGCACCGATCGCAATTGCGCCAGTAACGCCTCGACTCTCTCCTCCGTAATCATCTGACCATTGACACGAATCCGCTCCCGAAAGTCGACCAGGTGGGGGGACGTATACAGCCCGACACGACGACCGGCACAGTGAAGAACCGCCGCCGCCATCGAAGCCGTGGACCCTTTCCCATTCGTGCCACCGACATGAAAAACCTGAAGCGACGCCTGCGGATTGCCCATTCGATCCAATAACAGGCGCATCGTCTCCAGACCCAGCTTGATGCCGTGCTTCTGAAGACCATAGAGATAGTCAATGACTGAGGAATAGCTCATCAACAAGCCGGAGGGACACAGAAACTTAAAAATGATTGACGAGGGTACCGACCGTCTCCTTCAGACGCCGCCGCTCCACGATCATGTCGATCATGCCGTGTTCAAGCAGAAATTCGGCACGCTGAAACTGATCCGGTAATTGTTGTTTGATTGTTTGCTCGATCACACGAGGACCTGCAAACCCGATCAGCGCTTTGGGTTCCGCAATGATCACATCACCCAACATCGCCACACTGGCGGTCACGCCGCCGAATGTCGGGTCGGAGAGAATGGAGATGAACGGCAGCTTGGCTTCACCCAGCTTCGCCACGGCCGTCGACGTTTTGGCCATCTGCATCAACGAGAGAATCCCCTCTTGCATCCGAGCGCCACCGGAGGCCGTCACCAAGATCACGGGCAGTTTCAACTCCAGCGCGCGATCGACCGCGCGGCAGAGTTTTTCCCCGACGACCGATCCCATACTGCCGCCCATGAAACTGAAGTCGAACACACACAACACCACACGGCTTCCATTCAGCAACCCTTCTCCGATCACCAGGGCATCTTTGCGTCCTGTCTTTTCCTGGTGAGCCTTCACGCGCTCACGATAGGGCTTGGTATCCTGGAACGCCAGGGGATCCTGTGCTTCCAGTTCCGCGTCCCATTCTTTGAACGTCCCAAGATCGATGAGTAACCCGATCCGCTCCGTGACGGAAATCGGAAAATGATACTCGCACTTCGGACAGACCTTGTTGTTACGGTCGACTTCCTTCCGATAGACGATCTCACGGCAATGGTTGCACTTGAGCCACATGCCTTCACTGCCTTTGGAGCGTGGAGGAGGAACGGAGTCGCTGGGTTTATCCTTTTTGAACCAGGCCATTACACCCTCTCATTTCCAGACCGCCGCAGGGAGAATCCACAGCGAGAGCCGTGAGACACCACACCAAAGAAAACCCCGATTCCTCGTAGAGCGATCCAGCCCGTCTCAAGAGCCATAATGAGGAAACACAACTCACGAGATCATCTGTTGAACGATGGACTGCCATCAGCCCACTGAGGATGGGGCCATTGTAGCAAATCCGTTGGATAGAGTCTCATCCACCCCGAGCATGCATTTCCAAGTGTGGATCTTCGCGGAGCTGGTCAATATCGATCAACCCGCTGGATCGCAGCCCGAGCCGCTCCAGCGCTTTCCGCTCCTCAGCCCCGCGATCACGACGAGCAGCCCACACCGATCGAACGAGCTCTCGCATCTCTGCGGGACTGGCACCCTGCCGCAGTGGTTTCCGGAGATCCACACCCGACGCGGCGTACAAGCACACATACCAAATCCCGTCGGCCGTCACGCGACTCCGGTCGCAATGGGCGCAGAAGGGCTGAGTCGTCGAGGGAATAATCCCAAAGATCCTCCCATCCGGCAAGCGAAATCGTTGCGCTGGAGCTGTACCACGCTCGGGAATAGGGATGATCTGGCCGTATCGCCGACCTAACAGATCGAGGATACGATCCTGCGACAAGACCTTCTCCGGATTCCATTCATTCGCACCACCGACATCCATATACTCAATAAACCGTACCTCGGCTTGGTAGTGCTTGGCAAACTCAATCAACGGGATCAGCTCATCATCATTGAATCCGCGAATCGCCACTGTGTCGATCTTCAGATTCGGGAATCCCACCTTCCCGACCGATTCAATTCCCTCGACAACACGTGAAAATTCATCGCGTCTGGTCAATTGACGAAATCGCTCTGGGCGGAGGGTGTCGAGACTGACGGTCACCCGGTCAATCCCCGCTTCATAGAGCTCTTGAGCCTGCTCGGCTAAGAGAATGCCATTGGTCGTCAAGGCGACTTCGGTGATTCTCCGATTTTGTCGGAGCAACCGAACCAGGCGCGCAAGGTCCTTGCGCAACAGAGGCTCCCCACCTGTCAGCCTGACCTTGTCGACGCCCAAATCGGTGAAATAGCCGGCCAGCGTCGCCATCTCTTCAAAGCTTAGGATGTCCTCTCGAGGCAGCCAGACATACTCAGGCTCCGGCATACAGTAGCTGCAGCGAAGATTACAGCGATCCGTCACGGACAACCGCAGGCTACCAAGTGGACGGCCAAATGTATCGACGACAGCTGGAAGATCGGCACTGCTAGATCCTGAATTCACTGGCGTCCTCTTCCCCCCCTAAAACCCTTTACCTTTTACCCCTCACCCCTAACATCTTACCCATCCCTACGGATGCTCCTCGACCCAGACTTCCCCGTCCGGCGTATGTTCCAGTTTCCAGATCGGCGTGATCTGCTTAAGTTCATCAATGGCCCACCGACAGGCTGTGAACGCATCAGCTCGGTGCTCCGCTCCGGCAATGATGAGCACAATATTCTCACCGATTGTGATTGCTCCATACCGATGAATAATCAGCAACTCGAGAATGTCGAATTCTTTCAGGGCCCGCTCACGAATCTCCCGCAGCTTCTTCTGCGCCATGCCTTCGTAATGCTCAAAGGTAATCCCGTCCACATCGCGCCCGCGGGATCGATCGCGAGCAATACCCAAGAACGTGGCAATGCCGCCAATTCGTTTTGATCGGCTCCGCACCCGATCAAGTTCCTGATCAATGGAAAAATTCTCTCGCTGCACACGGACGAATTGGCCGTCATCCAGCCCATCATTCACTGAACTCCCCCCGGCAAAGGGAGGCAGCAACGCAATCTCATCGCCCTCTTGGATAACCGTCTCGCCATGGGCGATCTCCTGATTCACCGACACGAGGACCTTCTTCTTGTTGATCAACTCTCCAATTTGAGGATGGGTGACAGTGAGGTGATCAATCAGGTCTTTCACCTGCTTCCCATTCTCAACTGCTAAAGAAAGGGCTCCTTGATTGCCTGCCAACGACTTCGTCAGTCCAAAGAGTTTAACGGTGATCACTGATACCCTATCCTCTCCATCAGCCTGAGCCTCAATCGTTCTTGGTATACGTCCCTGACTTCCCGCCTGATTTCGACAGGAGACAGACCTCGCTAAAGCTCATTCCTCGATCGACCGCCTTGCACATGTCATAAATGGTCAACGCCGCAACCGTCGCCGCCGTCATAGCTTCCATTTCAACTCCCGTCGGACCTGTCGTCTTGGCAGTGGCGGTAATGGTGATGGAACAGCGACCGGTTGGATCTGGCTGAGGGTCTTCCTTGAAGGCAATATCGACGCTGCTCAGTAGAATCGGATGACACATGGGAATGAGATCTGGCGTCTTCTTCGCCCCCATCACGCCGGCAACCTGAGCGACGGCCAAGACATCGCCTTTGGCAATCTTGCCTCGTTGAATCTTTTCGAGGGTTTCAGGAAGCAGAAAGACTCTGGCTTGAGCCATAGCCAGCCGTTCGGTCGACTCCTTGGCACTGATGTCGACCATTCGAGCTCGGCCCGATTCGTTAAAGTGGGTAAATTCAGCCATTTATCTCGTTGAATCAGTACGTTAGAGGCAATAGATAGCGAGATTATAGGTGCCGCCGGAGAGGAAGGTCAAGAAAGAGAGAATGCCCCTGTTGTACTTCAGGTATGCAACGAGAAGAGTCTTGAGAGATCCGGCAACAGTTTATCGAATAGGTCATCTACAGCCAGTCCTCCAAGCCTAACAAGACACACCATCATGCCCGAAGACTGTGTACATGAAATACTTGAAATCCTGATTGGGTGTTGTTCCTGTCGCTATTTCGTGTAGGAGGGCGAAACTGAGCCGGCCTGAGATCATCCGAAGGGGGAGCACACGCTCCCCCTTCAGCAGTTTCGCTACCGCTTCACAATCAATGTCGCGCTGACAGACATCCCATTTGCCGTCGCAGTGATGGTCACGGAGGTATTCGTTCTGACCCTGCCGCTTTGAATCGTGAACGTCGCAGTACTCGAACCACTCGGTACCGTCACAGTGCTGGGTACAGACACAATTGCTGGATTACTACTCGTCAGTTTTACGACGGTTCCTGTGCTGGCTGAAACAGTGACTTTCCCATTGGCGGTTTTCCCGCCCTGGACTATCGTGGGTGACAGAGTCAGCGCCGTCGGTATGGGCAACGCTGCCTCTGGATAATGCACCAGCGACAGATTGCCGGCCGTCAGGATCCCTACTGAGCCATCCAGAGCGAGTACCGCATCCACCCCCCGCAGTCCAGCAGACTCGCTCGCCACCCAGTCGATGGTTCCATTGGAAGCCAGCCGAACGGTAACGGCTTGAGTCGCGTTGGGATCAAGAGTGGTCCCCGGTCCAGCCGCACCAGTGATATAGGCCACTCTCTGACCAAGGATCAGATCCGTCGGCTCTTCAACAGCCGAGGCATGCCGATCGATCACCACCGGAGCATGCCCCGGGGAACCGGTTGCGGTGTAGCGCAAGAGCAACCAGTTCGTTCCGCTCGCCCCAGGCACAGTACCAGCCACCACAAGCTCGCCCTCAGCGGTGACCGCAACATGACGCCCCTGTGCTCCCGTTGTAGTTGATAAGGTGAACAGCGGTTGCCGTGCGGCGGACTCAAGTCCAAGGAAGAGACCGGTAGCCGATTTGCCCGTGAAGGCAATTACTCCCTGCGGCCCCACCGCCATCCCAGGCGCGTAATACCCAGCAGCATCGGCGTATACGGTGCGAGTCAGCCGAACAACACCGGTCTCGGGTGCGTAATCGAATTCATTGATTGAAAGACCCAGCGAACTGGCACCAGCCAGAAGCACGGTCCCCGTGGACGAGAGTGCGAGCGCTCCGGGTTTTGCGGCATCTGGAGTCAGGGCAGTCCCTAGCGTCGCGCCGCTTGCACCAGAGAGCCGCTGGATCGATGCCGTCTGTATGGTCGAATTGGGATCGAACGCAACATAGAGATCGCCTGTGAGATCCACCACACCCCGCACAGGCACAAAACGGGGTTTCAACTCCCGCCGCGGCAACGGCCACACCGGCGTCCCGGTGGGCAAATACTTCTGAATCATCCAATAGGCGTTGAAGAGCGTCAACTGGCCAGGGATACAGGTGGGGTCATTCAGCGCACAGACGGTGGAGTTCTTATCAGCTTCATTGGCGAGCACAAAGATGTTGTCGGCGGCATCCACCAACACCCTTGATGGCTTCAGCCCTGCCACTGTTGTCGCGGTGCGCACGGGTTGCGACCAGACTGGTTGGCCACTCCTGCTATAGCGTTGAAGCGTCATCGTCGCGCCATATGTGGGATCGATGGTGGAGAGAGATTCAATCCCGACCACGACATAGTCGCCATTCGACATTCGATCGACGGCAACTCCCACACCCCCAGGAATACTTTGTCGCCAATCCGCGACTTGAACTGGTTGGGCTGATGCGGGAGCTGTCACCAACCCTGCAACGGCTACGACACTGGACATGAGCACGAAGACTGATCGATAAACAATTTCCTGAATCCTCAGTGCAGAGCGATGAGACATCTGGCTTACCTCCATGAATCACCGAATGAATAAAACTTGGCAAAGAGCTCTTGAATAAAGTGCTCACCACGGCTACGAACCATCGGTCGAATTTCCTCCTCCCATTCCTAATTCGTGAAGCAAGAATATTTGCAGACGCAGCATTCGCAGCCTTCCCTAATCAATTACGAATCTTGAAACACCTGTTCCTCTCGTACCCAGATACAATCGTTGCCTCCCTCCTGATAAGACAACAGCAATTGTCATACCCTCTATCCTTGAACAGTGCTTCAGGAATCACTTACAGCCCACACGCTAGAGCATTTCGCGTTTAGTTGGAACCTTCAGGGATTCCCAACTGGCCAGGAATGAGCGAGAATCGGCATGGAGGGGAACCATGCCGAGAGCGTACTCTGAAGATTTGCGCCGCCGCGTTGTGG
>Ga0224505_10000118_pt1 | contig 61294 bp, 53 predicted proteins | sample SF_Jan12_sed_USG_FD_169102 | JGI IMG/M metagenome (GOLD analysis project Ga0224505, IMG submission 169102) | Sediment microbial communities from San Francisco Bay, California, United States - SF_Jan12_sed_USGS_4_1 | ecosystem: Environmental > Aquatic > Marine > Sediment | place: USA: California...
CCAGGAAAAAACATATCGAATTGCGCCGGCCGTGAAAATTCGCACTTATGCCTGCAGCGGACGCGTTGCACGGAATGAATCACGCCCGGATGGGCGACAACCCGGCGTCGCACGTGTACGTCCGCAACAAGCGGCTCGCCTGTGAGGAAAGCGGAATCGTTTCGTCCAGTCACGACCTGGCGCACTCCACGACCGAGACGGAACTGCTCTCCTTGATCGAGCAACTGAATGCCGACGACACGATCGACGGCATCCTCGTGCAGGTGCCGCTGCCGGACCACATCGACGAGCGCCACATCATCGAAGCGATCGACCCTGCCAGGGACGTCGACGGCTTTCACCCCTTCAACGTCGGGCGGCTCATGCTGCGACACCCGCTGGTCCGGCCCTGCACGCCTTACGGTGTCGTCCGGCTGCTCGAAAAGTCCGGTATTTCCGCCAAGGGCCAGCACTGCGTCGTAGTTGGTGCGTCGAACATCGTCGGGCGCCCGATGGCACTGGAACTGCTGCTCTCCGGCGCGACCGTCACGGTGTGCCATCGCTTCACGAAGAACCTCGAGCAGCACGTCGACATGGGCGACATTCTGGTCGCAGCGGTCGGCAAGCCCGGTATCGTGCGGGGCGAATGGGTTAAGGCCGGTGCGGTCGTGATCGACGTCGGCATCAATCGCCGGCCGACCGGCAAGCTCGTTGGCGACGTCGAGTTCGAAGTCGCCCGACAGCGCGCGTCCTGCATCACGCCCGTGCCGGGCGGCGTCGGTCCGATGACCGTCGCGATGCTGATGAAGAACACGCTGGAATCGGCGCTTCAGCGCATCAAGCACTGACGGAACCCGCTTCAGCGAGAGTTGCCCGTCAGGCTGGGTGGACTGCTTGCGCCGTGCGACCTTTTCCGCCTTGGCGGACCAGTCGCCCAGGCGCCCCGTCTCACAAGCGACCGATCCGGGGCCTTCCCCCGAGCGCGTATCTGCCTTTCCAAGCTCGGGGGAAGGCCCCGGATCGGTCGCTTGCAAACAGCGCGTGTCTGTCTCTTGCGAGCGCGACAGGACGTGCCGGACGGAACGCCCGGGCGCTCAACCCCGCCGCCAGAGCGTGCGGCCGCCCGGCTGGTCCTCCAACTGCACGCCGCTCGACGCCAGCAGGTCGCGGATCCGGTCCGATTCCTTGAAGTCCTTCGACTTACGCGCCGCGGCACGCTCGTCGATCAGGCGCTCGATATCGGCGTCGGAGAGCGCTGGCGTTATCGAGCCCGTCCCGGACGCCTCTATCATGGGGAGTGTCGAACCCCCTGGTCCCTCCCCGGCCGCCGCCATCTTCCTCGCCGCCTGCTTGCGCAGGAACACTTCCGGTTCGCGCCCAAGCAACCCCAGCCGCGCACCTAGCGCACGCATCTCCGCCGCCAGCCCCGCCGCCTTGTCGAGATCGCCGGCCGCCTTGGCCGTGTTGACCTCGCGCGCAAGCGCCTGCAGTTCCGACACTGCGATCGGCGTATTGAAATCGTCGTCCATTGCCGCGACGAACCGCTCGGAGGCCTTCGTCGGCGCCTGCAATGCGACGACCGGCACGCCACGCAGCGACGTGTACAAGCGCTCGAGCGCCGCATCCGCCTGCGCCAGGCTGTCGGGCGTGTAATTGATCGGACCGCGGTACTGGCTGTTCACCATGAAGTAGCGCACGACCTCCGGGTCGCGCACCCACTCCAGCACTTCGCGCACCGTGAAGAAGTTGCCCAGCGACTTCGACATCTTCTCGTCGTCGACGCGCACGAAGCCGTTGTGCATCCAGACGTTCACGAACGGTGAGTCGCAAGCCGCGCAGGTCTGCGCGATCTCGTTCTCGTGGTGCGGGAACTTGAGGTCCATGCCGCCGCCGTGGATGTCGAAGTGCGGGCCCAGGATGTCGACCGACATCGCCGAGCACTCGATGTGCCAGCCCGGCCGCCCCGGACCCCACGGCGACTCCCACGCGGGCTCACCCGCCTTTGCTGCTTTCCACAGCACGAAATCGAGCGGATCGCGCTTGGCCTCGTCGACTTCGATGCGCGCGCCCGCCCGCAGGTCGGCCAGGCGTTTGCCCGACAGCCGCCCGTACGTCTCGAACTTGGCGACGGCGTAGTACACGTCGCCGTTGCTGGCCGCATAGGCGTAGCCCTTGTCCACCAGCGTCTGCACCATCGCGACGATCTGCGCGACGAACTCGGTCGCACGCGGCTCGCGATCGCCCAGGCGCACGCCGAGCGCCGCGCAGTCTTCCTGGTAGGCCTTGATGAAGCGCTCGGTGAGTGCCTGCATCGGCTCGCCGTTGGCTTGCGCGCGCTGGATGATCTTGTCGTCGATGTCCGTGATGTTGCGGACGAACGTGACGTCGTAGCCCGATGCCTCGAGATGGCGGCGCACGACGTCGAACACGATCAGCATCCGCGCGTGACCGAGATGGCAGTAGTCGTAGACCGTGATGCCGCAGACGTACATGCGGACCTTGCCGGGCTCGAGCGGCTTGAAGACTTCCTTGCGGCCCGTCAGCGAGTTGTGGATCTGCAGCATGTATCCCTCGTAATTGGGGACGCTCACCTATTTCCAGAAATAGGTGAGCGTCCCCTGTTTTCTACTTTCCTGCGAGTGCCTGCGCCCGTTCGAGCCGGCCGAGGACACGGGCATTGCCCATCAGGCCGACCAGCGGCGCGAGCTCGGGTCCGTGCGTTGCACCGGTCAGCGCGGAGCGCAGCGGCATGAAGAGTCTTGCGCCCTTGCGACCCGTCGCGTCGGCAATGGCGCGCGTCCAGCCCTTGAAGTCGCCGGCATTCGTGGCGAGCAGGCTGCCGGCGCTGACGAAGAAGTCAGGCCCCGCCTCCGTGATCTGCGCCTTCGCATCCGCGGACACCGGCACTGAATCGTGGACAACCACGCCTACGAGTTCGTCCACTTCGGCAGGAAACAGGACATTGCCCTTCACCACGGCGACGAACGCGCTGCGTTCCTCGCCGGCCTGCAGCGCATCGAGGTGCCCGCCGAGCCACTGCTCGATCTGCGCATCGGTCGAATGCGTCACGGCTTCGCGTTGCCAGTGCCGCAACTGCGCCTCGTCGAAGCGCGCCGCGGAATGGCTGGTGCGAGCGAGGTCGAAGTGCGACGCGAGCTGATCCATCGCGAGCCAGCCGTCGTGGCCGCAGGCATGACCTAGCCGGATCAGGTAGTTGCAGATCGCATCCGGCAGGTATCCCTGCGCGCGCAGGTCGGTCAGGCTGGCAGCACCCTCGCGCTTCGACAATGGCGTGCCACTGGGTGCCAGCACGAGCGGCAAGTGACCGTACTCCGGCAGCGGCATGCCAAGGGCTTCGAGCAGCAAGAGCTGGCGCGGGGTGTTGGCCAGGTGGTCGTCGCCCCTCAATACGAGCGTGATGCCCATCGCGGAGTCGTCCACTGCGTTGCCGAGGAAGAACGACACGCTGCCGTCGGCGCGGCGGATCACGAAGTCGCCGATGTCGTCGGACTGGAATCGCTGCGGACCGTGGATGCGGTCCACGAATTCCACGGTGCGATGGTCCGGCACGCGGAAGCGGATCGCCGGCGCCGCGCCGGAGTCGATGCGTCGCTGCACGTCGACCGCACTCAGGCCCGCGCAGGTGCGCGCGTACCGCGGTGGCCTGCCCGAAGCCAGCTGCACCTTGCGCGACAATTGCAGTTCTTCGGGCGAACAGAAGCACGGGTACGTCTGGCCACCTGCCTCGAGCTTCGCCAGGGCCTCGGCGTAGATGGAACCGCGCTCGCTCTGCCGGTAAGGACCGTGCGGGCCGCCCACGCCCGGACCTTCGTCCCAGGTGATGCCCAGCCAGCGGAGGTCATCGAGCTGCCGCTCGAGCAGTGCGTCCTGGCTGCGGCCGGCATCGGTATCTTCGACGCGCAGCACGAAATGGCCGCCCGACGCGCGCGCAGCCAGCCAGCTGAACAGCGCCGTGCGGGCGTTGCCCAGGTGCAGCGCGCCCGTGGGGCTCGGCGCGAAACGCGTGATCAGGGCGGTGGCAGGCATGGCCGCGCATCTTACCGGATCGGGTGGATCGTCTCCGCGTCGGACGCTGGCCCGTGGGCCCCGGGACGCTTACCATCCGCGCAGTCCTTGTCGCAGACCGGGTGCCTAGATGTCCTTGAGCATTTCGACGTTCTCGCGGGTCTTCCTGCCCCTGCTGCTTGCCACGGGGCTGTCCACGCCCGCGTGGTCGCAGGACGCGGTCCCGGCCGGACCGCAGCGGGTCCTTTTCGAGACGACGATGGGCACCTTTACGATCGAGGTCGACCCGGTGCGCGCGCCGCTCACCGCCGCGAGTTTCCTGCAATACGCCCGCGACCAGCATTACGACGGCACGATCTTCCATCGGGTCATCGGCAACTTCGTGATCCAGGGCGGCGGGTACCTGCCGGACGGCGCCGAGAAACCGGTCCGCGGCGGCGTGCCCAATGAAAGCGGCAACGGTCTCAGCAATCGGCGGGGCACTGTCGCCCTGGCGCGCACCGGCGACCCGCACAGCGGCACGTCCCAGTTCTACGTCAACGTGGCCGACAACATCGCGCTCGACCCGTCCCCCTCGCGCTGGGGTTACGCGGTCTTTGGACGCGTGGTCGAAGGCATGGATGTCGTCGACCGGATCGCCAGCGTTGCGACCGGATCGCGCGTCACGTTCGAGGAAGACACGCCGCTGCAACCGGTCGTCATCACGACGGCCCGCGTCGTCGGCGAGGCTGCCACGCCCAAGTGAACGCCGACCGCCGCAAGACGTTGCTGATCTCGGACCTGCACCTCGATCCATCAGCACCCGGGATCGCGCGCCAGTTCGTCGACTTCCTGCGCGGCGAGGCGCGCGCAGCACGCGCGCTCTACATCCTGGGCGACCTGTTCGAAGCCTGGCTCGGCGACGACGATCCCGATCCGGCCGCGCGTGCCATCGTCGCGGAGTTGCGCGCACTGCACGATGCGGGTGTACCGACGTATTTCATGCACGGCAACCGCGATTTCCTCATTGGCTCGCGCTTCGCCGCCGAGACCGGCTGCACCCTGCTCGACGATGGCACGGTCGTCGATCTGCACGGCGAGCGCGTGCTGCTGATGCACGGCGACGTGCTCTGCACCGCCGACACGAGCTATCAGCGCCTGCGTCGGATCCTGCGCAATCCCGTCACCCTGTTCGTGCTGCGACACCTCGGCCTCGAGTCGCGGCGCAAGCTGGGCCGGAAACTGCGGGCGGGCAGCCAGATGCACGTGGGAGCAACCGCGGCCGCGATCATGGACGTCACGCCGTCCGAAGTCGTGGACTCGCTGCGGCATGCGCGCGTCAGCACACTGGTGCATGGGCACACCCACCGCCCGGCGATCCATCTGCTTGAGGTGGACGGCAGGCCGGCGCGCCGCATCGTGCTCGGCGACTGGTACACGCAAGGGAGCGTGCTCGAGTGGCGCGACGATGGCGTGGAGCTCCGCGCGCTGCCGCGCGGGAAGTGAGTAGTGATTAGTGATTAGTGATTAGTGATTAGTGATTAGTGATTAGTGATTAGTGATTAGTGATTAGTGATTAGTGATTAGTGATTAGTGATTAGTGATTAGTCAGAGGAGCGCCTGCAGCATCGGCGACCAGCTTAACCTCCGACTACTCACTACTCACTAATCACTAATCACTTCCTCCCGGCGTGCCCGAATGGAACCGGAACTCCGTGTCCGGCGCCACGGCCAGCTCCGCTTCGACAGCTGCCAGCTGACGCAGACGTTCCCGCGCACCCTCGCCACGCTTGTCCGCCAGGCGCAGGTAGAGGCCGGCGTGGCGGGACTCGGCCGCCGCCAGCGACGCGTAGAACGGGCCGAGGGGTTCGCCGAGCAGCGGGATCAAGCCGATGAAGCGCTCGTGCGAGCGCGCTTCGATCAACGCGCCGATCAGCAGCAGGTCCATCCGGCGCTCGTGTTCCGTGCGGCGCAGCGCCTTGCGCAGGCCCTCGGCATAGCGTGACGGGCTCAGGCGCCGGAACGGCACCTGCAGCGCCGCAAGCTGCTGCTGCACCAGTTCGAAATGCCGCAGCTCCTCGCGTGCCAGGCGCGACATGCGGTCAGCCAGCTCGAAGTCCTCGGGGTAGGAGAACATCAGGGCAAGCGCCGTCGACGCGGCCTTCTTCTCGCAATTCGCGTGATCGAGCAGCAGGTCCTGCCAGCGCTGCACGGCGAGCCGGAACCAGCGCGGATCGGTCGTCGACTGCAGCACGGCGGGAACGCTCAACGGCGAAAGCTCAGGCTGCCGCGCTCTTGAGCAGTTCGTCGATGTTCGCCACGATTGCGTCGGCCGAAGGCAGGCGATCGGCCGGCTTCTTTGCCAGCAATCCATCGAGCAGCGGCTGCAGGTACGCGAGGTTCTGCGGCAGGCGCGGGACCGGCGCGTTGGCGTGCATGTAGATCACGGCGAGCGGCGTTTCCGCGCTGTACGGCTTCTCGCCGGTCAGCATTTCGTACAGGACCACGCCGAGACTGTAGAGGTCGCTGCGCACGTCGAGCGGCAGGCCATGCCCCTGCTCGGGGCTCATGTAGTGCGGCGTGCCGAAGATCGTGCCGATGCCCGTGATGTCGCTTTCCAGGCTCAGCTGCCGCGCAAGGCCAAAATCGATGAAGGCCGCCGAACCGTCCTCGCGCAGCAGCAGGTTGCCCGGCTTGACGTCGCGATGCAGGACGCCGACTTCGTGCAGCGCGCTGAGCGCCGCCGCCATCTGCCGTACGTAACCCAACGCCTGCGCTGGCTCGAGACGCTCACGCATGCGCGAGCGCAGGTCGCCGCCCGGGAAGAACTCCATGGCGAGGTAGAGATGATCGTCCGCGACGCCGATGTCGTAGATGCGCGCGATGTTCGGATGCCGCAGGTGCGCCACGAGGTCGAATTCGCGCAGGAAACGATCGAACGTCGTGCTGCCTTCGACGATATCCGGCACCTGCCGGAAGATCTTGAGGACGCGCTGCTCGCCGGTGCGCACGTTTTCGGCGAGGAAGACGCTCGACGAACCGCCGACGGCGAGGCGGCGCAGGCAGCGATGGCCGCGGATGCGCACCGAGCCGAAGCGATCGGGCGGACTCTGTTCGAGCGCCGCACGTGAGGTCTCCGCCAGCACGTTGCGACGACTGGCCAGCGCCGTCCGCAGCGCGCCGCACAGGTCCGCGTGCTCGAAGTCCGTGCGCGTCAGCACGGCCAGCGCGCCCACGGACCTTGCCTTGTCCCCGACTGCGCCGGCGCCGCCGGGCGCGAAGTAGACAATGGGCGGAAAGCCGGGCCGGTCGGTCAGGTCCTCGAGCCATTCCAGGCCACGCGCGTCCTGCACGTCGTGGTCGAGCAGCACGACGTCGTAGGCGACGCCGGTGAATCCCGGGGGCAGGCGTCCGCGCGTGGCCGGCTCGTATTCGGCCGGCAACGCATCGCGCCATTCGAGCGTGACGTGATGCGCGAGCAGCTGCCGGTAGTCGGCACGGTCGCTCACGATCAATGCCCGCAACGTCATCGACGTCCTCCCAACCTCAAGCCCAGGACCAGATCGCCGACGTTCGTCAGCGTGGGTCCAGTATGCAGCAGATCACCCGCCGCCTCGAGAAAAGTACCGGAATCCGCGCATGCGAGCGAGACGGCGGGATCGCAGCCCGCGTCGCGTCCGCGCTGGCACGTCTCGTCGTCGACCAGCGCACCCGCATCATCGGAAGCGCCATCGATGCCGTCGGTGCCGGCGGCGAGCAGGCTCGACTCGTGCAGCCCGCGGCGTTCGAGTTCGAGCGCGGCAGCAAGCGCCAGGTGCTGGTTCCGGCCGCCGCGACCCGGCTGCGCGGGCAAGCGCACCGTGGATTCACCGCCTCGGACCTGCACGATACCGGCGGGATGCCGCGCGAGCGACGCGACGAAGCGGGCACCGAGTTCGGCTGCATCTCCGTCGATGCGAGCGCGCACCGCGCGTGCCTTCAGGCCTTGTGCGCGTGCCGCTGCCGCAGCAGCGTGACAGGCGGACCTTAGCGATGCCACGATTCGCACCGGCACCGCGGGCACGCCTGCGATGGTCTTCGGGCTCGGATGGAGTCGATCCAGAAGATCGCGCAGCTCCGGTGGCAGCGCCGCAGTGCAAGGCTCGTCTGCACCTTCATCGGGGAACGCATGCAACAGTCCGGAACCGATGACGCGCGGATCGTCGCCGGGCACGTCGGAAATCATCAGGGCCTGCGTTCGCCGGCCGCGCGCGATGCACGCGAGGCCACCGCCCTTCAATCTCGAGATGCGTCGGCGCACGGCGTTGACCCGCGCGATGGACGCCCCCGATTGCAGCGCCCAGCGATTCAATGCCTGCAGATCGGCGAGGCTGGCGCCGGGAACGAGCCAGTCGACGAGGCTCGAGGCGCCGCCGGAAACGAGGAACAGCACCTGCGCTTCCGCATCGAGTCCCGTCACGAAGTCGGCGACCAGCTGGCCTGCGGCGAGGCTCGCCTCGTCGGGCAAGGGGTGCGATCCGCAGGTGACGTGCAGGCCGTGTGTGGCGGGATCGAAGCCGGCCGGCAGGTGCCCGACCGGGACGACGATCACGCCGCCGGCAATCTGCGAGCCGAGCGCAGCGATCGCACCTTGCGCCATTGCTGCAGCAGCCTTGCCGACTGCCACCACGTGCCACCGACCCTGCAGCGGTTGCCGGGCGAGTTCCCGCTGCACGGCCCGCCGTGCGTCGACGGCGACGAGCGCGGCTCGATAACAATCGAGGAGGATCCTGCGCGGCGTCACGCGTCGCTCAACCGGCCGCCCTTTCCCACCGTCGGCGGAAGCGGGGCAGAAGACGCTTCAGACGACGGCCTTCAGCACGCCCGAAGCGGCGGTGCCGGTGTTGCGCGTCTGCTTCGCCAGATCCGATCGCTCGCGCTGCAGCCGCTCGAGGTACTCCGGCGTGATGTCGCCCGTGACGTACTCGCCCGAGAAGCACGACGTGTCGAACTGGCTCACGCCCGAATCGTGGTGGCGCACGGCCTTCACGAGGTCGTCGAGGTCCTGGTAGATCAGCCAGTCCGCCCCGATCAGCCTGGCCACTTCGTCCTCGGTGCGGCCGGCCGCGACGAGTTCGGAAGCCGCCGGCATGTCGATGCCGTAGACGTTCGGGTAACGCACCGGCGGCGCGGCCGAGGCGAAATACACCTTGCTGGCGCCCGCTTCGCGCGCGATCTCGATGATCTGCGCCGAGGTGGTGCCGCGCACGATCGAGTCGTCGACCAGCAGCACGTTCTTGCCGCGGAACTCGAGGTCGATCGCGTTCAACTTGTTGCGCACCGATTTCTTGCGCTGGCCCTGCTCCGGCATGATGAAGGTGCGGCCGATGTAGCGGTTCTTGATGAACCCTTCGCGGTACTTCACGCCGAGGATCTGCGCGACCTGCATCGCGCTCGTGCGGCTGGTGTCGGGGATCGGGATCACGACGTCGATGTCGTGGCGCGGGCGCGTGCGGCGGATCTTGTCCGCCAGCAGTTCGCCCATGCGCAGGCGCGCCTTGTAGACCGAGATGTTGTCGATGATCGAATCGGGCCGCGCAAAGTACACGTACTCGAAGATGCACGGCGTGTGACGCACGGGGCTGCCGCACTGCTTCGTGTGCAGGCGGCCGGTCTCGTCGATGTAGACGGCCTCGCCCGGACCCACGTCGCGCATCAGTTCGAACCCGCTCTGGTCGAGCGCGACGCTTTCCGACGCGATCATGTGCTCGCGGCCGCGCGCCGTATCGCGCTTGCCGATGACCAGGGGACGGATGCCGTGCGGATCGCGGAAGCCGATCACGCCGTGGCCGAGGATCATTGCGACGACGGCGTAGCCGCCCTGGATCCGGCGGAACGTGGCGCTGATCGCGGCGAAGATGTCGGCAGCAGAGGCGCTCGTCGTGCCGAAACGCTGCAGCTCGCTCGCGAGCACGTTGAGCAGCACTTCGGAGTCGGATGAGGTGTTGAGGTGCCGGCGGTCCTCGCGCATCAACACGTCCGCGAGCTGCCGGGCGTTGGTGAGGTTGCCGTTGTGCGCGAGGCAGATGCCATACGGCGCATTGACGTAGAACGGCTGCGCCTCGTCGGAACTGTCGCAACCCGCCGTCGGGTAGCGCACGTGGCCGATGCCGATGTTGCCCTTCAGCTGCAGCATGTGGCGCTGCTGGAACACGTCACGCACGAGACCCACGTCCTTGCGCAGGTACAGCGCGCCGTCGTGCTCCGTCATGATGCCCGCCGCATCCTGCCCGCGATGCTGCAGGACGGTGAGCGCGTCGTAGATCTGCTGGTTGACCGGGGTGAAACCTACGATACCGACGATGCCACACATGGTTGCGCCCTCAGGTACTCGACTCGGCGGCGTCTTCGATGACCTGGCGCCCGGTTTCGACGTAGCCTTGCAGCACCGAGGCCATCTCGACGCCCACTGGAATCAACCGGGACTCTTTCCACCACGATTCGTCCTGCATCTGCGCAGCCTGCGCGAGCATGACGGCGAAGCCGACGATCACGGCGCCGCGGACCAGGCCGAACACCCCGCCCAGGGTGCGATCGAGGCCGAGCGTGAGCCCTGAGCGCTGCACGAGGTAGCCGAGCAGGCTGCCGATGATCCAAGCCGCCAGCACCGCTGCCAGCAGCAGGATGATCCGGGCAACCCAGACCTGGAGGTCAGTGCCCGTGAGTGAGCCGCCCAGGTAGGGCTGCACGGCAGGCGCGTAGCGCCACGCAAGCCAGAGGCCGACGAGCCAGCCGAGCAGCGCCACGGATTCGCGCAGGAATCCGCGGATTATTCCGAAAAGCAGGGAAATCACGACGATGGCGATGAGGCTGTAGTCGACGGTCGTCATGCGGCCGGATGCGTCCTGGCAACGGAATTGAAGGAGCGAATTCTAGCAGAGGGGGGCATCAGCCGCCGGCGACGACGGATACCGGCAGGCCGCGCGCCTTGAGCCTCGCGGCGAGCTTGTCTGCGGCCGTCCGGTCGGGCACCGGCCCGACCCGGACCCGATGCAAGGTCTTGCCGGACTTGGACAGCGGCGCGATGTATGCCGGCATGCCGTCGGCCTTGAGGTCGTTGACGAGCTTTCGGGCCGTCGTTTCGGAACCGAACGCCCCCACCTGCACCGCGAACGAGCCTTTGGCCGGAGCGGCCGGCTGCGCCGCCGGTTCGATCGGGGCGGGCCTGGCCTCGGGTTCCCGCACTGACGGCGGCGGCGCCGCTTCCTGCTTGGCCGCAGGCTGGCCCGCAGGCACCGGCGTGGATTGCGCCTCGGTCACCGGCGCAGACGAATCGACGGGCGGTAACGCTGGAGCAGGGGCTGGTACCGGCACGGTGTCCGGACGGGGCTCGAGCCTGGCGCCCTCCGCCACCGCCCCGCCGAGGTCGATGGTGACGGTGCGGGTGTTCTTCGCGCCGCCCGCCGTCGTTCCGCCGGCTGCATAATCCTTCGGGCCCGAGAGCAGTTCGGGCACCAGCGCGACCGCCAGCAACACGAGGATGCTGGCTCCGATCAGCCTCGCCTTCAGGGGTTCTTCCATCGCGCCAGGATTATAGGGGAATGCGCAAGGCCGCGAGCGCCGGACCGACGGTGTGGAAAGAACCGAATACGACGATACGATCGCCCGCCCGCGCAACCCCGGCGGCTCGTAGCATCGCCTCGGTCACCGTGCCTGCCGGCTGCAGGTGGACGCCCGCGGCGCCTGCCCTGCGGCTGAGTTCATCGGCGTCAATCGCGCGCGGGCCTTCCGGCGCAGACGCAAACCACTGGTCGATGGACCCGCGCAGAACTCCGATGACGCCGGGCACATCCTTGTCGCCGAGCATGCCGCAGACGGCGAGCGTGCGGCCCGTCACCGGCAGCGCGCGCAGGTTGGCCGCCAGCGTCGCCGCTGCAGCCGGGTTGTGGGCCACATCGAGCAGCCACTCGAACCCGCGTGCATCCGGCACGCGCTGGAAACGCCCGGGCAACCGCGCGGACTGCAGGCCCCGGACGATCGCAGCGCGCGACAACGGCAGGCGGTTCCGTAACTGATGCAGCGCCATCAGCGCCGTCGCGGCGTTAGCAACCTGGATCGGTCCCGGCAGCGATGGCAACGGCAGCGCGGCCAGTTCCACACGACCGCCGACGGTGAAGTCCCAACCGGCCGCTCCGACCGCGCGGCCGTCGAAGTCGGTGCCCCGCACCTCGAGCGGCGCGCCGATCTCGCGCGCGCGTTCACGCACGGACTGGGGCGGGTCGGGCATGCCAAACACGGCCGGCCGCCCCGCACGGAAGATGCCGGCCTTTTCCCGACCAATGGCCTCTTCGTCGGGGCCCAGCCAGTCCATGTGGTCGAGACCGATCGAGACCACGACGGCTACGTCGGGATCGACGACGTTGACGGAGTCGAGCCGGCCGCCGAGACCGACTTCGAGCAGGACGACGTCGGGTCCCGCGGTCTCGAAGATCAGCAGTGCCGCGAGCGTGTTGAACTCGAAGAAGGTGAGCGAGTCGGGCCCGAGCGCGTCGGCCGCGCGCTCGAAGGCCGCAATGAGCGAGGCCTCGGACACCATCTCCCCGCCGATGCGGATGCGCTCGCGATAATCGAGCAGGTGCGGCGAGGTAAAGGTGGCGACGCGATAGCCCTGCGCACGCAGTACCGCATCGAGCAGCGCGACGCAGGAACCCTTGCCGTTGGTGCCGCCCACCGTGATGACGGGCGCGCGTGGCCTCGCCCAGCCGGTGCGCGCCAGGACATTCGAGATCCGCCGCAGGCCGAGTTCGATGGTCGCCGGATGCAGTTGCTGCTGCCAGTCGAGCCAGTCGTCGAGACGCTCGAAGCGCGGTCTGGCAGGCATCGCGGGACGGGTCAGGGCGACGGGTTCGTTTCGTCCGCGCGCAGGAGCGGCGGCCGCCCAAGCATCATTGCGAGCAGCGTCGCGAGGCGGTCCCGCAGGTCGCGACGGTCGACGATGAGGTCGATTGCGCCGTGCTCGAGCAGGAACTCGCTGCGCTGGAAGCCCTCCGGCAGCGTCTCGCGCACGGTCTGCTCGATCACGCGGGGCCCGGCAAACCCGATCAGCGCGCGCGGTTCGGCGATGTTGAGGTCCCCGAGCATCGCGAGGCTCGCCGACACGCCGCCCGTGGTCGGGTCCGTGAGCACCGAGATGTACGGCAGCTTCGCCTGCGCCATGCGCGACAGCACCGCACTGGTCTTGCTCATCTGCAGCAGCGACAGCAGTCCTTCCTGCATGCGCGCGCCGCCACTCGAAGAGAAGCAGATCAGCGGCAGGTTGTTGGCGAGGCAGTGTTCGGCGCCGCGCGTGAAGCGCTCGCCGACGACTGAACCCATCGAGCCGCCAAGGAAGCGGAACTCGAACGCGCACGCGACGACCTCGATGCCATGCAGCGCTCCGGCCATCACGATCATCGCGTCCTTCTCGCCCACCAGCTTCTGCGCCGCGGTCAGGCGGTCGCGGTACTTCTTGCTGTCGCGGAACTTGAGCGGGTCCTCCGGTTCGACTTCATTCGCAAGCTCGCGCCCGGTGCCTAGGTCGAGGAAGCCCATGAGCCGGTCACGCGCCTCGATGCGCATGTGGTGGGCGCACTTGGGGCACACGTGCAGGTTGCGCTCGAGCTCGGCGCGGTAGAGCACCGCGTCGCACGCCGGGCACTTGATCCACAGCCCTTCCGGGACCGACCGCGAGCGGCGTTCCGTCTTGATGCGCGAGGGAATGATCTTTTCGAACCAGGTCACGACGCGGCTCCCGTGGGCGGCCGGCGGAGTCTACCCGAAGGCAGCCCGAATCCGGCGGGGTAGTCGGCGCCGACGAAATACAGGCCGTCGGGCGGTGCCGTCGGACCGGCCTCGCGACGGTCGCGCCCCTGCAGGACTGCCGCCAGCCACTGGGCGGTACGTTCGCCGCGGCCCACCAGGATCAGGCTGCCGGCGATGTTGCGGACCATGTGGTGCAGGAACGCGTTGGCTCGCACCCGGATGTCGACGTAAGGCCCGTCTCTAGCGACCGACAGCTCCATGACCTCGCGCATCGGGGTTGGCGACTGGCATTCGGACGCGCGGAATGCGGAAAAGTCGTGGTGTCCCACCAGCTCCTGCCCCGCTTCGTGCATGCTCGCGACGTCGAGTTCCTGCCGGATCCAGCAGACGCGCCGCCGCTCGAGCGCCGGGCGCGTGCGCCGATCGAGCACGCGATAGTGGTAACGCCGCGCCGATGCATGGTGGCGCGCATGAAAATCGCCGGGTACGACGTGGGCCCAGAGCACGGAGATCTCCGCTGCGACGTTGGCGTTCGTGCCGAGCATCCACGCGTGCAGGGGTCGCTCTGCCGTCGTGTCGAAGTGCGCCACCATCTCGAGCGCGTGCACGCCGGCGTCGGTGCGACCGGCAGCGGTGAGCTCGACAGGATGGTCCGCGACCTGCGCCAGCGCGCGCTGCAGGTCGCCCTGCACGCTGCGCGCGTGCGACTGGAACTGCCAGCCGGCGAACGCCGAGCCGTCGTACTCGATGCCGAGTGCCAGACGCGGCACGAGCCTGCCCGTCAGGGCAGGCTGGCGATCAGCCGCTCTGCTTCCTGGCGCTGCGTCGAACTGCCTTCCTGCAGCACCTCGTCGAGGATGCTGCGGGCGCCTTCCGGGTCACCCATGTCGATGTACGCACGCGCCAGGTCGAGCTTGGTGCCGACCTCGCTCATCGTCGCCGGCTCGCCGCCCAGGTCGTAGTCGACGTTGCCTGCGACGCTTTCGCTCAGTGCCGTCACGTCGAGCGCAGTCAGTTCACTCGTCGCATCGAGCACAGGCAGTTCGCCCGTCGCCGCCGACAGGTCGACGACGCCCTCGATCGCCTCATCGGCCGGCAGCATCGCCGTGTCGTCGATCATGTGCATCAGCGCCGTCGAACTGAGCAGGTCGGTGTCTTCGTCGCGCCGGCTCTTGTTTCTGCCCACCATCGCGGTTTCGACGGTGTCGCCGTCGGCACGCTTGCGCGCATCACTGGCCTCGTCCGCGTCGAGCGACTCGAGCTCACGCAGCGTATCCAGATCGAGGCCGAGTCGATCGACCGTGACTTCCTGCGTATCGCCGGACGTATCGTCGGCGCGGCTCATGCGCGGCATCTCGATCGTCGGCAGCACGGCGGATTCGTCAGTGCCGCGGGCGGGTTCGTCGAGAACGAAGTCGAGGCCCGATCGGTCGATCGGTGCAATCCCGGTGCCCGACTCCGTCAGGTCCATGTCGGGACCGGCCGAATCGCCGGCCTGAATCGTCATGTCGAGCGTGGCGGTCGCCCCGTGCAGCTCCATGTCGAGCGAATCCGACGCGGAAGAAGTCGGGCTGCCCGCAAACAGCGCGTCGCCCGGCGCGATCTGCTTGCCCATGATCAGGACCTTGTCCCATTCGCCGGCCGGCGCATCCGCGCGCGTCTGGTCGAGGTCGCGGGCCAGGTCGAGGAACCGGTCCTTGTTGCCCCAGACGAAATAGATCTCGAGCAGCTTCAGCTTGAGGTCGCGGCGCTGCGGCTCGCGCTTCATCGCGAGCTGCACGAGGTCCGCCGCCTGGTCGTACAAGCCGTACGCCATGTGGAAGTCGGCTTCAGCCAGCGGATCGCCCGATTCCATGCTCGCCGGGCCGTCCCCCGACAACGTGTCCTCGACCGTGACGACCTTGCGGCTCGGCTCGGGTGCGCGTGCTGCAGACGCCGCGGCAGCGCCAGATGCTGCGATGGCGGCACCGCGTCCAGTGCTTTCGCCGCCACCCCGCTCCTCGACGAGGATGTCCGCTTCGCGCGAACGTGGCGTGTACCTCGGTCCGGAGCCACGAGTGTCGCGAGAACCGAGCGCCTCTTCGAGCGATTCTTCGGCGCTGCCACGTTCGCGGCGCAGGCGCTGGATCAGGAAGGCGCCAAGCCCCGCGGCCAGCAGGGCGAGCAGCACCCACCAGTAGTCGGTGAGGCGCTCCAGCAGGCTCGGCTGCGGCGGCTCGACGATTTTCTTCTTCTTCGCCTTCTTCGGCTGTTCGGGCTTCGCCGGCTCTGCGGTTGGCGCCTCCTCGGGCGCGGCTGCCGTAGCGCCTGGTTCGGTCGGAGCGACGCCAGCAGGCGGGGCCGTCCCCTCCGCGGGCACGGGCGCGCCGCCCTGCAGTGTCGCCAGTTCGGCGTTGCGCACTTCCAGCAGGCGCTTGGCTTCCGCGAGTTCACCCTCGAGCTGCTTGACGCGCGCTTCGAGGTCGCTCGATGCTGCGGCCGGCGTTCCAGTCGTCGCAGCGGGTGTCGCAACCGCAGGTCTGGTGGACGTCGACGGCGCTGTCGTGCCCTGCTCCGGCGTAACGAGGCGGAGCGTACCGGCTTCGTTTGCAGCGGCAGCGCCCGTGCCATCGCGCCAGGCATCGTACTGCCGTGCCACTTCGGCCGAAGCGTCGCTCGCCGACACGGAACTGATCTGGTTCGCGTCCGGAATGCGCAGCAGGCTGCCGGATCGCAGGACGTTGATGTTGCCGTCAAACGCCTCAGGATTGCTCTGGAAAATGGCGACCATCGCCCGATTGACGTTCGAGCGCGATCCCGGGTTCGCCGCACTCGCGATTTTCCAGAGCGTGTCGTGGTTACGCACCCGGTAGGTGCTGCCCGGCTCGATGCTTGGGACCGCTGCAGGCGCGGGCGAGCTGGCGGGGCCAGAGTCGCGAGCGGATTCGGTCGTCATGTCGGCGACCGGAGCCGCAGAACGCGTGCTGGTGGCGCCACCCGAACTGACTCGGGGTGCCGCTGCGACAGGTCCGCCGGCCACCGGGCCCGGCGCGTAGACGGGCGGGTCGAGCAACACGGTGTATTCACGGAGCAACCGGCCGCGCGGCCAGTTGGCCTCCACCAGGAGTGTCACAAAGGGTTCGGTGACCGGCCGGGGCGAGGTGACGCGCAGGACGTCCCTGCCGTCGGCGCCCTTGGCGACGCGGAAGTTGAAATCGGCCAGGTACGCAGGACGGTCGAGACCATAGCGCACGAACGTCTCGTTGGAAGCGAGCGCGGCTCGCAGCGCCCCGAGGTCCTCCTGGGTTGGCGAGACGAGTTCGATTTCAGCGTCAAAAGGCTGATTCAGTGCGGAATTCAGCTTGATTTCGCCCAGGCCGAGCGCGCAGAGGGCGCCCGGTGCCAGCAACGCGCTCATGAGCAGGACGCGGCGTACAGCAGTCTTCATCGAGTCTCCCACCGATTGCGAATCGTGGCTCGGTCGCGGCGGCAGGCCACGGGTCCGTCGGGTTCGCGGTTCGACAAACAATTGAACATAACTATATCCCACGGCCCCGCCCGCACCCAACAAGACCGCGGCTGCAGGCGCCTTTGTAGCCTTTTGGTCCGACGATTGCCGGACATGCTCCACATTTCCGTGGCGTCCCCAACCGGGGCGCCATGCACTCAGGTTATCACCGGCGTGGTCGACCGGACGTCGGCATTCTGGGCCCGGTGCCGCAGGTAGTGATCGGCCAGCACGAGCGCGAGCATCGCCTCGGCAATGGGCACGGCCCGGATCCCGACGCAGGGGTCGTGGCGGCCCGTGGTGACGACCTCGACGGGTTGCCCCGCGACGTCGATCGAGCGTCCTGGCTTGACGATGCTCGAGGTCGGCTTGACCGCCATGCTGACGAGCACGTCCTGGCCCGACGAGATGCCCCCCAACGTGCCACCGGCCTCGTTCGACAGGAAGCCCCGCGGCGTCATTTCGTCGCGGTGCTGCGAACCGCGCTGCTCGACACTGGCGAAGCCTGCGCCGATCTCCACTCCTTTGACGGCATTGATGCTCATCATCGCGTGCGCCAGGTCGGCATCCAGCCGGTCGAACACGGGTTCGCCGAGGCCTGGCGGCACGCCGGTGGCCACGACATTGACGCGGGCCCCGATCGAATCACCGTCGCGACGCAGCGCGTCGATCATGGCTTCGAGGTCTGGCACTCGCGCGGGCTCGGCACAGAAGAAAGGGTTGGCGTCGATGGCGGCACGATCGAGCATGGCGAGCCTGATCGGGCCCATCTGCGCCAGGTAGCCGAAGATGTCGATGCCCTTCGTGGCAAGGAATCTGCGTGCGATGGCGCCGGCCGCCACGCGCATCACCGTTTCGCGCGCCGACGAGCGGCCGCCGCCGCGGTAATCGCGCAGGCCGTATTTCTGCTGGTACGTGTAATCGGCGTGGCCCGGCCGGAACCGGTCCTTGATCTTGTCGTAATCGTAGGAGCGCTGGTCGGTGTTTTCGACCAGCAGCCCGATCGGCGTCCCCGTGGTCACCCCCGCAAAGACGCCCGAAAGGATGCGCACGCGGTCCGGTTCGCGACGCTGGCTGGTGTACCTGGAGGTGCCCGAGCGGCGCCGCTCGACGTCACGCTGGATGTCATCCTCCGCGAGGGGCAGTCCCGGCGGGCAGCCGTCGACGATGCAGCCGAGCGCAGGACCGTGGCTTTCGCCGAAGGTCGTCACCGTGAACAGCGTCCCGAAAGTATTGCCCGACATGCCTAACCCGCCCCGGAAAGCTCACGACGGTGCCTGTGGAGGTCGTCTTTCGTCAACAGGAAGACTCCCCCGCCGCCGTGCTCCAACTCGAGCCACAGGAAGGGCACGCCCGGATAAGCCCGCTGCAGCCGCTCGTCACTGTCGCCCACTTCTACGACCAGGATGCCACCCGGCGCGAGATGCGCATCGGCATCGCGGAGGATTCGGCGCACGACGTCGAGCCCATCGCCACCGGCCCGCAAGGCCATGTCCGGCTCGTGCAGGTACTCGCCCGGGAGCGCGTCCATTTCCGCATCGCTGACGTAGGGCGGGTTCGAGACGATCAGGTCGTAGACGGCGTCGCCCAGCGGCTCGAACAGATCGCCCAGGTGCAGATGCAGGCGCGCGCCGACGCCATGACGCCGCACGTTGCGGGCCGCTACTGCGAGCGCGTCGGGAGAGAGTTCCACGGCATCAACTTGGGCCTGCGGGAAGCGCAGCGCGCACGCGATGGCAATGCAACCCGAGCCGGTACCGAGATCGACGACCCGCCGCACGCGACCGGCCTCGATCCACGGCGCAAAGCCCCTGGCGATCAGCTCGGCGAAGGGCGAACGCGGCACGATGACCCGCTCGTCGACTTCGAATTCGTGTCCGGCGAACCACATGCGACCCATCAGGTATGCGACCGGGACACGGCGGCGCAGCCGTTCAGCGAACAGGCCGAGCACCTGGTCGACCCGCGGCTTGGCGGGCCTGGTCGCGTACGCAGCCTTGGCAGCGGCATGATCGAGTCCGAGCGCATGGAAGACGAGTGCCGCCGCGTCGTCCCGCGCATCCGCAGTGCCGTGCCCGTAGGCGAGGCCGGCGGCGTCGAACTCCCGCGCGCCAAAACGGATCAGCTGCGCGACGGTGGGCGCGGCTGGCGGCCTGCGGGTGAACGGGCTCAGGGTCGTCGGCATGGTCGCTGCGGTCCTGTGGGATAATCGGTGCGATGACCAACCGCCTTCCACTGCGAATCGTACTGGCCGCCATTGTAGCGTTTGCGCTCGGGCTGATACTCGCTCGCGTGTTCGTCACGCTGCGGGAGGTGCCGGTGCCGGCGACTGAAAACGCGACGATCCTGCCACAGCCGCGCGAATTGCCCCCGCTCGACCTCGTCGACCAGGACAATCGCCCGCTGCCGCGTGCCTTTCTGCGCGAGCGCTGGACGCTCGTGTTCTTCGGCTTCACGCAGTGTCCGGACGTGTGCCCCACGACGCTCGCGACGCTTGCGCAGTTGAAGAAGCAGCTCGCCGACCTGCCAGCGGGGCAACAACCGCGCGTGCTGCTGGTGAGCGTGGACCCGGAGCGGGACACACCCGCCATCCTCAAGCCATACGTCACTTTCTTCGACCCGTCCTTCATGGGCGCGACGGGAACGCTCGCGGCGACCACGCAGGCCGCAACGGCGTTCTCGGTTCCTTTCGCGAAGGTGCCGTTGCCCGGCGGCGGCTACACGATGGACCACGGCGCCGGGTTGTTCGTCGTCTCGCCGGCGGGCGCGCTCGCTGCTTATTCGTCGCCGCCGCTCGATGTCACCGTACTGGCCCGCGATTACCGCAAGGTCGTGCAGTATTTCGAGGATTCGCGCCGATGACCGTCGAGATCGAGCGCTCGGGCAGCGACGAGCTGTTCACGCTGCTGCAGAAGATCCTGCCGCAGCACCTGCTCTCGCGCGGCATGCATGCCCTGGCGCGCAGCCGCCAGCCGGTGGTGCGCAACCTCATCCTGCGCGTGGTGCTGCGCTCCTACCCGCAGATCGACATGCGCGAGGCGTTGCAGCCCGATCCGTTCACCTACGAGTCGTTCAACGCCTTTTTTACGCGCGAGCTGCGACCCGGCACCCGTCCGATCGCCACCGAAGCCCACGTGCTCGTGTCGCCGGTCGATGGCACCGTGAGCCAGCTCGGCCGCACGGATGCTGGCGCGCTGCTGCAGGCCAAGGGCATGCGGTACACCTGCGAAGGCTTGCTGGCAGACGCGCCGGCTGCGGCACGCTACCACGGTGGCAGTTTCGCCTGCCTTTACCTGGCGCCGTACAACTATCACCGCATCCACATGCCATGCGACGCAGTCCTGCGCGCCACGCGCTACGTGCCGGGACAGCTTTTCAGCGTGAATGCCGCGACAGCGCGCACGGTGCCCGATCTATTCGCTCGCAACGAACGCGTGGTCTGCGATTTCGACACCGATGACGGCCCGCTCTGCCTGGTGCTGGTGGGTGCGCTCTTCGTCGCCAGCATCGAGACCGTGTTCGCAGGCGAGATCAACCCGCCGCCCAGCCGCGGCGGCAAGGTGCGCGTGATCGAGTCGGGCGTCGGCCGCAGGTTCAGGCGCGGGGAGGAACTCGGCCGCTTCAACATGGGCTCGACCGTGATCGTGCTCACTGGCGCAGCCGCCGCGTTTGCGCCGCGCGTCGAGGCCGGCGAGCCAGTCCGGCTCGGCCAGGTACTCGCGCGAGTCGGTGCATGACGCCGGGCGCTGCGGCGGCCGCCGAGTGGCGGCCCACCGCCGATCTCGCGCGCTTGCGGCTGCGCGCCGATCTGCTGGCGCGCATTCGCACGTATTTCGCAGCGTCTGGGGTGCTTGAAGTCGAAACGCCCGCGCTCGTGCGCGCGGCCGTGACGGACGTGCACCTGGAATCGCTGCGAGTTGCAGACGACGCAACACAGGGCGCCACGGCTGGCTACCTGCAGACCTCGCCCGAGTACGCGATGAAGCGGTTGCTCTGCGCCGGGGCGCCGGACATCTACCAGGTCTGCAAGGTGTTCCGCGCTGGTGAGCGCGGCGGCCGGCACAACCCTGAGTTCACGATGCTCGAATGGTATCGGCACGGGCTCGACCACCACGCACTGATGCGCGACGTCGAAGCCTTGATCCGGCATGTGCTCGGACCCTTTCGGACATTCGCAGCGAGCGAATCGATCACCTACTGCGGCGCTTTCCAACGGCGCCTGGGGCTCGATCCGCTGCGTGCGCCGGTCGCTGCGCTCGTGTCTGCCATCGAGCGCGCGGGCACTGCCGTGCCTGACTCCATGCGCGCAGGCGTCGCACGTGACGACGTGCTGGATCTCGCAATGGGCACCGTCGTGGCGGAGTCGTTTGCGCCAGACCGGCTCACGTTCCTCTACGATTTTCCTGCGAGCCAGGCGGCTCTCGCGCAGATCCGCGGCGACGTCGCGTCGCGCTTCGAGACGTTCTGGGGTCCGCTCGAACTCGCGAATGGCTTCCACGAACTCGGCTCGGCACCGGAACAGGCCGCAAGATTTTCGGCGGACCTGGCGCGCCGTCGCGACCACGGGCAGCCCGTCCGCGAGGTGGACCGTTTTTTCCTGGACGCGCTCGCCGCCGGACTGCCGCCCTGCGCCGGCGTGGCACTCGGCTTCGACCGGCTCGTGATGGTCGCTGCCCAGGCCGGGCGCATCGACGATGTGCTCGCGTTCCCTTACGAAAGAGCCTGACGGCCCCGCCGTTCAGCCCCCCGGAGCGCGACGATGCATGCCCTGAACGATGACCTCCGTTCCCTCGCCAAGCCGGCGCTGTACGAGGAACTCGAGCTGCGCCTGCGCGGGTTGCTCATGGGCGAATCGAACCTGATCGCCTGCGCCGCGAACATGTCGTCGCTGCTTTACTGGAGCCTGCCCGACCTGAACTGGGCGGGGTTCTACCTGCTCGATGAGGCGTCGGGAGACCTCCTCGTCGGGCCGTTCCAGGGCAAGCCTGCCTGCGTGCGTATCCCGCTCGACCGGGGCGTCTGCGGTGCGTGCGCGTCGCAGCGCCGCACGCTGGTCGTCAAGGACGTGCACGCGTTCCCGGGGCACATCGCCTGCGACTCGGCTTCGAACTCCGAGGCGGTGGTGCCGATCGTGCTGGCCGGCGACCGGCTGCTCGGCGTGCTCGATCTCGACAGCCCGATCGTGAATCGCTTTGACGACGATGACGCGCGGGGGCTGGAACGGCTCGTCGCTGTTCTCGTGGCTGCGGTTGCGGCCACGAAGTGACCAGGGGCGGACGGTCGGTGATGGCGTTCGTTCCGGGTCTTTTCCGGCCGAGCGGAAAGGCAGACACGCTCGCCCGGAAAAGACCCGGAACGAACGCCTGATCGACCGCGCCTGAGCGAATTCCCGTCAAGGCCCGGGAACTCGCACGGCGCATGTAACGTCAATGCGGTTACATCGCATGAACGTCTGCCGACGATTCGCAATCGGCAATCCTCATGGCGAAGTCGCCAAGTCGTGTTGATGGGGCTCGTTCGGATACGTGCCGTACGCCAAACGCGGCCACTCGGCTTGATTCAGTCTAAGAAAAGAACCCGCTAGCGATTTCTCCGACTAGTTTGGAATCAGCAACGAGTGAATATGAAGCATCGCCGGCGGTCTGCCGGTTGCCCTCCGCGTTACGCCACGAAGGATCCAAGACCGCCTGGTTGCCGCAAGCAGTGCTTGACCCATCACAAAGGAGATGGTCATGAAGGCAGGACTAAGTGGCTGGTTTCTGACAGCGATAGCCGGCGTGGTGATGCTCGGAGTCCCGGCACCTTCGGAGGCAGGTTCTGGCCAGGGATGCCAGTTCCAGGGCAGCTGGTTCGGATTCAATTCAGTTTCTGGTTATGCAGACTGGATGAGTGCCGCCGGAGGCGCTGGGCATTTTGGAAACTACACCCTTGAAGTAGTCGTGGATGCCGCCACGCTCAAGGCGCTATTTCCTTTTGGGGAGCCAGAACGGCACTCGCTCTTCAGAGGAAATTGGCAGAGGGCAGACGGCAACACTTTCGAAATTACCGTCATCGCCATCGTCTACGACACGTCCGATCAACCCCTGGGTATCATGCAGATAAACGCTCGTGACACGCTTGATTCGACCTGCAACACGATGTACATCGAGCCCGAGTTGAAGCTTTACTTGGCAAACCAAGACCCATTTGAGGAAGACCCTTTCTTCGAAATGCCGTTGACGCACCACTACGGACATCGCATGAGCGTTGATCCGTATGCGGAGTAGGTACGCAACGTATTTCAGTCGACGGCTTACGGCAAACCCCGGCCCCGCGCCGGGGTTTCTCGTTCTGGCTCAAGTCCGTTCATGCCCGGTTTGCGACATCGGCGAATGATCGCTTTCCGCGGGAACTTGCGGCAGGAGCCAACGCGCTTCGGTGGCAGAACCAATCAAAAAGGGCGCCCATGCGCTCTTTCCACTCTCAGCCAGGAGCGAAAGTTGGGGATGTCGTTCCGACTAACCCCTATCCCCTAGCCCCTAACCCCTCGTCTCAGCTCTTCGCGCGGCTCAAGTACTCCGAGGTCCGCGTGTCGACGCGGATGACTTCGCCTTCGTTCAGGAACAGCGGCACGCGCACCACGGCGCCTGTCTCGAGCTTCGCCGGCTTCTGGCCACCCGTCGCGGTGTCGCCGCGCACGCCCGGGTCCGTCTCGACGATCTTGAGTTCGACGTGGGCGGGGGCAACCACCGACAGCGGCACGCCGTTCCAGAGCATGACCGTGCACATCGTGCCGTCCTTGAGCCACATCGCGGCGTCGCCCATGGCTTCCTTGCCCGCAGTGTGCTGCTCGAAGTTGTCGGGGACCATGAAGTGCCAGAAACTGCCGTCGCTGTAGAGGTACTGCATCTCCGATTCCTGGATGTCCGCGCTCTCGACGGTGTCGCCGGACCGGAAACTGCGCTCGAGCGTGCGGCCCGACTTCAGGTTGCGGATGCGCACGCGGTTGAACGCCTGGCCCTTCCCGGGCTTCACGAATTCGTTCTCAACGATCACGTACGGGTCGCCGTCGATCATGATCTTGAGACCGGACTTGAATTCGTTCGTGCTGTAGGTGGACATGGATGTGCTGCGCTTGGGCTGGGGCGGTAGGACCGGGAGCGGCAGGCACCGGCGGTAACGGGCTGCCTGCGGCAAGCCGCGCATGATACCTGCAACCCTGCTCTGCCGTCACCCAGGTGCGAGGCGCTGCCTCGAAGACAATGCTGCCACCTGCGTCACGTTAGGCGCGCAAACCCCGATGCTATGATCCCCGCGGATTTGACAGTACACGTGCGCGGGGGCCCGGTCGGCCCGGTCCGTGCCTAACAGGGTACGAAATTGGGCGAAATCAGCGCCATTCCAGTAGTCGTCCTGTCGCGGCAGCAGGACCCCGTCGAGATCATCAACAGCACCCTGCGCAACGCCGGCCAGGCGGTTCACTGCACCTGGGTGCGGGAACTCAGCGACCTCGCCGATGCGCTCGGCACGCCCGATCCGCCGCAGCTGCTGTTCTTCTGCGTCTCCGATTCGGACGAACTCGAGAGCGCAATGGCGCAGCGCACCCGCCTCGCTCCGCGCGTGCCGGCCCTCGTGGTGCGCGATTCGCTCACCGAAGCCGACCTCGTTCGTGGCCTCGAGCTCGGTGCCGCCGACGTCGTGACGCTGACTGCCAGCGGCCGGTTGCAGGCCGTCGCCACGCGCGAACTCGACGCCGCGCGCCTGGACAATGCTCTCAATGGCACGCTCGCGTCCGCCCGCCAGTACCGCGACCAGATGCGCGCGTTCATGACCGGCTCGACCGATGCGATCGCGCACGCGCAGGAAGGCATCGTCGTGGACGTCAATCCCGCCTGGAGCGAACTCTTCGGACACGCGGATCCGAGCGACCTGCTCGGGCAGCCGCTCATGGACATGTTCGACGCCCGCAGCCATGCGGCCCTCAAGGGCGCGCTCGTCGCCGCGACGCAGGGTCGCTGGGCCGGCCATGCATTGAGCGTGATAGCGCTGCAGCCCGCAGGCGGCTCGCAACCGCTCGAACTGAGCTTCGAACGCTTTGAGTTCGAAGGCGAACCAGCCGTGCGCCTGCGTGTCGCCACGCAGAAGCGCGACCTCGAGTCGCTGGCCAACCAGCTCGAGCAGGCCATGCGCCTCGACTCGCGCACCGGACTCCTGCGTCGCGCCGCGTTCATCGAATCGGCTCAGGCGCGCGCGGCGCAGCCGCTCAAGGCCGGACTGCGCGCGGTTGCTTACCTGGCTCCGGACAGCTTCGACAACGTCGAGCTCGAACTCGGCCCCATCGTGGCCGAGGAAGTGCTGGACGCGCTGTCGCGCCGCGTGCAGGAACAACTGCAACCCGGCGACCTCGCGAGCCGCGTCGCGCCGCACGGCATCGCGCTGCTCATCGAGCGCGGCAACCCCCGCGACCAGGAAGCCTGGCTGGCGAAGCTGCGCGAGCGCATCGCGGCAGAACCGTTGCGGAACGGCCAGGCAGCCGTCGAGCTCACGTGCAGCATTGGTTCGGCGCCACTGCATGGCCATGGCGGCCCGCTGCACAAGGCGCTCGAGACCGCGATCGCTGCACAGCGCCTGGCCGCGGGCGCCGGCGGCGATCGCTGTCTGCACCGGGAGCAGGCGGGCGCCAGGCCTGCGATCGACGAGGCCGATCGCGCGTGGGCGAACCAGATCAAGGCCGCGCTGATGGCGAACCGGTTCCGGCTCGTGCAGCAGCCAATTGCGAACCTCGTCGGCGAAGACCGGCCGATGTTCGACCTGCTGGTGCGTATGCTCGACGAATCCGGGCAGGAAGTCCTGCCGACGGAGTTCCTCGCCGCGGCTGAACGCACCGACCTGATGAAGAACATCGACCGCTGGATCGTCGGCGCCGCCATGTCTTTCTGCGCTGCGAAGCAGCCCCACCGGGTCTTCGTGCGTCTCTCCCGCGATTCGATGCATGACCAGACGCTCGGCACCTGGCTGCAGCAGCAACTGAAGGCGTCCGGCGTCGCGCCCAGCCGCATGGTCTTCGAGATCACCGAAGAAATGGCGCACGACAAGCCGCGCGAGGCGCGCTCGCTGCAAGGCCTGCTCTCGGCGCTCGGCGTCGAATTCGCCGTCGAGCACTTCGGCGCCTCCGGCGATGCCGCCGCGCTGCTGCGGCGCCTGCCCGTCAATTACGTCAAGATCGACGGCGCCTTGATGCAAGGCCTCGCCAACGACCGCCGTCTGCAGGAACGCGTGAAAGCGCTGGTCGACGTGGCGCGCGAATACGGCGTGACGACGATCGCCGAACGCGTCGAGGACGCGAACACGATGGCCGTGCTGTGGCAGCTCGGCATCGAGTTCATCCAGGGCTATTTCGTGAACAGCCCGGAACAGGTCGTAATGTGAGGAAGGGGCCCGGGGTCCGGGACTGGCAGGACTCCGCGACCAGGTCATCATTCGTTCCCCGCGCGTCCGCGTTCCTCGCAATCCCCCGGCGACGGCACGCATCATCGGCCGCAAGCCGCTAGACTACGTGCGATGACATCTGAGGTAATGATCCTTGCAGCCGCGTTCTTCTGCCTCGCGGCTCTGTACAGCAGCGTGGGACACGCGGGCGCATCGGGTTACCTCGCGACGATGGCGTTGCTGGGCGTCGCGCCCGCCACCATGCGACCCACCGCGCTCGCACTCAACCTGATCGTTGCGACATTGACGACCTACCGGTTCTGGCGCGCCGGCTGGACCCGTTGGGACCAGCTGCTGCCGTTCGCGATCGCATCGGTGCCGCTCGCATACTTCGGCGGACGGATGCAGGTATCCGTGACGGGCTACCGTACGTTGGTAGGTATCGTCCTGCTGTGCTCCGCAGCCGTCCTGGCCTGGCGCGCGCGCGGCGGTGCATCGACGCCCGTGGAGCGACCCCTGCAGATACCTCTGGTTGCCGCGGTTGGCAGCGGCGCGACGATCGGGCTGCTGTCGGGGCTCACAGGCACCGGGGGCGGCATCTTCTTGAGCCCGCTGCTGCTGCTCGCGGGCTGGGCGGGGCCACGCGGTGCAGCGGGGCTCGCCGCGCCTTTTATTTGCCTGAATTCTCTGGCAGGCCTGATCGGCGTGCAGTGGGGCGCCAACTCGCTGCCTGCCGCCATGCCTTTGCTCATCGCCTCTGTGCTCGCTGGAGGCTGGATTGGCACGGCACTGGGATTGCAGCGACTGCCGACTCGTGGCCTGTTGTGGGCGCTGGCGGCCGTATTGCTGGTTGCCGGCGGCAAACTGCTGCTGCCGGCACACTAGATCGCCTGCGGTGCTCCGCCATCCCGCCGACCCCTACTCGACTTCGAGGCCTTCCGCCTTGCGCCAGCCCCGCGGCAACACCGCGCCGCGCTGTCCGCGTTCGCCGCGGTACGCCGTGAGATCCCTGTAGGACAAGCCCATCGTACGGTCGCCGCACAGCACCTTCAGCGTCTGGCCCGGCGCGACGGCTGCGATTGCGAGCAATGTCTCGGGCTCGACCAGCGACTTCCTGGTCGAGATGCCGAAGATCTTGTTGCCCTTGCCGCGCGGCAGTTCGGGCAGGTCGGCCACCGGGAACGCCAGCAGGCGCCCTTCCGAATTGACCGCAGCGAGCAACGGCTCGGCGCCCGGCGGCACGATTGCTGGCGCGATCGCCGCGTAGCCGTCCGGCACGTTGAGCACGGCCTTGCCCGCGCGATTGCGGCTGTGCAGGTCTTCGAGCCTGACGACGAAGCCATAGCCCGCGCTGCTCGCGAGCACCCAGCGATCCTCGGGCTCACCGATGAGCACGCCGGGGAACGTCGCGCCGTCGGGCGGATCGAGACGACCCGACAGCGGCTCACCTTGTCCGCGCGCTGACGGCAACGTGTGCGCCAGCAGGCTGTACGCGCGACCCGTACTGTCGAGGAAGACGGCCTGTTGCGTGCTGCGGCCCCTGGCGCACGCGCGGTACTCATCGCCCGTCTTGTACGAGAGCGTGCGCGGGTCGATCTCGTGCCCCTTGGCCGCGCGCACCCAGCCGCTCTTCGACAGCACCACCGTGGTCGGCTCGCTCGCGACGAGTTCGGTCTCGTCGATCGCCTGCGCGGCGGCACGTGCCACCAGCTTGCTGCGGCGGTCATCGCCGTATTTCAGGGCGTCCGCCTGGATCTCGTCGCGCACCAGCTTCTTGAGCCTGGCCTTGCTGCCGAGCAGCTTTTCGAGGCCGTCGCGCTCCTTGGCGAGCTCGCCCTGCTCGCCGCGGATCTTCATCTCCTCGAGCCGCGCGAGATGGCGCAACTTCGTATCGAGGATGGCCTCGGCCTGTGCCTCGGAGAGCTGGAACCGCGCGATCAACGCCGCCTTCGGGTCGTCCTCGGTGCGGACGATGCGGATGACCTCGTCGAGGTTCAGGTACGCGATCAGCAGGCCGTCGAGGATGTGCAGCCGCGCGTTGACCTTCTCGAGCCGGTACTGCAACCGGCGCGTCACCGTGTCGACGCGGAACGACAGCCATTCTTCGAGCAGCGCGCGCAGCCCCATCACGCGCGGCCGGCCGTCGCGCGCGATGACGTTCAGGTTGACGCGGTAGGTGCGCTCGAGATCCGTTGTCGCAAACAGATGCGCCATGACCTGTTCGGTGTCGACACGGTTGGAACGCGGCGTGATGACGAGGCGCGTCGGGTGCTCGTGATCCGACTCGTCGCGCAGGTCCTCGATCATCGGCAGTTTCTTCGCCCGCATCTGCACCGCGATCTGCTCGAGCACCTTCGCGCCGGAGACCTGGTGCGGCAGCTCCGTCACGATGATTTCGCCGTCTTCCAGCTCGAACCGGGCGCGCGCCCGGAAGGTGCCGTTGCCGGTCTCGTAGATCTTCTGCAATTCTTCGCGTGGGGTGATGATCTCCGCACCCGTCGGGAAATCCGGGCCGAGCACGTGCTCGCAGAGCTGCGCGGTCGTCGCCTTAGGCTCGTCGAGCAGGCGGATGCAGGCGGCCGCGACTTCGCGCAGGTTGTGCGGCGGAATGTCGGTGGACATGCCCACCGCGATGCCCATCGCTCCGTTCAACAGCAGGTTGGGCAACCGCGCGGGCAGCAGGCAGGGCTCGTCGAGCGAACCGTCGAAGTTGGGCTGCCAGTCCACCGTGCCCTGGCCCAGCTCCGACAGCAGGACCTCGGCGTAGCGCGAGAGCTTCGACTCGGTGTACCGCATCGCGGCGAACGACTTCGGATCGTCCGGCGAACCGAAGTTGCCCTGCCCGTCCACGATCGGGTAACGGTACGAGAACGGCTGTGCCATCAGCACCATGGCCTCGTAGCAGGCCGAGTCGCCGTGCGGGTGGAACTTGCCGATCACGTCGCCGACCGTGCGGGCCGACTTCTTGGGCTTGGCGGTGGCGGCGAGACCGAGCTCGCTCATCGCGTAGATGATGCGGCGCTGCACGGGCTTCAGGCCGTCGCCGACGTGTGGCAGCGCGCGATCGAGAATCACGTACATCGAGTACTCGAGGTAGGCGCGCTCCGTGAACGTGCGCAGCGGCTGGCGCTCGACGCCCTCGAAATCGAGGGTCGCGGTCATATCGGTGTCCTTGCTCTTGCTCATCGCTGCTCTGCCGCCACCGCGTCGAGCGCCTCGATGGGCGCCACGACGCTGGCCAGGTTGCCTTTCGTCTCCAGCCAGTCACGACGGTCCGCCGCGCGCTTCTTGGCGAGCAGCATGTCCATGAGCTGGTCGGCGTTGTCCGCGGCGTCGACCGTGAGCTGGACCAGCCGGCGCGTCTCGCGCGCCATCGTGGTCTCGCGCAGCTGCAGCGGGTTCATTTCACCGAGGCCCTTGAAGCGCGTGACCGACGGCTTCGCGCGTGGGTTCTCGGTGCGGATGCGCTCGAGGATGCCGTTGCGTTCCGCGTCGTCGAGCGCGTACTCGACGTTCTTGCCGTAGTCGATGCGATAGAGCGGCGGCATCGCCACGTAGACGTGCCCCGCGAGCACCAGCGGCCGGAAGTGCCGCAGGAACAGCGCGCAGAGCAGCGTGGCGATGTGCAAGCCGTCGGAGTCGGCGTCCGCGAGGATGCAGACCTTGCCATAGCGCAGGTCGACGATGTTGTCCGAGCCGGGCTCGACACCGATCGCAACGGTGATGTCGTGCACTTCCTGCGACGACAGCACGTCGGCTGCCTCGACTTCCCAGGTGTTCAGGATCTTGCCGCGCAGCGGCATCACCGCCTGGAACTCGCGATCGCGCGCCTGCTTGGCGGAGCCGCCTGCCGAGTCGCCCTCGACGAGGAACAGCTCGGCGCGCTGCGGGTCCTGGCTGCTGCAGTCAGCGAGTTTCCCGGGCAGCGCCGGCCCGGCCACGACGCGCTTGCGCGCGATCTTCTGGCTCGCCTTCAGCCGCGTCTGCGCATTGACGATCGCGAGCTGGGCGATCTTCTCGCCCGCCTCCGGGTGCTGGCTCAGCCACAACCCGAAGTGGTCCTTGACGATGCCCGAGACGAACGCGGCCGGCTCGCGGGACGACAGGCGCTCCTTGGTCTGCCCGGCGAACTGCGGGTCGCGCATCTTCATCGAAAGCACGTAGCTGGTGTCGTCCCAGACGTCCTCGGGCGAGAGCTTCAGGCCGCGTGGCAGCAGGTTGCGGAACTCGCAGAACTCACGCACCGCTTCGGTCAGGCCAAGGCGAAAGCCGTTGACGTGCGTGCCGCCCTGCGCGGTCGGGATCAGGTTGACGTAGCTCTCCTCGAACCGCGTGCCGCCGTCCGTGCGCCAGACCACTGCCCAGTCGACCCCTTCCTGCTCGCCCTCGACCTTGCCGACGAACGGTTCGTCCGGCAGCCATTCGGTGGACTCCAGTGACTCGCGCAGGTACTGCGACAGTCCTTCGCTGTAGATCCACTCTTCCTTCTCGCCGGTCTTCTCGACGTTGAAGCGAACGCGCAGGCCCGGGCACAGCACGGCCTTGGCCTTGAGCACGTGCTTCAACTTCGGCAGCGCGAAATCGGGGCTGTCGAAATAGGAGGTGTCCGGCCAGAAGCGGACCGTGGTGCCAGTGTTGCCCTTGCCGACCTCGCCGACGACCTCGAGCCTGGAGTGCACCTTCCCGTTCTTGAACGAGATGTTGTATTCCTTGCCGCCGCGGCGAACCCAGCACTCGAGGTGTTTCGAGAGCGCGTTGACCACCGAGACGCCCACGCCGTGCAGGCCGCCCGAGAACTTGTAGCCGGAATCGGCCGAGAACTTGCCGCCCGCGTGCAGCCGGGTGAGGATCAGCTCGACGCCGCTCACCTTCTCTTTCGGGTGGATGTCCACCGGCATGCCGCGACCGTCGTCGACGACCTCGAGCGACCCGTCCTTGTAGAGGGTCACGTCGATCCTGCTGCAATGGCCCGCCAGTGCTTCGTCGACGCTGTTGTCGACGACTTCGTGCGCGAGGTGGTTGGGCCGACTGGTGTCGGTGTACATGCCCGGGCGTCGCCGGACGGGCTCGAGTCCGCTCAGGACTTCGATGTCTTGAGCGGTGTAGGACTGGCTCATTCTTGGATCGGTCCGCGGGCTCGCGTGGGTGGTGCAAAGCGCGCGAATTCTAGCAGCTGAGGAAGGGGTTAGGGGTTAGGGGATGGGGGCTAGTCGGAATGGCCCCGTTCCGGCTGCTTGCGCCGTGCGAGTGCTTGCGCTCTGGCAAGCACTCGCCCAGGCGCCGTCTCGCAAGCGGCCGATCCAGTCGATCTTCCCGAGCGCGTGTCTGCCTTTCCGCGCTCGGGAAGATCGACTGGATCGGCCGCCTGTCACGGTGGCGTGTCTGCCTTTCCGCTCGCGGGGAAAGAACCCTGAACGAGCGCCTGCGATCTCTTCCTCACCCCTAGGCGAGATCCGCTACCAGCGCGTCACGCACTTCCGGCGCGACCGGGTCCACGGCGTGCCGATAGTTCGCATGGTCGATACCGGCACTGACGGCTGCGCCGCCCTTCACCGCCGCGACCATCGCGGGCGTCAGCTCGAAACGCACGAAATGCACGGCCGACGTCTTCTCGTCGTTCTCGCGCTCGAGGTCTTCGTCGGCAATCGCGTGCACCCGTTCGTGCCCTGCGACCTGCACCCAGCAGCGGTCCTCCACTCCCTTGAGCCGGGCGAGCGCGACCTTGCGCTCGTCTGCGTCCGGGTACTCGATCAGCAGCGTGGCTTTCCAGTTGCTGCCGTCCGGAATCAACGGGTTGTAGGCGCCAAGTTCGTCGGCAATGCCGGCGGACTCGAAGATCCGCTCGATGCGCAGCATCTCCTGCACCTGGTACTGCACGGTGAGCCGGTCTTCGAACAGGATCGTCGCGTTCGGGCCGACCTGCAGCGTACGGCGCTTCTTGTGCGCGAGCACCTGGGGCCGGAACTGCGGACGTTGCCTAGAATACTGCTCGAGGCTGAACAGATCCGCGGGCGACAGCTTCTGGAATCCGCGCGCAGTCGTGGTGTCGGTCGTCATTGTCGTTGCCACCCCGAATTTCCGGTGTCAGAGGCCGTACGCGATGCGCAGCAGCCTGAGCGGATGCGTCGGCGGTTTCGGATCGGCGCCGAGCCCGGATTCAATCTGGTGCCCGGCCATCGGGCAGTCGCTCGCGTAATAGTCAGGCGCGGCGTTCTTGACCTTGCTGAAAACCGGCTTGCCGATCCTCATCGAGGTCTCGCGGTATTCCTTCTTCACGCCGTAGGTGCCGTTGTGACCCGAGCAGCGTTCGATCGGCTCGATCTCGGTACCGGGAATCAACTGCAGCACGTCACGCGTCTTGAGCCCGAGGTTCTGCACGCGCAGGTGACACGGCACGTGGTAGCTGACCCTGCCCAGCGGTCTTGCGAAATCCGTGCGCAGGAGCCCTGCCTTGTGGCGCAGCGCGAGGTATTCGAACGGATCGAACATCGCGGCCCGCACCTGCTGCACCTGCTCGTCCTCGGGGAACAGCAGCGGCAGTTCCTGCTTGAACATCAAGGCGCACGACGGGACCGGCGCGACCAGGTCGTAGCCCTGCTCCACCATCGCAGCCAGCGCCGGGACATTCACTTCCTTGGCACGCTGGATCGACTCGAGGTCGCCGAGTTCGAGCTTCGGCATGCCGCAGCACTTCTCCTGCGGCACGACGGTGACCGGGATGCCGTTGTGGCGGAACACCCTGGCGAGATCGTCATCGATGTCCGGTTCGTTGCGGTTGCAGTAGCACGTCGCGAACAGCGCGACCTTGCCCCGCGTTTCCGTCGTGGACTTGACCACGATCGTGTCTGGCCTGTGTCCCCGCGCGACGCGCGTGCGGCCTGACGTGCTGTGGTAATCAGGAATCGGCGCTTCGGGGTGCACGCCGAGCGTCTTGTCGAGCATGCGGCGGCCGAAGGCCGTGCCGTTCACCTTGTTGACGATCTGCGACACCACCGGAATGCCGGCGAGCGTTCCGACCATGTCGGTCGAGCTCAGGATCCTGTCGCGCATGCGTGTTCCGCCCTGCCTGAACCTGACTGCCTTCGCGCGCAGCATCAGGTGCGGGAAATCGATGTTCCAGGGGTGCGGCGGCACGTACGGGCATTTCGACAGGTAGCACATGTCGCAGAGGTAGCAGTGATCGGCGACCTCCCAGAACACCTTCTTGTCGACGCCATCGAGTTCACCGGACGGCGACGCATCGATCGCGTCGAACAGGAGCGGAAACGAGTTGCACAGGCTGAAGCAGCGACGGCAGCCATGGCAGAGGTCGTACACGCGCTCCAGTTCGTGAACCAGCTTGTCTTCGTCGAAATACTCGGGCTCGCGCCATGCGATGGCATGGCGGGTCGGCTGCGACAGGCTGCCTTCACGCGCACCGCTGCCCGTGCCTTTACTGACGGTTTCTTCGGTCATGGCGCGTTCCCCGACGCAGATGTTGCGGGACCGGTCGTTCGCTCAAGGCGGGAGGGCGGGTCCAGGCCCGCCCTCCGCGTGAGTCGCTGTCATCTCATCCGGGTGACGGGCCCGGAGACCCGCTCAGAGGACGTCGAGCGCCTTCTGGAAGCGGTTGGCGTGCGAACGCTCGGCCTTGGCCAGCGTCTCGAACCAGTCAGCGATTTCGTCGAAGCCCTCGTCGCGGGCGGCCTTCGCCATGCCCGGGTACATGTCGGTGTACTCGTGCGTCTCGCCGGCGATCGATGCCTTCAGGTTGTTGGCGGTCGAGCCGATCGGCAGGCCCGTGGCCGGGTCGCCCACGGCCTCGAGATACTCGAGATGGCCATGCGCGTGACCCGTCTCGCCTTCCGCCGTCGAGCGGAACACGGCGGCCACATCGTTGAAGCCTTCGATGTCGGCCTTCTGTGCGAAATAGAGATAACGGCGGTTGGCCTGCGATTCGCCGGCAAACGCGGCCTTCAGGTTCCCTTCGGTCTTGCTGCCCTTCAACGTCGCCATGTCTGTCTAGCCTCTGTGTCGGTGGTTTGCGATGGAGTGCGAGGGTGACGCCGACTGCCCAAGCGGCCCCCGGCATCTAGTAGACTAAGTCCAAAGTCCAGTCAACGCGGCAATATCCGCGGCTCAGCAAAACGGTAGCCCTCCCGGCCCGGTTTGGCGAGTCGTGGTCGCCGCAAGCGCCTGTCCCCGCGGCCGGGCCGGGGTGCGTTGACCCATGCGGACCCCTGTGCAAGGCTTCCCGCCCTCCGGAGGCCCCAGCCAGTGACCGAAACGCCTGCCACCCCCCCAGACTTCGAACGCGCCCTGGGCGAACTCGAGGCAACCGTCGACAAGCTCGAACACGGCGACCTGTCGCTGGAGGATGCGCTCAAGCATTTCGAGCGCGGCGTCGCGCTCGCCCGCGACTGCCAGGCCTCGCTCAAGCAGGCTGAACAGAAAGTCGAAATCCTGCTGCAGAAGTCGGCCACGGCCGCGCCCGAGCCGTTCGAGCCCGACGACGCATGACCTCGCAGCCGGCGGCTGCCTCGCCGCGTGAACCGCTGGCCCAGGTGCTCGAGCGCTGGTGCGTGCGGGTCGAGCGTGAACTCGACGCCTGGCTCCCCGCCGCAACGGCGGTGCCCGGCCGGCTCCACGCCGCGCAGCGCTACAGCGTGCTCGGACCCGGCAAACGCATCCGCCCGGCCCTCGTCTACGCGACCGCCGCAACGCTGGGCGTTCCGCTCGAACAGGTGGACGCGGCAGCCTGTGCCGTCGAGTTGATTCACTGCTATTCGCTCGTGCACGACGACCTGCCGGCCATGGATGACGACGACCTGCGTCGCGGCCGGCCAACCTGTCACCGGCAGTTCGACGAAGCGACTGCGATCCTGGCCGGCGACTCGCTGCAGGTGCTGGCGTTTCACCTGCTCGCGTCGCATCCGGGCCTGCCGGCAGAGCCCGCGGTCCGCGTGCGCATGATCGATACGCTCGCCGTCGCGAGCGGCACCGCCGGCATGGCCGGTGGCCAGGCGCTCGACCTCGCCGCCGAGGGCGGTTCGCTCACCGTGGCAGATCTGGAGAGCCTGCACGCGCTCAAGACCGGAGCGCTCATCCGCGCGAGCGTGCTGATGGCCGCACATTGCCGGCCGGGGCTCGGTGCCGACCAGCTCTCGGCGCTGGGCATCTTTGGCGATCGCGTCGGCCTGGCCTTCCAGGTGCAGGACGACATCCTCGACGTCGAGGGCGACGTCCAGGTCATCGGCAAACCGCCGGGCAGCGACGAAGCCCGCGGCATGCCCACCTACCCCGCGATCGCCGGCATGGAATCCGCCCGGGCCCGCGTGCGCCAATTGCACGAAGAAGCGAGCCGGCAGCTTGCCGCGCACGGCTGGCAGGACAGCCCGCTGGCCGACTTGTCCCACTGGCTGCTCACCCGGAACCGTTAAACGGACGGCCCGGGACCGCGGCAGTGTAAAATCACCCGAATGTCGCGCCCCGATCTCTATCCTTTGCTGACGCGCATCGAGGCGCCGTCGGACCTCCGCAAGCTGCCGGCAAACAAGCTGGCACCGCTGGCCGGCGAGCTGCGCGAATTCCTGATCCAGACCGTCAGCCAGATGGGCGGCCATTTCGCCGCCGGCCTCGGCACCGTCGAGCTCACGGTGGCCCTGCATTACGTCTTCGAGACGCCGCATGACCGCCTCGTCTGGGACGTCGGCCACCAGGCCTACCCGCACAAGGTGCTGACCGGTCGCCGCCAGCGGCTGCAGACCATCAAGCACAAGGGCGGACTCGCGCCGTTCCCGAGCCGCTTCGAGAGCGAATACGACACCTTCGGCGTCGGTCACTCGAGCACCTCGATCAGCGCCGCCATCGGCATGGCGCTCGCCGCCAAGAGCAGGGGCGAAAAGCGCCGCGTGGTCGCCGTCATCGGCGATGGCGCGATCACCGCGGGCCAGGCCTTCGAAGCGTTGAACCACGCCGGCGCGCTCGACGCGAACGTGCTCGTGATCCTGAACGACAACGACATGTCGATCTCGGAGAACGTCGGCGCGCTGTCGAACTACTTCGCGCGCGTGCTCTCCGGCAAGACCTACGCCGCGCTGCGCGAAGGCGGCAAGAAGATCCTGCGCCGCATGCCCACAGTGTGGGAACTCGCGCGCCGCTCGGAGGAACACTTCAAGGGCATGGTGCTGCCCGGCACGTTGTTCGAGGAGATGGGGTTCAACTACTTCGGCCCGATCGACGGCCACGATCTCGACATGCTGGTGAAGACGCTCACCAACCTGCGCGACCTCGAAGGCCCGCAGATCCTGCATGTCGTGACGCGCAAGGGCAAAGGCTACGCGCCCGCCGAAGCGGATCCGATCAAGTGGCACGGACCGGGTCCGTTCGACCCGGAGGCCGGCACCATCTTCAAGGAAAAGACGACGGGGCCGGTGTACTCGCAGGTGTTCGGGCAGTGGCTCTGCGACATGGCCGAACGCGATCCGCGCATCGTCGGCATCACGCCCGCCATGCGCGAAGGCTCGGGACTGGTCGAGTACTCGAAGCGCTTCCCCGACCGCTACTTCGACGTCGCCATCGCCGAGCAGCACGCCGTCACGCTCGCGGCCGGCATGGCCTGCGAAGGACTGCGGCCGGTGGTCGCCATCTATTCGACGTTCCTGCAACGTGCCTACGACCAGTTGATTCACGACGTCGCGTTGCAGGAACTGCCGGTGATCTTCGCGATCGACCGCGGCGGACTGGTGGGCGGTGACGGCGCCACGCACCAGGGCGCGTTCGACCTGTCATTCCTGCGCTGCATCCCGAACATGGTCGTGATGGCGCCGGCTGACGAGAACGAATGCCGGCAGATGCTCTACACCGCGGTCACGGTCGACGGACCGACCGCCGTGCGCTATCCGCGTGGACCCGGCCCGGGCGCTCCCCTCGCGGCGGAAATGACTGCGCTGCCGGTCGGTCGCGCCGAGGTTCGCCGCGAAGGCCGGTCGGGCCTGCTGCTGCTCGCATTCGGCACGATGGTGGCACCATGCGTCGCGCTGGCGGAGAGGCTCGACGCGACCCTGGTCAACATGCGCTTCGTGAAGCCGCTCGACGAGGGCACGGTCTGCCGGTTGGCGGCGACGCATTCGTGCATCGTCACGCTCGAGGAGAACGTGGTCGCCGGCGGTGCGGGCAGTGCCGTCAGCGAGTGCCTTGCAGCCCACGGGCTCGAGGCCCAGGTTCACCACGTCGGCATCCCGGACCGGTTCATCGAACACGGCTCGCGCGAGGATTGTCTGGTGATGGCCGGAATCGACGCGGCGGGACTCGACAAGCAGGTCCAGCGGATCTGGGCGGACCACCGCCCTTCCCGCCCGCTCGTCGCCGGTCGGGCCTCCTGAGCCGCGGATCCTGAGCCCCGCTGCGCGGCAAGCCCGGACAGAGTCTCGTATACTCGCCGGAGCCGGCGGGAATCCACGCTCCGCCCCGATCCGAATGGACGACAGCACCCGCCGACCGGACCACGACATGAGCCGTTCTTCCCCAACGCTCGGGCAAGCGCGCGACAGCGCCAGAGTGACGCCCATCGAAGACGTCCAGGGACGGGCCGACTCGCGCCAGATCCCGATCAACAAGGTCGGCATCAAGGACGTCTACCATCCTGTCCGTGTGCGCGACCGTTCGGGCGGAGACCAGCACACCGTCGCCAACTTCAACATGTACGTCGCCCTGCCCCACAACTTCAAGGGCACGCACATGTCGCGGTTCGTCGAGATCCTGCACCTGCACGAGCGGGAGATCTCGGTCGACTCTTTCCGCGCCATGCTCACCGAGATGACCGAGCGCCTCGATGCGACCTCCGGCCACATCGAGATGTCGTTCCCCTATTTCGTCATGAAGCAGGCCCCGGTCACCAGGGTGGAGAGTGTCGTCAAGTACGACGCCAGCCTGATCGGCGAGATCCACGGCGGCGTCGAGCAGATGTGGATCCGCGTGGTCGTCGCGGCGACGAGCCTGTGCCCGTGCTCCAAGCGCATCTCGGACTACGGCGCGCACAACCAGCGCTCGCACATCACGATCAAGGCGCGCGTGCGCGAGCACGTGTGGATCGAGGAACTGATCGACATCGCCGAGCAGGAAGCGTCGTGCGAGGTGTTCGGCATCCTGAAGCGCCCGGACGAGAAGTACGTGACCGAGCGCGCCTACGACAACCCGAAATTCGTCGAGGACATCGTGCGCGACGTGGCCGTACGGCTGAACGGTGAAGAGCGCGTGCTGGCGTATGTGGTCGAAGCCGAGAACTTCGAGTCGATCCACAATCACAGCGCGTATGCGCTGATCGAAAAGGACAAGGAAGTCGAGGAAGCGCCCGGGCCCTGACTGGAGCGGCGGCGTAAGCGCAGGCCCGCGCTAGACTTCCTGCTGACGCCTGGCCCGCCCCTCGTCCTTGGCTCGCTTCTTCCCGCGCTGCAGCCGTCCGATCAGCTCGCGCAAGAACACCTTGTGGAAGCGCAGCTGGCACGAGAGCGACGACTGCTCGAGCAGCGTCGCCGTCACCTTCAACATGGTCACGGTGCTCTCGGCCTCGACGACCGTGTCACGGCTCGAGCCCTCGGCATAGCCAGCCTCGCCGAAACAGCCGCCCGCCGGAACGCGACCGATGGTGTCGCCCGCGCGACTGAGGCGCACGGCTCCCGAAACCACGATGTAGAACCGGTCGTCGGTGTCGTCGGGGCGCAGCACGAGCTCCCCCGGCTGGCATTCGGTCCAGACTCCCGCGCGCATCACCTCGCGGATCTCGGCGTGCGAGAAATCGTGGAAGAAGCGCAGCTTGCGCATGACCGCAAAGCGCTCCTCGTCATCGATCTCGACCTGCGACGCGCGCAGCTTCTGGTGCACGCGCGTGAGTTCGGCAGCGAACTCGGTGCCCGTGCGGTAGCGGTTGCCGGGTTCCTTCTGCAGCGCGCGCTTGACGACTTCCTCGAGTTCCTCGGGGATGTCGGGGCGGACGCGCCGCAGCGACTCGGCTTCCGACTGCACCACCTGGCGCAACAGCTTGCCGAGCGCGCCGGCACGGAACGGCCGCTGCCCGCACAGCATTTCGTACATGACGGCGCCGAGCGAATACAGGTCGGAGCGCGCGTCGAGTTCGAGACCCTGCACCTGCTCCGGCGACATGTAGGCCGGGCTGCCCGCAACGCCCTCGAGCCGCGAGACGTCGGAGTCCGCGACCAGGGCGATGCCGAAATCGACGATGCGCACATCACCTTCCTGCGTCAGCAGGATGTTCGACGGCTTGATGTCACGATGGACCACGCCGCGCGAATGCGCGTAATGCAGCGCCTTCGCGCACTTGTACATGATGGAGACGACCTGGTCGACCGGCAGCAGGCTGCCGGGGCGGCAGTACGCACTCAGAGTGCGTGCGCCGTGCACGTGCTCGGTGACGACGTAGCGGCGGCCGTCCTCCTCGCCCGCGTCGAAGATCGGCACGATGTTCGGGTGCTGCAGCTTGCCGACCATCTTCGCTTCGCCCATGAACATGCGGCGGGCATTGCGGCTCTCGGCGTCGTCCCCGATCGTGGCGTGGTAGAGCTTGATCGCCACGTCGCGCCCGTAGAACGGGTCGTGCGACAGGTAGACGGTGCCCGTGCTGCCGCGGCCCACCTCGTGCACGACGTAGTACTTGCCGATCCGGTCAGGCGTGCCCGACAGCGATTGCATCGCCAGCGTCTGCGTCTGGACGTGCGGATGCACGGGCGACGGCGCCTCGGGTCGATCAGCGGGATTGGCTTTCGTCACGTGTACTTCTTGATGACCAGCAGCAGGGCGGCGGCCATTAAGGCTGCCATCGCGTCGTCGAGCATAATTCCCAGCCCCCCGCGCATTCCGTGATCGACCTCCCGGATCGGCCAGGGTTTCCACACGTCGAACAGCCGGAACAGCCCGAACGCCAGCGCCGTCCCCCACCAGGTGGGCGGCGCCGCCAGCAGGGTAAGCATCATTCCAGCCACCTCGTCCCAGACGATGGCCGAATGGTCGTGCACGCCGAGCTTCCGCGCGCTTTCGCCGCAGATCCAGATTCCCGCGACGGTTACGACGATGGTCACCGCCAGGGCGGGCCAGAAGCCGAAAGGCGCGACCGCCAGGCCGAACAGCAGGCCGACGATCGAGCCGAACGTGCCGGGCGCCACCGGCGCGAGACCGGAGCCGAACCCCAGCGCCAGCAGGTGGACAGGATCGCGCAGCAGCGCGGCCGGGACCGGGGTGCGGTCCTGCTTGTGGGCGGACTCAGGTGGCGAAGTGGTCATAGCCTTTCCCGGCGGCATTCACTCGCGCGCCGTTGCGACGGCACTCGACACCCTCGCCTTGCACCATCGAGCCGATGCACTGCAGGCTGCAGCCGCCGGCCGCAGCGAGACCCGGGATGTGCCCGAAGCGATCGGCGGGCAGCGTGAACAGCAGTTCGTAATCGTCGCCGCCGTGCAGCACCAGTCGCTCCTGTTCGGCCGCGGGATAAGCCGCGAGTTCGGGCGCTACCGGCAGACGCTCGAGATCGATGCACGCTCCCAAGCCGCTCGAGCGCGCAAGCTTGCCGAGATCACCGAGCAGACCGTCGGAGACGTCCATCGCGGCCGTGGCAAGTCCACGCAGTGCGTGCCCCAGGGCCAGTCGCGGCTCGGCGCGCAGGAAGCGGCGCACGCGCGCATCCCTCGACTCGAACGTGGCGCGGCCGGATTCCAGTTCCTCGAGCCCGGCCGCGGCCACGCCGGGCGCGCCGGAGACGACGATGAGATCGCCCGCGCGCGCTCCCGAACGCAGCAGTGCCGCGGCGGGCGGCACGAATCCCAGCACTTCGATCGTGATGACGAGCGGGCCCGAGACCGTATCGCCCCCGACCAGCGCAACGCCGTGGCGCTCTGCCAGCGCATACAAGCCATCCGCGAAGTCCGCGAGCCAGCGCTCCTCGGGGCGCGGCATCGACAGTGAGAGCAACGCCCATGCCGGTTCGGCGCCCATGGCGGCGAGGTCGCTCAGGTTCACGGCCAGCGCCTGGTGCCCGATGGCGTTGGCGGGCGTGCCGGGAAGGAAGTGCCGCCCTTCGACGAGCGTATCCGTCGCGGCGACCAGGGCCTGGCCCGGCGGCGGCGCCAGCAATGCGGCGTCGTCACCGACGCCAAGCAGCACGTCGCTGCGCGGCGAACTGCGCGAGAAGTAGCGCGCGATGACGTCGAACTCACCGAGGGGCACGCGTGCTCCGGGGTGCGGAAGGCATGGTCACTTGCCCGGCGAGCGTCGCGCCGTGGCCTGCTGCTCGGTCGCGCGCAACTGGCGCGCTGCACGATCGAGTACCGCGTTGATGAACTTGTGGCCGTCCGTCGCGCCGAACTTCTTCGCGAGTTCGACGCACTCGTTCAGCACCACCTTGTAGGGCACGTCGACGTGCACGCGGAGTTCTTCGACGCCGAGCAGCAGCACCGCGTGCTCGACCGGGTCAAGCTGCGCCACTGGCCGATCGAGCCACGCCCCGATCAGCGCGTCGAGCGCCTCGGAACCCTCGACTACGCCCTGCAGCAGTTGCTGGAAGTATTCCGGGTCGACCTCGGCATAACCTTCGTCGGACGCGTACTGGTTGCGCAACTCGGGAAACGACTGACCGGTCATCTGCCACTGGTAGAGCGCCTGCAGCGCCAGACGGCGCGACAGGCTGCGCGCGCGTCCGGAACGGTCGCCGCGGGGTCGCGTCATTCTCAGACGTCCAGCCGGCGCATCAGGTTTGCCAGCTCGAGCGCCACGAGGGCCGCGTCCGCGCCCTTGTTGCCCGCCTTGGTGCCGGCTCGCTCCACGGCCTGCTCGACGGTGTCGGTCGTCAGGACACCGAACGCGATCGGCACGCCCGTATCGTCCGCTGCGCGCGCGAGACCCGAGGCGCACTGGCTGCAGACGTAGTCGAAGTGCGGCGTGGCGCCGCGGATCACCGCGCCCAGGGCGACGATGGCGTCGCAGCGCTTCGACGCCGCGACGCGCCGCGCGACGAAGGGCAGGTCGTAGGCGCCCGGCACGCGGATGATTTCGATCTGCTTTTCGCCGGCACCATGGCGCAGCAGCGCGTCCACCGCGCCGCGCACGAGGTTCTCGACGATCGCGTCGTTGAAACGCGAGGCGATGATGGCGATGCGCAGGTCACGCGCGATGACGTCGCCATGCAGGGTGCGGATATTGTCCATCTCGGGTCTGCTCCTCAGTCCACGTATTCGACGACTTCGAGGCCGAACGCCGCAAGGCCATGCATCTGTTTCGGTGCGCTCAGCACGCGCATTCTGCGCACGCCGAGATCGCGGAGAATCTGCGCCCCGATGCCGTAGGTGCGCAGCACCCGCGCACCGCGCGCCGCGCTCGCCGTCGATGCCGCGGAATGGCTCGACCGGACGGCCTCGGCGATCTCGAGCGGGCTCTCGTGCGGACGCAGCAGCACGACGATGCCGGAGCCTTCGCGTGCCACGCGCCCGATGGCGCCGCGCAGCGACCAGCTGTGCCCCTCTTCGATCGCGCCGACCAGGTCGCGCACGGTGTCCTTGAGGTGCACGCGCACCAGTGGCGCCTGCTCCGATTCCGGGTTGCCGAGGACCAGCGCGAGATGAACGGTGACGTTCACGTGGTCTTCGTAGCAGACCAGGCGGAACGGGCCGAACTCGGTCGCGATCTGGCGCTCGGCGATACGCTCGACCGAACGTTCTTTCTCCAGCCGGTAGCGGATCAGGTCGGCGATCGTGCCGATCTTGAGCTCGTGCTCCCGCGCGAACTTCTCGAGGTCCGGCCGGCGCGCCATCGTGCCGTCGTCGTTCAGGATCTCGACGATGACGGCAGCAGGTTCGGTGCCAGCCAGGCGCGCCAGGTCGCAACCGGCTTCGGTGTGACCAGCACGCGTCAGCACGCCACCAGGCTGCGCCATGAGCGGAAAGATGTGGCCGGGTTGCCGCAGGTCTTCGGCACGGGCGTTCGCAGCGACCGCCGCCTGGATCGTGTGTGCGCGGTCGTAAGCCGAGATGCCGGTCGTGACGCCTTCGGCGGCCTCGATCGACAAGGTGAAGTTGGTGCGCTGGTCTCCATCCGTGTCGCTGACCATCAACGGCAGGCGCAACTGGCGGCAACGGTCGCGTGTCAGCGTGAGGCAGATCAGGCCGCGACCGTACCGGGCCATGAAGTTGACGTCTTCCGGACGCACCTTCGTCGCGGCCATCACGAGGTCGCCCTCGTTCTCACGATCCTCGTCGTCCATGATCACGACCATCCGGCCGTGCCGGAGGTCGTTCAGGATCTCGTCGATCGTGTTCAGGACATTCATGATAAAAAGCACCTAGGTCGTTGAATTTTAGCGATTTTCATCAGACAACGACGGCGCCAGACTTGCCTTCGCGGCGCGCAGTTTAGCAGGGGGCGGGGCAGGAAGGCGGAACGACCGGCCACCGGCTCAGGCCAGGTCGGGATGCATCATCCGCTCGACATAGCGCGCAATGATGTCGACCTCGAGATTCACACGGCTGCCGGCCTGCAACTCTCCCAGCGTCGTGACCGCCAGGGTGTGCGGCACGAGGTTCACGTCGAAGCGATCGCCCCTGGCGCCGTTCACGGTGAGGCTGACGCCGTCGATGCAGATCGAACCCTTACGGGCGACGTAGCGCGCCAGTTCGTGCGGCACCCGGAATTCCATGCGTACCGAGCGCGCATCGTCGTGGCGCGAGACCAGTTCCCCCACTCCGTCCACGTGCCCGGTGACGTAGTGACCGCCCAGCGCCTGCCCGGCCAGCAGCGCCTTCTCCAGGTTCACCCGGCTGCCAACGACCCGCTGGCCGAGCGTCGTGAGCGCGAGCGTTTCGCGCGAGACGTCCGCCGCGAAGCTCGAGGTATCGAACCGGGTTGCCGTCAGGCAGACGCCGCTCACGGCGATGCTGCCGCCGAGTTCGATGTCGGCGAGCGACACGCCGGCCGTGTCGAACACGAGAGTGACGTCGCCGCCGCGCGGCTCGATCGCACGCACCGTTCCAACGCCCTGCACGATTCCAGTGAACATTAAGGTCGGCTCTCCACGGGACGCAGCGTCAGGCGGAGGTCCGGACCGATCCGCCGCACGTCGTGATAGGAATACTGCGGCCGCTCCGACAGCACGCGCAGCGGCCGCGGCAGCACGAAGGCAGGCTGCGCCGCCTCGCCGAGGATGGTCGGCGCGACGTACAGCACGATTTCGTCGGCGAGTCCGGCCGCGAGGAAGCTGCCAGCGAGCTGCGGACCGGCCTCCACCAGTACTTCGTTGCATTCGAGTGCGGCCAGGCGTTGCAGCGTCGCGTCCAGGTCGATTCGCCCCGTGGCATCCGCTGGCATGGGCTCGACCTGCAGAGCCGCCGGCCCGGCTTGCGCGAGGCGCGCGAGCGCGCGAGCGCCCGCCTCCGAACTGAATACCAGCGTTGGCAGGCCATCCCGCGCCACCTTCAGGTCGGGTTCGAGCCGGCCGCGGGAATCGAGCACGACGCGCAACGGCACGCGACCGCCCAGGTCCAGCGCGCCATGCCGCACAGTCAGTGCGGGATCGTCCGCGAGCACGGTGCCGATGCCGGTGACGATCGCCGATGCGCGAGCCCGCAGACGCTGCGCATCGGCGCGCGCGGACTCCGACGTGATCCACTGGCTGGAGCCATCGGCCAGCGCCGTACGGCCGTCGACACTGCTGCCGAGCTTCACCGTCACCCACGGCCGGCCCCGCCGCATGCGCGCAACGAAGCCTCGATTCAGCTCGCGCGCTTCGCGTTCGAGTATGCCGACGGCCGTCACGATGCCGGCAGCTTCGAGTTTGCGCAGGCCTTCGCCCGCGACGAGCGGGTTCGGGTCCTGCATCGCCGCGACCACCCGCCGCACCCCGGCCTGGATCAGCGCATCGGCACAGGGCGGCGTGCGTCCGTGGTGCGAGCACGGCTCCAGCGTGACGTAGGCCGTGCCGCCGCGTGCGCGGACCGCTGCCGCCTGCAGTGCAGACACTTCGGCATGCTGCCGACCCGCGCGATGGTGCCAGCCCTCGCCCGCGACCGCGCCGGCGGCATCGAGCAGCACGCAACCTACCGCCGGATTCGGCGCCGTCGAGTAGGTCCCGCGGGCCGCGAGCTGCAGCGCCCGTGCCATGTGGACGTGGTCGATCGCGGCGGCGTTGGCTGTCATGCGGGGCGTGCCGTCTACTTCTTGCCGGGCGTGCCATTGCCGCCGGCAGGGGGCGGCGCCACTGTCAGCGGCGCGTCGGCACCGGACCAGAGCCCGAGCTGCAGTTCTTCCGCGGAGCGCGGCCGGCGGTGCCGCAGCTTGTCGATTTCCTCGCGGAACGCGTCGACGTCCTGGAAGCTGCGATAGACCGAGGCGAAGCGCACATAGGCCACTTCGTCGAGCTGGTGCAACTCGTCCATCACGAGTTCGCCGATCAGTCGGGCCGGGACCTCGCGCTCGCCGAGCGTGCGCAGCTTGTGGCAGACGTGATTCACGGCCGCGTCGATGGCCTCGATCGCCACGGGCCGCTTCTCGAGCGCCTTCACCATGCCAGAGCGCAGCTTCGCTTCGTCGAAGGGCTCGCGCGTCGCGTCGCTCTTCACGACGCGAGGCATGACGAGTTCGGCGGTTTCGAAGGTGGTGAACCGCTCGCCGCAGCGCAGGCACTCGCGGCGGCGGCGCACCTGCTGCCCCTCGCCGGAGAGGCGCGAGTCGATGACTTTCGTTTCCTCAAACGAGCAGAATGGACAGTACACCGGACGGTCTCCTGCCCTGCTGCCTGCTCAGTCCGCGCTCAGCCGCCGTACACCGGGAAGCGACGGCAGATCTCTTCGACCGCTGCGCGCGTCTTCGCGATCACGGCTTCGTCGTTCGGGTGGGTCAGCACGTCCGCTATCCAATGGGCGAGCTGCGCGACCTCGGCCTCCTTGAATCCGCGCGTCGTGACCGCAGGCGTGCCGATGCGGATGCCGCTCGAGACCATGGGCGGGCGAGGATCGTTCGGCACCGAATTCTTGTTCACGGTGATGTGCGCGCGACCGAGCGCGGCGTCTGCCTCCTTGCCCGTCACGTCCTTGTCGGCCAGGTCGACCAGGAACAGGTGGTTGTCAGTGCCGCCGGACACGATCTTGATGCCGCGCTGCTGGAAGACCTTGCACATCTCGCGCGCGTTGGCGACGACCTGCTTCTGGTAGCCGACGAACTCGGGCTGCATCGCCTCGAGGAACGCAACGGCCTTGGCCGCGATGACGTGCATCAGCGGGCCGCCCTGCGTGCCCGGGAAGATCATCGAGTTGAGCTTCCTGGTGATCTCGTCGTTCTGACGCGCAAGGATCAGTCCGCCGCGCGGACCGCGCAGCGTCTTGTGCGTCGTGGTCGTGACGACGTCGGCGTAGGGCACCGGATTCGGGTACACGCCCGCCGCGACCAGGCCCGCGACGTGCGCCATGTCGCAGAGGAAGTACGCGCCCACGGCATCGGCTATCTGGCGAAAGCGCGGGAAATCGAGGATGCGCGAATACGCGGAGAAGCCCGCGATGATCATCTTCGGCCGGTGCTCGCGCGCGAGGCGCTCGACCTGCGCGTAGTCGATCGCGCCGGTGGCCGGATCGAGCCCGTACTGCACGGCGTTGAAGATCTTGCCGGAGAAGTTGACCTTGGCGCCGTGCGTGAGGTGCCCGCCGTGGTCGAGGCTCATCCCGAGCAGGGTGTCGCCCGGTTTCATCAGCGCGAGGAACGCGGCAGCGTTGGCCTGCGAACCGGAATGCGGCTGCACGTTGGCGAAGTCGGCGCCGAAGAGCTTCTTCGCGCGGTCGATCGCGAGCTGTTCGGCAACGTCGACGTATTCGCATCCGCCGTAGTAGCGCTTGCCCGGATAGCCTTCGGCATACTTGTTGGTGAGCACGGAGCCCTGGGCCTCGAGCACGCGCGGACTCGCGTAGTTCTCGGAAGCGATCAGCTCGATGTGATCTTCCTGGCGGACGCGCTCGTGATCGATCGCAGCCGCGAGTTCGGGATCGAACCCGGCGATAGTCATGCTGGCGGGAAACATGTGCTCTCCACGGTCGGGGACGCGCGATTGTAGCCGATCGCGGAAACTACCGAGCGCGCCCTGCCGGGCACAGCGCTAGGGTGATGCAAGCCCGCCGGCGGGACGAACAGCAGGTACCGCGCCCATGAAGCGTCTACGACACCCCATTCTTCCGCGTGTGCTCGCTGCCGCGCTGCCTCTGTTGACCGCGGCCGCCCTGCCTGCGCTCGCGGCAGAGGGCTCCACGCCCGACCTGGAGGCCGGACGTCGGACCTTTGACAGCGTCTGCGCCGCCTGCCATGGCCCCACAGGGCATGCCGACCCGGAGAATCCGACCGTCAAGGCGCTGGACCCGCAGCCTGCCGACCTGTCGGACCCGCTGTTCAACAGCCGCGAACCGGCCGAGGACTGGCGGATCGTGGTGACGCACGGCGGCCAGGCGCTGGGGTTGTCGGCCACGATGCCTGCGCAAGGCGCTGCGCTGAATGAGCAGCAGATTCGTGACGTCGTCGCCTACGCGAAGACCCTGGCGCCCGGCAGCGAGGCCTACCCGCCCGGCGAACTCAACTTCTTCCTGCCGATCCGCACCAAGAAAGCGTTTCCCGAGGACGAAATCGTCTGGAAGTCGCGACTCACTGATCGCGACGGCGCCGATGTCTGGCGCAACGTGCTCGAGGTCGAGAAACGCTTCGGCAAGCGCTCGATGGGTGTCGTCGAACTCGTCCACGAGGACGACGGCACTGACAGCGAGATCACTGAAGTCGAGGTCGGCGCCAAGACGGTGCTGCACTGGAACCTGGCGCGACGTTCAATACTGTCCGGCGCTGTGGTCGTCGCCTTCCCGACCGACGGTGACGCCTCCGAGGAAATCATCCCATACCTCGCCTACGGCCGGCTCTTCGCCGAGCGCTGGATGTTCCAGTCCAGCGCCCGCCTGATCCTGCCGGTGGACGACGTCGACATGGGCGAGGCGGAATTCGCCGCCGTCGTGCACTACCGCTGGACGCAATGGCCGCGACGCGTCTTCCCGGCCCTGGAGTTCACTGCTACCGCGCCCTTCGACGACGGGGGCGGCGACTCCATGCAGTGGACCGTGCTCCCGCAATTGCGCTTCGGGCTCACCCGGGGCGCGCACGTGGCATTGAGCGTGGGCGCAGAGATCCCGCTCAGCGACCAGTCCTACGACACGCGCTGGCACCTGAGCCTGCTCTGGGACTTCGCCGACGGCAGCTTCTTCAAGGGCTGGCGTTAGCTCGCGACCAGCGCCTCGACGACCCGGGTCCATGCGCGAGCCAGGTTCTGGCGGTTGTACCCGCCCCCGCCCAGCGCAAGCACGCGACCGTGTCCGATTTCGTCCGCGATACGGCACACGGCTGCCGCCGCGTGCGCGTGCGCTTCCTCGGTGAAGGCGAGATGCGTGATGGGATCGCCTTCAAGGCTGTCGGCACCGCACTGCAGGAGGATGAACTCCGGCTGCGCCTGCCGCAGGTACCGCTCGATCTTGACCCATTCGCGGTGAAAGTCCTCGTCGCCCGCCCCCGGCGGCACCGGCAGGTTCAGCTTGGTGCCAGCGGCACCGCCCTTGCCTGTCTCTTCCGCGGCGCCGGTGCCCGGATAGAGGTAGCGCCCGTCCTCGTGGATATCGGCGAAGAGCGCGTCCGGATCGGACTCGAACGCGTAGAAGACGCCGTCGCCGTGATGCGCGTCGATGTCCACGTAGGCAATCCGGCGCAGGCCATGCCGCTTGCGCAGCAGTTCAATGGCAACGCCGCAATCGTTGAACACGCAGAATCCCGCGGCATGTGCGCGGGATGCGTGATGCAGGCCAGCGATGGGAATGAAGCCGCGCCGCGCGCGGCCGCCCATGATCTCCTCGACCGCCAGCAGCGTGCCGCCCACGACCAGGCTGGACGCCTCGAAGATGCCCTTCGAGGCCGGCGTGTCACCGACGTCGAGGTAGCCGCGGCCTTCTGCCGATTTCTGGACGACGAGGTCCACGTACTCGCGGCGATGGAACGATTCCAGCTCGTCGCGTCCAGCCACGCGCGGGTCGACGATGCGCAACTGCAGGTAGGCGGGACTGCGGCGCAGCTCGCGCAGGAAAGCCTCCTGCCGGTCGGGTCCGAAAGGATGGCCGTCGCCGAAGCCGTAACGGCTCAGGCCGTCACTGGCCACCATCAGCACCGGCGGTGACGGCGGGTCGGTCTGCGTCAAGCGGCGTGGGCCCCGGCAGCGGATCGCGGGGCAGCGTAGCAGTCCCGCGGCCGCGGCGGTAGCGTCCAGTGCCCCGGATGACCGATAATTCCCGACCTTTTTCGGGTCCGCCGGACGACGAGCGCAGTTCCTCCCAATGGCACAGTTCATTTACACGATGAATCGCGTCGGGAAGGTCGTACCCCCGAAGCGGGTCATCCTTCGCGACATCTCCCTGAGCTTCTTCCCGGGCGCCAAGATCGGCGTGCTCGGCTTGAACGGATCCGGCAAGTCCACGCTGCTCAGGATCATGGCGGGCATCGACAAGGAGTTCGAAGGTGAAGCGCGGCCGCAGCCCGGCATCAACATCGGCTTCCTGCCGCAGGAGCCGCAGCTCGACGCGACCAAGGACGTGCGCGGCAACGTCGAAGTCGCGGTCGCGCACATCAAGGCTGCGCTGGCCGGACTCGACGCCGTGTATGCCGCGTATGCCGAGCCGGACGCCGACTTCGACAAGATCGCGGCCGAACAGGCGCGGCTCGAAGCCATCATCCAGGCGACCGACGGCCACAACCTCGATCGCCAGCTCGAGGTCGCGGCCGACGCACTGCGCCTGCCGCCGTGGGACGCGGACGTCACGAAGATCTCGGGCGGCGAGCGGCGCCGCGTCGCGCTCTGCCAGCTGCTGCTGTCGAAGCCCGACATGCTGCTGCTCGACGAACCCACCAACCACCTCGACGCGGAATCGGTGCGCTGGCTCGAACACTACCTCGAGCAGTACCCGGGCACCGTCATCGCGGTGACACACGACCGCTATTTCCTCGACAACGTCGCGGGCTGGATCCTGGAACTCGACCGCGGCCACGGTATCCCGTGGCAGGGCAATTACTCGTCGTGGCTCGAGCAGAAGGAAGCGCGCCTCAAGGTCGAGGAACAGCAGCAGGGCGCGCTCAAGAAGATGCTTGCGCGCGAACTCGAGTGGGTACGCCAGAACCCGAAGGCGCGCCAGGCCAAGAGCAAGGCGCGCATGCAGCGGTTCGAGGAGCTGCAGTCGCGCGACTTCCAGGAGCGCAACGAGACCAACGAGATCTACATCCCGCCGGGCCCGCGCCTGGGCGAACTCGTGGTCGAAGCCAGGGGCCTCTCCAAGGCCTACGGCGACAAGCTGCTGTTCGACAACCTCGACTTCAACCTGCCGCAGGGCGGCATCGTGGGCATCATCGGCCCGAACGGCGCGGGCAAGACCACGCTGTTCCGCATCATCACGGGGCAGGAGCAGGCCGACGGCGGCGAACTCCGCATCGGGCCGACCGTGCAGCTCGCGTACGTCGACCAGTCGCGGCAGTCGCTCGACGACAGGAAGACGGTGTTCGCGGAGATCTCGAACGGCCTCGACACGATCAAGGTCGGCAACTACGAGACGCCGGCGCGCGCCTACGTCGGCCGCTTCAACTTCCGCGGCGCGCAGCAGCAGCAGACCATCGGCGAACTGTCCGGCGGCGAACGCAACCGCGTGCACCTCGCGAAGGTGCTGAAGGAAGGCGGCAACGTCATCCTGCTCGACGAGCCGACCAACGACCTCGACATCGAAACGCTGCGCGCGCTCGAAGAAGCGCTGCTGAGCTTCCCCGGTTGCGCCGTCGTCATCTCGCACGATCGCTGGTTCCTCGACCGCATCGCAACGCACATCCTCGCCTTCGAGGGCAACAGCGAAGTGGTCTGGTTCGAAGGCAACTACTCGGAATACGTCGACGACCTCAAGAAGCGCCGCGGCGAGGAAGCGGACGAACCGCACCGCGTGCGCTTCCGCAGCCTGCATGCGTAACCCGAAGCTCGTCATCGACGGCGCCTCGCTCACGCTCGAGCAGCTGCGGCAGTTCGAGCACGAGCGCCCGGAGGTCGACCTGGCGGACACGGCCCGCGCACGCATGCGGGAGTCCGAGGCCACCGTCCTCGCAACGGTCACGTCCGGACGGACCGCCTACGGCATCAACACGGGCTTCGGCGCGTTCGCCAACCGGGTCATCCCCGCGCAGAAGACCCGCAAGCTGCAGCTCAACCTCGTGCGCAGCCACGCGTGCGGCGTGGGCGAACCGCTCCCGGCCGCACTGGTGCGGCGCATGCTGCTGCTCAAGGCGAACAACCTGGCGGCGGGTTTCTCCGGCGTGCGCCCGCTCGTCGTCGACACCCTCCTCGCCCTGCTCAATGCCGACGTCCTGCCCGTGATTCCAGCGCAAGGGTCTGTCGGCGCCTCGGGCGATCTCGCCCCCCTCGCGCACCTGGCGCTGGCGCTGATCGGCGAGGGGGAAGCGACGGTGCAGACGGCAGCCACGGCGGAAGCTCCCCGTGCCCTCGCCGGCGTCGACGTGCTGCACGCGGCCGGCGTCGAGCCGCTGGAGCTGCAGGCGAAGGAAGGCCTGGCGCTGCTGAACGGCACGCAACTGAGCCTCGCGCTCGCCCTCGACGGCCTGTTCCGCGCGGAGTCGCTGCTCGACGCCTCGGTGATCTGCTGCGCAATGACGGTGGAAGGCCTGGCCGGCAGCCACGTGCCCTTCGACGACCGGATCCAGCAGGCGAGCCGCCTGCCGGGCCAGGTCGACGCCGCGCGGCGCATCCGCGCGCTGCTCGATTCCGACAGCGAGATCCGCCGCAGCCACGAGAACTGCGAACGCGTGCAGGACCCCTACGCCGTGCGCTGCATGCCACAGGTGTTCGGCGCGGTCGAACATACCCTGCGCCACGCGCGTGACGTGCTCGGCGCGGCCATCAACGGCGTCTCCGACAATCCGCTGATCTTCGGTGCAGACGTGCTCTCCGGCGGCAACTTCCACGCCGAGCCGATCGGGTTCATCAGCGATTTCCTCGCGATCGCCGTCGCGGAACTCGCGAGCACGTCGGAGCGACGCATCGACCTGCTCGACCGTCGCGTGAACCCGAACCTCAACATGTTCCTCACGAACGAACCCGGGCTCGAGTCGGGCTTCATGATCGCGCACGTCACGGCGGCCGCGCTGGTCTCCGAGAACAAGACGTACGCGCACCCGGCCTCGGTGGACAGCCTGCCGACGTCGGCGGGCCAGGAGGACCACGTGAGCATGGCGCCGTGGGCCGGCCGCAAGCTCGCCAGGATCTGCGACAACACGGCGCGCGTGCTGGGCATCGAACTGCTCGCCGCCGCGCATGCGCTCGACTCGCTGCGCCCGCTCACTACGACGGCGGAACTGCAGCGCGTGCATGCCGCAGTGCGGGCCCGCGTGCCGTACCAGCCGGACGACCATCGCCTCGACCGCGACATCGCGAGCCTCGCCCGCCTCGTCGACTCGGGCGAGCTCGCGTCGCTCGTTCCGGCCAGCTGAGCGGAGGGCGGCATGCTGGGGGTCATCGCGCTCTGCGTCGCCTTCGGCCTGCTGGCCCTGCTCCTGAGCCTGAGCCGCTGGCTCGCGCGCCGGCCGTGGGCCGCCGCCGGCAACCTTGCCGTGGCGGTCGTGCTCCTGCTGGTTGCCCACGTGCTCTGGCCGCCCGTCCTGCATCTGCAGACCTACGAGTCGCTGCGGCCCAGGGCCCTCGTCGCACAGGTCCATTGCGAACGGACCGGTCCGAGCGCGTATCGGGTCACCCTCACCCGGTTGCCCGCAGGCCACATGCAGGTGTTCGAGATGTCGGGCGACGAATGGCGCCTCGACGTGCGCACGCTGGTCTGGACCGGCCAGGCCGCGCAACTGGGGTTGCCGGACAGCTACAGGCTGGACCGGCTCAGCGGCCGCTACCTGCGCACCGAATTGGCCGCCGAGGTCACGCCGGCACCCGCTGCGGCCCGCGCGGCCGAACCCGCCCCGACCCTCCTCGTCCCCGCCAGTTATGCCCTGAGCGACGTGGAAGAAGCGGGCGAAGACATCTGGGCGCAGGCGCGGACGGATTCAGGGTGGAAAGACTACGTCGATGCGCGCCACGCCTACGGCCCCTGGCGACCGCTGGCTGACGGTGCCCGGTACGACGTTGCCATGACGCGGGCCCCGGGCCAGGCCGAGGCCGTGCTCGAGGCGCGCCCGGCCAACGAAGCGGCCGCAAAGGCGATGCGCTACACTGGTGGCGACAGCATTCGGACCAAGGGCTGAGCAAAGATGTCCGTCTACGTCGATTCCAGCAGTCAACTGCATCACGACCACGAGCGCACGCTGGCCCTGCCGTGCCCGCACTGCCAGGTGTATTCGCACATCACTGCGGTCTCGATCCCGCAGTACTCCGAACTCGTCGCGAGCCGGCCCAACCACGTGGGCATCGTCTATCGCTGCGATTCGTGCAGCGCGCCGATCTTCCTCAAGTTCGCCGTCAAGATGTACGCGGCCAACCGCGTCGAACTGGCGAACAACTTCGTCGAGCTCGAGCGCGCGAAGGAGAAGTTCAACTTCACCTACCTGCCCGAGATCGTCGAGCGGCTGTTCCGCGAGGCCCTCGGCTGTTATTCGTCGGGCTACTTCAACGCGTTCGCCTCGATGTGCCGCCGCACGGCACAGGCAGTCTTCCAGGACCTCGGCGAGAACGGCCGGCTGCGCATCTTCGAGGAGGCTCGAGCAGCACGCGAGATGGCCGAGATCGACAATGACACGTTCAGCATCGTGAAGAAGGTGCTGTTCAGCAGCGATGCCGATCCGTCGCCGCAATGGCCGGACCTGGCCGCGCACGAAGCCGGCGTGCTGCTCGAACTGGTCAAGGACATGCTGTACCAGGCCTACGTGCGCAAGGGCAAGCTGCAGCAGGCGATGATGGTGCGGAAGTTCTTCGCCGACGAGACGCTCGACAAGATCACGCCCATCGGGCGCGCCGCAAGAGACTAGGGGTTAGGGGTAAGTCGGAGGTGCGCACCTCCGACCAACCCCCAACCCCTGTCCCCTGACCGCTTCCTCAGCTGACCCACACCCGGGCGTTGCGGAACATCCGCATCCAGCCGCCGTCCTCGCCCCACCTTTCCGGGTGCCACGAGTTCTGCACGGTGCGATACACGCGCTCGGGATGCGGCATCAGGATCGTCACGCGCCCGTCCGTCGTCGTCAGCCCGGTGATGCCGGCCGGCGATCCGTTCGGGTTCGCCGGGTACGTCAAAGCGACCTTGCCGTGGTTGTCCACCCAGCGCAGGCTCACCAGCCCGCCGTGCGCGCAGTCGCGCTCCGCAGCCTCGTCCATGAACTCGGCGCGGCCTTCGCCATGCGCGACGGCGATCGGCAGCACCGAACCTGCCATGCCGCTGAAGAAGATCGACGGCGTCGGCAGGATTTCGACCAGGGCCACGCGGCCTTCGAACTGCTCGGAGCGATTGCGGACGAACCGCGGCCAGTGGCCCGCCCCCGGAATCAGCGACTTGAGCGTCGACATCATCTGACAGCCGTTGCAGACGCCAAGCGCAAAACTGTCGGACCGCGTGAAGAACGCCGCGAACTGTTCGCGCAGCGCGGCGTTGAAGAGGATCGATTTCGCCCAGCCCTCGCCGGCGCCGAGCACGTCGCCGTAGGAAAAGCCGCCGCAGGCGACGACGCCCTTGAAGCGCTCGAGCCGCGTGCGGCCCGCGATCAGGTCGGTCATGTGCACGTCGGCGGGCTGGAATCCCGCGCGGTCGAATGCGGCGGCCATTTCGAGCTGGCTGTTCACGCCCTGCTCGCGCAGGATCGCGATCTCGGGCCGCGCCCCGCGCAGCACGTACGGCGCCGCGACGTCCGCGGCCGGGTCGTACGTCAGCGTTGCAAACAGGCCCGGGTTCCTCGCATCCGTGACCTGCTCGCGCTCTTCGTGCGCGCACGCCGGATTGTCGCGCAGCGACTGCAGGCGGTAGCTGGTCTCGGACCAGGCCGAACGCAGTTCGGTGCGCGTCGCGTCGAGCACCGACTTGCCGCGACGGTCTTCGATGACGATGCGATCGAAGGCCTCGGCCGTGCCGAGGTCGTGCACCATCGAGCCGAGGCCCGCGGTGGCGAACACCGCGCGCACTTCGGCGAGATGCGAGGTCTCGACCTGCAGCACCGCACCCAGCTCTTCCGCGAAGAGTTCGGCGACAGCCGCGTCGTGATCACCGGCCATCAGCGTGATGTCGAGCCCGCAATGCCCGGCGAAAGCCATCTCCGCCAGCGTCGCGAACAGTCCGCCATCCGAACGATCGTGGTACGCAAGGACCAGTCCCTTGCGTCGCAGCTCGATGATCGCGCCGACGAATGCACGCAATCGGCCGGCCTCATCGCAGTCCGGTGCGGTCGCGCCGATCCGGCCGTAGACCTGCGCGAGGCAGGAGGCGCCCAGGCGATTGCGACCGGCACCCAGGTCGACCAGCAGCAGGCGCGTGGCGCCGCGGTCGAGCCGCAACTGCGGCGTGAGCGTGCGGCGCACGTCCTCGACCGGCGCAAACGCCGAGACGATCAGCGACACGGGCGAGACGACCTTGCGCGCACCATCCGCCCCGTTCCACGCGGTCTTCATCGACAGCGAGTCCTTGCCGACCGGGATCGCGAGGCCGAGTGCGGGGCAGAATTCTTCGCCCACCGCGTACACGGTGTCATAGAGGTCCGCGTCCTCGCCCGGCTCGCCGCAGGCGGCCATCCAGTTTGCAGAGAGCCGGATGTCTTCGATGCGGCGAATGTCGGCCGCGATGATGTTGGTGACGGATTCGGCGACGGCCATGCGACCCGACGCTGCCGAGTCGAGCAGCGCGAGCGGCGTCCGTTCACCCATCGCCATTGCCTCGCCGTGGTTGGAAAAATAATCCGCGACCGTGACCGCGACGTCGCTCACCGCGACCTGCCACGGCCCGACCAGCGGATCGCGACTGATCATGCCGCCGACCGAGCGGTCACCGATCGTGATCAGGAACGTCTTGTCCGCGACGGTCGGCAGGCTCAGCACGCGCAGCGCAGCCTCACGCACGTCCGTCACGTCCCTGGCCGCGAACCCGTCACCGGCGCGCGGCATGCGCTGCACGTCACGCGTCATCTTCGGCGGCTTGCCGAGCAGCGTCTCGAGCGGCATGTCGACCGGCGTGTTGCCGAACTGCGGATCGTCCACGCGCAGCACCGCATCGTCGGTGACGTCGCCGACCACTGCGAACGGGCAACGCTCCCGGTCGCAGAGCGCGCCAAACGCGGCCAGCTGCTCCGCGGCGATCACCAGTACGTAACGCTCCTGCGATTCGTTGCACCAGAGTTCGAGCGGCGACATGCCAGGCTCGTCGCTCAGGATCCGGCGCAGGTCGATGCGGCCACCGGTGGTGCCGAAGTGCACCGATTCCGGAATCGCGTTGGAGAGACCGCCGGCGCCCACGTCGTGGATGAGCAGGATGGGGTTCTCGTCACCCATGGCCCAGCAGGCGTCGATGACTTCCTGCGCGCGACGCTGCATTTCGGGATTGCCGCGCTGCACCGACGCGAAATCGAGGTCCGCCGAGCTGGAGCCGGCGCCCATCGACGACGCGGCGCCGCCGCCGAGACCGATCAGCATCGACGGGCCGCCGAGCACGACGATCTTCGCTCCCGCGACGACGGGCGCCTTCTCGACGTGCGTACGGCGGATGTTGCCTAGACCGCCTGCGATCATGATCGGCTTGTGATAGCCGCGCAGCGGCGAGCGTCCGGGCGTTTCGACCCGCTGTTCGAAGGTGCGGAAATAGCCGTAGATGTTGGGCCGGCCGAATTCGTTGTTGAACGCGGCGGCGCCGAGCGGGCCATCGAGCATGATCTGCAGTGCCGGCACGATGCGTTCGGGCTTGCCGAAATCCTGCTCCCACGGCTGCTCGAAGCCGGGGATGCGCAGGTTCGACACCGAGAATCCGACGAGACCGGCTTTCGGCCTGGCGCCGCGGCCAGTCGCCCCTTCGTCGCGAATCTCGCCGCCGGAGCCAGTGGCCGCGCCGGCGAACGGCGAGATCGCCGTCGGGTGGTTGTGCGTCTCCACCTTCATCAGGATGTCGATGGGCTCGTCCGAGCCTTCGTAGTTGCCGTCGCCCGCCTGCGCGAACCAGCGGCGGCCCGGCCAGCCTTCGATGACGGCCGCGTTGTCGCGATACGCCGACAGCACGCCCTGCGGGTTGACGCGATGCGTGTTGCGGATCATGCCGAACAGCGACTTCTCGCTGCGCTTGCCGTCGACGATCCAGTCCGCGTTGAAGATCTTGTGCCGGCAGTGCTCGGAGTTGGCCTGCGCGAACATCATGAGCTCGACGTCGCTCGGATCGCGCTTGAGCTGCCTGGTGAACGCGACGACCAGGTAGTCGATCTCGTCTTCGGACAGCGCGAGGCCGAGTTCGGCATTGGCGCGCTCGAGTGCCGCCCGGCCCTGCGCCAGCACCGGCACGGTCGCGAGCGGTTGCGGCGCATGGTGTGCAAACAGGCCAGCCGCGGCGTCGATCGAATCGAGCACGTTCTCGGTCATGCGGTCGTGGATGACCGTGGCGACCGCAGCGCGGTCGGTCCTGCCGAGCGGCTGCGACGACACGATGAAATAGGCAACGCCGCGCTCGATGCGCGTGACGCTGTTCAGGCCGCAGACATGGGCGATGTCGGTCGCCTTCGACGACCAGGGCGACACGGTGCCGAAGCGCGGCACGACCAGCAGCAGCTCGCCCCGGGGTGCACCCGGCTGGCCACCCGCCCGGGCGTGCGGCTGGGGCGACGGGCCATAACGCAGCAGAGCTTCGACGACGGTGCGCTGTTCGTCCGACAGCGGAGCCGAGACCTCGACGAAATGGACGTACCGCGTGTCGACCGACGCGACGTGCGCGACCCGTTCGCGGACCGCCGCCAGGACCTTGTCGAGCCGGAAATCCGAGAGCGCGGGAGCGCCGCTGAAGGTGAGCATGAGCGAGGGCGGCCGCCGGTCGAAAGTGAGCCGTGAATGATACCGGAGCGGGCCGGCACGGGCCAGCGCGCGGCAGCGTAAGGCCTCGCCGTTGCTCTACTTTTCGCGGTTGCCGGGCCCGCCCGGCGGGGTATACACGGGGAACGGAAACTGGGCGACATTGGAGGCCGAATCCGCGGCCGATATCTTGCTGACTCCCGACTTGCGCACCTCGTCGATGCGGATCACCGAGTGCAGCGGCAGGTAGGTGCGCTTCACCCCGGCAAACTCGGTCTGGATCTTCTCCTCGGAGGGGTCGACCACGACGGACGACTTTTCGCCGAAGATCAGTTCCTCGACCTCGATGAAGCCGAACATCGCGCCATGGCCCACCTTGCGGGCATAGATCTCGAAGACCTTGCCCTGGCTGTGGAAAATGACCTTGAAAATGTGACTGGAGGCCATCGGGCCGGCGCGCCTTGCGTGTTAGGGTCGCCGCATATTACAAGGGTCGCGGACCTGCGTCAGCCGCTTCCGGCGGGTCGAACGGATAGACTGGAAGCACCAGGCAACCAGCGCCAGCAACAACATGGCCATTAAACTTCGCGTCATCAGCGAACAGTATCGCGAACTTGGCGAGAACCGATCCCGCGTGTTCGGCGTCAACGGCGGCACGGTCGGACGTGCGCCGGGCAACGACTGGGTCCTGCCCGACCCGCGTCGCGTGGTCTCCGGCCACCATTTCGAAGTGCGGTTCCACGGCGGCAAGTACTGGCTGATCGATACCAGCACCAACGGCGTCTTCGTCAACGATGCGGACGAGCCCGCGTCGGACGCGGGCCGGATCGAGCTGAACGATGGCGACCGGCTGCGTGTGGGTGACTACGATATCCTCGTCAGCCTGGACAATCGCATCGATTTCCTGCCCACGACGGGCGACGAACAATCCGCGGCGAAACACCTCGACTCGGACATCGGCCACAGCCTCAACTTCGACAACCTGTTCACGCCGCGCGAAGCCGGCGACAGCGGCTCGCTCCCGATCGGCAACGCGTTCGGCGTGCACGTGAACGTCGAGACGCGTGCGAAACTGCTCGAGACACTGCAGCGCAGCCTGGAGTCTTCCGGCGACAGTTCGTTCGATCCGACCCGCACGGGCCGGATCGATTCCGTCGTGCCGGGCATGGAGCCGGCCGATGGCGGCGCGCCCGCCCCTGCGCCACCGCCGCTCGCGGCGCAGGCGACACTGGCGCCCGGTAACCAGGACTGGGCGCTGCGCACGCGTCGGATTACGCGCGAGGAACTCGAGGACTCGCTGGCGCGACGCAAGACACGAGTCGATGCGCGTGAGCGCTCGCTCCCGTTTCACCAGCAGGCCAGCACATGGGCAGACCTGCACTCGGCGGTGCAGGCGTTCTGCCGCGGCGCCGGCATCGATCAGGCCACGCTCTCGCCGGAAGCCCAGGCCATGCTGCCGCTCGTCGCGGGCCAGTTGCTGCGCGAGGCGGTCGTCGGAATCAACGACATACTGCGTGCGCGTGCGACAGGCGCCGCGGCTGCAGCCGTTGCCGCCGTACCGGTGGCACCAGGCAACAGCAGCAACCCGCTCCGTTCGTCGACCAGCATCGAACAGGCCTTGCAGCGCCTGTTCGAGGCGCACGGGCGACTCTTTGCAGGCCCCGTCGACTCTTTGCGTGACGTGCTGCAGGAGACGCGTGACCACGAGACAGCGCTCGCCGCCGGCATGAAGGCGGGGCTCGACTCCGTGCTTGGGCAGCTCGCGCCGGCGAACGTCGCCGACCAGTTCGAGCAAGGCCGTGCCCGTCAGCTCGCCCCGGGGCAGGATCCGCGTCCCCGCTACTGGGAGCACTACTCCGAGTTCTACCGCCTGCTGACCCAGCAACCGGCGGGCGCCGAAGAAATGCCGCGTTCGTTCACCGAGGCGTTCGAGCTCGAGTACGCGCGCGTGCGTGCGGACCTGCGGCAGAAGCGCCCGGCCTGACGACCGACGTCAGCAGCTGCGACACGAGCCGGCGGCGGCGCGGCCCGCTGAACCTGCCGCCTTCGAACGTCACGGCCAGCCACAGGCCGTCGATCCCTGCTGCCAGCAGGTCGACTGCATCGGCCATCGCGGGCGGCGGCTCGATCTCGTCGCGACGCACGGCTTCCGCAAGGCATTGCCGGAGGATTCGACGCCAGCGCGCGTAATACCGGCGGTGAACGTTGGCCAGCCCGGGATTGTGCATCGCGCCGCTCCACAAGCTGAGCCAGACGGCAGGAAAGCTGCTCGCGCGCTGCAGCGGCACCATGAACTCGAGCGCCGCACGCAACCGCCGCAGCCCCGGCGCGGCCTGCGCCAGCGTCGCATCGAGCTCGGCGAACGACCGCTCTGCCAGCCAGTCGAACGCGCAGGCGATCAGTTCGTCCTTGTCGCGGAAATAGTGGGTGATGACGCCGATGCTGAATCCGCCGGCCTCGGAGACCCGGCGCACCGTCGCGCTCGCCGCGCCCTCGCGCTGGATCACGTCGACCACGAGCGCCGCGATCTCGACACGGCGCCGGCCGGCATCCACTCGTCTCGGCATCAGGCGCTCCCTGCGGGTGGACGGCCG